>OKUL01000473.1_pt1 | contig 21630 bp, 17 predicted proteins | sample 1606631 | NCBI WGS metagenome assembly OKUL01 (sample SAMEA3882518, study PRJEB24775) | human gut metagenome | biome: human-associated habitat; feature: intestine environment; material: feces | place: Netherlands | collected 2009/2010 | reverse complement strand
CGTCCTATGGTACAGCTGGATGGAGGACGTTTTGCAACATCTGACCTGAATGATCTTTACAGAAGAATCATCAACAGAAACAACCGTCTGAAAAGACTTCTGGAGCTTGGTGCTCCGGATATCATTGTCCGCAACGAGAAGCGTATGCTGCAGGAGGCTGTAGATGCCCTGATCGATAACGGACGCCGTGGACGTCCTGTAACAGGACCTGGAAACAGAGCCCTGAAATCCCTTTCCGACATGCTGAAAGGTAAATCCGGACGTTTCCGTCAGAACCTTCTGGGTAAACGAGTTGACTACTCCGGACGTTCTGTAATCGTTGTAGGACCGGAGCTGAAGATTTATCAGTGTGGTCTTCCGAAAGAGATGGCTATCGAGCTGTTCAAACCTTTCGTTATGAAAGAGCTTGTTGCCAACGGAACTTCCCACAACATCAAAAATGCCAAGAAAATGGTAGAGAAACTTGAGCCAGCAGTATGGGATGTCCTCGAGGACGTCATTAAGGAGCATCCGGTTATGCTGAACCGTGCACCTACACTGCATCGTCTGGGTATCCAGGCGTTCGAGCCGATCCTTGTAGAAGGTAAGGCAATCAAGCTTCATCCACTTGTTTGTACCGCGTTCAACGCTGACTTCGATGGTGACCAGATGGCCGTACATCTTCCGCTTTCTCAGGAAGCACAGGCGGAGTGCCGTTTCCTTCTGTTATCACCGAACAACCTTCTGAAACCGTCAGATGGTGGTCCTGTAGCCGTTCCTTCACAGGATATGGTCCTTGGTATCTACTACCTGACTCAGGAGAGACCTGGAAACAAGGGTGAGGGCAAGTTCTTCAAGAGTATCAACGAGGCAATCCTCGCATACGAGAACAAGGTCATCACACTTCAGACCAAGATCATTGTACGCTGCCATAAGACAATGCCGGACGGAACTGTTTTAAGCGGCAATGTTCACTCTACACTGGGACGTTTCCTGTTCAACGAGATCCTTCCGCAGGATCTTGGATTCGTAGACAGAAGCGTACCTGGAAACGAACTGCTTCTTGAGGTTGACTTCCTTGTAGGTAAGAAACAGCTGAAGCAGATCCTTGAAAAAGTTATCAATACACACGGAGCAACAAAGACAGCCGAGGTACTTGACTCCGTTAAGGCTATGGGTTACAAATACTCCACACGTGCAGCCATGACCGTATCTATTTCTGATATGACCGTGCCGCCGCAGAAGCCGGAGATGATCAAGCAGGCTCAGGATACTGTTGACCGTATTACAAAGAACTACAAACGTGGTCTTATCACAGAGGAAGAGCGTTACAAAGAGGTTGTTGATACCTGGAAGAAGACGGATGATGAGCTTACAAAAGCACTTCTTACCGGTCTTGATAAGTACAACAACATCTTCATGATGGCTGACTCCGGAGCCCGTGGTTCCGATAAGCAGATCAAACAGCTTGCCGGAATGCGAGGACTGATGGCTGATACAACCGGTCATACGATCGAGCTCCCGATCAAGTCAAACTTCCGTGAAGGTCTTGACGTACTGGAGTACTTCATGTCCGCTCATGGAGCACGTAAAGGTCTTTCCGATACCGCTCTTCGTACAGCCGATTCCGGATACCTGACAAGACGTCTTGTTGATGTATCCCAGGATCTTATCGTTCGTGAGGCTGACTGCTGTGAGAACAGAGCAGAGATCTCCGGAATGGAAGTTCGTGGATTCATGGACGGAAAAGAAGAGATTGAGAGCCTTCAGGAGCGTATCACAGGAAGATTCTCCTGTGAGACAGTTAAGAATAAAGACGGAGAAATCCTTGTTAAGGCGAACCACATGATCACACCGAAGCGTGCTGCCCGTATTATGAAAGAGGGCGTAAGCAACACAACAGGCGGACCGATCGACAAACTGAAGATCCGTACCATCCTTTCCTGTAAGTGCAAGGTTGGTGTCTGCGCGAAATGCTATGGTGCGAACATGGCTACCGGTGAGCCGGTACAGGTTGGTGAGTCCGTTGGTATCATCGCAGCACAGTCTATCGGTGAGCCAGGTACACAGCTGACCATGCGTACTTTCCATACCGGTGGTGTTGCCGGTGGAGATATCACACAGGGTCTTCCTCGTGTCGAGGAGCTTTTTGAGGCAAGAAAGCCGAAGGGTCTTGCGATCATCACAGAGATCCCAGGTGTTGCCACAATCAACGACACTAAGAAGAAACGTGAGATCATCGTAAATGATCCGGAGACAGGTGATTCCAAGACTTACCTGATCCCATACGGTTCCCGTATCAAAGTCCTTGACGGACAGGTTCTTGAGGCCGGCGATGAGCTGACAGAAGGTAGTGTAAATCCGCATGATATCCTGAGAATTAAGGGTGTTCGTGCAGTTCAGGATTACATGATCCGCGAGGTTCAGCGTGTATATCGTCTGCAGGGTGTTGAGATCAACGATAAGCATATTGAGGTTATCGTTCATCAGATGCTGAAGAAGATCCGTATCGAGGATAACGGAGATACAGAGTTCCTGCCAGGAACACTTGTTGATGTCCTTGATGTTGAGGAAGTTAACGAGAAACTTGAGGCAGAGGGCAAACAGCCGGCAGAGGGCAAACAGGTTATGCTTGGTATTACCAAGGCATCCCTTGCTACAAACTCCTTCCTGTCAGCAGCATCCTTCCAGGAGACAACAAAAGTCCTGACAGAGGCTGCTATCAAAGGTAAGGTCGATCCGCTGATCGGTCTGAAAGAGAACGTTATCATTGGTAAGCTGATTCCTGCAGGTACAGGTATGAAGCGTTACAGTGAGATCAGTCTTGACACAGGAATGCCGGAAGTAAAAACAGCTTCCGAGGAGCCTGAGGATACAGAGGAAATTTCCGTAGAGGAAGAGAAGACTGAGACTGCTCCGGAGGAAGAGACCGCTGCTGTTGAAGAGACAGCAGAGGAAACTGCACCGGTAGAAGAATAAGTCAATATACCTTGCTAATATAAATAAATCTCCCCCCGGAAATCCGGAGGGAGATTTCTGTTTATAAACAGGGATTTTCTGAGAGAGGAGGGATTGCGATGGACAAGGAACTGCCAATTTCCCCGTGGCCGGAATGGAAGATCATAAGTAAGATCGGGGAAGGTTCTTTTGGAAGAGTGTATAAAGCTCAGAGAACAGAGAAGGGACGTTCTTTTTACTCGGCAATTAAGATAATCACAATCCCCGCCAGTAAAGGGGAACTGGACAGTGTGCGCTCAGAATCCGGCGATGAAAGATCCGTCCGCGGTTATTTCGAAAATCTGGTGGAGGAGTGCATTCAGGAAGTAAGCACCATGGAGTATTTCCGGGGAAATTCCCATATTGTATCTGTAGAAGATTACAAGGTAATGGAATATCTGGACGAGATCGGATGGGATATTTTTATCCGCATGGAATATCTCACAAGCTTCATGGAATATTATGCGGGAAAAAATTTCACAGAAAAAGAAGTGATGAAGCTTGGCATAGACCTTTGTAAATCACTGGAATACTGCGGGCAGCTTCACATTATCCACAGGGACATCAAACCTGAGAATATTTTTGTATCCAGATTCGGGGATTTCAAGCTGGGAGACTTTGGAATCGCCAGAGAACTGGAAAAAACCATGAGTACCCTTTCCAAAAAGGGAACTTATTCCTATATGGCGCCGGAGATGTACAGGGGAGAACAGTACGACAGCAGAGTGGACATTTATGCACTTGGCCTGGTGTTATATAAACTGATGAATCATAACAGGCTTCCGTTTCTGAATCTTGAAAAACAGCTGATCACATACAGAGATAAGGAAAACGCGCTCACGAGGAGGATGTCAGGCGAAACACTGCCTGCACCTGTGGATGCGGGAGAGGCTTTCGGCTCCGTTATCTTAAAAGCCTGTGCTTATGATGCAAAAGAACGATATCAGACTCCTGATAAGTTTCGGGAAGCACTGGAAGAAATCCGGTATGGAACGGCAAACAGAGAACAGGGAGTTCATGAGAAACCGAAACCAGTGGAGGAAAGACCTGTTCCGGAGTCCATGCCGAAGTTTCTCCAGGAGGGTGCAGCCAGACAGCTGGCAAGAACAAGTCAACTGAATACGGAGGCAATCCGTCAGGCACGTAGAAATCCTGCGCCGGTATCTGTACAGCCGGAGAAACCGACAGCCGGAGAAATAGCAAAAAATGCAGCCCGGAATAGGCCAAAGGCTCAGAGTACAATACAGAATCCTCAAAAATCTGCATCCGGAAAAACAGTATCCGAGAGAGATAGTCTGTCCGGTTATCAGTCAGGATTTTCCCGTCAGCCAGAACCCGGTATAAGAAAAACCGGAGCTGTAAAGCCCAGAGTTACTTCTATCACAGATCTGGAAGACGACCGTGACCAGAATCTCCAGGAGTGGGAAGGATCCGTGTCAGAGAATGGTGGAAATACCGATGACGGAAAGAGGCGGAAAGGCATTTTCAGAATGCTCATAGCAGCCGGGATCATTGTTGTGCTGATCGGCGGGATCATTGCGGTACGAACGATACGGAAACCTTCGGACAACGGGGAACCTTCGTATACAGATTCCGATGATTCTGATGCTCTGAACAAAGGAAATTTCGGCACTGTAGACGATGCAGATAAAAGCTTCGCACAGGCAATGGAAACGATACGTGACCATGCGACAACCATAGAAAATGCTCTGGACAGTTATAGACGTGAAGGCACAGAGGGGGATCGCCTGCGCTTTTATAACGGATCAGGAGAGATCGCCAAAGTACTTGTATATCCCGGCAGTTCCGCAGATGGCGTTTATGAGGAATATTTTTACTGGGGCGAGCAGATGTTTTATACTTATGTATGGGACGGAGATGAAAAACAGTATTTTTATTATCAGGACGGCCTTCTGATCCGATGGATCGATGCAGATGGTAAGGTTCATGATAAAGAGAGTGATAACGACAAATATGTAGAACTGGGAGACAAATACTGGAGTAATTCTGTAATGGAGCTTCAGCAATAATGTCGAAGGGGTTTTTACGAAAGGAAAAAGAATGGCCTATCAGATTGATTATGCATATACATGTCACACCGGAAAGGTGAGGACGAATAATGAGGATAATTTCTGGTGCTGCGGAGTGCGGCTGCCAGTGCACAACCAGGGAGTTGACGGAATCCTGGCAGGTCATACGCAGCATTGGCAGCTTCCCGTACTGGCAGTTTTTGATGGCATGGGAGGGGAAAGCTGTGGTGAGATGGCAGCCTCTGCAGCCGTGGAAGCACTGGGTGGTTTTTATGAAGAAAATAAAAAAAGCCTCAAAAAAGAGCCGGTGGTTTTTCTCACAGGAGCCTGTGCAAATATGAATGAAGCAGTATGCAGATACAGCAGGGAAAATCGTATCAGCAGCATGGGAACTACGATGGCACTTTTGTCTTTCAGTGAAAAAGCGATCTATGCCTGTAATCTTGGGGACAGTCGTATTTACCGCCATTTTCAGGGAAAACTGCAGCAGATATCTACGGATCATGTGATCAGTGGAAAAATGCTTGGAAAAGCTCCTTTGACACAGTACCTGGGTTTTCAGGAGGAAAACATGGCTCTGGAACCATCCATTGTGGAGATCGGCTATCAGACGGGAAGCAGTTATCTGATTTGTTCAGATGGCGTAACGGATATGCTGTCAGATGAAGAAATACAGGAAATCCTGAGCAAAACCGGTACCGCGGAAGAAAAAGTAGAAGAGCTTCTTGAAATGGCGCTGTCCAGAGGTGGAAGAGATAATGTAACGATGATCCTTGCCCAGATCAACGGCTATGAAGAAAAAAATCCTCTCAAACGATGGGCAGAACGGCACAGCACCGGGCGGTAGAAACTCTGCCGGTAATAAAGAGTGGCATTGCTTCCAACCGGCTCAGTCTGCCGGTGAGGAATATAAGGGATAAGGAGAATTTGCGATGAGAAATCGAATGCAGGATCTTGATTTTGAACAGACAGTTGCCTTCGATTCTGTGAAGGATTTTGAATTTACCAGAAAGGCGGCACAGAAGTTCCGCCAGGTTGTCAGTCTGGATTCCTTTGAGGATGAGGATGCAGATGTTATTTTTCATTATCTTTATAAAGAAATGGAAATGGTTTCTTTTGGCGATTATCTGAAAAGATATGTTTATGAGCGTGCAGAATTGGAAGAACCTTTTTCCCAGGTACCCCAGGAGGTTTACAGGGATATTGTGGTGGAATCTTTTAAAGAGACTTACACACCGAAATCCATGTCCCCGACTTCTGCCAAGCTGAGTTCTCTGGTGAACAACTGGCTGACCCAGGCTTCTGTGAAACGTGAGACTGTTTTTCTTCTTGGGTTCGGGCTCCGCATGAGTACGGAGGATGTATCGGATTTTCTGACCAGGGTGCTTCGGGAACAGGATTTTGATTTTCATAATCCGGAGGAAGTAATTTACTGGTATTGCTATCATAACCATCTTGGCTATTATAAGGCAGAAGAATATAAAAAAATCTATAAAGAACTGACACCCACGGAAAAAAAGACCGGTGAGGTTGTATACGGAACAGGTCTCTGTCTGGACAGTGAAGAGAAACTTCTGGAATATCTGGCATTTCTGAAAGGCAGATGCGACGATCCGAAATCGGAAAAGAGTCAGGCTTTTCAGGAATTTATGATCCTTCTGGAACGTGCCCGTAAGATCATTGCAGCCATGTACCAGCAGGATGAAGAGGAAAACGGTGGCAAAAAGATCTGGAAGCCTGAGAATATCAGCGCTTCAGATCTGGAGAAGGTCATCTGCAGCGGTATCCCTATCAACAAGATGGGAAATCTGAAAAAAATGTCCGCTTCTATTCTGGCAAAACATTTCAGCCAGAAGCGGTTCAGCCGCCAGAGGATCAATAACATTCTGAACCATAAGTTTCCGGTAGAACGATTTGATCTGATCACGCTGGAATTTTTTGTGATCTCTCAGGAGATGGCAGATGATGATCCATATACAAGATACCGCCATTTTCTGGATGAGATCCAGGAAATCCTGGCACGATGCGGCATGGGTGAGATCTACATAGTAAATCCATATGAGTGTTTCATCCTCATGTGTCTGCTGACAGACTGTCCGTTGGCAGTTTTTTCCGAGATCTGGGAGAAATCCTATGAAGAAGGGGAAGAGAAGAACTGAAAAGAAGAATAAAAAAGGATGATGCGTGTCTGGTGCATCATCCTTTTTTTAACCAACTGCGGAGCAGTTATTTGGTTATGTATGTGCAGTTATTTTGCTCTACCGGTTTTTGTATTATCCGCCCAGGAAAGGATATAATCTGTACCTTCCTGAAGTGTGGAAGAACCGTATTTTACAACTGGCTTCGGAGTTACCGCAGCTCCTTTGAAAATCTGTTCCGGAATATTTGAAAAATTACAGAGTTTTACAGACGTCATCTGTCTCGTTCCGGAATAATTCTGTTTGTAGGAAAGTGAAAAATCAAGGATCTCATTGCTTGCGGAACAGCGAACAGAGGTAATGGTAAAATCATCAGAAGTCAGCTTTGTGCCATTATAAGTGATGATCAGATTGTTTCGCAGATAAGTGGTTACACTTTCGTTTCCGTAGTTTGTATTTGGAAGCTGAATGGTTTCACCGGAGAGTTTCAGCGGATTGATCGTGAAGTATTTGGAAAATCCGCTTCTGTAGATACCAATACCTGTTATATTGACACGGGGCCTGTTAGTTCTGGAACTTGCCATGGTGTTATTGGAATAAGAAAGAGTATAATCAACATCTTTCTTTAAAGTAACACCGTTCAGTGTGACGGTTGGTTCCGGTTTGAATTCTTTGCCCGGGGCATACTCATAATCCGGAATATCACCGATTTCAGCTTCTGTTATCGGTGTAAGGTCGATATAGAAATATTTATTTCTTACACCGGTGAAATTCCCCATACCGGAAACGGTAACATAAGCATTGCCCTGACGTTCATTATCATGCCAGGAGAGCGTATAATCTACATTTTCTGTCAGGGTCATACCATTCCAGGTAACCGCTGGTTTCGGAGTCAGTGCTGTTCCGGTATACAGATAGGAAGACTGGGAAAAAGCAATATTTGCCTGAGAGAGACTGACCTGTCGGATAAAGAAATTATTGGTCAGAGTTCCTGAATAAAAACCAAGGCCTGTGATCGTAAAGCTTCCCAGACCACTGTTCTGATTGTTGGAGAAGGAAATGGCATAATCTTTTCCTTCAGCCAGTGTACGGTCATGAAACTTAAGTACAGGAGAAAAAGTGATCGGTTTTCCTGTGTAATTCCAGGAATTTGTGTAGGACAGGGAAGTTTCACTGGAATTTTCCAGATTATAGTAAGCATTGAGATCCGCGGTCAGTGTTTTGGCCGGTCAGGATTTTAAGGTAGCGGTAACGGTAGTGTTTCCTTTGCTTTTCAGTCGGATAACGCCGTTCTGATCTACAGTGGCAATGGAAGGATCTCCTGTTGCCCATGTGAAAGAAGACGGGTCAAGGCTGGAACTCATATAGCTGAATCCGTTGCAGGTTACATAAATAGTCAGTGTCTTCTGCTCTGGTCATAGCGCATTCCAGAAGGTTCTTATCCATAGTAACAGGGGACAGGTTCTTTTTGGCACGTTCCTGGTTTACCAGGTCAAGGACCTGATAAGCATAATCATAGCGGCGTGTACCCTGGCTGAGTTTCAGCTCAACAGTAGTCTGGTCAGATGCTGCCTGCACACAGACCACGTGGCCTGGCACCAGCAGAATAAGTGTCTTGTTTTTTTCTCTTTCGTCTGGTTCATGATGTTTTCCTTCCCGGTAAAAAATGAAGATATTTTCTTTTTATTATTCGTTGTAATATCCGTAGATCGCACGGCTGTCCTGAGCAATGGTATTCTGTGCCGCGGCGGTATCGTTAAGATCCTGTGACATGAAGCAGATCACAAGGTCGATTCCCTTTGCAGTATCGTAGATGATACCGGCATCATTCTCCACAGTGTCAAGCTCTCCGGTCTTGTTGGCGACTTTTACACCTTCTGGCAGCTGAGCGGGGATTTTGTTGGTTCTTGTCTGCATTTTCAGGAGGTGGTACATGTATTCCGCACCTGCAAGAGTATCTTCTGCCGCGCTGCCCTTGTCCATCTGATAGATGGTCTTCAGGAATTTTCCGCAATCTTTTACAGAGGTGTAATTATCTCCATTGGAATTATCTGCAAGAAGGAGACGTCCCATGGAAGTGTTGGTGTATCCATGATCCTGGCAGAATTTATTGACACGCGCCATTCCGGCTGCGTCATCACCGCCTCCGAGACAGTTGACAAGCTTGTTTGCCGTGTCATTATCACTGACTGTGATCATGGAATTCAGGTTGTTATCCAGGGTTTCTTTTCCGTAAGTTGTGGAAAGACTGTCATAATCTTCATATACAGCACCCATGATATACAGCTTGATCAGACTGGCAGCCTGCATCTTCTGATCATTGATGGCACCTTCGGTATTTTTTGCAAGATTACATACATATACGGACCAGGTACCGTTATCAGTCGGAAGAAGTGACTGTACCTGACTCAGTACGTTATCCATGCTGGAGTCGGAATTATCGGTAAAAGTGCTGCTTCCACTGGAAGGAGACAGAGTGCCCTCTTCCTGTGAAGCTGCTGCGCTTTCCTGGCTTGCGGAAGAATCTGTGGAAGAATCAGAATTCTGCTCCTGAGAGCTGGAATCCTGAGAATCCGGGGAAGCGGCAGCTGCTGCACTTTCAACGGTAGGATCATCCGCATAAAGAGCATCCAGCTGATCTGCCTTGCTGCTCAGCTCAGCAGCAGAATCAGAAACTTCCTGAACATTTTTCTGAAGGTCGGAAACCTTGGACTGAAGAGATTCAAGCTTGTTCAGTGAACGGACATTCAGTGCACCCAAACCCACCAGGGCAACGGCAAGCACTGCGATCACAACATATAAAAATACATTTTTTTTCATAAGAAATACTCCTTTTACTGCTGAAAATAAGCATCAATTCCATTGGCGATCCCTTCGGCCATTGTCTGCTGGAAGGAAGAATCTGCCATCTTCAGATCATCATTCTGATTGGTCATAAATCCCATTTCCACAATAGTAACCGGTATGGTACTCCAGTTGATTCCTGTCATGGTATCTGTATAGATAATACCGCGGTTCTGAAAACCGGTAGCTGCACAGTAGGAATCAATGATGCACTGGGAAAGACGGTTGGAACTGTCATAGAGACTGGAAACATAAGGATTCTGCTGTGATGGGCACATGGTCAGTGCGCCGGAAACAGAAGAAGAATCATCGCCGTTTGCATGGACACGTACACAGATTTCTGCACCCTGGGATGCTACCAGCTCCGCACGTTCCTTGTTGCTGATCGCAGTATCATTGTCAGTTCTTGTCATTACAACCTGATAGCCATGTTGCTCCAGGATATCTTTCAGAAGAAGAGAGACATTCAGATTCAGCTGATATTCCGGAAGGCCGCTGAAAGAACCACTGGTTCCGGTAGAAGCTTTTGCTTTCATGGTGGAGGAACCAGGTCCGTTGGGCTCTGTGGCGCTCATATCCACGTTTTCACCCTGATGTCCGGGATCAATTCCTACGATGTGACCATTTGCAGCAGAAGCAGTGGTATCGCTGCCTCCGTCAGAGAATCCCTCACCACCGGCTTCACTGAAAACAGAAGGCTTGGAACTTTTCTGGCTGTTTTCGGATTCCGGTGCGCGTTCGTGTTCGCCGGTGTTGTTCTTTACTGCCTGTTCAGTCTGGGAGCGTTGCTGCAGATATTTGTCGGCTGCCTGTTTCTTTTCGATCTTGGCTGTATAAAGGTCAATATCTTCTTTCATGGCTTTCTGCTTCGTTTTGACCGGTTCGATGACGGAAGTCATTTTCTGGTCTGCGGCATCAATTTTCTGATAGGTTTTGTAACTTAAGCCAAAAAGCAGTCCAATACAGATAAGACCCGTCAGAAACAGGACGATCGCCATCAGATGGGGCTTTTTTTCCATAAGATCATGTCCTTTCTGGGAAAATAGTTTGTATTTGTAAAACATTATAAAGAAGGACTTCGGAAAAAGCAATTGCGAAATTCTCCTTGACAAAAGAGAAAAGTATGATACTATATATGTAAAATAATTATATATAAAAATTTTATATATAAAATAATTACATAAAGGGGTGAGCGTATGTATTACTATCCGGTGTCAGCTGTGCTGACGGAATGCCTGATCCTCTCTGTTGTGGAACAGCAGGATTCCTACGGATATGAGATTAGTCAGACTGTGAAGATGGTAGCATCGATTAAGGAATCAACTCTGTATCCTATTTTGAGGAAGCTGGAGACAGGCGGATATCTGACAACTTATTCCGAGGAGTTCCAGGGAAGGAAGCGCAAGTATTATTCCATCACAGAGGAAGGACGCAGTCATCTGGAATATCTGAGGAAAGAGTGGAGAGAATACCGCGATACCATAGATGATATTGTGGAAGGGAGACTTCGAAAATGACGAGGAAAGAGTATATGGAGCAGCTCAGGAAATATCTGAAGCGGCTTCCGAAAGAAGATTATGAGAATGCCATTGAATATTTTTCGGAATATTTCGATGAGGCAGGTCCGGAGAATGAGCAGCAGGTAATGGAGGAACTTGGCGAGCCGAAGGAAGCAGCCAGGGAACTGCTTCTGAATCTTCTGCAGGAGAGTGTGGGAGACGGGAAAGACAGTACCGGAGAAAAAGAGACGGAACTGCCGGCAGAAGGTTCCGGCAACCGACGGAGTGCAGCAGGACAAAATGCAGCTGCTTCAACCAGTGATTCTACAAAGAAGAAACGTTCTCCGGGTAAGATCATCCTCCTTGCAATTCTTGTCCTCTGTGCGTCACCGGTAAGTCTGGCACTTATGTTCAGTGCGCTGGCAGTATTGTTTGCCGTAGTAGTTGTGATCGCAGCCGTGATTTTTTCCCTGGGTGTGGCCAGCATCGCAACCATAGCCGGAGGAATCATGGTAGCCGGTTTTGGATCCACACTGATTCTGAAATCTGTGGCAGCAGCCTGCATGATGGTTGGCGGCGGATTTCTTATGGCAGGAGCCGGAATCCTGGTCGGTGTGCTTACCATATATATCTGTAAATGGTGTGCAACAGGAATCGGACGTCTGGTAAACCGATTTGTAAGAAAGAAGGTGCAAAGAAATGAATAAGATCGCAAAAACAGCATTGATGACAGGCACAGCGCTCTGTGTGGCGGGAGTCGTTCTTTCTACAGCAGGATATTTTGCCGGGGGAAAAGATTTCACATATGCTTCAGATCATGTGTATGTATCCGGAGGAAATTCTTCCGCTTATAAAAACCTTGCAGTTATGAAAAAAGAACAGATCGATGATTTTACAAAACTGAATGTAGATTTTGAGGATCTTGACCTGGATATCCGGACTTCGGATGATGACCATTATTATATGGAATATAAACTTGAGAAAAACGGAAAGAAAGATCCCCTGACCTGGGAGGATAAAGACGGAGAACTTACACTTAAGGAGTCCGAAGGAGGAACGGGAGGTTATTTTATAACATATGATCTGGGAGTCTTTCGGACACATATAGAGCAGACCCAGAAAGAAGATGCGGTAAATACAGTGATTCTCTATGTGCCGGAGAAAGCGCAGCTTCTGGAAGCTGAGATTCAGCTTTCGGACGGAGATTTTACTGCCGATCAGCTTTTATGTGAAAAAATGACAGCGCAACTTTCCGATGGAGATCTGATGCTGGACAAAGGCGTGTTTGAAAAATTTGAGGCAAAGCTTGGCGACGGAGATCTGGATGTAAAAGAGCTTCAGTGTACGGATAACATGCAGCTGAAATCCGAAAGCGGAGATGTGAGCATAAAAAAAGCAGATCTTACAGATGGCCAGATTGCTCTTGCTGATGGTGAGCTTCAGATGGGCAACAGCAGTTTTAACGGAGATATGGAAATCACCAGCTCCAACGGAGATGTTTCCATCCAAATGAAAAAGAGCAGCGTGGATAAAACCAACATTTATCTGAAAACCACAGACGGGGATGTAGATACAGGAGATCTTTCCCGTGGAAAATCCAGCAATGAGGAAGACTTCTCTGTTTATGAGAACCAAGTAGGCACTTCCGCACCGACTTTAAGTGTGAAATGTAGCGACGGAGATATTATGTTAACCGAATCTGCAAAGTAGATAATGCGGATAGCAGATATCTGCCTGAACAGTCATCTGACCCTGAATCCGCCAGATAATAAAGAATGATCCAATAAAAGAAATCTTCTGAACAGCAGCAGACAAAAACACTGCCGTTTGGAAGATTCTTTTTGTTGTAAACAAAATATGAGGATGGTAAAATATACATCTGACGTAACGTTATACCGAGCAGGAGAAGGTAAAAAAAATCAAATGATAAAAAAAGATAATACTTCAAAACAGATCAGGATCTACTGTCTGGTCGTAGGGATCATTTCCTTCTTTATAGTATCCGTCTGCGGACAGCTGCTCAACAGGAATACTGTAAATGAAGAGAAAATGCGAGTTGCTTTTACAGCGGAAACAACCGTGAACCGGATAAGATCACAGCTTAACCGATATCTTGATGTCTCAGAATTCTTTCAGAATATCATTGGATCCGGACATCAGATGGACAGTAAAGAATTTCAGGCTCTGTCGCAGATGATCTCCGACGATTCTCAAATTATAAAAGCTATTGAACTGGCACCGGACGGAGTAGTTAAGGATATTTATCCTCTGAAAGGAAATGAGGCAGCTTTTGGAATTGATATGCTAAATAGTCCGGCCCGTAAACATGAAGCGAATCTGGCAATGAAAAGCGGCCAGTATACCATAGCCGGTCCTTATGAGCTGAATCAGGGAGGCCTTGGCTCACTGTTGTTTGAACCGATTTATATTACAGATAAATCCGGGGAAAAATCCTTCTGGGGATTCTCAATCCTGGTACTTGACTGGAACCGATTTCTGGAAGAACTGGAACTGGATAAGCTTACCGATGCTTCCTACTGTTATCAGATGTGGAAAAAAGACGGAAATTCCGGAAAGAAAACGATCATTGCCCAGGGTGGAGATGCGATTCACAAAGGAGCTGTACAGATCAGCTGTAAGGTTCCAAATGACACTTGGTATTTTGAGATTATTCCACATACCGGATGGGTTACCGTGAAACAGCAGGCACTGGTTTTTCTGGTTGCTGTAAGCATAGCGGTTCTGGCCACTGCGATCTGTTATCTGATGCTTCACAGAAAACAGAGAGAAAAACTGTATACAGAAGAAATCCGGAAGTCCGCGGAAAAAGCCAGAAAAGCAAATGAGGCAAAGACGAGATTTCTCTTTAACATGAGCCATGATATCCGGACGCCAATGAATGCCATCGTAGGATTTTCCGGACTTCTTGAGAAGAGTCTCCATGATGAAAAGAAATCTCTTGGCTACATAAAAAAGATCAGGGTTTCCAGCGATATTTTGCTGACGATCATCAATCAGGTTCTGGAAATGGCCCGTATCGAAAGTGGAAAGATCACTCTGAATCCGGAAAGTGTAAATATCCGTGAAATGGTGGAAGCCATGAACACCGTTTTTGAATCATCCCTTACAAAAAAATCTCTGGAATATCAGTGCAGCCTGAATGTGGTCCACGATCAGATCCTGTGTGATAAAACAAAGATGGAGGAAATTATTCTGAATGTTGTCAGCAATTCCATCAAGTATACCAATCCTCATGGAAAGATCACAGTATCCATTGATGAGCTGGATTCTGAGGATGAGAAAAACGCAGACTATAAAGTTGTTGTAGAAGATAACGGGATTGGAATGAGCCAGGATTATCTTCCACATATCTTTGAGGAATTTTCCAGGGAACATACTTCTACGGAAACCAGAGTTGCAGGCACAGGACTTGGACTTCCAATCGTAAAATCTCTGGTTGACCGGATGGGTGGAACCATCGAAGTAGAAAGTGAAGAGGGAAAAGGCACCCGCTTTATTATGAAATTTTCTTTTCCTGTCAGTTTAGAAAACCAGGTTCGGGAAAAAGAGAAACAGAATATTCCGGATATTACAGAGAAGCTTGAAGGAAAACGGATTCTTCTTGCGGAAGATAATGAACTGAACGCGGAAATTGCGGAGACAGTTCTTGAAGAAACCGGAATAAAAGTGAAACATGTGGAAGATGGCATCCAGTGTATTGAGGAACTGAAAAAGATGCCGGAGAAATATTATGATGTGATCCTGATGGATGTCCAGATGCCAAATATGGATGGTTACACGGCAACACAGAGGATCCGGGATTTGGACGATTCGAGAGCTGAGATTCCGATCATTGCCATGACAGCCAATGCTTATGATGAGGACAGACGGAAGGCACAGGAAGCGGGAATGGATGGTTTTCTGGCGAAGCCACTGGACGTGGATGAGATGATGCGTCTGCTGGCCCAAATTATAAAAACAGAATAAATGAAACAGCACAAAACGCAGGATTTTTCTGGAGAAAAATTCCTGCGTTTTTTTGGCGGAAATGTATTGACAAATCCCTGTACTATGATATAATTCAATCAAATCACAGAAAACATATATAGTTACTAGGAAATAAGGAAATAGAGATAAGGAATTAAGGAGGATATCACCATGGGTAAAATTTACGGAAGCGCACTGGAACTGATCGGAAACACACCACTTGTAGAGATCAAGAATGTAGAGAAGTCAGAGGGACTTGAGGCTACCATTCTTGCCAAGCTTGAGTATTTTAACCCGGCAGGAAGTGTTAAGGACAGAATCGGTAAGGCAATGATCGAGGATGCAGAGCAGAAAGGTGTCCTGAAACCAGGCGCAACCATTATCGAGCCAACATCCGGTAACACAGGAATCGGACTTGCAGCCATCGCAGCTGCCAAGGGCTATAAGACAATCCTTACCATGCCGGAAACCATGAGTGTTGAGAGAAGAAACATCCTGAAAGCATACGGCGCAGAGGTAGTTCTGACAGACGGAGCTAAAGGAATGAAAGGTGCCATTGCCAAGGCAGAAGAACTTGCCAAAGAGATTCCGGGAAGCTTCATCCCCGGACAGTTTGAGAACCCGGCTAACCCGAAGGCACATGCAGCAACAACAGGCCCTGAGATCTGGAATGACACAGACGGAAAGGTAGATATCTTTGTAGCTGGTGTCGGCACAGGCGGAACGATCACAGGTACAGGTGAGTACCTGAAGAGCCAGAACCCGAATGTGAAGGTTGTAGCTGTTGAGCCTGCAACTTCTCCTGTACTTTCCGAGGGAAAAGCAGGCCCGCATAAGATCCAGGGTATCGGCGCTGGTTTTGTTCCGGATACACTTGACACCAAGGTTTATGATGAGATCATCGCAGTAGAAAATGAGGATGCATTTGAGACATCCAAACTCCTCACCAAGAAAGAGGGAATCCTTACAGGAATTTCTTCCGGTGCAGCTCTCTATGTTGCGATCCAGCTTGCAAAACGCCCGGAGAACAAGGGAAAAGTGATCGTAGCACTTCTTCCGGACAGTGGAGACCGTTACTACTCCACACCACTGTTTACAAAATAATCGATCCGAAGACCGCTTCTTTTGCCCCGAAGCGTGATCCTGCGGGATTATTTACGGCGCTCCTGAATGCCTGTCCAAGCAGGCTGCCGGAGCGCCGGTTTTATTCTTATTTTTACCGAATCAAGTAAGTCCCCTGCGGGGTTGCGAAAAACAATAAGCATTGGATGGGGACTTGCTTGTATCAGGAGGAGTGCAGGCTCCTTCTGATAAACTGCGAAGCAGTTATTCGGTTATGAGCAAGTAGCAAAGCGGATTGCGAATATCCGCTTGACTTGTATCAGATAGTTTTTTAGGGTATAATAGAGAAAACAAACAAAACCTATTAACAATATAAAGAATAAAGTCTGCAAAGCAGATTCTGTTTCTTATGAAAGAAGATACAGGAAGCTGCCGGTGCATCACAGAGAAGGGTGCCGGTCATGGAATACAGAGGAATATTTCCGGCTGAACAGCTGCACAATAACAGAAAGAGCAAAAGACTATAAATAAGAAGAATACTGAAATATTGGAGGTAAATATTACATGAGGATTTCTACAAGAGGAAGATATGCGCTGAGACTGATGTTGGATCTTGCTACAAATTATACAGGAAAACCGATCCGCCTGAAGGATGTGGCGAAGCGCCAGGAGATCTCAGATAAATATCTGGAGCAGATCATATCCATCCTGAACAAAGCAGGCTTTGTCCGCAGTGTCCGTGGCCCTCAGGGCGGCTATGCACTGCAGCAGACCCCGGATAAATACACGGTCGGAATGATCCTTCGTCTCACAGAAGGAAGCCTTTCCCCTGTGGAATGTCTGGACGACAACGGAGCCTTCTGTGAACGTGAGGAGAACTGTGTCACCCAGATCCTCTGGAAAAAGCTGGACGATGCTATCAAAGGTGTGGTGGATCATATAACATTGGAAGACCTGATGAACTGGCAATCCGTGAAGGCGGACGAGTACATCATATAAAAAAAGCTGCGCAAGCAGCTTTTTTTTATATCACATTTTTTTACTAACATTTTACAAAACCGCGATTTTATATTTTACCTTCCATTTCTATAATAACACCTGTATTTAAGCAGTAAGCAAGTAAAAATGATCATAGAAATGAGGAGAAAAAAATCATGAAAAAAAGAATCGCAGGTATTTTAACAGCAGCACTTATAGGAACTACAGTAATGGGAACCGTTGTAATGGCAGCACCATCCGGAGCGATCGACGTAATTTCCCGTGAGGACGGATCCGGAACACGTGGAGCATTCGTAGAGCTGTTTGGGATCGAAGAAGAAAAAGACGGCGAGAAAGTAGATATGACAACACAGGAAGCAAGCATCACAAACAACACAGATGTAATGCTTACCACAGTAGCAGGCGATGAGAACTCTATCGGATACGTATCTCTGGGTTCCCTCAACGATACAGTAAAAGCAGTAAAGATCGACGGAGCAGAGGCAACAGCAGAGAACGTTGCAGATGATACATACAAGGTAGCACGTCCGTTCAACATCGTAACAGGCGACAAGCTCAGCGATGCAGCACAGGATTTCATCAACTACATCATGAGCTCTGACGGACAGGACATCATCGAAAAAGAAGGCTACATCAAAGTAGATGAAAAAGCAGAGGCATACAAAGCCGGAGATGCAAAAGGCAAAGTCGTAGTTATGGGATCTTCTTCCGTAGGACCTGTAATGGAGAAGCTTGCAGAGGCATATCAGAAAACAAACAAAAACATCACAGTAGAGGTTCAGGTCAGCGACTCCACAACAGGAATCAATAGCGCAACAGAGGGTGTATGTGATATCGGAATGGCATCCCGTGAGCTGAAGGACGAGGAAACAGAGAAAGGTGTTAAAGCTACAGAGATCGCAAAAGATGGTATCGCAGTCATCGTAAACAACGACAATGACCTTGAGGAGCTTTCAAGTGACCAGGTAAAATCCATCTTCACAGGTGATATCACAGACTGGGAAGACGTGACCAAATAAATTCCCGGATAAAAAACGATTGAAGTATCTTACAAAGAGCGGCGATCATGACAAGGTCAGGAAAGCCGCTCCGTTATATATCAGCACAGTGGATATCCACTGGAACAGAGAGAAAGGTGTCTTATGAATCATTTAGGAGAAAAGGCCATGAAGGTCGTTTTTCTCATTGCGGCCTGTGCATCGGTTCTTGCAGTATTTCTTATTTGTGTGTTCCTTTTTGCAAACGGCCTTCCTGCAATGGGAAAGATCGGTCCCTTAAAATTCCTCTTCGGAACAGAATGGAGACCAACAAACGATAAATTCGGAATCCTGCCAATGATCGTGGCAAGTATTTATGTAACTGCAGGAGCAATCCTTATCGGAGTTCCGATCGCACTTTTTACATCCGTATTTATGGCAAGATATTGCCCGAAAAAAATCTATAAACCACTGAAATCCGGTATTGAGCTTATGGCAGGCGTTCCATCCATCGTATATGGCTATTTTGGTCTGGTTCTCCTGGTACCGCTGATCCGCCAGCTGTTCGGAGGAACCGGAAGCAGTATGCTGGCAGCATGTATCCTTCTGGGAATCATGATCCTTCCGACGATCATCGGAGTTACGGAATCGGCAGTACGAAGCGTTCCGGAAAGCTACTATGAAGGCTCACTTGCGCTTGGCGCAACAAAAGAAAGAAGCATTTTCTTTGTTATGCTTCCGGCAGCAAAATCCGGAATCCTGGCAGGCGTTGTCCTTGGGATCGGACGTGCCATCGGTGAGACCATGGCCGTGATCATGGTAGCTGGAAACCAGCCACGTATGCCGAAGGGACTTCTTCAGGGTGTCCGTACCATGACTGCAAACATCGTAACAGAGATGGGATATGCATCAGGACTTCACAGAGAAGCACTGATCGCAACAGGAGTTGTACTCTTTGTATTTATCCTGATCATCAACTTAAGTCTTTCACTGCTGAACAGGAGGGCGGAGTATGCAAACTAACGTATCAGTAACTGCAGATCCTGCGGCAGAAACAATCATGAAAAAAAGAAATACACTTACCATAGGAGACCAGCTGAAGTCTTATGCAAGACATCCTGGTGCAGGAGTCCTGGCATTTCTCACACTGCTGGGAGCTGTGATCACTTTTGCACTGCTGTTCTTCCTGATCGGCTATGTGCTTGTAAAAGGTATTCCCTATCTGAATGCAAGTCTGTTCAGCCTTACCTATACCTCAGAGAACGTTTCCCTTCTCCCGTCACTGATCAATACCCTGATCATGACACTGGTATCTCTGGCGATTGCCGCTCCGGTAGGAATCTTTGCAGCGATCTTCCTTGTGGAATATGCAAAAAAAGGCAGCCGTTTTGTAAAGCTGATCCGTATTACCGCAGAGACACTTTCCGGTATTCCATCCATCGTATATGGTCTGTTCGGTATGCTGTTCTTTGTAACTGCATTGCACTGGGGCATGTCTCTTCTTTCCGGTGCCCTGACCATGGTGATCATGGTACTTCCCCTGATCATGCGTACCGCTGAGGAAGCACTGAAATCTGTTCCGGATTCTTACCGTGAGGCAAGCTTCGGACTTGGAGCAGGCAAGCTCCGTACTATTTTTACGATTGTACTTCCCTCCGCAGTTCCTGGAATCCTGGCAGGTGTGATCCTGGCCATCGGACGTGTGGTAGGTGAGACTGCAGCACTTCTTTATACCTCCGGTACTGTTGCGGCAGTTCCAAACAGCCTGATGGGTTCCGGACGTACCCTGGCACTTCACATGTATGTGCTTTCCAGTGAGGGACTTCATGTAAACCAGGCATCTGCAACAGCAGTAGTCATTCTGGCATTTGTACTTGTTATCAACGGACTGTCCGGTCTGGTAGCCAGAAAAATTGCGAAAGGATAATGATCGATCATGAGTGAAAATACAAAAATTTCAATTGACAATATGAATCTTCATTACGGAAGCTTTCATGCCCTGAAGGGAATCAATATGGAGATCCCGGAAAAGGAGATCACAGCATTTATCGGACCAAGCGGCTGCGGTAAATCCACACTTCTGAAATCTTTAAACCGTATGAATGACCTTGTGGAAGGCTGTACCATCACAGGAAAGGTAGAGCTTGACGGGGAAGATATTTACGGAGATATGGACGTGAATCTTCTGCGTAAACGTGTGGGTATGGTATTCCAGAAGCCCAATCCGTTCCCAATGAGCATCTATGATAATATTGCATACGGCCCGAGAACACACGGTATCCGTTCCAAGGCGAAGCTGGACGAGATCGTGGAAAAATCTCTCCGTGATGCGGCCATCTGGGATGAGGTCAAGGACCGTTTGAAAAAAAGTGCTCTTGGAATGTCAGGCGGACAGCAGCAGCGTCTCTGCATTGCCCGTGCCCTGGCAGTACAGCCGGAGGTGCTTCTTATGGATGAGCCCACATCTGCCCTGGACCCTATCTCCACTTCCAAGATCGAGGATCTGGCAGTAGAGCTTAAAAAGGATTACACCATTGTCATGGTCACACATAACATGCAGCAGGCAACCCGTATCTCCGACAAGACAGCATTTTTCCTTCTTGGTGAGGTTGTGGAATTTGCGGATACAGACAAGCTGTTCTCCATGCCGGCGGATAAGCGTACAGAGGATTATATTACAGGAAGGTTTGGTTGATATTATGTCAGAACGTTTTGTAAGACAGCTGGAAGAGCTTCACGTGGAACTGATCACCATGGGAAGTCTCTGCGAAAAAGCAATTTCACTTTCTGCCAAAGCTATTCAGGGTGAAGGCGGGATGACTCTCATTGGCAAGATCTTTGAGACAGAAAAAGAGATCGATTCTCAGGAAAGAGAGATCGAAAATCTCTGTATGAAACTTCTTCTTCATGAGCATCCGGTAGCCGGTGACCTGCGAGCCATCTCCGCTGCACTGAAGATGATCTCCGACATGGAGCGTATCGGTGATCAGGCAGCAGATATTGCGGATCTTTCCAAGCATATCGAGGACAAAGCAGTTACCGGAGATATCATTAATATCCGGAAGATGGCAGAGGATACTGTCCGGATGGTTACAGAAAGCATCGATGCCTTTGTAAA
>OKUL01000471.1_pt1 | contig 21867 bp, 21 predicted proteins | sample 1606631 | NCBI WGS metagenome assembly OKUL01 (sample SAMEA3882518, study PRJEB24775) | human gut metagenome | biome: human-associated habitat; feature: intestine environment; material: feces | place: Netherlands | collected 2009/2010 | reverse complement strand
CGCCGATCGGCTGGCTCGGCGGCTTTATCGCCGGTCTTAAAATGAGCTTTGGCGAGTCCGTCGGTCCGTGGCGCAAGCACGACGAGGTCTTTAACGTCAACAAGGCTCATCGCGCCGCCGCCGACGCGGGCGACGCCGAGGAGCGCCGCCGTGCGCGTCGCAATGGCGCGGCCGACCGACAGCTCATCTCGGTCACCGATGACAGCAAGGGTGCTGGCAAGCACGCTAAGAAATAGTAAGAAGAGGTAACTATGGCAGAAAACAAAGACGAACAGCTCACCGACGAGGAGCTGGCACAGCTTCAGCTGGCAGAGGAGAACGAGAACGCCGTCGACCGTCTGGTCAAGGAGCTCGGCTGCCCCACGCGCCGCATCCGCCAGTTTGCCGCTCGTGTGCTGCACCTGCTTGCCGAGCGCGATCCGCAGCGCGTCGTGCCCTGCGTGCCCGCGCTGATCGAGGCGCTCGACCGCCCCGAGGCTCAGACCCGCTGGGAGGCCCTCGATGCCCTGACGGCGCTCGCCACCACCTGCCCCGAGCAGCTGGGCGATGCCTTTGAGGGCGCCGAGACTGCACTGTTCGACGAGATCTCCTCCACGCTGCGCTATGCCGCCTTCCGCCTGCTGTGCGTGTGGGGTGCCACGAGCGTCGAGCGTTCGCGCGAGGCTTGGCCCATCCTGGACGAGGCCATCCAGTGCTACCACGGCGACCTCGAGTATCGCGACATGCTCGGTTGCCTGTACGAGTTTTGCCAGGGCGAGATTGACGCCGAGGTTGCCGAGAAGCTTGCGCTGCGCCTTAAGTTCGATGCCGAGAACGGTAAGGGCAGCTATCTCAAGGCCCGTTCGAGCGAGATTTGCGAAATGCTTGTTAAACGTTTTGGCCTGGATCTCTCCAAAAAGAAGAAGCGTGCTAGCGTTAAAAAATCTGACGACGCCGAAGACGAGGAGTAACAGATTATGGCGCACGATGTAGTCCTGATTCCCGGTGACGGTATCGGTCCCGAGATTACGCAGGCCATGCGCCGCGTGGTCGAGGCCACCGGTGTCCAGATCAACTGGAACGTCCAGGAGGCCGGCGCCGGCGTCATGGACGAGTTTGGCACGCCGCTGCCCCAGCACGTGCTCGATGCGGTCGCCGAGACCAAGGTTGCCATCAAGGGCCCCATCACCACGCCGGTCGGCACGGGTTTCCGCAGCGTTAACGTGGCCCTGCGCAAGCACTTCGACCTGTACGCCTGCGTGCGCCCCTGCCTGTCGCAGCCGGGCGACGGCTCGCGCTTCCGCGACGTTGACCTGGTCATCGTGCGCGAGAACACCGAGGACCTCTACGCTGGCATCGAGTTCGATGAGGGCACTGCCGAGGTCGAGGAGCTCTCACAGCTCGTCGAGCGCTCGGGTCAAAAGACCTTCGCCGCCGATTCCGCCATCTCGATCAAGCCGATCTCCATCTGCAAGAGCCGCCGCATTGTGGAGTATGCCTTTGAGTATGCCCGCCGCTGCGGCCGCAAAAAGGTGACGGCCGTGCACAAGGCCAACATTATGAAGGCGACCGACGGCCTGTTCCTGCGCGTGGCGCGCGAGGTGGCCGCCAACTATCCCGATATCGAGTTCAACGACAAGATCGTCGACGCCACCTGCATGGGCCTGGTCCAGAACCCCAACGACTTCGATGTCCTTGTACTGCCCAACCTGTACGGCGACATCGTGAGCGACCTGTGCGCCGGCCTGGTGGGCGGCTTAGGCATGGCCCCCGGCTCCAACATCGGTGCCGACTGCGCCATCTTCGAGGCTACGCACGGCTCCGCACCCGATATCGCTGGCCAGGATATCGCCAACCCCACAGCCGAGATCCTCTCTGCTGCGATGATGCTCGATCACCTGGGCGAGAACGATGCTGCCAATCGCATTCGTGCCGCCGTATCTGCCACGCTCGACGAGGGCGAGCAGGTTACCGGCGACGTTCGTCGTGCCCAGACCGGCTCCGTTGAGGGCGCTGTGGGCACGCAGGCCTTTGCCGATGCCGTTATCGCGCACCTGGCCTAAGGCATGCAGACTGCAAACGCCTAAATAGTACTTAAGTGTTTGCGTATAACCTAAGAATCAATACGCCCGGCGCTCTGCCGGGCGTATTCTATTGGGGACTATGTTTCCTAACAAGGAGTAACTGATATGGGTCTGATTCAAAAGAAGGACGAGAAGGACGAGATCGACGGCATCCAGATCATCGAGCGCGGCGAAGGCCCCGACGGTGATGAGGACGAAAAGATCGACCTGGTCGCCGGCACGTCTGCCGAACATATTGCCGCCGGCACGTCCGCCGAGGAGGAGGACGCTCGCCTGGAGGCAAAGATCGCCGCGGATGCAGCTGACGAGAACCTCATGCCCGAGGAACAGGACGAGGACGACGACTCCGACGTGGACGACCGCGCTTGCAAGCACAAGAAGACGATGATTGCCGCCTTTGTGGTTGCCGTTGTGATCGCTGCCGTGGTCGGCTTCTTTATCGGCAACGGTGGCTTTGGCGGCAAGGGCGTCGGCTCGGCGACCCTGACCGAGGACCAGCTCGATTCGACCGTGGCAAGTTATAGCTACAACGGCAAGAAGAGCGACATCACCGCGCGTGAGGCCATCGAGAGCCAGTACAGCCTCGACACCGTCAAGGACGACGACGGCAACTACACCGCTCCGTCTGCCGACGTTATCCTGTCCTACGTGCGCAACCAGATTCTGCTGGACGCTGCCGAGGACGAGGGCATTACCGTCTCTTCCAAGGAAATGAAGCAGTACGCCGAGGATTCCATCGGCACCTCCGACTACAAGACCATGGCCACGCAGTACGGCGTGTCCAAGGACCAGGCCAAGCAGATCGTCCGTCAGTCCGCGACGCTGCAGAAGCTCTACAAGAAGAAGGTCGGCGACACCTCCGCAAGCATGCCGACCGCCCCGACTGAGCCTGTTGACGGCAACGAGGAGACCGCGAGCAAGGACTACGCCGACTACATCATCAACCTTGCCGGCGACGAGTGGGATAGCGAGAAGGGCACTTGGAAGGATGCCGATAGCACCTATGCCAAGGCCTTTGCCGATGATGCCTTTACGACCGATAGCGCCACCTATAAGCAGGCCATGACCGCCTACTACACTGCCTACCAGCAGTACTCCTCGCAGGCTTCGAGCGCCAGCTCCAAGTGGACCGAGTACGCCAACGGCCTCTACGCCAAGGCCAACATCAGCATTTACGGCCTGTTTGCGTAAGGTTTGCCTGCACTACTGCGCGCTAACCGATCTACCTGATTGAGCCCGCTAGAACGGACAACGTTCTAGCGGGTTTTTTGTTACCGAAACCACTAGGGTAGGCCTCGCGCCCGCGCAAGCGTTCCATCGCGTTTCCCTAATTCATCTGGGAAAACAACTGCAAACGATTGCAAGTGACCGGTGAACGGTCGAAAACTACCGTTCACCGATAATCTCAAAACTGGGTTCTAACTGGTATTAAGCCAAAAAGACCAATTCACAAATCTTCACAATGACCTGCAATTTTTCTTTACGCTATTTTTAGCCGCCCTGCGTTGTTTAGGCACAGGAAAAGTCCCGAACTTTTGCCAAAGCATTTCGAAACGATTTCAAAACCGCAGGTAGAAGTGTTAGCGAGCGGTAAACGGTCGTTTTTTCACCGTGAGCGGTGCAAAAACGTTTTACTGTTTGAATCAACGAAAGCAACCACTTCTGTGGTGATATAGTGGCAACAACACGTCACGTGGTTACTACCAGTTTAGAAACCACTGGTCTTCAAAGAACGCTTTCTAAGAAGCTTTAAGGGCGAGCGCCCGCTGGCTTCCGAAAATCATCGGACTCAGATTGTACACACCTTCGGAAGGGAAATTTGAATGGTTGGCTTTATTCTTACCGGTCATGGACAGTTCGCACCCGGCCTTGCAAGCGCTATCGCTATGGTTGCTGGCGACCAGCCTGCTTTTACCGTCGTTCCTTTTGAGGGCGACCAGGCCGCATCCTACGGTGAGGATCTCCGCGTCGCCATTACCGCCATGCGCGAGGAGTGCGATGGCGTGCTCGTCTTTACCGACCTGCTTGGCGGCACCCCGTTCAACCAGTCGATGATGATTGCCCAGGATGTCGATAACGTCGAGGTTCTGACTGGCACCAACCTTCCCATGGTTATTGAGCTTCTGTTCCTCCGCGGCAATGCCACGCTCGCCGAGCTTGGCGAGCAGGCCGTGACCGTTGGCCAGACGGGCGTCACCGCCCAGACGGTCGCATCCGTTGCCGACTCCGAGGAAGAGGATATCTTCGGCGACGAGGACGGCATCTAATGGCCGATTTCGGAGCCAACGTCCTGAGCTCCTCGGTCGCCCTTTTAGGCCTGCTTGTCATCATGGGCTTGATTTACACCATCTGGTCGCAAATCAACATGAAGAAGAAGCAGAAGTACTTCAAGGAGCTGCACACCGAGCTCAAGCCGGGTCAGGAGGTTCTTTTCGCCGGCGGTATCTACGGAACCGTCAAAGGCATCGAAGGCGAGAAGGTCCAGATCAAAGTCCGATCCGGAGCCGTCGTAGATGTTTCGCGTTACGCGATTCAGGAGATCAAGTAACTGTCGTCAGCAAATATCGAAAGGAAGCTGATCAACATGGCAGAACCCAACATTCTTCTTACCCGCATCGATAACCGACTGGTTCATGGTCAGGTTGCCACCCAGTGGAACTCCACTCTGGGCTCCAACCTCATCCTCGTCGCCAACGACGACGTGGCGTCCAACACCATGCGCCAGAACCTCATGAAGATGGCCGCTCCCGCCGGCGTCGCTACGCGTTTCTTCTCCCTGCAGAAGACCATCGACGTCATTGGCAAGGCGAGCCCGCGCCAGAAGATCTTCATCGTGGCCGAAACACCGGAAGACGTGCTTACGCTCGTCAAGGGCGGTGTGCCTATAAAGAAGGTAAACATCGGCAACATGCACATGTCGGAAGGAAAGCGCCAAGTCGCCACCTCCGTCGCAGTTAACGACGAGGATGTCGCTGCGTTTAAAGAGCTGCAGGAATTGGGGGTGGAGTTGGAGATCAGGCGCGTTCCGAGCACGCCTGTTGAGGACACGAGCAAGCTCTTCTCGTAATCCTCGTGATCCACGTTGTCAGGAGTGAAACCCTGACGTTCTGTACGTGATATCCAAAGTGCGTACATACATTTTGAAAGGAGGAGCAAGATGGAATACTCGATCATCCAGATCGCTCTGGTCTTCGTTGTTACGTTCATCGCGGCAATCGACCAGTTTGACTTCCTCGAGTCTCTCTATCAGCCCATCGTCACCGGCGCCGTCATCGGTCTTATCCTTGGCGACCTCAACACCGGTCTTCTCGTGGGTGGTACCTATCAGCTCATGACGATCGGCAACATGCCGATCGGAGGCGCTCAGCCGCCTAACGCCGTCATCGGCGGCATCATGGCAGCCATTCTCGCTATCGCCACGGGCCTCGAGCCCAACGCGGCAGTCGGCCTCGCCATTCCGTTCGCTCTGCTTGGCCAGCTTGGCGTTACCCTGGTCTTCACGCTTATGTCCCCGCTTATGTCCACGGCCGATAACATGGCTCACAACGCGGACACCAAGGGCATCGAGCGCCTGAACTACTTCGCCATGGCTCTGCTCGGCCTGATCTTCGCTGTCGTCGTCACCCTGTTCTTCATCGCTGGCGCTACCATTGGTCAGACCATCGCTTCTGCCATCCCGACTTGGCTGCAGACCGGTCTGTCCGCTGCAGGCGGCATGATGCGCTTCGTCGGCTTCGCCGTCCTGCTCAAGGTTATGATGAACCGCGATATGTGGGGCTTCTTCCTCATGGGCTTTGGCCTCGCGCTCATCACCGTTGCCAACGATTCGCTGGCAACCCCTGCTCTGCTCATCCTCGCTCTCATCGGCTTCGGCATCGCTTTCTGGGACTTCCAGCAGCAGACCGAGCTGAAGGGTGCAGCTGTTTCTGACGGAGGTGACTTCGAAGATGGCATCTAATGAGTATGTGATCCCGGAGCACTACGAGGATCTCACTCCTGCTCCGCAGCTCGACCAGAAGACCCTCAACAAGATGGCTTGGCGCTCCTGCTTCCTGCAGGCCTCGTTCAACTACGAGCGTATGCAGGCCGCTGGCTGGCTCTACTCCATCATCCCCGGTCTGGAGAAGATCCACACCAACAAGAACGACCTCGCGGCTTCCATGAGCCACAACCTGGAGTTCTTCAACACCCACCCGTTCCTCGTCACCTTTGTTATGGGCATCGTGCTTTCGCTCGAGCAGAACAAGGTTGACATCCCCACGATCCGCGCCGTCCGCGTCGCCGCAATGGGCCCGCTCGGTGGCATCGGTGACGCCCTGTTCTGGCTGACGCTCGTGCCTATCACGGCCGGCATCACCTCCAACATGGCCATCAACGGCAACGCCGCTGCGCCGATCATCTTCCTGGTGATCTTCAACGCCGTCCAGTTCGCTCTGCGTTTCTGGCTCATGAACTGGTCCTACAAGCTTGGCACCAGCGCTATTGACGCTCTGACCGCCAACATGCAGGCCTTCACGCGTGCCGCTTCCATCATGGGCGTCTTCGTCGTCGGTTGCCTGGTCGTCACCATGGGTGGCACCCAGATCAACCTCCAGATCCCCAACGGCACCACCCGCGGTCTCTCCGCTACTACCGTGATTGTCTCCGAGAAGGAGGCCGAGAACTTTACCGGTATGGAGGGCATCGATACCGAGACCGCTGAGGCCGGTACCATCGCCATGACCGATAAGGACGGCAACGCCCTTACCGCTTCCGATGCCGACGGCAACGCTGTCGAGTGCGGCGTCACCGATCTGGGCAACGGCATGGAGTCCGTGACCTACGGCACCGTTACCGAGGATCCGGTCAACTTCTCTGTTGCCGACACCCTCAACACCATCGTCCCGAAGCTCGTCCCGCTTATGCTTACGCTGCTGCTTTACTACATGTTCGCTAAGCACAGCTGGACCCCGACCAAGGGCATTCTCCTGCTCTTCGTCCTTGGCATCCTGGGCGCTGGCCCGCTTGGTCTCTGGCCGAGCATCTGGTAAGGCTCTAGCTTGAGGGGTGTGTCCCTACGCGGCTCACACCCCGACCCCTTAAGCCATGTGTATGTTAAAAGCCGCGTGCTCGAAAGAGCGCGCGGCTTTTGTTTTCTTGATGATTCGGGTGTGGCAGACAGATAATGCTAAACACCCTAGGTAGTTAGCCGAATTCGAGCAAAAGGGAGGATAGGATGGCGATCGGAGCGCGTAAGCAACCGCTGTACGATCAGCTGGTCGATATTCTGACCGAAAAGATCGACCATGAATATCGCGCCGGTGACATGATTCCTTCCGAGCGCGAACTTTCGGAGCGCTATGGTCTCTCGCGCACTACGGTACGCCTGGCTCTGCAGGAACTGGAGCGTTTAGGACTGGTGGTTCGGCAGCACGGTCGCGGTACCTTTGTGACCGACCGTTCGGCAAAAGCAACCAATCTTATGCAGTCCTACAGCTTTACCGAGCAGATGCGCGCGATGGGTCGCGACCCCGAGACCACGATTCTCGAGTTTCGCGAGATGGAGGCCGATAAGAATCTGGCCGAGCATATGGGATTGCGTATCGGTGATCGCATTTTTAAGCTTAAGCGCCTTCGTTCTGCCGATAACATGCCCATGATGGTCGAACGCAGCTATCTACCGGTTCGTCAATTTCTGTCCCTAAAGCGACCGCTGCTGGAGCGTAAGCCGCTTTACGATGTGATTGAGCAAGACTTTCAGCAAAAGATACGCGTGGCCGAAGAGGAGTTCTATGCGAGCATAGCCCGCCCCACCGACGCCCACCTTTTGGGAATTGTCGAGGGCTCGCCTGTGCTCGATTTGGTCAGGACTACGTATAACGAGTCAAACGAGGTTGTGGAGTACACACTCTCGGTTGCTCGTGCCGATCAGTTTAAATACAAGGTTTACCACCAGCGTAGCAACTAGTGTCCGCATCGTTTCCATATGATGATTCTTTGCATTTAACTGGTTACTACCAGATAACCAACCGAAGTGTATAATTGCACGTCAGAGGATTACTTCTAGAGAGAGGTATTAAAAATGTTCGAGAAGAGTGTCGAGGAGCTCACCGAGCTCGGCGCCCAGATCACCACGGCCGAGATTGCTCAGCAGCCCGAGCTTTGGCGTGATACGCTCAACATCTATCGCGAGAACAAGGAGGCCATCGAGGCCTTCCTGGCCGAGGCTCGCGCTATGGGCGAGGGCCGTCTGTCCGTTGTCTTCACCGGTGCCGGTACGTCCGACTATGTTGGCGATACCTGCGCCCCGTACCTGCGTCACGCTGGCAACACTGATCTCTACGACTTTAAGCCCATCGCCACGACCGACATCGTGAGCGCTCCGCGCGACTTCCTGCGCGCCGAGGATCCCACGCTCGTGGTTTCCTTTGCCCGCTCTGGCAACAGCCCCGAGAGCCTTGCCGCCGTTGCCGTTGCCAAGGAGCTCGTCCACAACGTCAAGTTCCTCAACATCACTTGCGCTCCCGAGGGCAAGCTCGCCGTCGAGTCTGCCGATGATCCCAACGCGCTGACGCTGCTCATTCCGCGCGCCAACGACAAGGGCTTCGCCATGACCGGTTCTTATTCCTGCATGACCCTGCTCTCCACCCTTATTTTCGACACTGCCTCTGACGAGCAGAAGGCCGAGTGGGTCGAGACCATCGCCAAGATGGGCGAGGAGGTTATCGCTCGCGAGTCCGAGGTCGCCGATTACCTCGCTGGCGACTTCAACCGCGTGACCTACTTGGGTTCTGGCTCCTTCGGTGGCCTTGCCCAGGAGAGCCAGCTCAAGATCCTTGAGCTCGCTCACGGTCTGGTCGCTACTTCTTACGACACCTCCATGGGCTATCGTCACGGACCTAAGTCCTTCGTCGACGATAAGACGCTCGTCTTCGTGTTCGTCAATAACGACGCCTACACCCGTCAGTACGACATCGACATCCTCAACGAGATCGGTGGCGACGAGATCGCTCAGCACACCATCGCCGTTCAGCAGGAAGGTGCCACCGTCTATGAGGGTGAGTCCTTCACCTTTAAGGGCTACGAGGCACTTCCCGAGGGCTACCTTGCTCTGCCGTTCGTGATGTTTGCCCAGGCTATCAGCCTGCTCAACTCCGTGCGCGTGGGCAACACGCCCGATACGCCGAGCCCCACCGGCACGGTCAACCGCGTGGTTAAGGGCGTGACGATTCACCCCTTCACCGCTTAATCGCGTCCCCCTGTAAGGGCGCCCGTCCGCTCATAACGGCGGGCGGGCGCTTTTTGTTTTACGTGTGCTGGGTATAAGCATCACCACAGTCAACTGCTTTAGAAGCAAGGAGTGCATATGAGCACGTACGCAATTAAGGCTGACAAGTTCTTCTTGCCGGCAGGCCCGCAACTGGGCGGCTATCTTATGGTCGAGGATGGCGTCTTTGGCGCCTGGCAGGCCGACGAGCCCTCTTGCGAGATTAAGGACTACACGGGATCGTGGATCGCACCGGGTATGGTCGATACTCACATCCACGGCTTCTACAACCACTCAACTACCGATAACGATCCCGAGGGCATCGATATCAGCTCGACCGAGCTCGCCCGTCGCGGTACCACCAGCTGGCTGCCCACGACGTTCACCGATGGCGTCGAGCAGATCAAGGACGCCTGCGCCGCCATCGCTCAGGCGGACGAGGGTCGCGGCCCCGACTTCTGCGGTGCTCGCATTCAGGGCATCTACCTGGAGGGCCCCTTCTTTACCATGAAGCATGTGGGCGCGCAGAACCCCGCTTACCTGATCGATCCCTCCGAGGAGGTCTTCGACCAGTGGCAGGAGGCTGCGGGTGGTCGCATCGTTAAGAGCGCCATGGCGGCCGAGCGCGACGGTGCCGCTGCTTATGCGGCTGCTCTGAATGCCAAGGGTGTGGTGACCAGCATCGGTCACTCCGACGCCACCTACGATGAGTGCATCGCCGCCATCAACGCCGGTGCCAGCTGCTTTACGCATACCTATAACGGCCAGCGCGGGCTGCATCACCGCGAGCCCGGTGTCGTGGGTGCTGCCATGTCCACGCCTGAGACCTACGCCGAGATCATCTGTGACGGCAAGCACGTTAACCCTGCCGCCATCAAGGCGCTGCTGCAGGCAAAGGGCTGGCAACACACGGTGCTCATCACTGACTGTCTGGGCTGCGGCGGCATGCCCGAGGGCAGCTACACCAGTGGTGGCATGGATGTCATCATGAAGGACAACCTGTGCTGGCTCGCCGACGGCAAGAGCATTGCCGGCTCGGTGCTCACGCTTGCCCAGGGCGTCAAGAACATCGTCGACTGGGGCATCGCCAGCGCCGATATCGCCATTCGCATGGCAACCGAGGTGCCGGCACGCTCCGCGCACATCGAGGATAAGTGCGGCAGCATCATGCCGGGTCGCGACGCCGACTTTGTCGTGTTCGACCATGAGCTCACCCTCGTCGAGACGTATGTTGGCGGCCAGAGCGTCGGCAACGCCTTTACCGAGTAACGATAGAAAAAGACGGCGGGCCCGAATCTGCTCGGACCCGCCGTATGGGTTAAACGCTCAAAAGCACCTTCACAGTTACAGCTTGTTAGCGATCTTCTTTGCCGTGCGCTTAACGCCGGCCACCAGACCTCCCGCAGGATGCTCCTTCTCGTATGCTAGGCGCTTTTCGCGCTTGGCGTACTCTTCGACGATGATGTCGCCATACTCGTCTTCGATCTTGTCGAAGAAGTCGACGGCGCCCTTAATTTCCTCAGCGGTTGGGTGTCCCTTTTGGACACCGCCGGTGAGTTTGAACGGCCCCCACGTATCAAAGCCGGGGCAGCCGTAGACACCCATAAAGATGGCCTGCCTCATGCGGCAGATGCCATCGATATCCTTGCCGTACCACTTGTTTTTGCCGCCATAGGTCATAAGGCCAAACACCTTGTCCTGCGGCTGCAGCACGTTCGTGAGCACGCGTGCCATGTCCTTGTCGATCTCGGAGTAATAGATGCCCGTGGCGACACCGATCAGATGGTATTCGTGCAGGTCGGGATACTCGTTTTTACCGAGCGTCTTTACATCGAGGGTATCGATCTCGGGGTGCGCTTCAACGATGGCGTCCACGAGCTTTTTCGTATTGCCGTGGTGGCGCGAGGCGTAGAGGATGATGGTTCGCATAAGAAGGCCTTTCAGCTGTAATGACGTCAATGTCTGTATGGTACCCCGTTGCATGGCTGGGATACCGGACGCATCGATGAACGTGCGGGTTTGTCCTTCGGTCAGGGCCGAGACAGGTACTTGCGAGCAAAAGCAGTTGTTCGAAAGGATGGGCAATGGAATACGCTCTCTCCAACGATTCGATTTCTATTAAGGTGTCCACGGCTGGTGGTTCGTTTACCTCGATTGAGGCTGGAGGTCGCGAGTACTTGTGGCAGGGCGATCCCGCCGTGTGGTCCGGCCAAGCACCGATTTGCTTCCCGATTTGCGGAGGCTTGCGCGACAACAGCGCCATGACGTTTGCCGGGCATCATGTAAAGCTCGCTCGCCACGGGTTTGCGCGCAAGCAGGAGTGGAAGCTGCTGAGCCAAGGCGAGAACGAGCTGGCGATGTGCCTGGCTTCGGAGGATAACGCCGCGCTGCTGAGCGATTATCCGTACCCGTTTAAGCTTGTCGCTCGTTATACGCTCGAGGCCGCTGCCGTGCGCGTTTCCTATGAGGTGACCAACGAGGGAACCGAGGACATGCCGTTCTTTATCGGCGGTCATCCCGGCTTTAGGTGTCCGCTCGATGAGGGCGAGGCCTATACGGACTACGAGTTGCGCTTTGAGAAAGACGAGGCTGCGGAGCTTTGCACCGCCGTACCCTCGACCGGATTGATTGATGTGGCTAACCGCTCCAAGAACCCTATGGTGGGAAAGACGCTACCCCTGTCGCATGAGCTCTTCGATTTTGCGGAGACCATCTTTGACGTGCTCGAGAGCCGTCAGGTCACGCTTTCCAAAAAGGGCGAGGACAAGGGCGTCCGCCTGAGCTTTGAGGACTTCCCATATCTCATTGTGTGGAGCAAGCCCGAGGGCGATTTTGTGGCGGTTGAGCCTTGGGGCGGTCTTTCGACCTGTTCCGATGAGGACGACGTGCTTGAGCATAAGCGCGGCTGCCTTGTCGCCAAGCCCAAGGAGACCGTCGTTCGCTCGTTCACGATTGAGATTCTGTAATTCCGTTTTGTCGACTCGTATCGCGAGGCACAAGGAGCCTGCGAGATAAGGAGCTAAAAATGATCCTCACCGTTACGATGAACCCGTCTGTCGATACGCGCTATCAGCTCGATGAGCTCGTTATCGACGACGTCAACCGTGTGACGCCCGAAAAGACCGCCGGCGGCAAGGGCCTCAACGTGGCCCGTGTCCTTGGTCAGTTGGGCGACGACGTTGTGGCAACCGGCCTGCTTGGTGGCCATATGGGCGCCTATATGGCCGAGCTCATGGACGCTAACGGCATTAAGAATGATTTTGTGCCCATCAAGGGCGAGACTCGCATTTGCCTCAACATCCTCCACGCCGGCAACCAGACCGAGCTGCTCGAGAGCGGTCCGACAATTGCCCCCGAGGAGCTCGATGCCTTTACTGCCAAGTTTACCGAGCTTGCGGGCAAGGCCGACGTCGTCACCATCTCGGGTTCGCTGCCCCGCGGTGTCGAGGCAGACTACTATGCCAAGATAACGGGCATTGCCGAGAACGCCGGTGCCAAGGTACTGCTCGATACTTCGGGTGCTTCGCTCGAGGCCGCCCTTAAGTCCGAAATTAAGCCCGAGCTGGTCAAGCCTAACCTGACCGAGATCAACGGCCTTCTGGGTACGAGCTTTACCACCGACGATGTGGACGAGCTCCGCGCCGCGCTCGCCTCTGATGCCCGCTTCTCCGATATCCCCTGGGTCGTCGTGTCCATGGGTGCTGCCGGCTCCGTTGGCTTCCACAATGGCCGTGCGTTCCGCGCAAAGACGCCCGACATCCCTGCCGTTAACGCCACGGGCTCTGGTGACTCCACTATCGCTGGCTTCGCGCATGCCATTGCTGCTGGCGCGGACGACGAGACGGTGCTGCGTACCGCCAACACCTGCGGCAAGCTCAATGCCATGGATCCCATGACCGGCCATCTGGTCATGGACCGTTGGGACGAGGTCTACAACGGCGTTGTCGTGACCGAGCTGTAAAAGCCTGGGCGTCGGCCCCGGCATTGCTTGCTAGCTCATGTCGACGACAAGTGCGGTAGCATTATGCTGGGGCGCGACGCCGAGTTTGTCGTGTTCAATCCCGACCTTACCCTGGTCGAGACGTATGTGGGCGGCAACAGCGTCGGTAACGCGTTTATCGAGTAGCCGCCAAGGAAACGATCCGAGAGGGGATTTAGATGATTTACGGTGCACTGGGTGATATCGAGGAGTACCGCGGAATGCTCAAGGGCCTCGACGTGCTGATCGACTGGCTCGAGGAGAACGACCCGGCGGAGCTCGAGGTCGGCAGCCATCCGATTCTGGGCGACAAGGTCTTTGCGAACGTCATGGCTCCCACGACGCGTCCTGAGGCCGAGGCTCACTATGAGACGCATCAGCGCTATCACGACCTGCAGATCGACGTCGAGGGCCGCGAGGCCTTTAAGGTCGCTACGGGTAGCCTGACACTGGTCCAGGAGTTTGACGAGAAGGACGACTACGATCTGGTCGATTCCGACGCTTCGATTGCCGGCGATCTTGCTGACGATAAGTTTGCGCTGTTTGTTGCCGGCGAGCCTCATATGCCCACGCTCGAGTTCCCGGGCGATGGCGCGCAGCCGGTCAAGAAGATCTGCTTTAAGCTGCTTGCAGATGCTTACTGGGAGGAGTAACGCGCTGCTCGGCTGAGCTGTTCGTATGCTGGCGTGATTCCATTGAGGAGCGCGCCTGAGCCCCGTTAATCGCGGTTCCCTTGGGGATTGCGGTTGGCGGGGCTTTTTTGTTGAGTAGGGGAGTTGCCGGCGGCGTTTTGCTTGGATTTATTTGCGAAGAACATCGGCTAGCCGCAGGATTGAAATCATCGACCGATAAGTGAGTTCCACTTTTTCGCCCGCAAGCAGTCGTTTCGAGCCAATCTTATCTAGCCCCACAAGCCGAGAAAACAGCGGGCCGCTCATCGTGCCATCGTCAATTGATTCCCTTATGGTCTTCAAAACGTCCGTATCATGAAGCGATGCCGAGCTGTAGGGGGCAACACGAGCGGAACTCTCAATTAGCGACGAGACAAAAGGATGGAGATGCTTTGGACATAGTCCATCAAACACCACATCCCCATTGTCGTTCGAGCCGACCAGGCGCCAAGTATAATGATCGACCCAGTCATCTCCGTCATATATGGCGTCCATGAGCAACTTCCCGTCTAGAGAGAGAAGCCTATTTGGACATCGGGGCGCAAGACCGCAATCCATATCGGGCCTGCAGCAGCTCCAACCCAACGCACCACATAGGTTCCCTTTCGTACATGTGTATCAATCTGCCCCGAAATGCCGGTGAATGCAATTCCAGACCCGTTTGTCGGATAGCAATCGACGTATTTTTTGTTTTCCGCTCACAACCTTGTATAGATATATCGTTCCAGCAAAAGAGAAGGTATCGTGACTATTTTAGATCTATATGGCCAATTCGAGCCCTCGCCATGGCAATTGTTGCAGCTGGGTTTCTTTTCATTAAAATTTCACTTTGGTAAATCCCCGCCCCTAAGCATTAAACCCGAAGTCCACCGAGTGGGCGAATTCCGGCGGATGTGCGCCTGAAATCGGTAACAAAAAAAGCCGCCCGAAGGCGGCTATCTTGTGCAATGGAGCCAGCGACCGGGCTCGAACCGGTGACCCCCGCTTTACGAGAGCGGTGCTCTACCAACTGAGCTACGCTGGCGGCCATGTGGTGACGCAACTGAGACGTCAACGGCTGTCTATGATACGGGACATCGCACATCCGCGCAAGTGTTCTGACGGCTTTTCTCACTTTAAATGCACTAATATTGGAGACGTGATGTCTTGCTCTTACGGGTCTCAAGCAGAATGGGGCAGTGATGGCTCAACCCAAGATTCTTCTCACACGCATCGATGATCGGTTTATTTACGGGCAAGACGTTGAGCTGTGGAATGAGGCGGTTGGTTCCAACCTCGTCCTGATCGTTAACGACGAGATTGCGGCGGATTCACGCAAGTGGGCGCCTATGAGGGTCGCGGCGCCCGAGGGCGTGTGGACACGGTTTTTCTCGGTGCAAAGGACCGTCGACATCATTCATACCGCAACGCCGCGCCAATTGATTCTGATCATGGTGGCCTCACCCGCCGAAGCGCTCGCGCTGGTTAAGGGTGGTGTGCCGATCACCAAGATCAGCATCGGCCATATGCAGGCAGGGGAGGGCAAGCGCCCCATAACGCCCGCAGTCGCCGTAGACGACACAGACGTCACTGCCCTCAAAGAGCTGCAAAAGCTCGGCATAGAACTAGAAATCCGCTACCTCCCCAGCTCCAACTCCGACCCCATTCAACTAGTCATCCAAGAACGTCCTCAATGACTAGGTAGAAAAACGCCCGTCGGCGGTGTGCCGGCGGGCGCTGTTGTGCGATATGTTGCGCTGTGGGCTTAGTGCCTCATAAAGTGGTATTCGATCACATTGCTGTAGGGGTGACCCGGGCCCACAATGCCCTGCGGGAACAGCGGCTGGTGCGGTGTGTCGGGGTACATCTCTGCCTCGAGGGCAAAGCCGGCACCCCAGCCATAGTTGGCGTCATCCTTGGCGTGCTCGTCGTCCAGCCAGTTGCCGGTGTAGAGCTGTACGCCCGGGGCGGTGGTGTAGTAGTCCAGCTCACGACCGGTCCACATCTCCTCGACGTGCATCGCGCGGCGCAGGTTGCGGCCGTACTGATAGCCATCGATGCACAGGCAGTGGTCGTAGCCGCGTGCCTGCTTAATCTGGGGATCGTCGGCCTCCATGCCAGGCGCGACGGGGCGCAGCTCACGGAAGTCAAACGGCGTGCCCTCGACCGGAGCGATCTCGCCGGTGGGGATATTCTGCTCGTTGATGGGCAGGTAGTGGGCAGCGTTGGCAACAAAGAAGTGCTCGCAGTCCATGCCGGCGTTATGGCCGGCAAGGTTAAAGTACGTGTGGTTGGTCATGGACACGTAAGTGGCGCGGTCGCTCTCGCAGCCATACTCGACACGAAAGACGCCGGTGCGCGTCACGGTAAACACGGCCGTAAAGGTGCGGTTGCCGGGAAGGCCCAGCTCACCGTCCTCAAGCGAGGTGGTCATGCGCACGGCATTGTGGACCTCGTCGAGCTCAACGTCCCACACGCGCTTGTGCAGGCCGTGCTCAAGATCGCTGTGCTGGTTGTTGACGCCCTCGTTGGCCGGCATATGCCAGTCCGTGCCGGCGATGGTGATCGTGGCACCCGCAGTGCGGTTGGCCACGGGGCCGATGGTCGCGCCAAAGCAGGCGGGGTTGTCAAAGTAATCCTCGAGCTTATCGAAGCCCAGCACCACATCGCGCACGTTGCCGGGAATGTCGGGCACGTCGATACCAAGCACGGTGGCGCCATAGTCCATAATGCGAACGCAGATCTCGGGCCCGTTGAGGGTGTAACGATGAACGGGGGTACCGCACGGCGCGGTGCCGAAAAGCTCGGAAGTGATCATTTGGTTCCTAACATCGAGGTATTTCCGACAAACTGTAGCGCGAACAGGCGAGATTATCACTACACCCCACTAAAGCAGGGGGTATTTTTCTCAAAAAAGTGATGATTGGAGCTGTGCGGGCGTTCATTTTTGACGCGAACGAGTCTGATACAATTTGTTCGTTACTGTTTGAATGATATGCGCGCAAAGAACGGCGAGGATTCATCGTGATTAAGGCAGAGCGACAGGATAAGGTTCGTCAGCTGCTCGATGAGCAGGGCACGGTCTCGGTCAAGGAGATTTCGGATGCGTTAGGTGTCTCGGATATGACGATCCGCCGTGACCTTGAGGAGCTTGCGAGCCTGGGCGAGATCGAGCGCGTGCACGGCGGAGCCCGCAGTGCGCAGAGCCGTCCACACGCTATGCTGCGCCATGAGTATTCGCACAGCGAAAAGCGCACAAAGCATGCCGAGGAAAAGTTGCAGATTGCGCGCCGTTCTGTGGAGCTTATCGAGGAAGGCTCGACCATCTTTTTGGGCACGGGCACCACGGTTGAGCAGATGGCCTCGAAGCTGCCGGCGTTTCGCCTGCGCATTGTGACCAATTCGCTTTCGGTGTTTAACCTGCTCGAGGCGCGCGAAGACTGCGAACTGTGCCTGGTGGGCGGCGTGTACCGCCGCCGCACTGCCGCCTTTGTGGGCCCCACGGCCGAGGACACCTTGCGCGCACTGGGGATCGACGCAGCCTTTATCGGCGCAAACGGCATTTTGGACGGCGACGTGTCTACGTCTAACATGGAAGAGGGCCGCATCCAGCAGCTCGCCTTTAGCAAGGCCGACTCGCGCTATCTGATCGCCGATTCCAGCAAGATTGGCAAGCGCGACTTCTACACCTTCTGCCGTCTGGACAGCCTGGACGCCGTGGTGTGCGAGCCGGGCATCGCCGCCGAAGATCGTGCCGCCATCGAGGAGCATACGCAGGTCATTTGCTAGCTAGCGCTACGGGATTGCCAACGGGCGATGCGGGAGGACTTTTACCTCCTGTCATTGTGGAAACCAGCGCGTCAGCGCTACGCGATATGACGCGCAAATGAGGACTCCACTATCAAATCGTCTCAACCTGTGACATCTAGACGTCCAAAACCGGTCTTAGTGTTACAGATTGAGACAATTCGGTGGGGTCTACCTTGTTTGTCTCGATCTGTAACGGTTAGGACTTAAAAACTCGGCTACGTGTTACAGATCGAGACAAAAGAAAAAGAACATTAGGACTTGAAAATAAAGTTTTGATAAGGGACCCGCCCAGTTAAGACGGTGCGGCAGACAATTGAGATTAGTTTGCCTCCGGAGTCGTAAGCATAATGAGTCAGTTCGATGACCGGAAGTTTTGCAACACCATAATTACTGGCTTCGGAATCGCTAAGCTGACGTGCTCTATAGCTTTCCCTAACAGATTGGATAGACTTGGACAAGTCGTCCATGATTCTGCTAAATGCCTGAAAATCTAACTGGTTATTCGGAACGCGCGACTTTGAAATGAAAAACGTATCAGCGCCTATGAAGCTGCCTTCAAGTTCGTAGGTCAATTCAAGACGCTGAATTTCATCGCGACTTTGACATCCAAATTGTTGGAGCATCATTACGGAAATTGGACGACCTGATGTGAGGCCGCCGAAATGTTTGGTGATGGCATCCGGATCAACGCCATCGCAATGGCTTGCAAAGTCAAAGTCTAAAAGTGAATTGAGCTCGCTAACGCGTTTCGGTGCAACAAACGATCCCTTACCTTGGATTCGATAGATACTTCCACGACGCTCCAGCTCACTCATGGCAAGTCGGACGGTTGTTCTGCTTACGGCGTATTCGTCGCAGAGTTCCATTTCTGTTGGAAGTTTATCGTCTGCTTGATATTCATCGACGATCTGCTTGAGCAGCGCGTCGGTGAGCTGTAAATAGAGTGGCCGTTTTTCGTGTGTATCGAGCATTAGAGCCTCAGTTTGCATGTTGGTTATACCTGATGGTTGCCTCAGTCGGGATGTAACGTGGGCAAGGTAACCTTAACGTATCACAGAGCGGCTCAGCATGACGATCTGATGCCTGTATCCACGAAGGGCTTGTCCGAGCGTGAAGATATTCTGGGGCAGGCAAATACCGTTCATGGAGTCCCCGATATGTTGGAGGTCAGCGCCGGCTGCTTTTGCTGCAAGGCCTATTTTCTTAATGGTCTCGCTGTCGCAGGAGTCTTGACTCGTCCCGTTCGCCGCCATGACGAGAACCTTCTCTTCAATTGACTTGCCTACGTTGTGGGATCGTACAAAGTCTACGATGGCGCGCAGGTCTGCTTCTTGGAAGCAAGGGACGGTGTAGGGGGCTGGCACGAGAAGGATATCGACGCCGAGGTCAACAAACTTGCGCGCAATTTCGAGCGTCATGACAGGTTCCGCAACGCCCGCTCCATGCATTTTTCCGGCTATGACCAGGCCATTGAAATGCTCTTTGGAGAGTTTAATCGAATGGGCGATTGCATCGTTGGAGACGCCGGTTCCAGGGTTGCCCGTCAGGCAGATAAAATCAAATCCGAGTTCGTTAGCCTTTTCTAAGGTCTTGGGAGAGACGCGACGACCCATGGGGATTTCCGTTCGGGATTCAGACATCTCTGCCTCGTTATCAACTGGCTCCAGATTGACGCCAATGGGCCTTCCGCATGCTCGCTTCACCCAAGTGACCGGGTTTTCATTGAGATCATCTGGAATACCGGCAATAACTGGATCGAACACATCGAGCGCGTTAAACAGAAGCAGGTCGGCACCTGCGGCACGTTCGATTTCTGCATTAGTAACGCCGCCGAGAAATTGGGAAGAGGGTACGTTTTCCGCCATGATGGTACGTCCCTCGGAAGCCAGAATTGCCTGTTTTAGATCCATGGGTGACGTGGCGGCAAAATCGGATGCGGACATGTTCAGTAATCGTTTGGGCATTGTTACTTCCTTTGACTAGAACGACAGGCTTGTGACATTGTCTCTAATATTGTTACAACAATATATTCAATATGTTATATCCAATCGGTGAACGGTTGCAAACTTATTGTACTGCTCGGAAAAAATAGCCATTAGCTGGGAAAACCTTAAATTAATCAACTACCGTTCACCGAATAAGTATTTGAATTCTTGACATATCGACAAAGCGGAAAAAGAATTGGTTATGACAAATCGCGCAAATGATATTACATTTCGCACAAGAACGTATTCACTTACATAAGTGGATACAAACGGGGACGACGACGGTTGAGTCCGGATAAATCGTTGTGTGCCCGGGAATCATGAAAGGATGTGTTATGGACGCTATCGTCAAATTCCTTGAAAAACACCAGCCCCTCTTCGACAAAATCTCGAGGAACATTTATCTGGTGGCGATTAAGGATGGCTTTCTCTCGAATATGCCAATTGTGCTGTTCTCGAGCCTGTTCCTTCTTCTTTCGACGCTCCCTGCCTATGTAGGCATCGCGCTTCCGTCTGAGGTGCTGGATTTCTTCAATAAAATCTATGCATATACCATGGGACTTCTTGGCATTATGGTGGCCGGCACCACGGCGAGCTCACTTGCCATGTCGATGAACCGTCGCATGCCTTCGGGTAAATCTCTCAACCCCACCTCGTGCATGGTTTGTGCCATGTGCGGCATGCTCTTGCTATCGGTGACAAACGATGTTGTCTCGATTGGCGGAGCAGATACATCTGTTTTTGAAACCGGCTATATGGGAACCAAGGGTTTTCTCGCTGCGTTCGTAGCCGCATTCTTGACCGTTAATATCTATAAGGTGTGCATTAGCCATAATGTGACGATCAAGCTTCCCAAAGAGGTCCCTGGCTCTATTGCGCAGAGTTTTCGCGATATCTTTGCATTTGGGTTTTCGATCCTTGCGTGCGCTTTTATCGATCTTGCGAGCCGCAAGCTGCTTGCTGTGCCGTTCGCCAATTTGGTATCCGCTCTCATCTCGCCGCTGTTCTCCGCGGTCGACACCTATCCTGGCATGGCGCTTATCGAAGGCGCGGTCGCACTTTTCCAATTTATGGGTATCCACGGTGCTTCGGTTGTCATGAGTCCGATCAATGCTGCGCTCTACGGCAATACCGTTACCAATCTTGAGGTTTTCCAAGCAGGTGGACACCCGTCAATTGCTCTCACGCAGGACTTTACAAGCTTCATCGGCGGTCTGGGCGGTTCTGGCTGCACGTTCATCGTTCCTATTATCCTGATCATGTTTATGCGCTCCAAGCAGCTTAAAGCCATGGGCAAGGCATCGATTATCCCGGTGATTTTTGGAGTTAACGAGCCCGTTCTCTTCGGTATGCCGATCGTTCTCAATCCCTATATGTTCGTGCCCTTCCTAGCGGCTCCTATGGTCAACGCCATAATCGGTAAGTTTTTCATTGACGTAATTGGAATGAACGCCCCCATGTATACCATGCCGTGGGCGCTTCCCGGCCCAATTGGTGCGTTCCTCACCACGGGTCTCGATCTGCGTTCTCTCGTATTGATGGCAGTGCTGTTGGTCGTTGACTTTGTGATTTACTATCCGTTCTGCAAGGCGTATGACCATCAGCTTTGTTTGGAAGAGTCTGCAAAGGAGACTGCAGGAACCTCGGATGCAGATGCTATTGCCGCACAGGAAAATGTCGCAAAAGCTCTCGAGGCGGTAAAGGACAAGGCGGAGCAGATCCGCGTGCTTGTGCTTTGCCAGGGTGCCGGCACCTCGACTCTCTTGGCAAATGCTCTTCGCGAAGGTGCCGCTGCTAAGGGTATCGATCTGGTTTCTCAGTCCGGCGCGTACGGAAGCCACTATGAGACAATGGATCAGTACAACGTGATTGTTCTGGCGCCCCAGGCACGCATGTACTATGACGCTATGAAGGCCGATACCGATCGCCTTGGAATTAAACTGCTCACCACAAGGGGCAAGCAGTATATCGACCTTACCAACGATCCCGAAGGTGCAATTGACTGGATCGTTCAGGAGCTGGCCAAATAGTAGATGCACTTCGTCGTTGATCCGTCGGTGTATGGTACGGCCCCGCAGCTTATTGAGCTGCGGGGCCGTATTTCGTTGAGTAGCTAATTGAGACAATGAGCGCA
>OKUL01000469.1_pt1 | contig 21969 bp, 15 predicted proteins | sample 1606631 | NCBI WGS metagenome assembly OKUL01 (sample SAMEA3882518, study PRJEB24775) | human gut metagenome | biome: human-associated habitat; feature: intestine environment; material: feces | place: Netherlands | collected 2009/2010 | reverse complement strand
ATCAACGAGCCGCGGCTGCCGAACGTCATGCGCAAGCTGCAGGCCAACCGCATGCAGCCGCAGACGCTGACGGCGGACGATCTGCCGGCACTCGATCCCGACTGCATCGGCCTGCACGGCTCACCGACAAAGGTATCAAGAACATTCGTGCCCGTGCGCACCAAGCAGACCGTGCGCATCGACGGCGCGCAGCCGGAGGCCGCCGTGGCGTCCCTGCTGGCGCAGCTCGACGCGGCGCACATCTCGCTGGAAGGAGGCGGGGATCATGTCTGAGAGCAAACACGTCTGGGTCTTCCTCGAGACGGAGGACGGGCAGCTGCGCAGCGTCGGGCTGGAGCTGCTGGGACAGGGGCGCCTGCTCGCCGACAAGATGGGTGAACAGCTCGTCGGCGTCATTCTCGACCCGCACGCCGGCACGCTCGCCGCGCAGGCGATCGGCTGCGGCGCCGACACAGTCATCACCATGGAAGATCCCGCCCTGGCGCACTACAATACGGACATTTTCACCGCCGCCATGTGCCACCTCGTGCGCAAATACGCGCCCGAAGTGCTCATGATCGGCGCGACGAACGTGGGGCGCGACCTCGGGCCGCGCATCTCCTGCCGGCTGCACACGGGGCTGACGGCCGACTGCACGCATCTCGACGTGGACGCGCACCGCTGCGTGCTCTGGACGCGGCCGGCCTTCGGCGGCAATCTGATGGCGACCAATATCTGCCCCGACACGAAGCCACAGATGGGCACCGTGCGGCCGAACGTGTTCCGCGCGCCGGCATTTGACCCCGCGCGCACCGGCGCGGTCTTTGTGGAATCGCTGCCGGAGGACGCCCGGCGGAGCAGCACGGAGCTGCTGGAGCTGATCCCGGTGCTCGACGCCGCGACCGCGCTGCTGCAGGAGCTGGCCGACACCGTCGGCGGCTGCGTGGGCGCATCCCGCGCAGCGGTCGACGCCGGCTGGATCTCCCCCATCCATCAGGTCGGCCAGACGGGCAAGACCGTCTGCCCGCGCGTCTACATTGCCTGCGGCATTTCGGGCGCGATCCAGCACCTGATCGGCATGAGCGCATCCGACACCATCATCGCCATCAACCGCGACCCGAACGCGCCGATCTTTCAGGTGGCGGACTACGCCATCGTCGGCGACCTGTTCCAGATCGTACCCGCTCTGACAAAGGCGCTGCGTCAGCGCCGGAAACCGGAGCAGGCATAAAGACATAAAGAAAGGAGCCAGACCATGTCCTATCAGGAATTTCTGAGCTTTGAGCGGCGCGGAGCCGTCGGCATCGTGCGGCTCGCGCGGCCGGAAAAGCTCAACACCATCAGCGCCCCGTTTTACGAGGCCATGATCGAGCTGCAGCAGACCGAGATCGTCGGCGATCACGACCTGCGCGCCATTGCGCTGCTGGCAGACGGCCGGCACTTCTCCGCCGGCATCGACCTCAATTACGCCAAAGCGGTGATCGGCAAGCCGGGGCGCAGCCTCTACGGCGTCTATCACTGGCAGCAGGCCTACCGCTTTTGGAGCGAGTGCAACCTGCCGGTCGTGGTCGGCATCCAGGGCGCGTGCATGGGCACCGCCATCGAGCTCATCACGGCGTGCGATATCCGCATTGCCGCCGACAACGCAAAGTTTTCCCTGCGGGAGGTCGACGTCGGCATCAGCACCGATCTCGGCGGCACGACCCGCCTGACCAAGCTCATCGGCCCCGGCATGACAAAGCTGCTGGCCATGACATGCGAGGATATCGACGCGCAGGAGGCCGCGCGCATCCGGCTCGTGGAGCGCGTGGTGCCGCTCGGCGAGCTGGAGCAGACGACGCTGGCCTATGCCGAAAAGCTTGCGGCCAAGCCGCCGATCGCCGTGCAGATGTGCAAAAAGTGCATCAACATCGCTACCGACGCCGGCACCTCCGTGGGCCTGCTGGCCGAGGAGATTCAGGGCATCTACACCGTATCGACCAAGGACAAGGCCGAGGCGGCCGCCGCCATGCTCGAAAAGCGCCCCGGCCGCTACACGTGCGAATAAACCAGGAGGAAACGTCCATGAACATTCTTGTCATCAACGGAAGTCCCCGCATGGAGCGCAGCAACTCGCTGCGCATGACGCGCGCCTTTCTCGAAGGGCTCGCCAAGACCTGCGACACGCAGGTCGAAGAACTGACCGTGGCCAAAATGCACATTGAGCCGTGCCTCGGCTGCCTCAACTGCTGGAAGCGCACGCCGGGCAAGTGCTTCCGCGACGACGACATGGCCGCCGCGATCGAAAGCTACGTCACGGCCGACCTCGTCGTGTGGAGCTTCCCGCTCTACTACTACGCCCTGCCCGGCCAGCTCAAGTGCTTTCTCGACCGCACGGTGCCGATCAACCGCCCCGTCATGTGCGACCGCACCGACGGCAAGGGCAACGGTAAGCACGTCACGCGCTACGACCAGTCGCACCAGCGGCATGTGCTGATCTCGACCTGCGGCTTTTTCTCCCCCAAGGGCAACTACGACGCCGTGCTCGCACAGTTTGACCTCATGCTCGGCGTGGGCAACTACACGACGCTCTTTTGCGGCGAGGGCGAGATGATGCCGGTGCCGCCGCTGCAGGAGCGTGTGGAAGAATACCTCGGCTATGTCCGCCAGGCCGGCGAGGACTACGGCAGCTACGGCACGATCCTGCCGAAGACGCGCAAACCGCTCGAAGAGCTGCTGCTGCCGAAAGAGAAATTTGAGGAGATGGGCAACAGCTACTACGCGCACTGCGAGCGCAAAGCCCGCGAGCGCGCGCTGCAGGCACAGGCCGAGCAGCAGACCTGACCCCGATCGAAAGCAGCACACGGCAGCGCCCCGGGAGGCGCTGCCGTGTGCTGTTCTTCTCTTTTCGCGGGCTCATTCCACAAGCGTCAGGCGGTCGCTTCCGCCGTTGTCCGGCTCCGGCGGCTCGTCCGTGATCTCCGGGAGCTTGCCCTCCATCCGCAGGATCTTGAACGTGATCATCAGCCGCAGACGCACATCCGGGTCGTCCAGGTCGAGATTGAGCACGTCCTGAATGCGCTGCAGGCGGTAAATAACGCTGTTGCGGTGCATGTGCACGCGCTTAGCGGTCAGGGAAATGTTGCGCTCCGTGTTCAGGTAGTGGTACAGCAGCAGGAGGTTGCTGTTGCTGTAGCCGCGCTCCCCGGCAAGCTGATCCAGATAGCGCACAATGACGTCATCGAGCGCGAATTTTTCCCGGTAGCATTCGAGCATGTCGTTGAGATAATACTTGGAATAGTGATACTCCAGCGCATCGGGATCCAGCTTGCGGCCGATCTCGATGGCGGTCCGCGCCTGATCGTAGCCCATGCGCAGGCGTCCCAGCTCCGTGAACAGCAGGCTCACGCCGATATGCGCATGGTTCTTGCCCAGCAGCGTCAGCAGCTCGTCCCACCGCTCGCGGAACAAAAGCTGCTCCCCGACCGGGTAATCGTGCCAGTCCTGAAAGAGGATGAGCACGCTGTTTTGATACTGCATCACGCCGTAATTGGCCACGTTGCTCCACGCGCGCAGCTGCAGCACCATGTACCCCGCCTTCGAGGTGGACGCCTGCTCGTCGAACTCGACATAGCCGAGGCGGAAGTCGCCCGTCTCCGGCAGGCGCAGGCCGCGCGCACGGTCGCGCACCAGCTCCGGATTCTCCTCCCCATAGCGCAGGAGATCATGAATCATCTGCTGGCGCTGCGGCATGCTCTGGCTGTAAAAGCCCGTCTCGCGGAAGTAATGGTCGAGCTGCTCGGTAAAGCAGCGGAACAGCTCCTGATCCACCATCGTCGGCAGCCGGCCAGGGAAATAGCAACCGGCAAAGGAATAAAACATCCCGTTGGCAATGTAGGAGCGCAGGATCACGGGGTCGTTGCAGATATTCGGCGGCACCGACAGCACCGGACGCAGGTACCGGTCACTGACTTCAAAATAGCCGGCCTCCGCCATGAGCTGCAGCGAGTCCTTGTCGTAATAGCCCTGCTCGAGCATCTGATCGACATAGATATTGCCCGACCCGCGCTCGCGCGTGGCGCCGATGATGTTATACGCCGAGTCGACGACGACGATCGTCGCGTCCGGGATCATCTTCCGCCCGACCTCCATCAGCGGCTCCAGCCCGGCGTGCGCGCGCACGGCCAGACGCATCTGATACTCCAGTGTCTGCAGGCGGTCAAACAGTGTGAGCAGGTGGTTCGTCACCGCGCCGAGAGAATACTGTTCGTCATACAGCAGCGCATTGACACCGGGGCGAACGGGCTCCGCATCCTCCGGGCGCGCCCGGACAACGAAAAAGTGGTCGTGCAGCAGCCCCTTCGGTAAGCGGCGGATCACCTTTGGCTCGCTGACGTAGAGCACGTCTTCCTCGAGCGTGTTCTCGGACTCGGGCGTGAGCATCTGGACCCGGCGGAAGGCAAATGTCCGCTCCTGCTGCATTACGACCCGCGCGCCGAACGGCTGCATGCTCTCGGCGATCATTTCCACGGACAGCGTCATGATTCTCTCCTTTCCGTGCTGCGCAAAACGGCAGTCACAAGTGCATATTCCCACACAAATTTCGAGGAAAAAAGTTCCTTTCCGCAAAAACACCGGAGATCCGAATTTTTGGAGACTCCTACGATGAAATTGGAAGCCATTGGCGCAACTTTCGCGCTTTTGTCCGAATTCTCCGTGTTTTTGCGGCTTTTTCGCCTCATCTTTGTCTTTATTGTAACAATAACATGGCGAATTGTTCAGGGCATTTGTTACGAAATGCGGTTTTTCTCGCCGCCACGCACTGTGCGTTTCCTACAATCGCGTGCGCGTAAAGGGCGCTGCTGCTTTCATTTTGCCTAAAAGCAGACACCCGGGCGGCGCATAAATTCGTAGTCTCCTATGAAGACCTGTCCGCGGGGGTTCGATATAATGCGAATAAGATAATAAATTAACAAGCCGTCGGAGCGTTCGAATGATTTTGTATAGGAGCGAGCCAGATATGGATAACATCAGCAGATTTCAAAAAACGACCGGCGTCGGTCAGATCCTCGACGAGAGCTTTGCACGCTGCCCGGAGCGTGAGGCCATTGTATTCGGCGACTGGCGCATCACCTACCGGGAGCTGCAGGCACTCATCTACCGGACGGCGCACTACCTGCGCAGTCTCGGCATTGCGCCGGGCGACCGCGTCGCCATCATCTCGCGCAACTGCCCGGAGGTCATGATCGCGGAAATTGCGATCCTGAAGCTGGGCGGCACCGTGGTCAAGTTCAACTGGCGGCTCGCGCCGGAAGAAATGATCTACCTGCTCGATCTCAACGAGGTCCGGTGCGCCTTCTTCAAGCCGGAGCGCGAGGACTGGGGCGACGCCCTGCGGCAGCACTATGCCGGACGCATCACGTTCCTGTCCCTGACGCCGGAAGCCGACGGCCGCTCCGCCCTCTATTCCCTGCTCGCAGGTATGCCGGACACGCCGGTGGAGACCGTCGTTGCGCCCGACGCCCCCGCCTACCACATGCACACGAGTGGCACGACCGGGCGGCCGAAGTGCGTGGTCTACTCCCACGCGCGCTATCTCAACCAGCTTGAGAGCATGCTTGAAACGCTGGAGTTCCCGGACGGGCAGGTCTATCAGTACATCTCGCAGCTATTCCACTCCGCGTGCACCGGCGCCTATCTCACGCTGGCGACCGGCGGTAAGCTCATCATGATCCCGAACTTCACCGTGAGCGACTATGTGGAGAGTCTCGTGCGGGAAAAGGTGCGCGCCATCGGCGTCATCCCGCTGATCCTGCAGGGCATCCTCGATGAGATGGACCGCAAAAACTATGACCTGTCGCACCTGAAGGTCATCAACTACTCCACCTGCCCCATTTCCCCGGATCTGCTGCGGCGCGCGCTCGACCGGCTCAACTGCCGCTTTTATCAGTCCTACGGCATGACGGAGATGGCCAGCACCGTCACGGCGCTGCTCCCGGAGGATCACCTGATCCTCGGCGGACGGTATCTCACCTCGGTCGGACGGGCGCTGCCCGGCGCCGCCGTGCGCATCGTGCGGCCGAACGGCTCGCTGTGCGATGCCGGTGAGGAGGGCGAGATCTGCGTGCGCGGGCAGGGCATGATGCTCGGCTACTATCAGATGCCGGAAAAGACCGCGGACGTGATTCGCGACGGCTGGTATTTCACGCACGACGTGGGCTATCTCGACGAGGACGGCTATCTCTACCTGCGCGGCCGCAAGGATTCGCTCATCATCTCCGGCGGCGAGAATATCTACCCCGAGGAAGTCATCGACGTGCTGCTGAAAATGCCCGAGATCGCCGAAGCCGCCGTCTACGGCATGCCCGACCCGAAGTGGGGCGAGCACGTGAAGGCGAGCATCGTCTGCAAGCCCGGCCGGTCACTGACGGTCGAGCAGGTGCAGACATTCTGCCGCGCCAACATGCCGTCGTTCCGCATGCCGCGTGAGGTGGAATTCTTGCCGGAGCTGCCGAAGAACGCCACCGGCAAGGTGCTCATCCAGGCGCTGAAAAACCGCTGAGCACGCGAAAATACAGCACACTGGCGCGTCCCCGTCTGCCCGGCAGATGGGGACGCTTTTTGCCGTTCTGACCACGGAGACGCAAAAAAGCAGGGCCGCTGTTGCGGCCCTGCTTTTGATCGGGAGATGCGCTTTTATTCGCCGTCGCCGAATTCCTTCTCGATGGCTTCGTTGTCCGCGCCCAGCGCTCTGTGCTGTGCATAGAGATCCTGCACGCCGAGGCTGTCAAAATAGATCGGCATCTGCGCCAGATACGCCTTGTTGCCCGACGGATAGGTGTGCTCGATCAGGTAGCCGTTGGAGACCGACTGCTCGAGCCACTCGCCGGAAAAGCGATCCTTGTACTGGTTAAGGATGCAGCTCGGCACATCGTAGGCGACGAGCTCGTCGAGGATATCCTGCGCGTCGCGCTGGAGCGCGTACTCACGGATGATGTCCACGAGCGCGGAGCGGTTGGCAATGATCGTCGTCGACTCCTTGGTCGTGAAGCGCGGGTCGGTCACGACCTCTTCCGGCAGACGCAGCGCCTTGGCAAACTTCGGCCAGACACTCGTATAGTCGTTGACGAACACGTAGATGTAGCGGCCGTCACGGCACTTGTAGCCCTGGCCGAGCGGGCTCATGGTGTGCGCTTCCCGCGGCCACTCATAGCCGTAGTTGCAGTTCGTGGCAAAGCCGGCGGTGACGAAGTTGCCGGTGCCGTACAGGGACGTCATGACGTAGTCGCCCACGCCCGTCTCGCGCGCTGCGAGCAGGGCTGCCAGCACGCCGCTGAGCAGCGTGATGCCGGTCGTCGTGTCGCCCATGCCGGCAGGCGGGTAGATCGGCGGGCTGTCGGGATCGGTGCGGGTGTCAAGGATGACGCCGTTGGCGCCGAAATAAGCGATCGCGTCAATGCCGGGGCGGTTGACCAGCGGGCCGTTGATGCCGTAGCCGGTGACCTGACCCATGACGAGCTTCGGGTACTTGGCGTGCAGCGTCTCCCAGTCCAGACCGAGCTTTTTCAGGCCGGCCGTGCGGGTGCTAGTGATGAATACGTCCGCCTTGGCGAGCATGTTTTGCATGAGCTTGAGGTTCTTGGGATCTTTCAGATCCAGCGCGACACACTCTTTGCCGCCGTTGAAAATATCGTGGATGGGGTTCTCTTCCGCCGTGATGGGCATGCCCATAGAGCGGCCGTAGTAACGGCAGAAGTCGCCGATCGGCGGGGTCTCAACGCGCACGACACGCGCGCCCATGTCGCGCAGGAATCGCGCCGTCGTCGTCGCGGACCAGTAGCTGGTCATCTCGACCACGAACAGTCCCTCGAGTGGTTTTCTCATGGATATAGCCTCCTTGTTGATGCAGATTTTTTCTGAAATTGCAACGGTTTTCAGTTTGTTGAAATGAAATGGATCCGATGCTTTGTCTATATTATAACGATTGCTTCGGCGCTTGTTACCTGTATTTCTTACAATTCTTTTGCCCCTGCGGACATGCATTTTTGTGCTGTGTTGCCATAGATTTTCGGGCGCTTCCGGCACGAAAAAAGCGCCGCATCCGAACGGGCGGATGCGGCGCGGGAAACAAAGGGAAAAATCGCTCTTTACGGTTTCGGCATCAGGTAGAACACGATGTGCACATCGGCGCAATGCACGCCGTCGGCGTCCATGACGGGCACATCGAGCGGGTACTGCCCCTTGCCGTGCTCTTCGACATAGGCAATGCGCTCTTTGGCTTCTTCCTCCGTCATGGAGATGTCCACGATCAGGTCGCGCTTGGTCGGCTTGCGGTAATCAATGTTCACGCTCTTGATGATCGGCACATACTTGCCGGCATAGGTGCACTTGATCAGCGTGGCGCCCGAGGACTCGGCCAGCACGAAATAGCTGCCGGCATAGACGATGTTCACGTGGTTAAGGTGCATGCTGTTAGCAGGCAGACGCACGACCACATGGCGCTCCTCGGCGACTTCCGGGATGAGCCCGGCCACGTTCAGGAAGTTGATCTTCCCGTGCTGGAGATTGTATTTCGCCTCTTCAAAAAAGGCTGCGTTCATTTCCGCCATGTCTGGCTCCTTTCTCTTGCGCAGAGCTCAGTCGGCGACATACTTTGCCGCCAGGCCGCGGATGATGGTCTCGGCGTCGCCCATGACCTTCTCGACCATGTCCTTGGTCTTGGGCAGATCGGTGATGCGCTGCGCGCACTCGCCGGCGCCGGCCATGGCGTGCTCCACGTCGCCCTTATAGGTCGCGGCAATACCGTAACGCTCGAAGGTCAGCAGCTCCATCGGGATGCTCGAGAAGTCATCCGGCACACCGACGTAGGAGCCGGGGGCTTCCTTGGCGGTGTTGTAAGCATGCTGCAGGGACACGTCGCTGCGCAGCCAGCGCGCCGGGCCGACAAAGCCGCGGGCAATGATCGTGCCGCCGTCGGCGCAGTCGACGACCATCTTCTTCCACAGTTCGCAGAAATCGCTCTCTTCGGTGGCGAGGAAGCGGGTGCCCATCTGCACGCCGTCAGCGCCCATGGCGAAGGCCGCCGCGATCGACTTGCCGTCGCAGAAGCCGCCGGTGCCGCACACGAGCGTGTTCTCGTCAGAGAACTTCTCGATGATGTCCGGCAACAGCGTCATGCTGTGCACCGGCTGCCACGCCGTGTGCATACCGCCCTCGTGGCCGGAGGCGATGAGCACCTGCACGCCGGCCTTCTTGCAGCGGGCCGCGGTGCGCACACCCGGGAACACGTGCATCCAGATCATGCCCTGCTCCTTGACGAAGTTTGCCCAGGGCATCGGGTCGCCGGCCGTAGTGACGAGCACGCGGAAGCGGCGCTTCATCTCGGGATCGGCCTCGCGCAGCTCCTTGATGGCCTGCATGACCTTCATGGCATTGGCCTTGACCTCCGCAGAGACCATGACGTTCGCGCCGAAGATACCGTCGGACTCCTTGGTCTCTTCAAACACGCGGGTGAACATTTTCTTGAAGATGGTCACATCGTCATCGGTGGTCTCGGCGTGTGCCTGCTTGCAGAAGTCTTCAAAGACGATGGGGTTGGTCTCGCGGGACGTGGTGGCAAATGTGCTGCACAGGCCGAGGCAGCCGGCGTTGGCCGCCGCGATGCACAGGCTGGTGACCGGATACGGACCCATGCCGGCCTGGATGATGGGGTATTTGAGCCCGACAAGCTCGGTAAGTCTGGTTTTGATCATGATGTTTTTCTCCTTTCAAACGCTGTGTATGACCGGCAATGTGCCGGAATGTTACCTTTCTGACTATGACTACTATATCAACTCTGCACACCGCATCCCAGAGCACCGGCTACGAAAGTGACCACCGATCGCAGCGGCGAAATTAGGCACCTTGACCAGCGGCGCATCTGGAAAGTGTCCCCCGTGCAGAGAATGTCTGCACAGGGGACGGTGGATCTGACGGGGATATTCGGATCAGCAGAGACCAATCGCCTGCCAGAGCGGGACGCTGGCCAGCATGGCGATGATCGTTATGACCATGTAGGCGTAAGAAGCCTTCTGCGCGCAGGGATAGTCGACGCACTTGTCGCCGGTCATCTTGATGAAGCCGACCACGGACGGGTTGCCGTAAGCGGTGTTCCAGTACGTGCCGCACAGCCACTCGACAAAGACGAGGATGAACATGCTCATGCCGTGTGCCTCCATGAGTGGTCCGAAGATGGCGATCATCATCGTGAGCATGCAGGTCTGGGACACGATCACGTAACGCAGGGCAAACGTGATGATGCACAGGCAGGGAACGAAGATATACGGGCTGCTCATGATGGGTGCGAAGATGGGGCCGAGCAGGCTGGCCAGCCATGCGCTGACGCCGGTGGTGTTCATGAACTTGGCGATGCTGAGGATGCCGCCGATGAAGACGACAAGCGTCCACTGGCCTTTGGCGTTGGCCTCCGGCGCCGTCAGCAGGCCGGCGGCGAAGAACGCCACGTCAGCCGCGATGGCCACGAAGCCGGCGTCCACGCCGTGCAGCTTCTGGGTGATCCAGAGGATGATGGCGATGGCAACGATGATGATGCCCTGCTTCTCCTTCTTGGAGACGGCGCCGAGCGCCTTGTACTGCTCCTTGAGGAAGGTCACGTCGCCGGCGAGCTTTTCTTTCGGTTTGCAGATGATCGTGCAGTACAGATAGGTCAGAACGATGAGCACGAGATACCAGACGATCGTGCACTTGAGCCAGGAGCCCCAGGTGAAGGCGAGGCCCTGCATGAAGCCAATCATCAGCGCAACGAACGCCGAGCCGGACATGAAGGCAATGCCGAGGATGTACGTGCCCATGAAGTTGGCAAACCACAGGCCGCGGGCCGCTTTGCTGTTCGGCTCCGCGCCGACAGCCTCACAGACCTGGCCGATCAGGGGCGCCATGATGGAGGTCTTGGCATAGGAGCTGGGGATCATCGGGGTGGTGATGATGCCCGCGAGCATCATGGCCGTGACCTGGCCGCGATAGGTGCCGGGGAACTTCGTGAGGACCCACAGCGCCAGGCGCTTCATGAAGCCGCTGTTGTTGATGCCGACCGACATGATGAACACGCCGATGCACAGCCAGACGGTCGTGCCGGAGAACTCGACCGTGACGTCCGCCACCTTGCCGAGTTTGAATACCAGCAGCATAACCATGGTCGCAAGGGTCGCGACCCAGTCCGGCAGGGCGCCGGAGATCAGGCACGTCAGCAGGAAGCCGAAGCACCCGAGATACTGCCAGCCCTGACGGCTCATCATTTCCGTTTCCGGCGGCAGGTAGGCGATAAGCAGCATCAGGACAATACCGCCCAGAATGCCGAAAATCGTCTTTTTCATTTGCTTGCTCATGAGTTTCACTCCTCCTTAATGAATGGTTCTCAACTTGCGCTTTCGTTAGTTAATTATCTGTCAAGTTGGCTTTAGGTTACACCGAATTCAGCGCTTTTTCACCAACAAAGACTACGAAATCCGCAGAGAGAAAAATCATTTTTTTGTACTCCATAACCAAGCGGCCGGAAAACACACATACTGCTGATTTTCAAGTATTAAATTAGGTATTCTCTGCACACTTTCCGCCCGAATTGTACAAAAACGGGTGCGCATTGCGCTGGGTTATCCGTTTTTTGCAAGCCGTACGCGCTTTGTACATTTCCTCCAAAACACGTCGCTGCGCCCGGCCGCAACTTTGGTCTGAATACTGTTGAGACCCCCGCCCCGCTTTGATATATTTTTGATTAGCAAGGCGACAGACGCATTTTTTCAAACCATTAAACATCATTAGGAGGTAGCATACATGAAAACAAAACTGACTGAAATGTTTGGCATTGAGTACCCGATCGTCCAGAGCGGAATGCAGTGGCTAGCCGTGCCGCAGCTCGCGGCCGCCGTGTGCAACGCCGGCGGTATCGGCACATCAACGTCACCTGCTGGCCGACGCTCGACGAGTTTGCCGACGCGCTCGACGAGATGAACAGCCTGACCAACAAGCCCTACATCGTCAACATCTCCCTCGCCCCGACCCAGCGTCTGGACAACGAGGAGATCCGCAAGACCATCCGTCTGTGCGGCGAAAAGCACGTTGCCGCTATCGAGACGAGCGCCGAGGATCCGCGCGAATTCATCGCCGACATCAAGTCCGCCGGCATGCGTCATTTCCACAAGTGCCCGAACTACAAGGTCTCCATGAGCATGGAGCGCAAGGGACTCGACGGCGTCATCATCGCCGGCTACGAGGTCGGCGGCCATCCGTCGGCTGACGGCGTGGGCACATTCGTCATCGCGCGCCGCTGCGCCGCGGACATGAAGATCCCGGTCATCGCCGCCGGCGGCATCGCGGACGGCCACGGCCTCGCGGCCGCGCTCGCGCTCGGCGCTTCCGGCGTTGCCATGGGCACCCGCTTCGTGTGCGTCGATGAGTGCCCGATCTCCGACAACCACCGCCAGTGGGTCATCAACCACACTGAAAAGGACACCGTACTCTGCCAGAAGACCATCGGCAGCATGATGCGCGTGTCCAAGAACAACGCTTCCCTGCTCGCCAACGAGATCGAGAACCGCGGCCTGCGCACCGGCAAGGGCCCGATGGACATCCTCAAGGAGCAGATGCCCGTCATCACCGGCCAGAAGACCCGCGTGGCCTTCCAGGACGGCAATGTCGACAGCGCGATCTTCTGCGCCGGCATGGGCATGGGTCTCGTGCACGATGTCGTGCCGGTCAAGGTTCTGCTCGACCGCATGGTCAAGGAAGCCGAAGAGACCATCAACAGCATCAAGGCGTCCTTCTGATCGCATAACACGCTCCACACACCATCCTTTCTATACATCCACCCCTATTTCCTTCCCCCCACTCAAGGCGCGGATGCAGCCGCGTCCGCGCCGCAGCAACAGCGAGAGCCGCCCCTTTTCCCGGGGGCGGCTCTTCTATATATCGTTTAGATATCGTTGCTTCCCCGGACAGTGTGCGGCGCATACGCCGCGCGCCGGGCAGCAAGAAGGCCGCAGCGCATATGCGCTGCGGCCTTTTGATCGTGATCGTGTTTTGCGCGCGGACGGCTTACGGCTGCTCGCCGGGATCGCTGTTCGGAGCGTCCGCATCCGGTGCGGACGGTGCCTCCGGCTGGGCCGGCGCTTCCGCGTCCGGCTGCGGGGTCTCGGGGGCCTCGTCCATTCTGCGGATGACCTTCGCCGGCGGCTCAATGGTGTCGTCCGGGTGGACGGGCATCACACCGTGCTCACAGTAGTAGCGGAAGTCATCGCCCTCGATCGTCTCGTGGATGAGCAGGTACTCCGCGAGGCCGGTCAGCAGGTCGGCGTGCTCGCGCAGCAGCGCCTCACACTTGGCATACGCCTGATCGAAGATGTGCTTGACCTCTTCGTCGATCGTAGCGGCAGTCTCCTCGGAGTAGCTCTTCGTGGTGCCGAAATCGCGGCCGATGAAGATGCTGTGGCTCGAATCGTCAAACGAAATGGGGCCGAGCTTTTCCGACATGCCGTACTTCATGACCATGTCGCGGGCAACGTTCGTCGCCTGCTGGATATCGCCGGACGCGCCGGTGGAGATATCGTCCAGGAACAGCTGCTCGGCAATGCGGCCGCCGAGCGCGGAGACGATGCTGTCGAACATCTCGCCGCGGGAGGTAAAGTCCTCCGCGTCCTCCGCCTTGCGGTACCACGTGAAGCCGCCGGCAGCACCGCGCGGGATGATGGTGATATAGTGCACGGGATCGGAGTTTTTCAGGAAGAACGACGCGATCGCGTGGCCGGACTCGTGGTACGCCGTCAGGCGGCGCGCACGCTCGGACACGACGCGGCTCTTCTTCTCCGGGCCCATGACGACCTTCAGGATCGCCTCGTCGATATCCGCCTGCATGATGAAGCGGCGCTTGCTGCGCGTGGCCAGGATCGCAGCCTCGTTGAGGAGGTTTTCCAGATCCGCACCGGCAAAGCCGGCCGTGCCGCGCGCGATGCTCTTGAGATCCACATCGTCGCCCAGCGGCTTGCCGCGGGCGTGGACCTTCAGGATCTCCTCGCGGCCCTTGATATCGGGCAGCCCCATATACACGCGCCGGTCAAAGCGGCCGGGGCGCAGCAGCGCGTTATCGAGGATGTCGGCGCGGTTGGTCGCCGCCATGACGATGACGCCCTCGTTATTCGTAAAGCCGTCCATCTCGACGAGCAGCTGGTTGAGCGTCTGCTCGCGCTCGTCGTGACCGCCGCCGAGACCGCTGCCGCGCTGACGGCCGACCGCGTCGATCTCATCAATGAAGATGATGGCCGGAGCGACCTTCTTGGCCTGTTCAAACAGGTCACGCACGCGCGATGCGCCGACGCCGACATAGAGCTCGACAAAGTCCGAGCCCGAGATGGACAAAAACTGCACGCCTGCCTCGCCCGCGACCGCGCGCGCCATGAGCGTCTTGCCGGTGCCCGGAGGGCCGACGAGCAGCACGCCCTTGGGGATGCGCGCGCCCATCGCGGTATAGTTCTGCGGCCGCTTGAGGAAGTCCACGATCTCGGACAGCTCCTCTTTTTCCTCTTCCGCGCCGGCGACATCGGCAAACGTAACCTTCTTGAGGTTCTCCTCGCCGGTGCGCGTGTGCGCCTTGCCGAACTTGCCGACGCCCGGCGCTCCGCCGCCGCCCGCCTTGTTCATGAGCAGGTACCACACGCCGACGAACAGCACGATCGTGATCAGGTACGGCAGGATGGACATCCACCACGGCGCCGTCCAGCCCTTGACGTAATCATACTCCGTCAGCACGCCGCTGGCGGTCTGCTGCTCGATCAGATCCCCCAGATCCTCACGGAACCAGGTGGGGCTCGGAAGTGTCTTTTTGATTGTCGTGTTGCCGTCGCTGTCCGGAGAATAGAGATTGAGCGTGAGCTCATCTCCCTCGAGGCAGAACGACTTGACCTGCTCCTGGCGGAACAGTTCCTCGATCTCGGAATAGGTGTATTCCTTCTGCTCTGCCGGTGTGGTCAGATAGAAGATGACGGCGAGAATGATCACGCCGATCAGCATATAGAACCCGATGCCTCTGGCACGGTTCTTGTCCGGTTTCAAATCAAATCACATCCTTTAGGAATCCGCATCGGGCTCAGTGGGAGTAGACCTCCGGCTTGAGCACGCCGATGAACGGGAGATTGCGGTATTTTTCCGCGTAGTCAAGGCCGTAGCCGACGACGAATGCATCCGGCACTTCAAAGCCGGCGTACGTCGCGTGGATCGGCGCTTTGCGGCGCGCAGGTTTGTCCAGCAGCGTCGCAATGGTGATCGACGCGGGACGGCGGACACTGAGATAGTCCGCAAGGTAGTGCAGCGTAACGCCGCTGTCGAGAATGTCCTCGACGAGGATGATGTCGCGTCCCTCGATGTCCTGATTCAGATCCTTGTTGATCTTCACCGCACCGGTGGTCGTGGTCTGGTTTCCGTAGGACGATACGGCCATGAAATCGACCGAACACGGAATGGTCACGCTGCGCATCAGGTCCGCCATGAACACAAAGCAGCCCTTGAGCACGCCGACAAAAAGCGGCTCGCGGCCGTCAAAATCCTTCGAGATCCGGGCACCCAGCTCCGCCGTGCGCGCCTGGATCTCCTCGGCGGACAGCAGAACGGACGCAATGTCATCTCTCATATCGCTCATAGTATTCTCCCCCATATGTCTGGATCTGTTCCATTCGGATGCAGATCATGGTTTGCCCCGGCGCCGCCGCGCATTGCTCGGCAACGCCGAAACCGGCGATGGCCGCCGGCGCATCTGCCGCGCGGATGATCGGCACGCGGTCGCGCTCGGCCTGTGTCAGCCCCCGTTCGGCGAACAGGTCGCTCACGCGCTTCGTGCAGCCGCGCCCCGCCAGACGGATCCGGTCGCCCGGACGCCGCGGCGTAACAGATAGTTTATCATGGATGATCGCAGATTTAAAGCAAAAAGTGGTGAACGCGCTGTGAATTTCACGAAACGGTTCCGGCACGCCGACCGTGACGCGCAGCCCCAGCTCCGGGATCTCCGCCGTCTCACCCGGACGCAGAATGTGCGTCCCGAGCGGCGGCAGCGCCTGCGCGCCGAAAAACAGCCGACCCTGCTCGCGCGTCACGCGCAGGCCGGGCACATCGGCATAGCCGAGCCCTTCCCCGTCACACAGCCGCTCGAGCGCCAGCAGATGCCGGCGCGACAGTTCCCGTCCGGCCGCCTGCTGCAGCGCACGCACGCGCACCGGGCGCGGCAGCGCCAGCAGCTCGGCGATCGGGATGCCCTCTGCGGGCATCTGCCCAGCCAGAAAATCCGCAGCCAGCCCACTGAGAAACGCCTCGTCCTCGCGCAGGAGCGCTGCCGTGTCGGCCGCGTGCTGCACGAAGGCGGGATTCACGCTCTCGAGCGCCGGCACGGCATGGTGCCGGACGCGGTTGCGGGCATAGGCATCGGCCGCGTTCGTGCTGTCCTCCACGTGCGGGATGGCATGGGCGGTCAGGTAGGCCTCCGCCTGCGCGCGCGTCGTGTCCAGCATCGGGCGCAGGAGCTTGCCGCGCTGCGGCGGGATGCCGGTCAGGCCGCGCAGGCCGCAGCCGCGCGCGAGGTTGAGCAGCAGCGTCTCGGCGTTGTCGTCCGCCGTGTGCGCCGTGGCGATCCAGTCGTAGCTGTGCGCCTGCGCGCATTGCGCCAAGAACGCATAGCGCAGCTTGCGCGCGGCGGCCTCAGTGCCCATGCCGCGCACGGACGCAACATCGCCGCGCCCGGCATAAAACGGCACGCCCAGTTTCTTACACTGCGCGCGCACGAACGCCTCGTCGCGGTCGCTCTCCGCGCCGCGCAGCCCGTGGTTGAAGTGCGCACAGCCGACGGCAAAGCCGCGCTGCGCGCCCAGCGCCGTCATCCGGTGCAGGAGGTACATGGAGTCCACCCCGCCGGACACGGCACACAGCACACGCACGCCGGGCATGATGGCATCAATAGTCATCGTCGTCGTACTTCTTCTCGATGGCCGCGAAGGATGTGTACTCCGGCAGCCACATGAGCTCGAGCGTGCCGGTCTCGCCGTGGCGGTTTTTGAGGATGATTGCCTCGGCGAGGTTCGGATTCTCGCACTCCTTGTTATAATACCCGTCGCGGTAGAGCGCGAGCACGATGTCCGCGTCCTGCTCGATGGCGCCGGACTCACGGAGGTCGGACAGCATCGGGCGCTTGTTCTGGCGCGACTCGTTGGCACGCGACAGCTGCGACAGGCAGATGACCGGAACATTGAGCTCCTTGGCCATGATCTTGAGCATGCGGCTCATGTCGGAGACGGCCTGCGTGCGGCTCTCATTCGACCAGCCATGGCCGCTGCCGGCCGACTGCATGAGCTGCAGATAGTCGATGACGACAAGGCCAAGATTCGGGATGCGGCGGCACTGGGCGTTCATGTCCGCAACGGAAAGCGACGGATTGTCGTCGATGCGGATATCGGTCGCGCTGATGGTCGTGGCCGCAGCGCCGACGCGCCGCCACTCGTCCGCCGAGAGCTTGCCGGTCAGGAGCTTCTGGCTGTCGACCAGGCCCTCGCCCGCGAGCAGGCGCGTCGTGAGCTGCTCGCGCGCCATTTCGAGCGAGAACACCGCGACCGTCTTGCCGGACGTCTTGCCGACGTGCAGGGCAATGTTGAGCGCAAGGCTCGTCTTGCCCATGCCGGGACGGGCCGCGATGAGGATGAGCTCGCCCGCGTTCAGACCGAGAATCGTCTGATCCAGATCCGGCAGGCCGGTGGCAAGGCCGGGGATGCCCCCGCCGCTGCTCGCCGCCTCGGAGAGGTTTGCGTACACGCGCTGGATGACCATGCTGATCGGCTGCAGGCCGCCAACGTTGCGTCCCTGCCGGAGCGCATAGATCTTGCGCTCGGCCGCCTCGAGCATGGCGTCCGCCCCGCCGGAACCCTCAAAGATCATGGTGTTGATCTCATCGGCCGCCGTGTGCAGATTGCGCAGCAGCGCCTGATCGCGCACGATGGCCGCGTACTTGAGCACGTTCGCCGCCGTGGGCGTGACCTGCATGACCTCCATGAGGTACTGCTGCGTCGTGTCCTTGTACACACCGCGGACCTTCATCTGCTCGAGCACCGTGACCGCGTCCACGCTCTGCCCGTAGGAGAACATGGCGAAGATGGTGTCAAAGATATCGCGGTTGGCCTGAATATAAAATTCGTCGGACTTAACCTTTTCGATCACGTCCGGGATGCAGCTCGGGTCGATGAGCATCGCACCGATGACTGCCTGCTCCGCCGGAGCGGAATGGGGCGGCTGTCTGCCCAGCAGCTCCTCCATGACGGGTCCCTCCCTCGCCTGCGCGCGGTTTATTTCTCTTCGATGACCAGCACGTGGATGGTGCCGGTGACTTCATAGCCGAGCTTGCACTTGACCTCGTACGCGCCGAAGCTCTTGATGGGCTCGGCCTGCACGATCTTCTGCTTTTCGATGGTAAGCGCAAACTGCTCGTGCAGCGCGTCGCTGATCTCCTTCGAGGTGACGGAGCCGAAGAGCTTGCCGTTGCTGCCGGCCTTCGCCGCGATCTTCACCTGGATCGCGCCGAGCTTCTTGGCGTTTTCCTCTGCCTCCGCCTTTTCGCGGGCGATCTGCGCGGCCTTGGCCTTCTCCTTGAGGCGGAAGGCGTTGAGATTGTCGGCCGTCGCCTCCGTTGCGAGCTTGCGCGGCAGGAGGTAGTTGCGGGCATAGCCGTCGGAAACTTCCTTGAGCTCGCCCTTTTTGCCCTGGCCCTTTACGTCTACATTCAAAATTACTTTCATAGCAAAATACTCCTTTGCTTAATTTTCCAGATTCTCGTCGATCGCCTCGCGCGCCATCTGCACCGCCTGCGCGACCGACACGTCATGCAGCTGCACGGCTGCCGACGAGCGGCTGCCGCCGCCGCCGAGCGCCTCCATGACCAGCTGCACATTCAGTTCGCCGATCGAGCGTGCGGAGATGAACACATCCCCGTCGCCCATCGGATAAATGACCATGGACGCCGTGACCCCGGCAATGTTGAGCAGTTCATCCGCCGCCTGCGCCGCGACGATGCGGTCCTGCGGCTCGGTGGGCGCGGCAATGGCAATGTCCGCGCGGTAGATAGACGCCGTCTGCAGGATCTTATAGCGGGCGACCGTGTGCTCCATGTCCGTCTGCAGGAGCTTTTTGACCTCCGAGGTATCGGCCCCGGCGCGGCGCAGGAACGCCGCCGCCTCAAACGTGCGCTCGCCGGTGCGGACGGTGAAGTCCTTCGTATCGAGCATAATGCCCGAGAGCATTGCCTCCGCCTCCACGCGCAGGATGTCCGGCTGCTCGACCAGCTCCTCGAGCAGCTCCGTCATCAGCTCGCAGGCCGACGACGCATACGGCTCGTGGAAGCTCATGGTCGCGTTGGAGATATAGTTTGCCGCGCGCCGGTGGTGGTCGATGACCGCCACGCGGGTGCAGGCCTCGAGCAGGCTCGCATTTTCCACCTGATCGGGCCGGTTGGTGTCCACCACGACGAGCAGCGTGCGGCTGTCGGCGTGCAGGAACGCCTCCTGCGGCGACAGGAAGGCCTTGCTGTATTCCGGCGCGCTGAGCATCCGGTCGCGGAGCTGGCCGGCCGCCGTCTTGTTGGCATCCATGACGATGCGGCAGGGCGTGCCGAATTTGCGCGCGATGCAGCACACGCCGGCAGCAGCACCGAGCGTGTCCAGATCGGAAAATCTGTGCCCCATGACGTAGACCTTGGACGAGTCCTGAATGAGCTGGCTGAGAGCGTTTGCCATGACGCGGGATTTGACCTTCGTGCGCCGCTCGACCTCACCGCCGCGGCCGCCGAAGAATTCGAACGTGACGCGGTTTTTCACAACGGCCTGATCGCCGCCGCGCGAGAGCGCCATCTCGGTACCGAGGATGGCAAAGTTGTAGTTTTCATCGAGGCTCTCCCCGTCGCGGCCGACGCCGACGCTGACCGTGGCGCGGATGCCGCTGGGACTGGTCACGCTGTGGACGATATCAAGCAGGGACGCAAACTTGTTCTCGCGCAGCTCGTCGAGATGCCGCTCCTCGAACACGTACAGATACCGGTCACGGTCGTAGCGGCGGAAGAAGCCGCCCTTGCCCTCGCACCACTGCAGGAGCTTATCCTCAATGGCGTCGCGCAGCTCGTTGCGCTTGCGGTCGGTCAGGCCGCGGATGAGCTCATCGTAGTTATCGATGACGATGACGGCGATGATCGGGCGCGAAGCGTAATACTCCAGCCGGATCTTTTCATAATCCGTGACATCGACCCAGTAGGTGATGCCCATGTAGCTGGCAGCATCGTCCGGATTCGTGCGCACGAGGTTGCCGTGGATCTGATACTTATGGCCCTGATACTCCAGCAGCTCCGGGCACTGGGTATTGCCCTCGAGCAGCCAGCGGCCGGAAAACTCCGGGATCACGTCCGTGATGCGCATATCGACCGTCGGCTTGTGCCGGCCGCAGAGATCGAAAAAGTTCTGGTTGGCCCAGATGACCTGCGAATCCGCCGGGCGAAAGACCGCCATCGGCAGCGGAAAATTCTGCAGGGTATTATTTCGCGCAGACTCCGTATCATAGGTGACAGATTCGATATACCGCTCGAGCGTGCGGCGCTTGCGCGCGCGCATGATGACCGAATAGATAATGAGCAGCAGAATGATGACGCCCTCACCGATCGACAGCCAGAGCCGGTCGGAGAAGAAGAACGTGATGACTGCAAACACGATCAGAAACAGCAGAAACATCCGCGAATTGGGCATCAGCGCCCGCTGCAGCTTGGATTCATTGGGTACATTGCTGACTTTGGGGTCTCGCATCGTCATACCTCCTTGCACCCTGCGGGGCAAAAGCTATTACCCCTATGATAATCAATGATTATATCAGATTCTATCCGTATTGACAAGACGCTTTCCTGCTGAAGATTCGTGAAAGGAGCGTGCGCATGAAAGCAATTTTACTGGCCGGCGGTCAGGGCCGGCGGCTGCGCAGCATCACGGGCAAGCTGCCGAAGCCCATGGTACCGCTCGTCGGCGTGCCGGTGCTCGACCGGCTGCTGGATCTGCTGCGGCGCAACGGCTTCACGGACGTGTGCGCAACGCTGTGTTACCGGCCGGATGCCATTCAGGAGCACTGCGGCGACGGCAGCAGCTACGGCGTGCACCTGCGCTACCGCATCGAGACCGAGCCGCGCGGCACGGCGGGCGCTGTGCGCGCGTGCAGCGACTTTTACGGCCGGGACGATTTTCTCGTCATCAGCGGCGACGCGGCGTGCAGCTTTGACCTGCTGGGGCTCTATCGCCGGCACCAGCAGGCGGACGCGGCCGTAACGATCGCACTCTACCAGAACGCAGAGCCGCTGCAGTATGGGCTCGTGCTGCAGGACCGGCAGGGGCTTGTGCAGCACTTCATCGAAAAACCGGACTGGGAGCACGTCGTGACCGATCTCGTGAACACCGGGATCTATATTGTCTCCCCGCGGGCAATGGCCTATGTGCCGGAAGATCAGCCGTTTGATTTTGCCAAAGATCTCTTCCCGCTGCTGCTCGCGGCGGATGAACCGATCCTCGGCGTGCCGATGGACGGCTACTGGTGCGACATCGGCACGCCGCGCGCCTACTACCGGTGCAGTCTTGACGTGCTTGACGGGCGGCTGAGCCCGGCGCAGCCGGACGCTCCGGACGACCTGCCGCCGCAGCTCCCGCACGCAGACCCGAACCGCCGCACCGTCCCCTGCCGCGACCGCGCGCACCTGATGCGCACGGTCTCGGAGGCCATGATGGAGGCCGGGGCGGACTTTACCGACGGGCTGCACCTGTGCGACGGCGGCTGGGAGCTGAGCATCCGGCCGGACGCGAACGCTTCCGCCCTGCAGGTCGAGGCAAACGCGCCGGACGCCGCCGCCGAGACGGCGCATCTGCTCGAACTGATGGAGCGGGACGAAAACCAATAGAGCGAGAATAGCGCGCAAAA
>OKUL01000454.1_pt1 | contig 22570 bp, 17 predicted proteins | sample 1606631 | NCBI WGS metagenome assembly OKUL01 (sample SAMEA3882518, study PRJEB24775) | human gut metagenome | biome: human-associated habitat; feature: intestine environment; material: feces | place: Netherlands | collected 2009/2010 | reverse complement strand
TTATCGTGAACCAACTTCGTGGCGACTACGACGGTCAGTACTACCCCTACAACGGCAACTCATTCCACTACAAGGGGCTGCGTCCGTTCTACGCCATCATCATCGCCGACGCTTCCACCATCGACCGCATGGTGAAAGACACCCGATTCACCAACTTCCTCAACCTGCAAGGCACGGTGAACACCTATCGCTTCAACCAAGCCCACACCACGCTTGACTACAAGCTCGTGCCTGTGTGGAAAAACAACGCCGGCCGCTTCCGTGAGAGCCGCGACCAGAAGGGGCTCATCACCAACTGCGAGCCCGACCGCGAAACCGGCATCATCGCATTCAGCGTGGCAGTGAACTTCGGCGGCCTGCAGAAAGACGAAGCATTCCTGAGCAATCCATCAAACTTCACAATACAGTCGCAAAACGGATTCACCATGAAGGTGGAGAAAATCATGCCAACCGACATCACTGGCAACACCAAGACATACCTCGACGGCATGACGCACGTGATTACCTTCACCGGCAAGATGAACACCGCCAAAGAGGAAATCAACGTGAACTTGCGCAACGACTTCCCTGCATGGATTGCACAATCCACCAGCAATGACGATTCAAGCGCATCCACCGCAGGATTTGCCAACACCACCTTCGGATTGGAGCGATTCCTCCGTGGCATTTACGACGCATTCTCGGCATCACAAGCCAACTACACCTCAATGACAATAAAACTCGAAAAATAAGATATGGACAAAAAAGGCATTTATCTCATCACGGGCATCGTGGCCACAGTGCTATTCTGGATTTTCCGTGTGGAAGTTTACGAAGGGCTCTACCAAGTGCCGGGCTACAGCGATGCCATGTACAACACCGGCATCTACGGCATAGTGGGCATCATCAGCGCAGCCATGGCTTGGGGCGCAGCCGCCATCTTCTACTACGCCATCAACTCGGTGCGCTTCGCGCGCTGGTGGCACTGGCTCTCTATCCTTGCCATCGTGAGCATTCTCGCGCCCATCGTCATCCTGCTGTGCTACCGCAGAAAGAACTTCCTGCTGTTCACGGTCACGAGCGTCGCCGCGCTGGCGCAGCTCTATCTCATGGGCACGCGTCTGGCATTCTTCTCGATCGCCGTGGCCGCGCTGGGCGTGCCGGTCGTGCTGGTGCTGACCGGCAAGGCCCGCGCCTCCAAGCGCTACATTGCCGTGCTGGTGCTCATCCTCGCCGTGTGCTGCGCGACCTACAAGCAGTCGCCCATGTACATCAACCAGAACCGTTACAATGAGGCCATGAGCTACAACCAGAATGACGCCAACGTCATGATCAAGCGCGCCGAGGGCAATAAGGACGGCACATCCACCGTCACGCCCGAGGAGCGTTACCACGCCCTGTGCACGATCTACAATTTCTACTCACCAAATATGTGCCGGCGCTTCGGCACGGCGCGCGTCATGTCCGCCTACGGCTATTCCGATCAGGTCACGGACATCACGGCGACCCGCCACCGCAAGATCGTCTTCTGCGAGATGCTGCTCGACGAGCAGCCGTTCACCTCTCGCCTGTTCGGCATGGAGCTCGGCCGCATGGCCTTTGACGGCGAGATTTATGACGTGGAGAACGATTTTCACGGCATCTGCTTCCTCTACGGCTGGGTAGGTCTGGCCATGATGGTCGCCTTCATCGGCTATTTCCTGTACCTGATCGTCAAGTGCCTGATCAAAGATTTCCGCAAATACTTCACGGTGGAGGCCGGTGCCTTCGGCATCGGGCTGTGCCTGTGTCTGGTGTACGCCTACTTCACTGCCGGCGTACTGCGGCGACCGAACGCCTCGATCTACATGTCGGTGCTGCTGGCCGTGGTCTATTACCTGACGCAGATGCGCAGCGAGCAGCCGGACGCACTGCCGGACGGAGAGGAGAAACGCGCATGATTTTCAGTGTTGTCATCCCGGTCTACAACGTCAAGGACTACCTGCCCAAGTGCATCGACTCCGTGCTGGCGCAGGATTTTGAAGACTACGAGGTCATCCTCATCGACGACGGCTCGACCGACGGCGAGAGCGGCGCGATCTGCGACCGCTATGCTGCGGCGCACCCGGAGCGCATCCGCGCCATCCACAAGCCGAACGGCGGCGTGGGTGAGGCGCGCAACGTCGGCATCGAGGCGGCGCAGGGCGAGTACCTGATCTTCATCGACAGTGACGACTACATCGCCCCCGACATGTTCCGCGTTCTTGCCGACGCCGTCGCCCGCTTCGGCAGCGACATCATCGGCTTCGGCGCGGCGCTCGAGGCAGACGGCGTCGTGGTCAAGGAGCTCGTGGATCACCTGCCGACCGACCGCACCTTCACGCTCGCCGACACGCCCGAGCTGATGCAGACCATGCCCTCCCCCTGGAGCCGCATCTGGCGGCGCAGCCTGTTTCTGGATTCCGGTGTGCGCTACCCGGCGCGCATCTGGTACGAGGATCTGTGCACATCCGTGAAGCTGCTGGCATTGGCCAAAAGCGCCGCCTTCGTGCCGGACATCCTGTATTACTACGTTGACCGCACCAACTCCATCACGCGCAACACGAACACGGCGCGCAACGCCGAGCTGTTCACAGCCTTTGACAATCTCCTCGGCTGGTACCGTGAAAACGGCCTGTTCGAGCGCTACTACAATGAGCTGTCGCGGCTGGCGGTGGATCATGTGCTGCTCGCGGCCTCGGTGCGCGTGCTGCGCGTGGACCCGGAGAGCGAACTGCTCGGCCGCTTTCAGGACTATGTGCAGGCGCAGTTCCCGGACTATCTCGACAATCCCCTGCTTGCGCAGCTCTCCCGCAGCCACAAGCTGATCCTGCGCCTGCTGCGGCAGCGCAAATACCGCACCGTGCGGATGCTCTTTGCCGTGAAGGACAAGCTCGGCTGAGCGCCCGGACTGGAGGAAGCTATGAAATTCAGTGTCATCATCCCGGTCTACAACAGCTGGGAATACCTGCGCGAAGGCGTGGACTCCGTGCTGGGGCAGACCGGCGCGGACTTTGAGATCCTGCTCGTGGACGACGGCTCGACCGACGGCGAGAGCGGCGCGCTATGCGACACGCTCGCGCGCGAACATCCGGACTGCATTCGCGTGCTGCACAAGCCCAACGGCGGCGCAGGCGACGCGCGCAACGTGGCGCTCCCGCTCGCGCAGGGTGACTATGTGCTCTTTCTCGACAGTGACGACACCTACACACCGGACGCCTTCGCCGTATTGCGCGCAGCACTGGACGAGACGCAGGCCGACGTGTGCTATTTCGGTCTGCGCATGACCGGCGACAACGACGGCGCGGTGTTCACCGACGACCTGCCGCTGCATACGCCGCTGACGCTTCAGGAGACCCCCGCCCTGCTGCTCAACCGCCCGTCGGCCTGCATCGCGGCCTGGCGGCGCACCCTGTTCACGGACACGGGCATCCGCTTTCGCGCCCGCGGCTGGGGCGAGGATCTGTGCATGACGCGCAAGATGCTCACGGCGGCGCAGTCCGTCGTGATCCTGCCGGACGTGCTTTACCTCTACCGGCAGCACGAGGGCTCCGTGACCAAGCGCGCGCTCGACGCCAACGCCGAAATCATGGACGCGATCGACGACGTGCTGACGTGGTATCAGGCACGCGGCCTGTTCGAGCAGTATGAAAACGAGCTCGGCAAGCTCTGCGTGGACAATGTGCTCTACGATGCGTCCGTGCGCATTCTCAAGGCGCAGAGCGCGCACCCACTGCTGCCGCAGCTGCTGGACTTTACCGCCGCGCGCTTCCCCGACTACCGGCACAACCCCTATCTGAAAGGCTATCCGGCGCGCAAGAAGCTGGTGCTGTCCCTGCTCGGGAAGAAGCAGTACCGGGCGGTGCACCTGCTGTTCGCCGCCGCCGGACACTGACACTATGAAGCATCACAATCAACTGCGTTCCGGCTCTCTGCTCACGTATGTGCAGATGACGCTCAACATCATCGTCTCGGTCGCCTACACGCCGTTCATGCTGCGCATCCTCGGCAAGAGCGAGTACGGCCTGTACTCCACCGTCGCCTCGACGATCGCCATTTTGTCGGTGCTCAGTCTCGGCTTCGGCGGCAGCTACGTGCGCTATTACATCCTCTACCGCAAGGAAAAGGCGGACGATAAGATTGCGCGGCTCAACGGCCTGTTCCTGATCGTGTTTTCCGTCATCGGGCTCGTTGCGCTCGCGTGCGGCCTGTACCTGACGTTCCATCTGGAGATGGTGTTCAAGACCGGCCTGACGGACGCCGAGTACCACACGGCGCGCATCCTCATGCTGCTGCTGACGGCGAACCTCGCCGTGAGCTTCCCGATGAGCGTGTTCAGCAACATCATCAGCGCGCAGGAGCAGTTCGTGTTCCTGAAGGCGACGGAGATCCTGCGCACGGTCGTGTCCCCGCTCGTGACGCTGCCGGTGCTGCTGGCGGGCTACGGCTCGATCGGCATGGTCGTTATCACGGTGACGATCTCGGTGCTCGTGGACGTGCTGCGGCTGATCTACTGCTTCGGCAAGCTGCACATTTGGGTCTCGTTCCGGAACTTTGACGGCGCCGTGCTCAAGGACATTGCTGTGTTCTCTGGCTTCATCGCCATCAACATGGTCGTCGACCAGGTCAACAACAACCTCGACAAGCTCATCATCACGCGCTACTGCGGCACGGCCGCCACGGCAGTCTACGCCGTCGGCCAGCAGCTGCACACGTACTTCATCTCGTTTTCGACGGCGGTGTCGTCCGTGTTCACGCCGCGCATCCATCAGCTCGTGCAGGACAACAAGGGCGACAAAGCGCGCCTGCGCACCGTGCTCACGGAGCTGTTCGTACGCGTGGGGCGCATCCAGTTTCTGATCCTGTCTCTCGTGTGCACGGGCATCATCTTCTTCGGCAAGCCATTTATCTATTTCTGGGCCGGACCGGGCTATGACGATGCGTATATCATCGTGCTGCTGCTCATCATCCCCGGCATGGTGCCGCTGACGCAGAATCTCGGCATCGAGATGCAGCGCGCGCAGAACCTGCACAAGTACCGCTCGATCATCTACGGCGCCATGGCCATCGGCAACCTCGCCATCAGCATCTGGCTGTGCCGGTATCTCGGCGCGATCGGCTGCGCGATCGGCACGGCCATTGCCGTTGCGCTGGCAAACGGGCTCGTGATGAACATCTTCTATCAGCGGCGGCTGAACATCGACGTGACCGTGTTCTGGAAGAACATCGGCCGCATGGCGCTCGGCCTGCTGCCGCCCGCCGCGTGCGGCGTGCTGACGATGCGCTTTGTAAACCTCTACAGTATTCCGATGCTGCTCGGCGGCATCATCGTTTACACGGCTATTTACTGTGCCTCCGTGTGGCTGCTGAGCATGAACGGATATGAAAAAGCGCTCGTCGGCGGCATGGTGCGAAAGGTGCTGAGAAAATGAAACAACGCTTGAAATGCCTGCTCGTGCGGCTGCTGAGCCTGCTGCCCGGCAAGCCGGTCATCCTGCTCGAGAGCGCGCCGCCCCTCGGTGACAACACCGGCGCCCTGTACCGGACGCTGCTGGCCCAGGGCTGGAACGACCGGTACCGGCTCATATGGGTCGTTCCGGATCCGGCCGCTTTCCGGCACGTGCACGAAAAGAACGTCGGCTTTGTCGGCACGCATGGCAAATGGGCGCTGATGCGCCTGTTTGCGCTGCGCGCCCGCGCCGCCGCCATCGTGGACTGCAACGGCCAGATCCAGACGCTCCGGCCGGAGACCGTGCACCTGTACCTGACGCACGGCAGCCCGCTCAAGAGCGTGCACGACTACTATTTCTGCGACCCGACGACCGACTGGGCGCTGAGTCAGGCCCCGTTTTTTGACGCCGTGAACAGCTATGAATTTCACATCCCGCCGGAAAAGCTCGTCACGCTCGGCTTCCCGCGCAACGACGACCTGTTCACGCACAAATGCGACCTGAAGGACATCTTCGGCGCGGAGTTTGACCGCTTCGTCGTCTGGTATCCAACGTACCGCCAGCACAAGAACAACCTCGTTGCGACGACGGACATCTCCGTCCCCGTCATCCATGACCCGGCGGCGGCCGCGGCCGTGAACGAGGCCGCGCGGGCGACGAACACGCTCGTGATCGTCAAGCCCCACCCGGCGCAGGACCTGTCGCACATCTGTGCGCTGGAGCTGAGCCACCTCCGCTTCATCGACGACGGGCTCTTCGCCGCGCACGGCATCACGTCCTACGAATTTCTCGCCTGCACGGATGCCCTCATCACGGACTATTCCTCCGTGCTGTTTGACTATCTGCTCACGGGCAAGCCCGTGGGGCTGACGTTCGAGGACATCGACGCCTACGCCAAGCAGCCGGGCTTTGCCATCGACCCGCAGCCGCTGCGCGAGAGCGCGGCCCCGCTCGACACGCCGGACGATTTCCGCACGTTTTTCGAGCAGCTCGCCGCGGGCGATGATCCGCTGCGGGCCAAGCGCCTGCAGCTCACGAAGCTGACCAACCAATACACAGACGGACACTCCGCCGAGCGCGTCGCCGCGTTTCTGGCCGAGCGCCTCCGGGAAAGGGAACACACATGAGACGTGTTATCACTTACGGCACCTTTGACCTGCTGCACTACGGGCACATCAACCTCCTGCGCCGCGCCAGGGAGCAGGGCGATTACCTGATCGTGGCCCTGAGCACGGACGAATTCAACTGGAACGAGAAGCGCAAAAAGAGCTACTTCTCCTACGAGGACCGCAAGCGGATGCTCGAGGCGATCCGCTATGTCGATCTCGTCATCCCGGAGGAGAGCTGGGATCAGAAGCTCACCGACGTGGACAAATACCACGTGGATGTGTTCGTCATGGGCGACGACTGGAAGGGCAAGTTTGACTTCCTGAAGGACAAATGCGAGGTCGTCTACCTCCCCCGCACGCCCGAGATCTCCACGACGAAGATCAAGACCGATCTGCACACCTGAATGAGCACAGCATGCCGCCTGGTATTTACCGGGCGGCATGTTTTTCCCTCCCGCGCCATAGAGTGGTACAAACTGCGTCGGGAGGTCGCGCGCGTGCACACACATCGCAGACTCATCGTCAACACCGCGCTCATGACCGGCTCGTCGATCGTGATGCGCTGCATTGCGCTCATCTTTCAGGCGTGGCTCGTCGGGCACATCGGCGCGGCCGGCATCGGGCTGTACCAGCTCGTCATGTCGGTGAGCGTGCTGTTTGCCACCTTCGCCATCTCCGGCATCCGCTTTGCCGCCACGCGCCTGATCTCCGAGGAGATGGGGCTCGAGCGCGGCGCTGGCGTCACGGGTGCGATGCGCCGCTGCGCGTGCTATGCGCTGTTTTTCGGCCTGTGCGCGGGCACGCTGGTATATTTTCTGGCTGAGCCCGTGGGGTTTCTCTGGATCGGCGACGCGCGCACGGTGCGCTCGCTGCGCATCATGAGCATCAGCCTGCCGTGCATCGCGCTCTCGTCGGTCATGGACGGGTATTTCACCGCCTCCGGCCGCGTGTGGAAGCCGACGCTCGTGCACCTGCTCGAACAGCTGGTGAGTATCACGTGCGTGATGTGGTTTTTGTCCTTTGCGGCCACCGGCGACCTGGAGCAGAGCTGCGCCGCCGTCACGGCGGGCGGCGCGTGCGCGGACGTGGTGTCGCTGCTGCTGATGACGGCGGTGTACGCGCTCGACCGGCGCAAATACCGCCGCGGCGGCGACACCGTACCGCACCTGACGCGGCGGATGCTCTCCGTGGCGCTGCCGCTGGCGGTGTCGGCCTATGCGCGCACGTCGCTCACGACGCTGGAGCACCTGCTCATCCCGCGCGGGCTCAAAAGCTCCGGCCTGACGGCCGACCACGCGCTCGCGGGCTACGGCATCGTGCACGGCATGGCGCTGCCAGTGGTGCTCTTCCCCTCGTGCCTGCTGTACGCGCTGGCGGATCTGCTCGTGCCGGAGCTGACGACGGCGCAGGTCTCCGGCCGGTGCGGGGACATCCGGCGGCTGGTGCGCACGCTGCTGTACCGGTGCCTGCTGTTTGCGTGCGGCACGGCCGTGCTGCTGCTGGCGTTTTCCGGGCCGCTCGGACGGCTGATCTACCACTCGGACGACGCGGGACGGTACATCCGGCTGCTGGCGCCGCTCGTGCCGGTGATGTATCTCCACACCGTGACCGACGGCTGCCTGCGCGGGCTCGGCCAGCAGACGCGCTGCATGGCTATCAACGTGCTCGACGCCACGCTCGGCGTGGTGCTCGTGTGGGCACTGCTGCCGCGGTTCGGGCTGGCCGGATATCTCTTTGTTCTGTATTTCAACGAGTGCGTGAACTTCACGCTCAGCTTCACCTTGCTGCTGCGCACGGTGCGCCGCTGCTGCGCGGATGAAAAACCGCCCGCAGGCTGACGCCTGCAGGCGGTTTTTTATGTTCGATCTCAGTGCTGCGGGGTGGGATTCTTCGACTGGACCTGCGGCTGGACTTTCTCCTTCTTGCGCAGCTCCGGGAAGAGCAGAAACTCCACGCGCTTATACAGCAGATACGTCAGCGCCGAGTCGACGATGCCCTTGATGAGGTTGAACGGGACGACGGCGAACAGCACGAGCGTCGGCACACTGGTGATGCCCTTGTTCACAGCCGTGCCCATGGCGACGATCTGATCGATCGGCAGGTGGAACAGCTCGGCGAACTTCGGGATCAGGTACAGGGCATTGAAGAGGCTGCCGAAGACCGTCATGCACAGCGTACCGACGGCCATGCCGATGATGGCGGAGCGGCGGGTCTTGTGGTGGTGGTAAATGACCGCGGCGGGCAGGATGAACGTGCAGCCGACGACGAAGTTGGCAAAGTCGCCGACAAAAGCTGTGCTCGTGCCCTTGAGCAGGAGCTTGAGCAGCACCTTGAGCAGCTCGGTGATAACACCGGCCACGGGGCCGAGGTAAAACGCGCTCATGAGCACCGGCAGTTCGCTCAGGTCGATCTTATAGAAGCCCGGCGCAAAAAACAGCGGGATCTCGAGCAGCATCAGCACGCCGCCGAGGGCGGAGAACATGGCCACATAGCTGATGTTGCGGCTGCGGCTGCGGCGCTGCAGATCGTGGCAGACCGTGCGCTCAAACAGATACGCAAGGCCGAGCAATGCCGCGAACACAAGCACGCAGATACCGACAAAGGACAGGTTTTCTTTCAACATGACAAAACACCTCCATGGAATGAAAAACACCTGAAAGAACATGTCCTTCAGGCGCTGCGAACAATGGAGGTTCGTAACATCTTCTATCATCCAGACTATACTGTCGGTATCGGAATTGCACCGATTCAACCACATTCGGCTCGCGGACTATCACCGCCGGTCGGGAATTACACCCTGCCCCGAAGACATCTCGATTCAGTTGTTTTACTGTCTGCATTATAGCACAGTGAGAAAAGAATGCAAGTACTTTTTGCAGGAAAGGTTTGACAGCAGCGCTCCGGGCGCGTACAATGGAGGCCACCACCGAAAGGAGGCGCCGCCATGCCCGAGCGCGAAAACACCTGCTGCTTCACCGGCCACCGGGAATACAAGCTGCCCTGGGGCAGCGACGAGAACGACCCCCGCTGCCGCAAGCTGCAGCAGCAGCTCTTCGACGCCGTGGACGCCGTCTACGCCGCCGGCATCCGCCACTTCATCTGCGGCATGGCCAACGGCTGCGACCTGTATTTTTTCGACGCTGCGCGCTATCTGCGCCTGCAGCACCCCGAGGTCACGATCGAGGCGGCCATCCCCTTCTCCGGACAGGCCGACCGCTGGCGGCCGGAGCTGCGCGAGCGCTACGCCTACGACCTGCGCCAGTGCGACTATCAGACGCTCGTGCAGGAGGCCTACACCCCCGGGTGCATGATGCGCCGCAACCGCTACATGGTCGACGCCTCGCGCATCCTCATCGCCGCCTTTGACGGCCGTCCCGGCGGCACGGAGCGCACGCTCGAATACGCCGCACTGCGAAAGCTCGAGATCATCCAGCTGCCGATCGACCGCGCGCCGGTCGGGATATGATCTATACCAAAAAACACGGAGAACGATTTTTCGTTCTCCGTGTTCGTTTTTGGGATGCTAACAGGCCTCGATCTCTTTGATGTTATATTCGTTGCCTGACACCAGATAGGTATGCTCGCTTTTACAGTGCGGGCATATTTTTGCGTATTTTACCGTGGGATATGTCTGCTTGCAGTCCTCGCAGAAGGTCACGGCGGGAACGGTCTCGATCTTCAGCTCCGCCTCTTTCAGATACTGCGATTTCTGGATCGCCCACTGCCAGCAGTCCGTCAGATAGTACGGAATGATGCCGCTGACCTCGCCGATCTCCAGCGTGACGCTGGCAACCTTGGTCAGGTGGTTTTCCTCGACGACCTGCTCGACCTCGCGAATGACATAGAACACGGTTCCGAGTTCATGCATGGGTATGTTCCTCCGGCGGGTTTACTTCGCGCACTTTTCCTTGATGTCCTTGATGGTGATCTTCGCAGCGCGCTTGATCATGTGCGGCAGGATGGCCTTCATCTTGTCCTCGGTGCGGTACATACGGCTGGCCTCCGGCATATCGCGCTGCAGGTGGATCGCATCAAACTCGCAGCGGGTGGTGCACAGGCCGCAGCCGATGCACTTGTTCTGGTCGACGACGGACACGCCGCAGCCGAGGCAGCGGGATGCCTCCGCCTTGACCTGCGCCTCCGTGAAGGTGATGCGGTCGTTGGAGAAGGTCTTGGCCTTGCTCGCGTCGTGGGCGACGGTCTGGCGCGCCGGGGCGTCAAAGCAGTCGATGGGCACAACGGCCTGCTTCTTGTCGAGCTCGTAGAATTCACGCGGGTCACGCGCCAGCGTCAGGCTCTGGCCCTCATGCACGTAGCGGTGCAGGGAGATAGCGCCCTCGCGGCCGGCCGCGATCGCGTCGATGGCAAACTTCGGGCCGGTGACCACGTCGCCGCCGGCGAAGATGTCGGGCTGCGCGGTCTGATACGTCACGCCGTCGGCCTGGACGGTGCCGTTGCGGTTGAAGGCCATGGCCTCCGGCGCGATATGGCCGAGGTCAACGCGCTGGCCGATAGCGCCGATGACGGACGTGACCTCGATGGTCTCGAACTTGCCGGTGCCGACAGGCTTGCGGCGGCCCTTTGCGTCGGGCTCGCCCAGCTCCATGAGCTCGACCTTGAGGGCCTTGACCTTGCCGTTTTCGCCGAGGATCTCGGCCGGTGCGCTCAGGAAGCGGAACTGCACGCCCTCTTCCATGGCTTCCGCGACTTCCTCTGCGTCCGCCGGCATCTCCGCCTGACTGCGGCGGTAGATGATGTAAGTATCCTTCGCGCCGAGGCGGATGGCCGTGCGGCAGACGTCCATGGCGACGTTGCCGCCGCCGATGACGGCGCACTTCTTGCCGATGCGCGGCTTCTTGCCGAGGTTGACCCTGCGCAGGAAGTCCACACCGCCGTACACGCCGGAGAGCTCTTCGCCGGGCACGCCGATGGGTGCGCTCTTCTGCGCGCCGATGGCAAGGTAGAAGCCCTTATAGCCCTGCTCGCGCAGCTGGTCGATGGTGAGATCCTTGCCGATCTCGACGCCGCACTGGAAGTGGACGCCCATCTCACGGAGCACCTCGATCTCGGCGTTGACAACATCCTTCTCGAGGCGGAAGCTCGGGATGCCGAGGGTCAGCATGCCGCCGGGCACTTCGTTTTTATCAAACACGGTGACGTTTTCATAGCCCATGTTCGCCAGATAGTAGGCGCACGACAGGCCGGCCGGGCCGGCGCCGATGATGGCGATCTTCTCCGGGTACGGATCGGCGATGCCGCGGTGGGTGATGACCTTCGGGATGTAGCGCTTGTCGGCCTGCAGCTCCTGCTCGGCGACAAACTTCTTGATCTCGTCGATGGCGACGGCGCGGTCGACGTTGCCGCGGGTGCAGGCGTCCTCGCAGCGGCGGTTGCAGATGCTGCCGCAGACGGCCGGGAACGGGTTATCCTGCTTGATGAGCTTGAGCGCATCCAGATAGCGGCCCTGCGCAGCCAGATTGATGTAGCCCTGAACGGCGATGTGCGCCGGGCAGGCGGTCTTGCAGGGTGCGGTGCCGGACTCGTGGCACTGCTTCTGGTTGTCGTCCTTATAGTTCGGACTCCACATGTGCTCGCCCCAGTGGTTGTCGTCCGGCAGCGGCTGCTTCGGATACGTCACCGGGCCGTTCTTGGTGCACAGCTTCTGGCCGAGCTTGGCGGCGCCGGCCGGGCAGACCTCGGCGCACTTGCCGCAGGCGACGCACTTCTCGGCGTCGACATGCGCGCGGTAAGCGGAGGCGGACATATTCGGCGTGTTGAACAGCTGGCTCGTTCTCAGCGCGAAGCAGGAGCCAAGCGCGCAGTTGCAGATGGCAAAGATCTTATCCTCGCCGTCGATGTTCGTGATCTGGTGGACATAGCCGTTGTCCTCGGCGCGCTGGAGGATCTCCATCGCCTCTTCATAGGTGATCTTGCGGCCCTTGCCGGTCTCGAGACAGTAGTCACAAAACTGACCGACGGCGATGCACATCTCATCCTGCAGCTCGCCGCAGCCCTGCCCCTGAAGGCGCATGGCATTGCGGCAGGAGCAATAGCCGACGCCAATGTGCCCCTCATACTTCTTCAGCCAGTGGGAGATGTGCTCGACATCGACCGACTCGTTCGTGGCCGGGATGGCCTTCTCGACCGGGATGACGTGCATGCCGACGCCGGCGCCTCCGGGAGGCACCATGCAGGTGATCTTCGTCAGCGGCAGAAACGCCATGCGCTCGAAAAACTGCGCGATCTCCGGATGCTCCTCGACCTGCTGCAGGTTCATGTTCATCAGCTCTGCAGAGCCGGGCACAAAGATCGGCAGCGTCCACTGCTTGTGGTGATCGGCGTTCTCCCAGTTGTACTCGAGCAGGCCGATCATGGACATCTGGTCAAACAGCTGCTCCACGTAGACGGGGTCCTTGCCGACCTTTTTGCCGATCTCGGCCGGTGTGGTCGGGACACGCACCTTCATCGCGAGCGCAAGCTCCGCCATCTCGTCGGTGACGACGCTGGCCAGACCATAATACTCGGGCGAAGTCTCGTCGAGCTGGGTCATGCCGAGCTTGACGTCCACACGGTCGGTGATCTTTTTGCCTAGTTTCAGGATCAGTTCTCTTGCCATTTTCAGGCTCCTTTCTTCCCCTTGAATAATTTCCGTTGCATTCCCTGATTTGTGAATTCATGCACAAGGATTGTAACACATCTCACACACACAATTCAATAGACAAATGTGCATTTTACCGTAAAATGCAGCAAAGACACCGCCGTTCTGCCCGTCGGGGTTGACATTTTACACAATCAGTGTTATGTTTTTGCTGACCGTATGGTTAATTTTCGTATATTTGCAGAGGTGAGCGCAAATGGCTCGGATCCGGGTCCATGTTCTGCACTGCGGGAGGATCGGCGTCGCGCCGGATCTCCCGGCGAGCGGCCAGTGGCGCTGGCCGGCGAAGGCCGACGCACGGCGCACAAAAGCGGATGCACGCATCTGGCTGCCGGTGTCGGCGTATCTCGTGGAGCACCCGAAGGGGCTGTTTCTGGTCGACGCCGGTCTGCCGCGCACAGTGAGCCCGACCGGGGTGGAGGATCGCGCGGCATCCGGCCGCGGGATCTGGACTATGTGCTCTTTTCCCACCTCGACCCGGATCATATCGCCGGCATCAGCGAGGTGCGGGGCGCAAAGCGTCTGCTGGTGGCGGAGGAGGAATACTTCTGGTCGTGCCGCGTGAACCTGCGCTACACCTCGCGCAAGCTGTGGATGGACGAGCCGCCGGAGCGGTTCTGGTACCGCGTGAACCACATCGGCCCGGAGAGCCGCTCGTATGACCTCTTCGGTGACGACTCGGTGCATCTCGTGCACATCGCCGGGCACACGGAGGGCATGTTCGCCACGCTCATCCGCAATGGCGGCCAGTACGTGCTGCTCAACGCCGACGGCGCGGCAAGTCCCCGCTCCTGGGCGGATGGCACCGTGCCCGGCATCTGTGAAAACAGCGTGCGCGCGAAAAAGGCGCTCGACTGGATCGGCGAGATGAGCCGGGACGGCGCCTGCGCGGCGTCTCTGTGCAGCCACGACCCGGACGTAACGCCGCAAACGATCGAATTTTAGAATCGATGGATTTGCTTTTTCTAATGCGCGTTTCATACTGCTTTTGTGGATTTTGGGGTTGACAAGCGCAGAAAACTGCGTTATACTGCGCTCGTTTCCACCGGAAACCGTGATTTTTAACGAAAGGAGACGCGTCGTATTATGAAGTTTGCTCAGACGAACAACATGATGATGGCTATGATGATGTACATGCCCGGCTGCATGTGCATGTTTCGTCGTGCTCAGAAATATGACTCGTCTTGTGTTCGCTTCCAATAACGGCTGATCCAGAATTCCAAGCCGTATCCGCAGAGGCCGGAAGACAACGAGTCTTCCGGCCTCTGCTTTTTTGTTCCGAAAAATTCATTCTGCGAGGGAGAATCCACCATGATCGAAATCGAACATCTCAACAAGACTTACCCCTCACCGGGCGGCGACATCCACGCACTGCGGGACGTCAACCTCCGCATCGAGGACGGGGAGATCTTCGGCATCATCGGCCTGAGCGGCGCCGGCAAGAGCACGCTCGTGCGCTGTATCAACCTCCTCGAGCGGCCGACCTCCGGCACGGTGCGCATCGACGGGCGCGACATGACGCAGCTCAGCCGCCGCGACCTGCTCAAGGCCCGGCAGGACATCGGCATGATCTTCCAGAGCTTCAACCTGCTCGAGCAGCGCACGGTGCTGCGCAACATCTGCTTCCCGCTCGAGATCGCCGGCGTCAAGCGCGACGAGGCTCAGGCCCGCGCCGCCGAACTGCTCGAACTCGTCGGATTGTCCGACCGCGCGAAAAACTATCCCTCGCAGCTTTCCGGCGGCCAGAAGCAGCGCGTGGCCATCGCCCGCGCCCTTGCCACGCGGCCGAAATACCTCCTGTGCGACGAGGCCACCAGCGCCCTCGACCCGAACACCACGCAGTCGATTCTCCACCTGCTCAAGGAGATCAACCAGACGCTCGGCGTGACGATCGTCGTCATCACGCACGAGATGCGCGTCATCGAGCAGATCTGTCAGCGCGTGGCCGTCATCGACCAGAGCTGCATCGCCGAGATCGGCAACGTCAGCGATGTGTTCACCCACCCGAAATCCGACATTGCCAAAGCGCTCATCCTTCCCAAGAGCCCGACCGAGAACCTCCCGCCGTGCACCGGCAAGCGGCTGCGCCTCGTCTTCGACGGCAGCTGCTCCAACGAACCGGTCATCTCGCGCATCACGCTCGAGTGCCACGTGCCGGTGAACATTCTCTTCGCCGATACCCGCATCGTCGAGGGCAGCATCTACGGCCACATGGTCATCGACCTGCCCGACGACCCGCAGCAGTTCCACGATGTGCTGCGCTGGCTCGAGCACAACCACATCTCTTATCTTCAGGAGGTTTAAGCCATGTCTGAATTGCTCATCAAGCTCTGGCAAAACGGCATCCTGCAGCTCGGTATCTGGGAGACCATTTACATGACGCTCATCTCCACGTTCTTTGCCTATCTCATCGGCCTGCCGGTCGGCCTCATCCTGCGCATGACCGACCGCGACGGCATCCACCCCATCGGCTGGCTCAACCGCACGCTCGGCATCATCGTCAACGCCCTGCGCAGCATCCCGTTCATCATCCTCATGGTCGCCATGCTGCCGGTGGCAAAGGCCATCGTCGGCACCAGCCTCGGCAACCGCGCCGTGATCGTGACGCTCGTCATCGCCGCCGCCCCGTATGTGGCGCGCATGGTCGAGTCCGCCGCCAAGGAAGTGGACGCCGGCGTCATCGAGGCCGCGCTGTCCATGGGCGCGTCCACGCTGCGCATCATCTGGAAGGTCATCATCCCGGAGGCCAAGCCCGCGCTCATCACCGGCGGCGTCATCTCCACCGTGACCATCCTCGGCTACTCCGCCATGGCCGGCACGATCGGCGGCGGCGGCCTCGGTCAGATCGCCATCACCTACGGCTACCAGAAGTACGACGATCAGATCGTCTGGCTGTGCGTAGCGCTGACGATCATCATCGTGCAGATCCTGCAGGAGTTCGGCATGTACATCGCCCGCCGCACCGACCGGCGCTCCCGCACCTGACAGGAGGCAGCCCATGCGTTTACACTATCCCGCGCTGCTGCGCGTGAACATCCGGCGCGGACGAATGTGCCGCCCCGAACTGCACATCCTAACATCCGAAACCACACAAATTCCAAAATGAAAATATAAAGGAGAAACGAAAATGAAAAAGATCACGTCCCTCATCCTCGCCCTCGTGCTGACGTTCTCGCTCGTCGCGCTGAGCGCCTGCGGCGACAAGACCACTGATGACAAGAACGCTGCCGCTTCCGATGACAAAGTCATCACCGTCGGCGCCAGCGCCACCCCGCACGCCGAGATCCTCGAGCAGATCAAGCAGGCCCTCGCCGACGAAGGCTACGAGCTCAAGATCGTCACCTATGACGACTATGTCCTGCCGAACCAGGCCCTGGCCGACGGCACGCTCGACGCAAACTACTTCCAGCATAAGCCCTACCTCGACAGCTTCAACGCCAAGAATGGTACCAACCTCGTCTCTGTCGGCACCATCCACTATGAGCCGTTCGGCATCTACGGCAACGGCGTCACCGACCTGAAGGATCTCGCCAAGGGCGCGACCATCATCATCCCCGCCGACGACAGCAACGAGACCCGCGCCCTGTTCCTGCTCCAGCAGGAGGGCCTGATCAAGCTCCCCGATGATGCGGACGCCGCCAAGGGCGTGAGCACGCTCGACATCGTCGACGACGGCGGCTACAACATCGTCACCGTGCAGGCCGACACCGTCCCGGCGCAGCTCAAGAACGCCGCTACTGGCTCCATCGCCGTCATCAACGGCAACTACGCCCTGGCCGCCGGCCTGAAGATCAGCGACGCGCTCGCCTCCGAGGACGCCAACGGCGCTGCCGCCCAGACCTACGCCAACATCATTGCCGTGCGCGCCGGCGACGAAAACAGCCCGAAGACCCAGGCCCTGCTCAAAGCCCTCAAGACCGACGCCGTGAAGCAGTACATCGCCGACACCTACAACGGCGCTGTCGTTGCGAGCTTCTAAGCACCCCCCCTCTTTTGAAAAACGCACGAATCCCCCGGCTGCTGCCGGGGGATTTTTGCGCCTGTCAGGAGGCGTTGTGCGCATAGCTGTTGTCGACAAGGCGGTCAAAATCCACCCAGTCGGCGTGATCGAGCACGCCGGCCGTCTCCATGACGGTCTCGAGCCGCTCAAGGGACGACTGCGCCATGACCGGCGTCGCGTTCCACGCGTCGATGTCCTTGTAGCGCTGCACGACCTGCGTGAGCACGGACACGTCCGTGTCCGGAAACTGCGGGGCGATGATGGCGGCGGTCTCTGCCGCGTCGTGCCCGGCGATCCATGTCAGCGCACGCGCAACGGCGTTTGTAAAGCGCTGCACCACGTCCGCGTGCTCCCGGATGTACGTCTGCGAGGCGAAGTAGGCCGTATACGGGATCTCGCCGCTTTCCTGCCCGACGGACGCAAGGATATACCCCTTGCCCGCCTGCGCGACCTCGGTGGCCGTCGGCTCAAAGAGCGTGACAAAATCGCCGTTGCCGCCGGTGAACGCCCCGGCCATCATGTTGAACTGCACGGTCGTGTCCACAGCGGCATCCGTGCCGGGCACAACGCCGTTTTGCCGCATGACGTATTCGAGCGTCATCTCCGGCACGCCGCCCGCGCGGCCGCCGATGACGGTCCTGCCGCGCAGCAGCTCCCAGGTAAACGGCACATCCTCCCGTCCGACGAGAAACGACCCGTCGCGCTTCGTGAGCTGGCCGAACACGACCGGGTAATCGTCCTTGCCCTGATTGTACACATAGATGCACGCCTCCGGCCCGGCGAGCCCGATGTCTGCCTGCCCGGTGAGCACCGCCGTCATGACCTTGTCGGCGCCGCCGCCGTTGGTCAGCTCGATATTGAGCCCCTCATCGGCGAAAAAGCCCTGCTCCAGCGCCACATACTGCGGCGCGTAGAACACCGAATGTGTCACCTCGCTCAGGCGGACGGTGGCCGTCTCCTGCGCGCCGCAGGCGCACAAGACCGCCGGCAGCAATACCGCCAGAACCCCACAAAGAAACCGTTTCATTGCGTCACTCCCAACCGTTTTTTGAATCCCTTTTCCAGCCACAGCACAAGCTGATACATCACCACGGCCGCCGCCCCAAGCACGAAGACGGTCGCCATCACAAGGTCCATGTTGAACACCTGCGACCCGTAGACGATCAGATAGCCGAGACCGGCTTTGGAGACCAGAAATTCGCCCATGATGACGCCGACCCACGACAGGCCGACGTTCACGCGCAGCGTATTGAAGAGCGTGGCGTAGTTGGCCGGGATGACCAGCCGCCACAGGATCTGATGGCGCGTCGCGCCGAGCGTCTGCATCAGGCGGATCTTCTCCCGGTCCGTGGACAGGAAGCCGACATGCATATTCAGGATCGTGACAAAGATCGAGATTGCGATCGTCATGGCGATGATCGACTCTGTGCCCGCGCCGATCCAGACGATGAATACCGGGCCGAGCGCCGTTTTCGGCAGCGCGTTGAGCACGACCAGATATGGGTCGAGCACGCGCGAGAGCAGCTCACTCCACCACAGGCCGATGGCGATGAGCGTGCCGAGCAGCGTCCCGAGCACGAAGCCGACCACGACCTCGAGGCACGACGTGCCGATGTGCAGCCACAGCTCCCCGGAAGCCTGCAGGCCCACGAGCGTGTGCACCACGCGCGATGGGCTGCTGACGATGAAGGCATCCACCCAGCCGAGCCGGGCCGAAAGCTCCCACAGGCCGAGAAACGCGGCCAGCAGCAGGATCTGCAGCGCCAGCACGAGCCGACGGCGGCGGCGCTGCGCGCGCAGATAGGCCGCGCGCTGCGGGGAGGGCGATCGTTCAGACATTGACATCCAGCTCCTCCCATATTTGATTGAACAGCGCCTGAAATTCCGGCCGGCTGCGCCGCTCGAGCGGCGGCACAGTGCGCAGCGCGCCGAGGTCGTGGATGGCCTTGACGGTCGCGGGCCGGTGCGACAGGACGACGATGCGGTCCGAGAGGCTGATGGCCTCGGAAATGTCGTGCGTGACGAGCAGCGCCGTCTTGTGCTCGCGGCGGATGATCTGCGCGATGTCGCCCGACACGGCCAGCCGCGTCTGATAGTCGAGCGCGGAAAACGGCTCGTCGAGCAGCAGCACATCCGGCGATGTGGCCAGCGTGCGGATGAGCGCACAGCGCTGGCGCATGCCGCCGGAGAGCTGATTGGGCAGCTTGCGCGCAAAGCCCGCGAGCTGATACTGCTCGAGCAGATCGTGCACGCCGCCGCGGTGCTCCGGCGTGTTCTCGTGCCGGACCTCCAGCCCGAGTGTCACGTTGCCCCAGATTGTGCGCCAGTCAAAGAGCTGGTCGCGCTGGGGCATGAGCCCCGCCTTGCCCGTCGGGGCGCGCACAGGCTCGCCGTCGACGAGCACCTCCCCGCCCGACGGATGCTCGATGCCGGCGATGAGCGCCAGCAGCGTGGATTTTCCGCAGCCGGACGGCCCGACGATGCTCACAAACTCCCCGTCGGCCACGCCGAAGGTCACATCCTGCAGCGCCGCCACTTCCCCGTCCGGCGCCTGATAGGTCATGGCGGCCCGGCGCAGCTCGATTTTCATGGCGTCTCCCCCTTTGCTTGCGCCAAATCGCTTTCTCCTCAGTGTATGCCCAAGGCGCATGGTACGTGCAAAGCACGAAAAAGCACGCATCCGCAAGATGCGTGCCCTTTCTGTCTTCTGTTTTCATCCGCTCACGCCGTCGCCTTCAGCGCGCGCCGGAGCACGGACTGCAGCGACTGATCATGCGACCGGCAGATGCGTCCGAGCCGGTAGAGGCAGTCCGGGTCGCGCGTGATGCGGTTCACGCCCCAGTCGCACGTCAGCGTCGCCTGAAAGCCCATGTCGCGCAGGACGGTGTCCGTCAGGTCGCCGTACTTGCCGTAGGGATAGGCAAACGTGTCCGGCGTGCGGCCGGTGTGCTCGGCGAGCTCATCCTGCAGGCGCTGCAAGTCCGCGCGCAGCAGCTGCGTATAGGCCGCGTCTGACTCACCCGGATTCTGCATGCAGCCGTGCCGCTCGGATGTGTAAGCGTGCAAGTCATACGAGTGGTTCTGCACCTCAACGAGGCCGGTATCGAGCATTTCGTTGAGCTGATCCCACGTGACGTGCGCGTAGTCGATGCTCTCACTTGGCCACTCGGTGAAATCGTCCGTGTTGCGCCCGAGGAGCGAGAGGACGATGCGCGCCGAATACTGCTGCAGCAGCGGCAGGACATAGACGTAATTATTATAGTATCCATCGTCAAAGCTGAGGATGATGGGCTTTTCCGGCAGCGGCGTGCCGTCGCGGACATAGGCGATGAGGTCGGCCATGACGATCGTCGTGTAGCCGTTGTCGGCCAGCCATTTGAGGTCTGCCTCGAACTCCCACGGCTGGATGGCGTCCTTGCCGGATTTGTTGGGCTTCACCTCGTGATACATGATGATCGGCAGCAGCACAGGATCGGCCGCAGGGGCGCTCTCCCCGGCGGCATGGGCCGCGAACGGGCAGAACACGAACAGCACGGACAGCACCACGGCCATCACGCGCTGGGGAACCGGCAGCGCCTGGCGCACAGCACCCATCTCCTCTCGTTGGAATCGGAGTTAGTGTGCGCCGGCGCGGCAGAAATCATGCGTGCGCCGCGCGCTTTTCCACCGCGCGCTGCACACACTTGACAAGCTCCACGACCGGGATGACCAGGACCGCGAGCCCCATGGCCACGGCGTACTCGGCGGCGGAGATGGCCGTGAAATCAAACGCATCGGCCAGGAACGGCACATAGATGCACAGCGTCGTGAGCGCAAGGCTCGCCGCGGCCGCGCCGACGAGCGTCCAGTTGGGCGTGCGCAGCGTGAAGATGCTCGCCCGGTGCGCGCGCATATTGAAGCTGTGGAAAATTTCCGCCATGCTCAGGGTCAGAAATGCCATGGTCGTGCCGTCGGGCGAGTTCGTGAGCGTCCAGACGCCGTACTCCATGTGGTGGCCGATGAAAAACGCCGCCAGCGTCAGCAGCGCACACATCACGCCCTGATACACGCAGTCGAAGCCGACACCGTGCGCGAAGATGCTCTCGCGCGCACTGCGCGGTGGGCGGGTCATGATGTCCGGCTCTGCGCGCTCCATGCCGAGCGCCAGCGCCGGGAAGCAGTCGGTGAGCAGATTGATCCACAGCAGGTGCACCGGCTCAAGGATCGTAAAGCCGAGCATCGTCGCGGCGAAGATGCTCAGCACCTCGCTCATGTTCGAGCCGAGCAGGAACTTCACGGCGCGGCGGATGTTGTCATAAATGCGCCGCCCCTCCTCGACCGCGCCGACGATGGTGGCAAAGTTATCGTCGGCGAGCACCATGTCGGCCACGTTTTTCGTCACGTCCGTGCCGGTGATGCCCATGCCGATGCCGATGTCCGCCGCGCGGATGCTCGGCGCGTCGTTGACGCCGTCGCCGGTCATGGCGGTGACGAAGCCGGCATCCCGCCAGGCCCGGACGATGTGGGTCTTGTGCTCGGGCTGCACGCGGGCGTAGACGCTGATGTGCCGCAGGCGGCTGGAAAATGTCTCATCGTCTATGGCACTCAGCTCCGTGCCGGTGACGGCCTCGTCGCCCGGGCCGAGCAGGCCGAGCTCCCTGGCGATCGCCTTGGCGGTGTCCACGTGGTCGCCGGTGATCATGACGGGCCGGATGCCGGCGCTGCGGCAGGCACGGATGGCGTCCACGACCTCGGGGCGCACCGGGTCGATCATGCCCGTGAGGCCGAGAAAGCACAGGTGCTGCTCGAGCGCCGCGGGCGACGTATCGTCCGGCAGCGCGTCATATGTGCGCATGGCCGCCGCCAGCACACGCAGCGCCCGGCCGGTCATGTCGCGGTTATGCGCGGCGATCTCAGCGCGGTGCGCGTCCGTCATGGGCACGGCCTGCCCGTCGATCCAGATGCGGTCGCACAGCGGCAGCAGCACATCTGGCGCACCCTTGGTGTACTGCACGATGCGCCCGCCGTCGGAATGCAGGGTGCTCATCATCTTGCGTGCGCTGTCAAACGGCGCCTCGGCCACGCGCGGCAGCTGCACGCGCAGCGCGCTCGGCGACAGCCCCTGTGTGACCGCCCAGCGCACGAGCGCGGCCTCGGTCGGCTCTCCGGTCACGGTGTCCGTATCCGGGTCGTGCACGGCGTCGGCACACAGCGCCATGGCGGTGGCGAGCAGGTGCTCGTCGCTGCCCGCAGACGCCGTGACGGTCATGCGGTTTTGCGTGAGCGTACCGGTCTTGTCCGTGCAGATGATCTGCGCGCAGCCGAGCGTCTCGACTGCCGTGAGCCGGCGGATGACCGCGCTGCGGCGGCTCATGTT
>OKUL01000431.1_pt1 | contig 23367 bp, 13 predicted proteins | sample 1606631 | NCBI WGS metagenome assembly OKUL01 (sample SAMEA3882518, study PRJEB24775) | human gut metagenome | biome: human-associated habitat; feature: intestine environment; material: feces | place: Netherlands | collected 2009/2010 | reverse complement strand
TTTGGGTAATTAATACAGATTCCTAAAAAGAAGGCTCCGGTCATTGCGACCGGAGCCTTCTTTTTCATATGGATAACTGGTCTGTATTTAACGGACAAAAAAGATTATTTTATCGTAAGGAAAAAATAATTTATGCTCTTATATGCATAAAACTGCCAATAAAATGTTGTTTTTTACATCGGATTTATTATATTTTCACCAATTTTCTTTCCAGTTGTTCCTGTATTGCACCAAATTTGTCCGCTAAATAAAAACTACTGTATTCATTTTACTTATTGTGTCCACCTTATAATGTACATTATATAGATATATTGTATTTATCAGAGCAAAAAATTGTCGAAAAGTTTCTCTGGCAAATAAACTGCCACTCTGCTAAAATATAGATACCAAATATGTGACAGGGAGGTGACATCCATAGTACATCAGACAGATCTGGCACAGACGATAGACCTTGCCGCAGAACGTGCAAGATATGACGAATGTGCCAAGAAACTATTAACCTATAAAGCAGTTGCTGCCTGGATCCTCAAATCCTGTACAAAAGAATTTTCCCAATACAGTGTTAAGTTTATCTGTGAAAACTGCTTAAAGGGCAACATCGAAGTTTCCAACCGCACAGTACATCAGGATCAGCCTGACTATACCGGAACACTGGACGGAAACGAACGGATAGACAGCCTTAATTCTGAGGCAAATGCGATCAGAGAGCAGACTGTATATTATGACATCCGTTTCAGGGCATACATTCCAGACAATGCAGAACCGGTGCAGCTGATCATCAATCTGGAGATCCAGTTAAATGACACGCCGGGATATCCGTTAGTTACAAGAGGTTTCTATTACTGCGCAAGAATGATATCCGAACAGTATGGGACTGTCTTTACCGGAGAACATTATGAAAAACTCCAGAAAGTCTACAGCATCTGGATCTGTCCGGATCCGGCAAAAAAACGCAGGAACGGGATCTTCCGCTATCACACAGTACAAGATACAGTATTGGGGAAACCTTATGAAAGTCCGAACAGCTATGACCTTATGGAAGTTGTGATCGTAAACCTGGGTGATGCTGATAAAGAAAGTGATCTGGAGATCCTTGATCTGCTGAACACACTCTTCTCTCTTTCCATATCCCCGGAAACGAAGAAAGCCCGTCTTCAGGATGATTTCGGCATTGCCATGACAGAAAAATTTGAAAGCGAGGTGCAGGATATGTGTAATCTTGGAAAAGCACTTGTTGAACAGGGTATTGAACAGGGCATTGTAAAAGGCATCGAACAAGGCATGGAACAAGGTATAGAACAGAAAAATCTGTCCCTTGCAAAAATGATGCTTAAAGATAAGGAACCAATTGATAAGATAAAAAAATATACCGGTTTTGCCACAGATAAGTTGGAAGAGATTGCAAAATCTATGGGAATGACTCTTACAGTCTAAAGGTTCTAAAAAAATATTTTTATGACCCTGTGGAGCTATACTTAACAGAAAACAAGTTCATTACATAAAGTAGAAAAAGCTTTCAGTTGTATCTTCCTGATATGATTGAGAGCTTTTTTATGCATTAAATACAAACTTTTTCGAATATAACTATGTATTTTAACAAAAAAGCTTATAAAAAACCAGTTATAAATCGTCTATCGTATATACTCTGCTCGTCAATATCCATTATATACAAAAAATCCTCCGCAAAATTAACCTGTCCACTACCCAAAGGGGAACTATAATCATGACAAAGATTAAAAACACAAAGAAGGGCATGGCAAAAAAGACATTAAGTATGTCACTTGTTGTTGCAATGCTTGCTACTTCTAATGTGCCGGTATGGGCTGCTGAGTTCAGCGATGGCAGTGAACCATCAGTTGCTACAGAAGCTCCAGCTGCTGAAACATTCTCTGATGAGACTGCAGAAGCTCCAGTTGTAGAAGATACTACTGATGCTGTTGTTGCACAGGCTTCTGAAGCAAAAGTAAGTTTTACATTAAAAGAAAATGGTTGGGGAAAAGCTGCTGCTATTGATAATCTTGATTTAAATGGTATTTCAGAATCAGATGGAGAAGTTAAATACCAATGGAAAGTAGATAATAAAGTAGTTGATGAAGGAACAGGTTCTTTAGGAAGTTTAAAGAGTACAAATATGTATGTTCCGACAAAATTAGACTGTGGAAAAAGCTTGCAGTTAATCGTTTCACGCGATGCATCTGATTCCCATTATAATGGTGCAGCTGACCCTATGGCCTTTTCATTTGCATCTAATGTTGTGACCATTTCAAAAAATGATATCTCTAATTGTACACCAACTATTACAACGAAATCCGTAAGCTATGATGGAAAAGAACATAATGACGCAAATGACTGGATTACTAGTCTTACAGTAAGTGCGTCTGCTTCAGATACTCTTACATATGCTAATGGTGATTTTAATGTAACAGTTGAAGGCACAAAAGGTCTTGTTAATACAAACAGCGACATTACACTGCGTATTCAGCCAAGAGATACAGAATATTATACTGGTGAAATCGTAGTTTCCAAAGTAAATAATTCTGGAAGCAAATTAGGTATTGAAAAAGTTGCTTATACAGCAGGAGATATTGAAGTTAAATTAGCTAATTCAAGTGTTGTATATAATGGAAAAGACCAGAAACCAGAAGCTAAAGATATCGTTGTTACAGATAAAAAAAGTGGTACTGTATTAGATAGCAAAAAGGTTATTAAATCCATCTCTGCATCATCATCAGATGTAATGGAAGCAGGTGATTATACACTTACAGTAACTTTAAACAATACAGAAACAAACTATACTAATAATGCACAGGATATTTCCATCACTAATATTGACTTCAAAATTAAAAAAATTGATTTAAGTAACTGCACTGTTGTATTAGATGACTTAAAAACCCAGAACGGACAGATTACACCGTCTCAGTTAAGGGTAACAGGCATCTTGGACAAAAATGGAAATGCTTATCCACATTGTGACCCAGCCAGATTTGAAGTAACATCTGTTCAGAGTAATACAGGTGCTGTAGGAACCTACACAGCTACAGTTAAAGCAAAAGATACTTGTGTTAACTACGAAGGAACTGCTACAACAACTTTTACTGTTTATAATCAGAAACTCGAAGATGTAAATGCAGGCTTCAATGGAAAAGTAAAGGTAAATGGTGTAGAGACTCCTTATGCAAGTATGGCAGAAGACTATACCGGCGCAGCAATCACAAAAGATGTTGCAAAATTAGGTAAATTAATGGCAACAGACAAAAACAACAAAACTTATGAACTGTTACCAAATGTTTCCTACGATCCTAACTTTACATATAAAAATAATACAAATGCTGGTCAGGCATATTTAGTAGTAAAGGGTATCGGCGATTATGCTGGAAGTACTTTAGAAATTCCATTTACAATTAAGGCCGCTTCTGTTGTAGACAAAGACATTAAAGCCGCTGAAAAAGTTGTATATGTAGATGATGATACTAAGAAAGCAGAATCTTATGCACCACAGACTACTGTTATAGGTAAAAATACTGCAACTCCAGCTAAAGAATTTACTCTTACAAAGGATACAGATTACACAGTAGAATATTTCTATACGACAAATACTAACAGCACAACAGAAAATGGAACAAATACTATTGGCAACTATGTATGCACTAAGATTACAATTACAAATAAAAACTTCTGGGGTGTTGATAGAAACGGAAAGAATATTACTACACAGCCTACCGCTGTATACCGTTATTCTAAAATCAGCAAACCACAGGCAAGTGATTGGACTGTTTCTACAGAAAAAGCATCTTATACTTACACTGGGGAAGCAATTATTCCAGAACTGATTGTAAAAGATGGATCAAAAGAACTCGAAAAAGATGTAGATTACGAAATTAAGTCTATTGCAAACGGTACAAATGTAGGTACTGCAACTGTAACAATTGCCGGAAAAGGCGCTTACGATAATACATCTACTACTACAACTACATTTACAATTACTCCTGCTAATATGTCCAACTTAACTGTAAGTGTAGATGATCAAAGCTATACAGGACACCAGATCCGTCCAACAGCAAGTGATATTACTGTTAAATTAGGCGCTAAAGCGATTGATGTTAGCCAGTTTACAATCAGCTATCCGGATTCAAAGGATGCAAATAAAGAAGTTGGTACTGGCACATTAACATTAGCACCAAAAGCAAGTAATAAAAACTTTACTGGAAGTAAAGAAGTTTCCTTTAAGATTGTTGGTCAGAAAATTATCTGGTCTAATGATGTAGCTAATGCATTTAAAGTATATGATGCAAATGGAAAAGAAGTTAATGTAGCTAATCAGTCATTTATCTATGATGGAAAAGCTCATACTTTTGCAAGCGCAACATTCAACTATTCTTATACTGATCCGATTACACATAAAACTGTTAAATTAGAAGAAGGAAAAGATTTTGAAATTAAATACTTCCACAATGTAACAGGTAATGCCAGCCATGAAGCATATATCGCTGTAGTTGGTAAAGGCAACTATGCTGGCAACAACGATACAACAAATCAGGTTTTCGAAGATGAAAATGGTCAGAAAGTAAACGCTATTACTTATAAGAAATTTACAATTACTCCAGTTCAGCTGTCAGATCAGAACGTAACTGTTTCTAATGGTACTTATGCTGAAGGAATGGCAGTAAAACCAGTTGTTAAAGTATCATATGGTAGAGATGCTCTTACATTAGAAGAAGGTAAGGACTACAAATTAGTTGGTGTAGGTGCTTATACAGAGCCTACAACAACAAAGAAATATACAGTAAGTGTTGAAGGTATCAATGGATATACAGGAACAACATCTTCTGTTAACTGGGGAATTGATAAAAAAGATCTTGCTGACTGTGATATTACAGCCGCTAAGAATTCTAAAGGTTCTGTATCTGTTGTTGTAATGAACGGAAATGTTAAAGTTCCAACAGAAAAATATGTTGTTACAGAAAATGCTGACGGAACAGTAACAGTTACTCCGGCAAAAGATAGCAAATATTATACAGGTTCTAAAACAATTACTGTAAGTGGTGCTGAAGATCAGAAACCGGGCACTCCAATGATTAGCAGTGTTAAGGTTACTGGAAACAAGGCAACTGTTATCCTTTCTGATGAAGCAGAAGGCGCATCTGGATACGATTATGTAATCTCTACATCCAAAGATCCTTCTGATAAAGATGCACGTATCGATGTTGTTAAGAACCAGGTTCAGACAACAGCTAACTTCAAATATGTTCCACAGGGAACTTACTATGCATACTGCCATGCATGGACACGTGATGAGAATGGTAAGAAAGTATTTGGTGAATGGTCTAACAGCTATGCATTCTCTGTAACAGCAATCACACCGGATACACCAGAGATTCTCAGTGTTAAGACAAAAGGTTCTACAATCACAGTAACATATAAAGAATCTGCTAACTCTACAGGATATGACGTAGTTCTCGGAAAAGGTTCCAAGAAAGAACACGGAGAGACACGTCCATATCAGTATGGAAAATACAAAAAATTAAATGTTAAACCAGGTGTATGCAAAGCTGTATTCAAGAACGTTCCTGCAGGAACATATTATGCAGGAGTACATTCCTGGAACAGAACAGCTTCTGAAAACGATAACAAAGTATTCAGTAAGTGGTCAAATCTGGAAACTGCTAAAGTTAAATAATCCATTTGGGTAATTAATACAGATTCCTAAAAAGAAGGCTCCGGTCATTGCGACCGGAGTCTTTCTTTATCGGCAATTTTGCACGCTAAATCAACATAATCTGTCATGGACGCTGTGAAAGTTGTGTGCTATATTGAGTATATAGGAATGCTCCAGACAGCTGTTCCTGTCTGAATCGTTCAGTTAACACTAACATACACTTTTAGGAGGGAAAAATAATGAAAAAATTAAGCAAAAAATTACTCTCTTTTTTACTGGCGTTTGGAATGATCCTTTCCATGTTTGCAGTGACCTCTACTACAAGTTGGGCAGCAGATGAACATGTTCCTGCATCGGCAACCTTAGTTGCCTATCCGAAGCCGGCAACAGAACCCCTGGCTTCCTTATCGTCCAAAGTTTCCGGACTAAAATCAAGTAATAAGGCAGTTGTCACTGTCAAACTGTCAGAATCCACCTACGGCACTTCACAGACATACTATACGATCTTGACAGTCCCAAAGAAAGCCGGTACAGCTACTGTCTCTTTTAAATGTCAGGGCAAAAAATATAAAATAAAGGTAACTGTTAAAAAATATGTAAATCCTGTTAAATCAGTAAAGATCGGCGCAACTACTGTTCCGGGTTCCAGATTTAAATCTTCTTCTGAAACAGGTCTCAGTTATGCAAAGTTTGCCGGAAAGAAAGTAAAAACAACTGTTACTCTTGCAAAAGGATGGAAGCTTGACAAACTTTACATATATAGTGGAAATAATCCTGCGAATGGCAGTATGAAACCAGCGATCGAATACCTGCAAAAAGGATGGATGCGCAGTGAATCCGTGGCAAACGGACGCAAGATCCCGGTAGCGGGAGGCAAAGGTTTCAGGATCATGTTCACTGCAGTTAATTCTAAAACCGGTATCAAAGAACGTATAACTATCGAACTTAGATAAAGGGGAAAAGAGGGCTCTGACAGATGAAAAAGAAATTATTAGTTTTATTACTGACTTTTTCCATGATTTTAATGAATTTTGCTCCTGCATATGGTGCAGGTGATTTTACTGATTCGGATAATGTAACAGCTGTAGAAAATCCAGGTTCATCTGATGTTTATGCGATTCCTGACATGGGTAATGCGGTAAACGACGAGATGAGTTTTTCTCCTGAGGAATTCGATAACAGCGGAGAGTTCAATGACACTGAAGATGAGTTTACTTCGGAACAGACAGATAATGATTTCTTTTCGGATGAAAAGGAAATGCCTTCTGTTCAGGAGGGGGACACGTTGGTTGCAAATGCAGGTCAGGGAATAACAGCTGGTACTTCCACCTATTCCTCAAAGTCTTCCTTTGGCAGGAGAAAAGTCCTCTCCCAGCTTCAGGGTATGGGAATCAACAGTGGATCTTACAGCTGGAACTGGGCAAATCCTGAATATACTTCTTATTATACAGATGAGGCAGGAAATCTTCATATTGTTGCCTGGAAAGATCAGACTTTATATGATGCTGTCTGCAATTCCGATCTTAATGTTACCAATGTAACAACAGTAAAGCTTCCGCTTCCATTGTGGGGAGGGTTCTACGCTGCACCCGATGGGAATTTTTATGTTGCAGTAGGACAGAAAAATCTGAATGAAGACAACAGCATAACTGCTGTCCGAATCCTTAAATACAGCCGTGCCTGGAAACTGCTTGGTGCAACGGACATTGGCGGCGGATACACAAATATGTTTGAAGGAATCTACATTCCTTTTGATGCTGCTTCCCTGCGCATGACCCAGATCGGTTCTACCCTGATCGTCCATACAGGACGGGAAATGTATGGAATGGAAGGAATACACCATCAGAGTGATATCACTTTTGTCATCAACACTCAGGATATGACGCTTATTAATTCAGATATGCCCTATTGCAGCCATTCCTTTAACCAGTTTGTTGTAAATGACGGCTCTCATGTGTATTTTCTGGATCATGGGGATGCTTATTACAGAGGTCTGATCCTGTCCTCCTTCTCCGCATATTCCGGCGGATATATCGCTCAGGATCGTGCGGTAAATATCTTTCCTTTTATGGGAGCTACAGGTGATAATTATACCGGATGCGAGGTAACCGGATTTTCTCTGGCAGGAAATAATCTGATCACAGTAGGCAAGTCTGTTCCCCATGGTTTTGCTGTGAATGGACAGACCGGATATGAGAATCTTAACAAAAATATCTTTATGATAATCACAGATAAGAACAGTATAGCTTCCAGATTTATCTGGCTCACTCAGTATTCACCGTCAGGAGCAGAAATAACTCTGACAGAACCAAAACTTATCCCCGTAGGAAATAATCAGTACGCAGTCCTTTTCTCAGAGGAAACCTCCAACCAGAGCGTTCTGCATTATCTCCTTATGGATATGTCCGGAAACGTAATATTATCCAAGTTATACAAGAATGTAACGATCCAGACGGATTCCCAGCCGATCTTATGGGGACGTAATATTGTATGGGTATCTGGAAATTATGATAACGGCAACTATGACAGTTCCCGCACATACCTGTATGAAATCCCTGTAGTAACAACTCCACTTAACGGAATTGCTCTGAACCAGACAAATCTGACAATTGACGAAGGAAATACACAAAAACTCACACCTTCCTTTACACCATCCAACTCTGATGATGTAAAAGATGTGGTCTGGACAAGCAGTAATCCTGGGATTGCGTCTGTCTCAGAGGATGGAACCATTCAGGGGAATGGTTATGGTCAGGCAGTAATCACTGCTTCTGCCGGAGATTTTCAGGCCCAGTGTCAGGTGACGGTAAAGGTATCTGAGAACAACACACCACTGACAAAACCTGTGCTGAAACTTTCCCAGAAATCTGCAGATCAAATACATTTAACCTGGAAAAAGGTTCCGGGTGCCAAAGGATACCAGATTTATTGCAAAACAGATTCCCAGTCTTCTTATAAGCGGATAAAAACCCTGAAAACAGGAGCTGTCAGTTTCGATGCTGCTGTAGTACCGGACGTAACTTATTCATTTAAAGTCCGTGCTTATGGAACCAACGCAAGTGGAAAAAACAAATATTCTAAATTTTCAGCGGTGAAATCAAGAAAAGCTGCTGTCCCGGCTCCATCTAAGGTTTCATGTAAAATGAGTAACGGTGGTATAGAGGTTTCCTGGAAAAAAGTAGCCGGTGCTTCCGGATATGTAATTTACCGCAATGGTTCCGCTGCCAAAACAGTGAAGTCCTCTGTCTCAACCTGGAAAGACACAAAGGCTTATGATTCCCAGACAGGTATGTACTGGGTTTATAATTATTATGTAAAAGCATTTAAGACAGTAAACGGTAAGCGAATATACAGTAAGCCCACAAAAACGATAAATCTTTACTCGTAAATTATAAAACTACAAAAAGCACTATCACTTTGGTAAATAAAGTATAAAACAGGGCAGTCTCATCGGCAAAATTTTTGCCGGGAGGCTGCCCTGAGTATTTGTCTTATTTCACTTCTACTAATTCAATCTTGAAGTTAAGTTCTTTTCCAGCCATTTCGTGGTTTGCATCAAATGTGATATTTTTCTCATCTTTAGCTGTTACTTTAACAGGGAATGGCTGACCGAACTGGTTTGACAGGTATACCTGCTGGCCAACTGTCAGGTCTTCGGAACCTGGGAGCTGGGCGATTTCCATAGTGAAGATAGCGTTTGGATCTGCCATACCGTATGCTTCTTCAGGCATAAGGTGAACATCAATGATCTGACCAACTTCCATGTCAGCTACAGCAGCATCAAACCCTCTGATCATCTGGCCTGCACCGCAGATGAATTCCAGCGGTTCGCCACGGTCGTAAGAAGAATCAAACTGTGTTCCGTCATTGAAAGTTCCTCTGTAATGTGTGCGGCAGGTTTTTCCTACATTGCGTCCTGTAAGCGGAGGCTGTGATCCGCCACATCCACCGCATCCGCCACCGCAGCTGTCTCCACAGGAGTGTCCCTCCTCATGGCTGCCACAGGAATGACCTTCTTCATGATGGTGATGGTCGCAGTTAGCTCCGGAAGACACTAATTCGCCTTTTAAATAGCTTTCAACTGCCTGGTCGGTATTTCCCTGGGCTCCGGCGCATAATTCGATTCCTGCCTCTGTGAGAGCTGTCTGAGCACCACCGCCGATACCACCGCAGATCAGAACATTTACACCCTGCTCAGCAAGCAGACCTGCAAGTGCACCATGTCCTGTACCGTTAGAACCGATCACTTCACTGGAAACTACTTTGTTGTCTTCCACTTCATAAACTTTAAAAGACTCTGTTTTTCCAAAATGCTGAAAAATCTCTCCATTATCGTATGTTACTGCAATTTTCATTTGAAAAATCCTCCAAATTATTTTTTATACCCATTCAGTCCAGTATAAACTGTCTGCGACACAAAAGCAAGGCTATTTGATCAGGTAATTCTCAATTCCATTTGCAATTCCCCGTACCATTTTTTTCTGATAAGAACTCTGCTGCATGCGACGGTCTTCGGAGGGATTGCTCATATATCCCATTTCGATAATCGTTGTCGGAACTTTACTCCAGTTATTTCCGGTCATAGAGTCTGTTTCCCAGACGTATTCTTTTCTGCATCCTGTAGCTGCCACATATGCATTGAGTACAGTCTCAGAGAGAGCTTTGTTTTTTCTGTACATAGATGAAATATAAGGACTGTTTCTGGTTGTACAGATAGTCAGTGCTCCACTGATAGAAGAATTATCACTTCCATTGGCATGGATACGGATATACGCATCTGCATTTGCCTTATTTGCCACTTTTGCGCGGTCAATACAACTGAGAGCTACTTTACTGTTGGTTCGGGTCATTATTACCTTAAACCCTCTTTTCTGAAGAAGAGTTCTTAACTGGAGACCGATACTCAGGTTAAGTTTATATTCCTCCACACCTGTAGCAACACCCTGAGTTCCGGAAGTATCTTTCTCCTTTAATTGACCGGAACCAGGACCAAGAGGCTCATAACCGCTGGCAACGACAGCAGAATGTCCCGGATCCAGTACAACAACAGGAGTCCAGACCCCCTTACTGTTAATCTTTCGTCCATTTACAGTCTGATTGATACGCATTCTTCCGGTCTGTTTGCCAAAATACCTGAAACGGTTATGAATACGATGCCACCCTGTAAGCATAGTACCGTCTGCAGCAAAACAGTAATAATACTTTCCGATTTTGTGCAGGTCTGTCAGCTTTTTGCCATTCTTATAATAGTATTTTTTTCCACCGTAGGTTTTCCATCCGGTGAAAGTACTGCTGACAGATACTGCCTGGACATCTGTAAAATCTACAGCAGGTAAAGCTGTGACCAGGAGAAGAATACACAAGAGCCAGATAAAACATGATTTTCTTTTCTTCATACATGATTTCCTTTCATATAGAGATATTTTAAGTGATGGTTCTGTATGTTGATTATATCATAAGATTATCTGGGGATGTGGGAAAAAGTTCCTAAAAAGAAAGACTCCGGTCGCAATGACCGGAGCTTTCTTTTTAGGAATCTGTATTAATTACCCAAATGGATTATTTAACAGTAGCTTTTTTCAGGTTTGACCATGGGCTGAAGACTTTCTTTCCGTCTTCGGATGTTCTGTTGAATGCATGCATTCCAACTACCCATGTTCCCTTTGGTACGTTCTTGAATGTTGCTGTTACTGTACCTTCTTTGAGGTTCAGTTTTTTGTGATTGCCATACTGGTATGGACGTGTCTCACCGTTTTCTTTCTTGGAGCCAGTTCCCAGTACTACATCGTAACCAGTTGCATTTGCAGCTGCTTTGTATGTTACTTTAATAGTAGATCCGCTTACTGTTACGTTTGTGATAACTGGTGCATCTGGTGTGATTGATGTTACAGAGAATGGATAGGCATTAGACCATTCGCCAAATACTTTCTTACCGTTCTCATCACGTTTCCAAGCGTGGCAGTATGCGTAGTATGTTCCCTGCTGTACATATTTAAATGTAGTAGAAGTCTGTACCTGATTCTTGCTGATGGAATCGTAGTTCTTGTTTTTGATGCAGTCACGGTCTGTAGAGATTACATAGTCGTAACCAACAGCACCATCAGCTTCTCCGGAAAGGATTACAGTTGCTTTGTTGCCAGCGACTTTTACATTGCTGATGATTGGAGTTCCAACTTTAACAACTTCACCACCTACGGTAACATCTTTTGAACCAACATAGTATTGGTTTCCAGCTGTTGCTGCTACAGTTGCTGTCTTCTTGTCATCACTTAATTTAACTGTAAAATCTTTGTTATCAACTTTAAGGTTACCATTCATTACAGTAAGAACAGCTTCACCCTTAGCATCAAGATCAACTTTGATGTCAAGATTTGCTACATTTTTCTTAACGATCTTCCATGCTCCGGTTACATCTTTACTGCCTGCATAAACACCTTTTCCTTTTACAGTCCATGCATAATTTGTTGCACCTGGAGCAGTACCAGCTTTTACCTGACTCAGTACTACAGTATAATCTTTATCTTTAACTAATACCTTATCACCATCACGAACTACAATAGTAGGTTCAGCAACCATGTTTGGTCCTGCATATTCTGCATCTGTTACAGTAACTTCTTTTTCTGTGAAGTACAGTTTGGATTCAATTGTAAAGTCTTTAACAGCGGCAACATTTTTTACCTCAACTTCTTTACCGGTTGAAAGATCTTTCTCAGTACCATCAGCTTTATAATTTCCCTTAGCTATAACGATAACTTTTGCTCCACCTGCACCAGTTGTATTGTTTACATACTGGATCTCATAATCATCACTTGTTACTTTCTTATTTCCAACAACATTTGGCGTAAATACAACTTTAGCAAATGTTTTCTCTTTTCCATCGTATGTGAACTTCTGAGTACCAGTTAATTCAATACCATTTGCATTGTAAACTCTAATAGTACCATTTAATTTTGCCTGCGCAATATCAAATGTTGCATTTTTTGTTGTTCCGGATGTAAAGTTCTTGTTATCTTTTACAGGTGTTAATACAAGACTTCCTGCCTCTTTACCAGCGTTGATATTTTCACCGTATCCTGTAATCTGGAACTGAGATTTAACATCAACATCACCTAATTTAACATCAATATCATTTAACTTAGGCTGGATAGACTCACCTGTATATTCAGCATTTTTATATGTAACAGTTACCTTATCAGCACTTACAGGGACAACATTGAATTTAGTAGTAGCCTCAACTTTATTATTGTAATTTCCTTTACCAACGATTACTAATGTTGCTTCTCCAACCTCTTTGCCACCAATTGTGTTCTTTACTTCGTAATCAGTTCCCTCTTTAAGAAGTTTGTCACCGTCATATACTTTGTATTCAGGTACAATTGCTTTTCCTGTGTAATCATAAGATGTTTTATCCATCTTAATGTTAGCAGATGTTAAAGTTTTACCTACAATAGTGCTTTCAACAGTATCCGTTTCACCAACACCATAGTTATTCTGGGCATCTTTGCTGTACTTAATTGTTGAAACAACAGTATTGCCTAACTTATTTTCTGCTTTTCCGGAAGCATCTTTCTTAATAGCATAAGTAACGGTATAGTCTGTACCTTCTTTTAATGTCCAGGTCTTTTTATCTCCGTTTTCTGCTGTAATAGTTACAGTTGGAGCGTAGTCTTTATATGTTGCACCCTCTTTGTATTCTACATCTGTCGCTTCTTTCTTCTTGATTGTTGCAGGTGTAATGTCAAATGTATACTCTTTAACAGATCCGGCATATGTGTTTTTACCAACAATACGAACAATACCTGCGTTTGTTCCGGCATTTACGTTTGTACCAAATTCTACGGTATACTGATTCTGGTCAAGGTACTGAGTTGTTCCTTTTTTGTAAATATGTCCGTTAAATTTAGTTGTATCTTTAGTAATCTGAGAACCTGTATAATAAGCAGCTTTAGCTAATTCAGTCTTTGCTGTAGCATCCAGTTCAATTGCGTTTGAAATATCAGATGCATATAATGTAAGAGTCGCAGTTGTAGAACCTGTTACATTCTTAGTTCCGGATTTAGGTCCGATTGTTACTGTATATGTTCCAGATGCAATTGCATTTGCAGGAACGGTAACTGTAACATCATTATCTGTTAAAGGCAAAATATTCCCCTTGGTATCTTTGATTGTTAAATCGCTTGCTGTTAAAGTAACAGCTTTGTTATTTGTGGATGCAGGTTTAGCATTAACCGTTACGGTGCATTTGCTGAGATCACGGGCAACAACATTATATTTTCCTTCAACCTTAGTTGTTAATATTCCACTGTAATTCTCGAATTTGCTCATATCAATTTCAGCATTTGCTTCATATGAACCCACTTCTTTAGAAGCGGTAATCGGAGTTACTGTTTTTACAGCACCGTCAATTGTTTTTCCATTAATGTCCTGAACACGGATATCAGCGGCTTTCGGTGCAACATCGGAACCTGTATATTCAAAAGAATTATTGATATAGCTTAATTTAAAGTCTCCAGCTGTTGCTGTCTTCTGTCCGATTGTGTACTCTGTTGTAACAGTTCCAGTATATAATTTTGAATTAGTTACTGTAACAGTTACTGTGACTTTAGAACCTTTGTTAACCAAGTCTGGAGTTCCTGTATAGTCAACACTGTATTTTCCAGTAGTTTCAAAGTCTGCCGGCATTTTTACATTTACATCAGCTTTTACTTCTTTTCCGGTATATTCTGTTTTAGCACCTGTTTTAAGTGTAACAGTTGCTCCGGCATCTTTGATGTTTTTGGCAACTACAGCAACTGCAGAAGAAGTATATGTCCAGTCTCCATTGTTATCCCACATAAATAATGTATAAGAATTTCCTACACAATCTTTAGCTGATGGCAGAGCAATTGTAAATTTTCCATTTGCGTCTACTTTAACGGCGTTTCCAGCATCTGTTGCTAAACCTGTAGCTATATTTTTCCATGTATATTTCAGACTTGTTACAGATGTATTTTCTACACCAGTCTGTTTAATATTACCTGTTACACTATCTGAATTTCCCCATGCAACAGAGGTTGGAAGTTCTTTGTCTAATTTTACAGTCCAAACATCACCTGTAGACTGTGCCTCTGGAGCATCTGCTGTATTGCCTTCAACAACCGGAGCATCTGCTTCAGATGTAAATGCTGCATCTGTTCCGTCACTAAATTCAGCAGCCCATACCGGCACGTTAGAGGTTGCCAGCATTGCAACGACGAGAGACATACTTAAGGTTTTCTTAGCCATGCCTTTCTTCGTATTCTTAATCTTTGTCATGATTATAGTTCCCCTTTCCTTAATATAACTATTTCTTTTTGGGTAAAGATTCCTAGACATAATCTGTCTGTTATGGTTAATAATAGTGCTTTCACCACTTTTTGTCAAGGGTAATGCTCAAGAATTTTACGATTTTTTTAAATTTCATACACTTCAAAAGCATTTATTTTCCTTGATTTTTCGGGTTTAAAATCTATAACTTGTTACAAATGTAGTGAGTTTTTCCTGTTTATCACAAGATGATGTAGTATTCTCTTTTTTACCGATTCTAACAGTTAGTCCTGATCTGTTCCGGAAGCTGGCTTACAATCTTTCGGAAATTTCCCGAGGTCAGATATGTATCTTTGAGCTTTTTCTTGCTATATTCATATATTGTATTTCTTGTTTGTTCTATCAAATAAGCAGTGTAAAATTCTTCCCAACTGAAATATTGTCTGCTGTCTGCCAGTTCATAAGTCTTTTCTGTTACTTCAGAAGTTTTATCTATAATATTTGCTCTTAACAACAAATACTCAAATGATTCCGGTGCGTATAATACGATTTTATTTCTGGTATCTCTTATATATTGCATTACATGCTGCATTTCCGGACCGAATGCGGCTCCGTCTACAATTGCAAGGATTTCTTTTCCCTGACTCTTCTGCAGATACGAAAGTATGTTGCTTTTTCCTTCTGCTGAGCAACATGTTTCTCCGAATAATTTGTGATAGAATTCGTATCCTGAATTAGAGTCTTCTGTTATTACCAGATCTGGTTGGATATCCTCTTTTGCCTGCAAATTATATAACTGATAAGTTTCATTATATATTCTTTTGGCGTTTTGATATTTCTGACTGTCTCGCTCTTGTCTCATGCCGTAAATTTCTTCGATACTATATGGTAAATGTTCCAGGCTGTCCCTTGTGACCAAAACGAAGTAATTGTCGTTGCCTTTTACCATTCTGGTAAATTCTTTACTGCGTAAAAATGGTGCTCCTTCATCAATAAATATAATGCATTGCTGCAGTGTGGCAAGTCTTTCTTTCCATGAAGCGTTTTCTATTACTACACATCGTTTTTCACATATTTTGGTAATTCCTGATGATATGCCATTGTTCTCATAATCAGAAATCATTCGAAGGAGTTCTGTTTTTCCTGTTGCAGAATCTCCCTGAATGACAGTGATATTTCTCTTTACTGTAAGATGATAATGAACTCGTTTGTTGTATATTTCAATATCATACTTTCCTGTCATGTTTTATCATCCTCTCAATAATCGGTTTACAATGATTTCGTCATCCAGTTCAAGCATGGAGTGAACCGTTTTTCCTGTGTTTACAATATAGATATCAAATGGCTGTTTTCCAAAGTCCATGATATAGCCCAGGCGAATTGTGATGTCTTTTTGTTCTGCCAGTTTTAGAATCCATTGTGCACAGTTGTTTCCGCAGGCAGATGCGTTAAATATATGATCTGGATCATTTTGCATCAATATCAGAGTTTTTACTCCTCCTGAGAGGCGTTCCGGTGGAATCGGGCCGAGAAATGGACTGTCGATCATGCATGGACCTTTTACCTCTGATCCGTCTATATCTTTGATCATTTTTCTGGAAGTTTCTGATGTGATCCACTCATCTTCATATGTGTTGTTGAAAAATACATCAGGATTAAAAATATAATTGTCTCCCGGATTGTCCCCAAAAAATATTTTCAGCATCTTGCATTCCTCCATTCTGTCAAAACTGATTATCTTTTCTTATTTTATCAAAAATATCTTCCTGTTTCCAGCATCACAAAAACAGCAGAGAACTTTTTTATTATTCTCTGCTGTTTCTCTACCATCTGCTTTAAGGTGTTAAAGCAAACATATTATTTCTTTCTGACAATAACCTTATCCAGATGCCAGATATCATCTACATATTCCTGGATAGTTCTGTCGGATGTGAATTTACCGCTGCATGCTGTGTTGAGGAGTGCTTTCTTAGCCCAGCCTTTTTCATCTCTGTATGCTGCTTCTACGCGTTTCTGTGCGTCTGCATAGGAACGGAAGTCTGCGAGGATGAAGTAGCGGTCTGCTCTGTCTGTGTTCTTTGTGTTGAGAAGTGAATCGTACAGGTCACGGAAGAGTTCTGTATCATTGGAGAAGGTTCCGTTGATGAGCTGCATCAGTACCTGACGGATTTCTTCGTCTGTGTTGTAGATTACGTTTGGATCGTATCCGCCGTTGTTTTCGTAGTTGATTACTTCGTCGGAGCTTAAACCGAAGATAAATGCGTTTTCTGCGCCAACTTCTTCTACGATCTCTACGTTAGCACCGTCCATTGTTCCAAGTGTAGGAGCACCGTTGAGCATGAACTTCATGTTACCTGTACCGGATGCTTCTTTACTTGCTGTGGAGATCTGCTCGGAAACGTCTGCTGCTGCGAAGATCCACTCAGCGTTGGATACTCTGTAGTTTTCGATGAATACAACTTTGATCTTGCCGTTGATGGAAGCGTCGTTGTTTACTACATCTGCTACGGAGTTGATGAGTTTGATGATCTTCTTGGCTGTTGCGTAACCTGCGGATGCTTTTGCACCGAAGATGAATGTTCTTGGATAGAATTCCATTTCCGGATGCATTTTGATCTGGTTGTACAGATAGATAACATGCAGGATGTTCAGGAGCTGCCGTTTATACTCGTGAAGTCTCTTAACCTGTACATCGAAGATGGAGTGCGGGTCTACTTCTACGCCATTGTGCTCAAGGATGTATTTAGCCAGACGCTCTTTGTTCTTGAACTTAATGTTCATGAATTCCTGGAGTGCTTTCTCATCATCAGCATAAACTGCCAGTTTCTTTAACTGCGGAAGGTCTGTAACCCAGTCCGGTCCGATGTGCTCTGTGATCCAGTCTGCAAGGAGTGGATTTGCATGGAGCAGGAAACGTCTCTGAGTGATACCGTTTGTCTTGTTGTTGAATTTCTCAGGCATCATTTCATAGAAGTCTTTTAATTCCTGATTCTTCAGGATCTCTGTATGAAGACGTGCAACACCGTTTACAGAGTAGCCTGCTGCGATTGCAAGGTGAGCCATCTTAACCTGTCCGTCATAGATGATTGCCATCTTTTTGATCTTCTCATAGTTTCCAGGATATTTATTCTGTACTTCAATGATAAAACGACGGTTGATCTCTTCGATGATCTGATATACACGCGGAAGCAGTCTGGAGAAGAGCTCGATCGGCCATTTCTCAAGTGCTTCGGACATGATAGTATGGTTTGTGTAAGCAACAGATTTTCTTGTTACTTCCCATGCTTCATCCCATCCGAGTCCTTCTTCGTCCATGAGGATACGCATTAACTCTGCTACTGCTACAGTCGGATGTGTATCGTTCATCTGGAAGGTTACTTTTTCATATAATTTATGGATATCGCCATGTTTCTTTTTATATTTGGCAATTGCTGCCTGGAGGCTTGCAGATACAAAGAAGTACTGCTGTTTCAGTCTCAGCTCTTTACCTGCATAGTGGTTGTCGTTCGGGTAAAGGACTTCTACGATATTGCGGGCAAGGTTCTCCTGCTCTACTGCTTTCTTGTAATCACCCTTGTCAAAGGAATCAAGCTCGAAGTCTACGATCGGCTCTGCATCCCAGATACGAAGTGTGTTTACTACATCATTGTCATATCCTGTGATCGGCATATCATAAGGAATGGCTTTTACTGCCTGATATCCTTCGTGGATAAATTTGTTTCCGCCCTTTTCAGGATCGTACTCTACTCTTACATATCCGCCGAAGTGTACTTCCTTGGCATATTCCGGACGACGCAGTTCGAATGGGTAGCCGTTCTTTAACCAGTTATCCGGTACCTCGATCTGATAACCGTTCTGGATTTTCTGTTTGAACATTCCGTAGTGGTAACGGATTCCGCAGCCATATGCTGCGTAATTTAAAGTTGCGAGAGAATCAAGGAAGCATGCAGCCAGTCTTCCCAGACCACCGTTTCCAAGTGCCGGATCCGGTTCCTGATCTTCGATACAGTTAAGGTCAAATCCCAGTTCTTCGAGAGCTTCTTTTACTTCACCGTAAGCGCAAAGGTTGATCAGGTTGTTTCCGAGAGCACGTCCCATCAGGAATTCCATGGACATATAGTATACGATCTTCGGATCCTGTTCGTCATAAGCTTTCTGTGTTGCAAGCCAGTTATCAATGATAACGTCTTTTACAGAGTAGCTTACTGCCTGGAAAATCTGCTCCTGTGTAGCTTCTTCAATTGTTTTTCGATAGAGGAATTTTACGTTGTCTTTTACGCTTTTCTTGAATGCCTCTTTCTTGAACATTTCGTTTGTCATTTCATACCTCCCGTAATGGTTTCACTGTTCACTTTATTCTCAGCAATACACCTTGCGGATATTGCCGGTGAACCTCTTCATTCCGTCAACTCTTCTGTTTTCTCATATCAGAGAAATTGGGGGCAAAGAATCTCTGCCTCCAATTTCCTCTCTGAAATCAGACTGTCAAGGATAATGATACTCTTTTTTCGACAGTCTGTCATGTGTATAATTGCCGAATTTTATAACATTTTTTTGTTATCGTTACTGTTCACAGCAACACGCTTCGCGATGCACAGAATTTATGCTAATCGCATAAATTCGCGCGGTATGTCTCGGGTTTTCTGTGAAATACCTGTAACTTATCAGTACCTTGTCAGTAATTGACCGAATGTTGTCAATTACAGTTTCTTAACACCCATAGTTACTGCTTCTTTGTTGATGTTCCACTCTTTCACATAACCATCGGTCTCGCCAAGTACCATTTCGTCTGCAAGTACTTCTGACTTGATCTCATCTTCGTGTGCTTTCATGACATCCTGGATCTTGTCGTTTCCGTGAGCGTATACTACGATCTTGTCCATAACTTCGAAGCCGGCTTCCTTACGCATGGTCTGGATCTTGCTGATAATCTCACGTACGAATCCCTCTTCGATCAGTTCAGGTGTCAGGTTTGTATCAAGGACTACGGATGTTTCACCGTCAGATTCGGATACATAGCCTTCTGTCTGTGCTGTTTCAATAAGAAGGTCTTCTTCTGTAAGCTCTACATCGTTTCCGTTGATATCCAGTTTCAGGACACCGTTGGTTCTCAGTTCGTTCATTGCTGCTGTTCCATTGATGTCTGTGAGAGCCTGTCTGATTCCTCCAAGGAGTTTACCGTATTTCGGTCCTACTGTACGAAGCTGTGGTTTGAAGCTGTAGGAGATAAAGGATTCTACATCATCTGCGAATTTTACTTCTTTGACATTCAGTTCGTCTGCGATGATGTCAGTGTAGAATTCACTCATTTTCTTCTCAGCTTTTACATACATGGTTCCGATTGGCTGACGATTCTTGATGTTTGCTGTATTTCTGCAGGCACGTCCCAGAACTACGATCTCCAGAAGCTCTTTCATGTCTGCTTCCAGATCTTTGTCGATCCATGCTTCGTTTACAGTTGGGAAGTCGCAGAGATGGATACTCTCCGGAGCATCTTTATCCACGCTTCTTACCAGGTTCTGATAGATGTCTTCTGTCATGAACGGGATCATCGGAGCTGCTGTCTTGGCGATGGTTACCAGTGCATGGTACAGAGTCATGTAAGCATTGATCTTATCCTGCTCCATTCCCTTTGCCCAGAAACGTTCACGGCTTCTTCTTACATACCAGTTACTCATCTCATCTACAAATTCCTGGAGTGCTCTTGCTGCTTCCGGGATCTTGTAGTTTGCCAGATCATTGTCTACAGCCTGAACAGTTGTGTTTAATCTGCTGAGCAGCCATTTGTCCATTACAGGAAGCTGGTCATAGTTCAGTTCATATTTGGTCGGGTCGAAGTTGTCGATGTCTGCATATAATACGAAGAATGCGTAAGTATTCCACAGTGTACTCATGAATTTACGCTGTCCTTCCACAACTGCCTTGCCATGGAAACGGTTCGGAAGCCATGGAGCACTGTTGATGTAGAAGTACCATCTGATGGCATCTGCGCCGTATTTGTTCAGTGCATCGAATGGATCAACTGCATTTCCTTTGGACTTACTCATCTTCTGTCCGTTCTCATCCTGGACATGTCCCAGAACAATTACGTTCTTGTATGGTGCTTTATTGAAGAGCAGTGTGGATTCTGCAAGGAGTGAGTAGAACCATCCACGAGTCTGGTCTACTGCCTCGGAGATAAAGTTTGCAGGGAACTGCTGCTCAAATAATTCTTTGTTTTCAAATGGATAATGATGCTGTGCGAAAGGCATTGCTCCTGAGTCGAACCAGCAGTCAATAACCTCCGGTACACGATGCATTTCTCCACCGCACTCCGGACACTTCAGTGTGATCTCATCGATGTATGGGCGGTGAAGCTCTACTGTCTTGGCTCTCTCATCACCGCTCATCTCGAATAATTCCTGACGGCTTCCGATGGAATGCATATGTCCGCATTCACACTGCCAGATGTTCAGTGGTGTTCCCCAGTAACGGTTACGGCTGATACCCCAGTCCTGAACGTTTTCAAGCCAGTCGCCGAAACGTCCTTTACCGATGCTCTCAGGGATCCAGTTGATTGTATTGTTATTTCTGATCAGGTCATCCTTAACTGCTGTCATCTTGATGAACCAGGATTCTCTTGCATAGTAGATCAGTGGTGTGTCACATCTCCAGCAGTGTGGATAATCATGCTCGAATTTCGGAGCATCGAAGAGCTTGCCTTCTTTGTCCAGGTCTGTGAGGACCATAGGATCTGCTTTCTTTACGAAAACGCCTGCGTATGGTGTCTCTTTTGTCAGGTTACCCTGTCCGTCTACGAACTGTACGAATGGCAGTTCATAGTTACGTCCGATTCTGCTGTCGTCTTCACCGAATGCAGGTGCGATGTGAACGATACCTGTACCATCACTCATAGTAACGTAGTTATCACAGGTTACGAAATGAGCTTTCTTTTTCTGTTTTGCTGCTGCCTCTCCTGCACATGCGAAAAGCGGCTCGTATGCTTTGTATTCCAGGTCTGTTCCTTTGTAGGTTTCCAGAACTTCATATGCTTTCTCGCCTTCTTCTTTTGCAAGCTTGCCAAGGACTTTGTCAAGGAGTGCTTCTGCCATATAATAGGTATATCCGTCTGCTGCCTTTACTTTGCAGTAAGTCTCATCCGGGTTTACGCAGAGTGCAACGTTGGACGGAAGTGTCCATGGTGTTGTTGTCCATGCAAGGAAGTATGCATCTTCACCAACAACCTTGAATCTTACAACTGCGGAGCGCTCTTTTACAGTTTTGTATCCCTGGGATACTTCCTGTGCGGAAAGAGGGGTTCCACATCTTGGACAATAAGGAACGATCTTGAAGCCTTTATACAGAAGCTTCTTATTCCAGATTTCTTTTAATGCCCACCATTCGGACTCAATATAATCATCATAGTAAGTTACGTATGGATGTTCCATATCAGCCCAGAAACCAACGGTAGATGAGAAATCCTCCCACATTCCTTTGTATTTCCAGACGCTTTCCTTACACTGTTTGATGAATGGCTCCATACCGTATTCTTCGATCTGCTCTTTGCCATCCAGACCAAGTTTCTTCTCTACTTCCAGCTCTACCGGAAGTCCGTGGGTATCCCATCCTGCTTTACGCGGAACCATATAGCCCTTCATTGTACGGTATCTCGGGATCATATCCTTGATAACGCGGGTAAGTACATGGCCGATGTGCGGTTTACCGTTTGCAGTAGGCGGTCCGTCGTAGAATGTATAGGTTTCTCCCTCTTTTCTGTTCTCCATACTTTTCTCAAAGATATGGTTTTCTTTCCAGAATTCTTCTACTTTTTTCTCACGGTCTACAAAGTTTAAGTTCGTATCAACTTTCTGGTACACAGTAATTTACCTCCTGTTTAAATTATTTGTATCAGACACCTGAAAATATGCAGGACGTTTATATACGCTGAAAAATATTTCCAGTGTCCTTTAAGAACGAAAATAAGCCCATAAAAAAATCGCCCTTTTGTAAAAGGACGAAGGTTTATTGACGTTCGCTATACCACCTGTTACATTGTACGGGCATCCTCTGCCGATACATGAATCTTTTAACGGGGATTTCCGTCAGCTCTTACCTGTCTGTACACCCTTCAGAGCTGCAACTCCGGAGTGATCTTCACTGCATTTACTCACCACCGGGCTCACACCCTCCCCGGTTCGCTGTCTGCTTTCCCCTGCAGTTACTCTCTCCATCAACGTTTTTGTGGACATATCATTTATTTAACTATGCGGATTCATTATAAGGTCACAAAATTCACTGTGTCAAGTATTTTTTTGAATATTAGGGTAATCCTGTTACTGTTTAATAACACTGGTTACTGTTCACTCCGTTCACAGTAACGTAGCCAAAATTTATTCCAGATTGCCTGCGGCAATGGAATTTTGGCTTGTATGTCTCGGGATTTTGGC
>OKUL01000422.1_pt1 | contig 23752 bp, 15 predicted proteins | sample 1606631 | NCBI WGS metagenome assembly OKUL01 (sample SAMEA3882518, study PRJEB24775) | human gut metagenome | biome: human-associated habitat; feature: intestine environment; material: feces | place: Netherlands | collected 2009/2010 | reverse complement strand
ACGACCTGATCCTTCAGGGCAAGCACCCCATCATCGTCGAGTACGCCGGCGACCTGGTCGCGGCACAGGCTACCTGCCTTGCCAACACCTCCTTCCTGCGTGACGCGATGGAGTACCACAAGGTTCCGACCTACCTGCACTCCACCATCACCGAGATCCACGACGGCGGCGTTACCGTCAAGGGTCAGGACGGCAAGACCTTCGAGGTCGCTTGCGACAACGTCATCAACGGCATCGGCTTCGTGCCGGCTCCGGTTGGCGACAAGGGCCGTCACGTGCACCGCGTCGGTGACTGCGTTGCCATCGGCAACCTGCGCACCGTCATCTGGCGTGCATGGGACGTCTGCATGAAGATCTGATCTTCGGCTGACCCCGAAAACCGCACAAAACCCGCGCGGGTGCAGAGTGATCTGCACCCGCGTTTTTGTATGCATATAGGAAAGCCGCCCTCGCTCAGCAAAGCGAGGGCGGTCTGCTTTTTGCGCTTTCTTAGAGAATATCGAACAATTCCTCCAGCCGCGTGATGCGCCAGTCCGCCTGCGGCGGCATGGCCGCACCGCGGTCGGCAGGGTCGAACCAGCAGGTGCGCATCCCCACTGCCCTGCCGCCCGCAATGTCCGCCGTGAGCGAATCACCGATCATCAGGCACTGTTCCGGCCGAACACCGGGCAGCTGCGCAAGACACCGGTCAAAGAACACCCGGCTCGGCTTCTCTGCGCCCATCTGCCCGGAGATGAACAGCTGCTCAAACGCATCGAGCATCCCGGCCCGGCGCAGACGGTTCACCTGCTGCGCATACGGCCCGTTGCTTGCAGCGCACAGGCGGTATTTCCCATGCAGCCGCGCCAGCACCTCCGGCGCGCCCGTGACCGGGACCGCGCTCTCATGCAGACGGTCGCGGAACGCATCCTCCATCGCCGCGCCGTCAGCCTCCAGCCCGAGCCGCGCCAGGATCGTCTGCCAGCGCACGTCCCGCAGCCCGGCGATCGTCAGCTCGCCGCGCTCGATCCGCGCCCAGAGCTTGTCGTTCTCCACCTGAAACACGGCGAACATCTCCGGCGCATACGGCAGTCCTGCCGCGCGGAAGATCTCCTCCATTGCCTGCATCGCACCGGCGCTGAAGTCCAGCAGTGTATTATCAATATCAAACAATAGTACAGTCGATTTTTCCATGGTTCGCCCCCCTGTTTATTCGCGTCCGGGTGCAGATGCGCGGCGCCTGCGTGCATTTACTGCACGAAACACCGTCGACACCAGCAGGATGCCAACTGCCAGGCTGCCCGCGATTCCGGCGGTCTCCAGTCCCTTCTGCAGCGCCTCCTGCACGGAGCCCGAAAGGCCGATGCTCATTGTATAATAAATACCGGCGCCAGGCAGCAGCGGAATGCTGGAAATGACCAGATACGACGTGACAGGGCACTTGCGCCAGCGCCCCATGCCCTCGGAATAGACCGCCGCCACGACCTCGGAGAAGAAGTTTGCGCTGTAGACACTGGCCCCTGCCCGGCTGCACAGCAGGTACACGATCCAGGTCAGTGCGCTGCCGAGCGCGCACAAAACGCTGCCCCAGTCGTGGACGTTAAACAGGATCACAAATCCAAGGCAGGCGACAAACGTCGCGAGACCCTGCGCCCAGAGCGGATAGGTCAGCGCCGCAGCCGCCTCCGCATGTCCGTAGATCGGCGTCGTGACGTGCCACGCCGCCGCCGTGCCGAGCGCGATGGCGAACGCCGAGAGCAGCACCTGCACGATGCGGCTGACGCCGGAGCTCGTGTCGCCGTAGATGATGTCGCGCATCGAATTTGTGATGAGCAGTCCGGGCACGAGCAGCATCAGCGCGCCGATGATGACGACCGCCACACAGTCGAGCCAGCCGAGGCCGGCAGCGACATACGCCGGCAGCGCCATGAGAAAGGACGCCGCAATGGTGCTGAAAAACGGGTTGACCTCCATCCGGTCCATGCAGCGCGTCACAAAGCCGATGATCAGACCGCTCAGCCCTGCCCAGAGCCAGTCGCGCACCGTGCCGCCGAAGACGCAGCAAAAGCCCGCCGCCGCCATGAAATTGCCGAGGTAATATATCCACACGGCGTAGCTGCGGACGGCGGCCGTCGTCTCTTTGAGCCAGTGCTGCGCCGTCTCCGGATCCGGCACCTCGGCGCAGATGCGCCGGCTGAGCGCGTTGAGCTTTTCAATGCGCTCGAGGTCGTTGCCATGGTAGCCCACGCGCTTCATGATAGTCAGCGGCTTCGTATTCGGCGTCACGAAGCTCACCGCAACACAGTTCGGGATGGCAAACGCCTGTCCCTCCGTGCCATATGCCTCGATCACACGGCGCATGGTCTCCTCGACCCGGTACGTCTCCGCCCCGGCGACCGCGAGCTCGTAGCCAATCTGCACCGTCATATCCGCAAGAAGATAATAGTCCATACCTGTCTTCCCATAAACGAAAATTTCCCGGCCAGTGCCGGGCTTCCAGCACTGAGAGCGTAACACATTTCGCGGAGCAAATCAACGGGAATGCAATGGTTTTTGTTCCGACATTCTTCTCAAGGAGCAGCACGCCCTTACTGCGCCCATATGCCGGGGCGCAGCAGGATTTCTGCTCCAGAAATCCTGTGAATCTGCCCAAACGCTTCGGTCGAAAAGAAACATCGGTTAAAAAAGAAAAGGAAAGGAATCCAGAGCGATGATTCCATTGTCAAAGAAAAGACTGTCAACAAGATAAAAACTATGCTCATAAAGACAAGGATTATGAAGCCGCAGCGTATCATAGCCTTAATGCCATGGCCGCTGCCAACGATGGTTTTTCCGGAAAGTGTACTTTCCACGGCCCGCGTCCCAGTAACCCAGACTTCATTTGATTTATCGAGTCAGAGTCGCTATCATATAGCAGATTCATGACATTGCCATCGAAAACATGGAGCGTCAGGAAAACGGCCTGCACGGCTGATCTTTCGGACGCGAAAACCCGGCAGAGCATTTGCTCTGCCGGGTTTTCCTTTTCGTATGCAGTTATTTGGCGTGGGCCTCTGCCACGAGCTTGCCCTGCACGAGGTAGCGCTGGTGGTTATCGCCCCGGAAGCACGTTGAGAGCGTCAGCACCCGGTCGCCCGGTTCGGGCCAGGCGTCGGTGCGGAAGTTGGCCTGCAGACTCTTTTGCGCCTGCACGGCATCAAAATACGCCGTGAAATCGTCCGCATCCGAAAAATCATGGCACAGCAGCAGGTGCTCGTTCGAATGCGGATAGACCGCGAAGATCTCATAGACAAGCATCCGGTCCGGGAGATAGACATAGATGTAGCGGTGCGCCTCAAAGACCTCGGCGTCCGAAAAATCGTTGAGCTGGGCAAACATGCGCCCGTTGCGCAGGTTGTGCCCGTAGAGCACGGTCATGGGGTCGCTGAAATCCTTCTGGTTGTAGTCCTGGCTGAAGATGCTGCCGCCGCTGTAGTACGCGCCGTTTTCGCTGTGCTTGGAGTAATACTCCTCGTCCCCTTCACGCTGGAGCACGGCGTAGCTGATGTCCGTATCCGGGATCGTGACCCAGGCATAGATATCCGGGTTCATGGCCTGCAGCTCGTCGAAATCGACCGGAATCTTCACGCGCTCGAGCTGGAAGCTGCCGGTGTCGTCCGGGGCGTTGGTGCGCATCCGGTCGCCGAAGGACTGCCCCTGGTAGTACTGAATGATGTACCACACGCACCACGCGCACGCACACAGCGCTGCAAGCGCCACAAGCACCAGCACACTGCGCACAAGGATCTTTTTCGTTTTCATCGTTCACCTCATAAAACAAAAGCTCCATGAACGAATCATGGAGCTTTGTTATCATAGTTATGCCATCTTACTTGGCGCAAACCAGCTTTTTGCCGCAAAACAGCACCGCTCCGACCGCAGCAACGGCCGCCAGGATTACCCACAGGATGCTGAAGGATTCACCGGTCTGCGGAGAGGTCTTGCCGGAATCGGGATTGACATTCGGATTCGTGTTGCCCTTCTCCGGGCTGGTAACATTGCTGGCAGCAAACGCCGTCGCCGACAGTGCAAACACAAGAACGAGTATCAAAAGAATGGCCACAAAACGCTTCATTGTGTAACTCCTCCATTCATAAACTTACAGCTTCTAATAGTAGCATAATTTTACACCGAAACGGTGTAAAATGCAAGGGTTATTTTCAAAAAATAACCGCTTTCAGTCAACCATCCACCGGCTCGTAGAAAATATCCAGGACCATCTCCAACAGCGCATCGGGATCGACCTGATACTCTGCGTGCCGCTGCGCGCCCATGACCGATGTGCCGGGCACGTTGACAATATCGCCCGAGAAGTGCATCCCGCTCGCCTGCTGCGCCAGATAGACCATCATGGCGGTGTTGATGTTCGTCGTGATATTGCGCCGAACATCGTTATAGAGCGCCAGCACGCTCGCCGGGTCCTCCTTGACCTGCGCGAGCATCTTGTTCACCAGCGCGAGCACGACCTGCTTCTGCCGCTGCATGCGCTGGTTGTTGCCCTCGGTCGAGTCGGCACGGTAGCGGATATAATTCTCCGTGCGCTGACCGGTGAGCGTCACGGGCTGTCCGGCGGTGAAACCGGAAAAGCTCGCATCCGGCGTAACGGTCACACCACCAACACTGTCAACAAGCTGGCGGATACCCTGCATATAGATCGATCCGTAGGCCGGGATCGGCAGGTCATAAAACAGGCGCGAAACAGCCGCGCTCGTCAGCTCGCAGCTCCGATCTGCTCCGTCGCCGTAGGAATAGGCCAGCGCCAGCTGCGCCGTGGCCGTGCCGACGTGTGCGCCGGTGCTGTCAAGAACGTCAAGCGTGCACATCGCATCACGCGAGATGGACACAAGCGTCAGCTCCTGATTACGCATGTCGAGCACCGCAAGGATATTCGCATCCGACTGGTTTGCGTTTCCATAGACGCCGCCGGTATCCTGCTTGACCTCCTCATCCACACCCATGAGCAGGATCGTGACAATGTCGGTATTGTAGCGGTAGAGCTGCCCGTTGTAGCGCACCGTGCCGGAGCCGAGCGCCTCCACATCGTCGCGGGCAATGTTCACCCCGTCGTCATTGGTCAGCGCGCTGCGGCCGACCGCCGACAGGATCAGCACCGTGGCGACCAGAATGAGCGCAATGGCAAGCAGAACGCACACGATGATGACCAGCACGCGCGTGCCGCGGCTCATGCGTTTTTTTGGCGGCTGCGCCGCCGGTGTTTCTCTGGCGTCTGACACAGACATCCCCCCTTATTTGCGAATTTGTTTTAGCCCGCATGATGCCACACCCGGGCAAATGTTGTAAAGCCGGAGAACGGGATACGCAGTTGCCTTTTCCAACCGCACTTCCCCATATACAGCTCCCTTGTTTGTATCTCCCCCTTTGGTCCTTTTGCTATGCCACGTCTAAAATGGCGTGCATTACCTCTTCGTCTTTCGCTCCATCATCCGCCCCAAACAAAAGATGTATGTGAATATCCGCAAGCGCCATTTATCCGTTCTTCCTCCAAACCATTTTATTGACGATGCCCGTGTAGCTCTGAATGATTCTCGCAACCTTCATGGACACGTTTTCAGCAGTGTACCCCGCTACCGGTGTGCCAAAGCATTCCGCCCGCTGCATCCCGACAGCCATCTCCACCGCCTGCAGGAGGGAGTCCGCGTCGATTCCGGCGAGTACAAAGCAGCCCGCGTCCAGCGCCTCGGGGCGCTCAGTGGAGGTGCGGATGCTGACTGCCGGGAATGGCTTACCGACAGACAGGAAGAAACTGCTTTCCTCCGGCAGCGTTCCGCTGTCGGAAACCACCGCAAAAGCGTTCATCTGGAGGCAGTTGTAATCAAGGAAGCCCAGCGGTTCATGGGCGATCACACGGGTGTCCAGCTGGAATCCCGTCGCCTCCAGCCGCTTTCTGCTTCTGGGGTGGCAGGAGTAAAGGATTGGCATATCATACTTCTCTGCCATGGCATTGACCGCTGTGAACAACTGGACAAAATTGCGGTCTGTATCGATATTTTCCTCCCGATGGGCCGAGAGCAGAATGTACTGCCCCTTAGTCAGTCCCAAACGCTGGTGGACATTGCTCGCTTCGATCTTGTCCAGATTGGCGTGCAGTACCTCGGCCATGGGGCTGCCGGTCACAAAGGTGCGCTCCTTCGGCAGGCCGCACTCCATCAGATACCGGCGTGCGTGTTCTGAATAGCAGAGATTTACATCGCTGATAATATCCACAATGCGTCGGTTCGTCTCCTCCGGCAGGCGCTCGTCCTTGCAGCGGTTACCCGCCTCCATATGGAAAATCGGAATGTGCAGCCGTTTGGCGCCGATCACAGAAAGGCAGGAGTTGGTGTCGCCCAGGACCAGCACCGCATCCGGCCTGACCCGCACCATCAGCTTGTAGGACTTCTCGATGATATTCCCAATCGTGGCTCCGAGGTCATCGCCTACAGCATCCAGATAATAGTCCGGTGCCCGAAGGCCAAGATCGTCAAAAAACACCTGATTGAGGGTGTAGTCGTAGTTCTGACCAGTGTGGACTAGAATCTGCTCAAAGTACCGGTCGCAGCACTTTATCGTGGCGGACAGCCGGATGATTTCCGGCCGCGTACCGATAATCGTCATCAGCTTCAGCTTTCCCATTGCTACACCTCCTCAAAGTAGGTATCCGGATGGCTGGGGTCAAACTGCTCGTTGGCCCACATGACTGTCACCAGATTTTCCGTTTCGCTCAGATTGATAATATTGTGGGTATAGCCCGGCAACATATGAACAGCCTGGATCCGGTCGCCGCTGACCTCAAATTCGATCTTTTCATCGGAGCCGATTTGACGTTCCTGAATCAGCCCGTGTCCGGCCACGACGATAAAGAATTCCCACTTGCTGTTGTGCCAGTGCTGTCCCTTGGTGACGCCCGGTCTTATGATGTTGACGGAGACCTGTCCGCAGGAGGCGGTCTTCAGAAGTTCCGTGAAGCTGCCTCGCTCATCCACATTCATCTTTAGCGGGAACGCAATTTTTTCCGGCGGCAGATAGGACAGATAGGTACTATAGAGCTTCTTTGCAAAGCTGCCATCCGGGATCTCTGGCAGCAAAAGCGTCTGCGGCTGCTCCCGGAACGTTCGGAGTAGACGGACGATCTCGCCCAGCGTCACAGGATGACTGACCGGAACGCTGCAATACGCCCCATCTGTCCGGTTGGGATGCCCCTCCATGGCGTTCAGAATCTCGTTGATCAGGTCGTCAATGTAGACCAGTTCCAATTCGACTGCCGGGTCTGAAACGGTGATCGGCAGATCCCGCGCGATATGATGGCAGAAGGTTGCCACCACCGAATTGTAGTTGGGGCGGCACCACTTGCCAAACAGGTTCGGCAGACGATAGATCATCCCGTTTGCACCGGTTTCTCTGCCGTAAGCGAGGAGCAGCTCCTCCGCCGCTTTTTTGGACTGCCCATAGGGACTTTCGGCATATCGTCCGGTCAGGCTGGCCTGAATGGAGGAAGACAGCAGCACTGGGCAGCGGTTGCCGCTTTCCCGAAGCATCTCCAACAGGGTACGGGTGAAGTCCGTGTTTCCGGCTGCAAATTCTCCCGGATCCTGGGGCCGGTTCACGCCAGCCAGGTGAACCACGAAATCCGCCTTTTGGCAGTAGCCCACCAGGGTTTCAGCCGAAGTATCCCGCGTACACAAGAGAATTTCCTCGATTTGCAGTGCGGGCCGAGTCCTGTCTCTGTGATCCTTGATGGCGGAAAGGCGCTGCGTCAGATTTTTCCCAACAAATCCGTTTGCGCCGGTGATCAGTACATTCATCAGCAAGTTCCTCCGAACAGCTTCAGCTTCAGCAAAAGCTGTTTCATTTCCTCCACATTCAGCCGGTGTGTATTGTGTGAGGTATATTGCTCGATCTTGCCGAATTCCGGGTTGCCTTTACTGAAATAGTTGTCATAGTTCAGATCCCGGTTGTCCGCCGGAATGCGGAAGAAGCCGGGCAGCTCTTCCGCCCGCATCATTTCCTCTGCAGTGACCAGCACCTCAAAGAGCTTTTCGCCATGCCGCGTTCCGATGATCGTCGTGCCAAGGTTGGAGTGCTTCAGCTCCAGCACAGCCTGTGCCAGCGTCTCGATGGTCGCAGCAGGGGCCTTCTGCACGAACAGGTCGCCCTGTTCGCCATGCTCAAAGGCATAAAGCACAAGGTCTACGGCATCGCTGAGCGTCATCATAAAACGGGTCATATTGGGATTCGTGATCGTCAAGGGCTTCCCCTCGTCGATCTGGTCGCAGAACAGCGGGATGACCGAGCCGCGGGAAGCCATGACGTTGCCGTACCGCGTCAAACACAGAACCGGATCTCCAGGCAGCATCTGTCTGGAACGGGCAATCACATTCTTCTCCATGACAGCCTTCGTCATGCCCATAGCGTTGATGGGATAGGCCGCCTTGTCCGTGGACAGGAAGATGGCCTTCTTCACATGGTTTGTAACACATGCGGAGATCACATTGTCAGAACCGGCCACGTTGGTTTTGACCGCCTCCATGGGGTAAAACTCGCAGGAGGGTACCTGCTTGAGGGCGGCGGCATGAAATACATAGTCCACACCGCGGAACGCATTCAGAATGGAATTGTAATCCCTCACATCGCCTATGTAGAATTTGATCTTTTCCGCATACTGCGGATACAGCTCCTGATAGGTATGCCGCATATCATCCTGCTTCTTCTCATCCCGTGAGAGAATGCGGATCTCTGCAATGTCGGTGGTCAGGAAGCGGCGCAGCACAGCGTTGCCAAAGGAGCCTGTCCCACCGGTAATGAGCAGTATTTTATCTTTGAATTGAGACATGTCTTTAGAATCCCCTTTCCGATTCAGCGGTATCTTCCTTGCCGAATGAGCACTCCACTCCTTTGATGCCACCCAATAGCATTAGAATAGCAAAGAAAAAATACGGATTTGCATCAACAACAGGCTCAGGCATACAGATCAGCAATGCACCTAAACCTAAACTTGCAATTTGATTTGATAGCAAATTGTGGTTTGCTTTTTTCATACGCACAGCGGCACCATATGCAGACCGTATGCTCGTTATCGTAAATATTACAGCGATTACAAAGGGAATCAGTCCAACCTTATTTAAAATATCAAGCCATAGATTGTGTACCCACTCTCCGTGATATGCGAATTCACTCTTCTGGCCTCCAAAGGGATAACGAAGCCAATCCCCCGAAAACAAATATGAGGTCCATGTTTTAAACCTCGAAGATTTGTCACCGTATAGCAGTCGCCGTACAATTTTCAAAGACAGCAATTCATCTTGAATTCCGAAAGCATTCAGGAACACAATTGCAAATATCGCAACAAAAAAGAGCGCGGCAAGCCCAATGAGCAAAGCTTTTCTGCTGATTCGCACAGATGAGTCATGAAGCCAACGAAGTAGGTTAAAAGCAACAAGAATTAAAACAATGAATATCATCGTTCGATAGGCAAAGAACGATGCTTCAAACGTACTCATCAATAGAACCGCCAGCGCTATAAGCTTTTTTCGAACCCCGCAATGGGAGAACAGGATTGAAGTTGAAAGAGCAACCGCAAATGTGAACATAAACCCCGTAGAGATAACTGAAACCATGTCACCACGCCAAAAATCGACGGACACTCTTTGATAAGCATATTGCGCATAGTAGTCTGATTTAAGATATGCGAGCAGATTCAAAACGCCGTGCAGAAAGAAACCAAATGTTAGCGTATTCGTCATTTCTTGAAACGAACGGTCGCTATTATCAGATAAAACAAACCACTTTCCGAACAAGTAGGCTGCCCAAGGTCCCCAAAGATATATGATTAGACTTTTTACCGCAAATCCAAAGTTAAAAGTATAAATAACAAAATAGGATGTCGAAAAAAGCAAGAGAATAACATCATGCTTTTCAATGACAATGGTTTTCGATTTCCATATAAAAAAGTAAAGAGTCAATGCGAAGAAAATTTGACCAGGAAGATTGAAGGCACCGACCGAAAAGAGGAACAGCCCCACAATAGTTATTGTATTAGCGGCATTTGTTCTTTTGCCGAAAAGAACACTCATCTCCAATTTCTCCTTGCTGTGCTTTCATTCTTTTTTGGAAAAATCCCGCGAAAAAGTACTGCATCAAGCATCAGTCTACAGTTTGGTCTCAAAGGCCTTATTATTGCGGGAAGAATCACTGTTGTCGAAGCCTGGGTGATTAGCGAGGCCGCAGCGGCTCCAGATGCTCCCCACGATGGGATCAGCGCAAGGTTCAGCACAACATTAAGTGCAGCCGCACTGACATACAGGTATTTCAGATATTTCTGCCTGTTTTCACATACCATCCATGCATTTCTGGCAACACCAAGGTAGGAAAACGCTGTGTACCAAACCACGATGCGCAGAGGCCCGACTGCCGGCAGATAGTTTTCTCCATAGAGAATCAAAATAAAAGGCTTTGCGACAAGGCAGATCATTGCGGATACGAACAGGGACACATAAAAAACAATTGCGTAGAGCTGCCGGTTCTTCCGCTCATAGCGCAGGCGGTCTTTCTGAAAACTCTGCACGATCTCCGGATAAAGGGAATCAATGATTGCTGAGAGAATAAAGGCCCATGAAACGCTGACCGTCGAAGCAAGTGAATAATGTCCGACGGCATCTGCGCCAAGCATCTGCTTGAGCATCAGCTTATCTGTACAAGCATAGATGGAGACCATCAGCCCGGCTATGATAAAGCTGCCGCTGCTTTGCAGAAGCTCCTTTGCTTTTTCCAGAGAGTAACGGAATCTTGTTCCGCCATTTTTGAAATAAGCAATCAGCAAAAACACCGCAAGTACGATGTAATCCAATGCGCTTGCAACGGCGAACCATTCCACGCTTTTCCCAAGCGCAAGCAAAATAATTTTGTACACAGACATTGCCGCATACGAGACGAGTTCGGCAATGGCGGAATACTTGGACTGGAGCCTGGCCTGAAACCAGTAGTTGAGGGTATCAAACACCTGAAAAATGAGGCCAATGCTGTACAGCGCCACAACCACAATGGTGAGACGTTCCCCTCTGTCCACAACACTGACAATGCCGATGATTGCCAGCGCAGACAGCAGACTTGAGATCGCCCGCAGCAGCAGGGTCGTTCCAATTGTTTCGCCCTGCTGATCCGGATGATCCACAAAGTTCTTAACGATCACGCTGTTAATGCCAAGCGTACAGAGCGAGGCAAAGAATGCCGCATATGCCGCCGCGTAATTGATCAGGCCGTAATTGCTTGGGCCAAGATAGCGCGCCGCAAAAATACCAACGACAAAGGCCAGCAGCTTGTTCGCCACTTTGCCACCGATGATCCATCCGGCATTTTTAACGACTTTATTCTTTCTGAGCGACTGCAGCAAAATCTTCAAGCTCCTTCATCACTTTGGCTGGGACACCGGCCACCATCGTATCCGCCGGCACATCTTTAGGAACACAGGCACAGGCTGCGATCATACTTCCATCCCCAATGCTCGTATTCAATAGGAGCGTAACCCGACCACCGATCCATACGCCGCTGCCTACTGTAATATGATAGGATTCGCCTTTTCCAGCCCGCCTGCTATGGTCGCCCATCTGGTGTCCACCTGTCAGGAAGGTGACATCCGGAGCAATATCGCAGTTATCTCCAATCGTCACTGTCCCATTTCCATGGACAGTGAGATTGCATCCAATCCAACAATTCGCACCAATGCGGAGCGTCCCTGTATTATGAATCGGCCCGACAATTTTGGTATTTTCTCCGATCTCATAGCCGATGGAACGAAGAAGGCTCCTCTTTGCGGGGAAAAAACGTGTTCCGGCCAAGACATGATTGACAAGGTAAATCACAATTCGTTTTTTGATAGTCTTCAACTTCATCTTTGATACCAGTCCTCCCGCAGCGGCTTTGCGAGGCTGCATGGACCGTTCGCAAACAAGCCGGAAGCGTCTGTGCCGTTCAAAAGTGCCTGCGATAGCTGCAAAAATCGCTTTGCGGCAACCTCTGCATTCCACAATTCTGTAATCGTCAGGTACGCCGCTTTTCCAAAGCTATACTGCATAGTCGTATTTTCAAGAAGCCGTCGTACCTTTTCATAAAGCTCCTGAATATTGCCGGAGTGATAAACGCTTCCATTCACGCCGTCATTTACGAGGTAAGGTGTTGCCCCTGCTGCATCGCTGGCAACCACCGCACAGCCGCTGTTCATGGCCTCGTTTAACACAGCGCCCCAGCCCTCTTGGCGGTCACTTGTGAATAAGTAGATGCCTGCGCTTTCCATATGACGACGCACGGCTTCCGGAGACATGGCCCCAAGAAACCGTACATTTTCATCCAGAAGTCCAGCTTCCGAAGCCTGTTGCTTGAGCTGCCGCTCCATCTCACCGGTACCGATCATCTCGATTTTGAAGCAGCATCCTGCCTCATGGAGTCTCTTTGCAACCTCAATCACATCGTCCGGATGCTTCCAGTCCAGAAAGCGTCCACACCACAAAATGGTTGCTTTTGCTTTGCGGTCAATCAAGTCATCAATGCTGGGATACCGGATCGTCTCCGGAAAGTAACCCCATTTGTAGCACCGATTATGGAAAAGGCCGAATTTTGCATAATCCCCCGCGGTATAGGCACTGGCGCAGAGCATATATGTCTTCCGCCAAGGTGGATTGTAATAATGCCACTTGAGAAATCGCGGTATATATTTCAAAACAGGATTTCCAGCTTTCAGCGGTCGCTCGGAATATCGGAAAAACAATTTGGCCTTTTTGCCGTATTCCTTTGTCTGACGCTCTGGAAAGGAACCTGCTATCAAAACATCCAGATCATTTAATTGCTTCTGAACCTCCTGGTCTGATGCCGAACAGGTATATGGACGCACCAAATCATTTCCCCATCCGAGGTCCTTTCGCTCTGCATCCATCTCTTTATGTGCCACGAAGCAATAGTTGTGATTTGTCAATTCATAGAGGGCATCGGATAGGGGGATCTGATGATGCGTAAAGTAGTTACTGCAAAAAAGAATTCTCATGTGGCCATCACACGCCCTTTTCCCAAAGTAGACAAAACATTTTCATAGAGTTTGACATAGCCTTGATACACCGTGTCCTTGTCAAAACGCACCATTTTTTTAGGGTCCGCACGCCAGTTGCTGTCTGCCACGTCTCTCACGGCATTCTCCAGTGCCTGCATATCGCCCTGCGGAATCAAGCGTCCATTTCCCGGTGCTACCGTTTCAGGACAACCGTCCGTTTCGTATACCACCACTGGCGTTCCGCATGCCTGGGCCTCTACCGTAGTCAGGCCAAAGGTTTCCTCATAGGTAGGGTTCACAAACACATCTGCGGTAGAGTACCATTGCGCCAATTCGATTTGATTTGCCGTGCGTAAAAGCCCAAGCACATTGGAAGGAATATTCGGCAGTTGCTTTTCGATTAGGCCAATCAAAACCACCTGATAGTCAGAGCCGAGGCGGCCAGCAAGCGTCAACAAGTCTGGCAATCCCTTGCGTGCATTCCATGCATTGGCTACCCCGAGGACGATTTTCTTATCTTCCAGATGATACTTTTCACGCAAGCTGCTGGACTGTGGGCGGAAAATCGTGCGGTCAATCCCGTTGGGAATAACGGTTCTCGGATAGTTCTGTAGGAACGACTGTGAAACCTGATCCGCAAGCCATTGCGAGGGCGTTGTGATGGTCAGACTTTTTACACCGGTAAAGGCATTCTTTTTGCGAAGGAAGTTATGCCTTACATCGCCTTTCCAATAGCATTGCGGATACCGGTACAGCAATTTGCAGTCCCGGCACTCGGTCTGCCATTGCATACACTTGACTTGCGAGAAATGTGTGCAATGGCCGGTAAAAGTCCAGCAATCATGCAAAGTCCAAACGACGGGAATATTCGCTTCCTTCAAAAAGCGGAACAGCATCTCGTAATTCACATAGAAGCCGTGCAGCGTGTGCAGATGGATCAGATCAGGCTGAAACGCTCTGATTTCTCGGATCATCTTTCTGGTCGCCGCCCAGGAATATAGTCCCGCATGGTCTGTGAATCGTGATACTGCATTGTGAAAGTAATACTCCAGCTTTCCAGACACCTTCACTGTGTCCGCATTGTCGGAGCATGCTCCCGTACCGTATAAAGTCTTTACATCATTGCCATACTTTTTCAGCAGGTTCATGATATCAGCGATGATTTTTCCAGTGCTTCCAGTCCCATATACCAAATTGACAAACAGCACTTTCATCCTTCTCATCTCCGATGTTGTGTGATAAAAGAGAACCGCCGAGGCGCCAAGGTGCGCCCCGGCGGTTCCAGTGTATTTACTCGGTTTCGCTGTCCAGAATCATCCGGCCAGCACTGTCAAAGTTGTAATATCCCTCCGGCATCAGGCCGTGCGTCCAGTACACATAGTAGCTGCGGTCATGGACGACCTCACAGGTGGAACGCACATAGTAGTAGTCGCCGTCGATCTGGATCAGACCGGCATAGGTACGTTCACCGTTCCTGTAGAAGTACAGGCTTCCGTCTTCCTCGTAGATCCCGTTTTTCAGAGGTGCGACGCTGCCTGTCAGCTTGCCATCTGCGTCGAAGTGATATCTGCCCTGGGGCATCAGGTCATGCGTCCAGGAAATGTAGTAATCACAATCGCGTACCACTTCGCACTTGGAATTCACATAGTAATAATCATCGCCAATTTTGATGAGGCCCGCATAGGTCAGTGTTCCGTTGACATAGTAATGCAGAACACCATCTTCCTCGACGATGCCATTCTTCGGAGTGCCGGTCAGCTTTCCGTTCTCATCGAACGTGTAGTAGCCGGCTTCCTTCAGACCATGCGTCCAGGAAATGTAGTACACACAATCGTTCACGACCTCACCGCTGCTGCGGACATAGTAGAAATCACCGTCAATTTCAATCAGGCCAACATAGGTTACCTTGCCGTTGACATAGTAACGAAGCACGCCGTCATCGTCCTTCACGATGCCATTCTTGTCCGTAGCACCCGGAATGAGCTTGCCCTTTGCGTCAAAGGCATAGGTTCCTTCCTCCATCAGACCGTTCATTCTGGAGCAGTAGTAGGTCTGGTTCACGATCAGCTGGCCCTTGCTGTTGGCATAGTAGTAATCGTCACCGATCTTGATCATACCTGCAGGAGCCTTGATGCCGTCGACATAGTAGAAGAGATCTTCGCCAGCCTTCAGGATTCCGTTCTTGCCGGTGTCCTCGTCGTGCAGAATGACACCGTTCTCATCGAAGTAGTAGCCCCATTCAGGAAGCGCAAGGCCATTGGTCTTGTGGAGCCAGCAATCCTTGCCGTTCAGCACAGTGCTCTTCACCGCCGCCGAGAGGGTCAGGCCCTCACGCTCCTCCAGATTCTTCTGAACCGCGAAGTAATAATAGTTGACCTCGCCGTTCTCCTTGACAACGCGCTTCAGGCCGGCTTCTTCTTCGATGATGCCGCTGTTGAGCCAATAGGTGTCCGCTCCGACGCTGTAAACACCGGTAACGTCGCTCTGGAATACGCCTTCCGCATCAAAGACGCAGCGGGCTTTTTCCGTTGCTCCATCGGGGACCAGTGTCGTGATTCCGGTAGCCGCATATCCGGTTTCGGTGTCCAGATAGTAGGTATTGCCGTCAATGACGGTCCAACCGGTCTTCTGCAGTTCGCCGTCCTTGTAGTACTGTCTGCCCTGCTCGCTCTCAAGCCAGCCGGTCGGGCACGGGATCACTTCGCCTTTTGCGATAAGCTCATTACAAACCGTGCAATACGTATCGCCGGTGTAACCGGGTGTTGTAAGCGTTGCTTCGACCGCATTGCGAATCTCCGGGTTGTGACCGGTAGCCGGGATCACTTCCTGTTTAACAATAACTTCGTTGCAAACAGAGCAATGCTTGCCTTCCGTCAGGCCAGGCTCGGTGCAGGTCGGAGCCTTTGCTGCGTCAATGACCTCGGTATGTCCCTTGGCGGGGATCACTTCCTGCGCAACAAGGACTTCGTTGCAGACGGAGCAGTGCTTGCCCTCGGTCAGACCAGTCTTCGTGCAGGTCGGAGCCTTTGCTGCATCGATTACTTCTGTGTGGCCGGTCGCAGGGATTTCTTCCATACCGGAGAGGATTGCCTTACAAACGGAGCACTTCGTACCGGCTTTATGGCCAGCCTCGGTGCAGGTAGCGGGCTGTTCCGCAACTTCAACAGGGGTATGCCCGGTTGCGTCGATTGCTTCGGTCTTGGTTGCATTGCAAACTGTGCAGGTGTAGGTCTTGACACCGGCGTTCTCACAGGTAGGGGCGGTCGTGATCTCGCCCTCATTCCATCTGTGGCCCTTGGCGGAAATCTCTTCCTGCGCTTTGATAACCGTTCCGCAGACAGAGCAGTGCGCGCCTTCGGTCTTGCCGGGTGTGGTGCAGGTAGCTGCAACAGCTTCGTCGATGACCTCGGTATGTCCCTTGGCGAGAATAGCCGTGCCGGTGCCTATTTTCTTGCCGCAATCCTTGCAGTAGGTGTCGCCGGTGTAGCCATCCTTGGTGCAGGTTGCGTCCTTCGCGTTGCGGATTTCGGTATTTTTATGATCGCAGGGCTTGGCAGTTCCCCACACACCGTTTGAATAATAGAATGTAGTACCCGAGTTCTTGCCTTTCGTGTCGGCATAGCTGCCGTCGGCGTTGTGCAGCTTGGCGGCGGTGATGGGGATCTCATGTGCCGTCACGTCGGAACCGCTCTGCGTGTACTGATACGTCTTGGTCTCCGTGCCGGGGGTACCCTGCTGGTTATAGACACCGGTGCCGTTGCTGGAGCAGATGTCCGCACCGCTGGCGGTGGTGTAGATGCCGCCGATGGCGGTCAGCGTACCGTTGACGTCCACCTTCGCATCGATAAGGTTTGCTTCTGTGCGGTTATAATGCTTTCCGGGGGCATTTAGCACCGCTTTGAACTTGCCTCCGGTAACAAAGTTTTGGGTGACCCACTCGTCACGGTCATAGATGTAGATGCTCTTGCCGTTTGCAACCGTTAGGCCAGCGCCCTCGGCAATATTGACCTCAACGCCCGCCAACAGAGCTGCATCCTGATTGATGGTCACATTGCCGGACTGGATATTGATGGTAATGTTGTTGGTGATGGGCAATACGTAGCTTGCAGAGTCGACATCCATGCCTGCAAGCGTTAGCGCCAACGTGTTCAATGCCGCCTTGCCGTTTACTGTGAATACAAGACGATCCGTCTTTTCATCGTAATCCTTAGTAAAGCTACCGGATTCCACTTTGAACATACCGGTGTCGCCAATGAAATTAATAGCAGTAGTAAATGTGGTGCTCGATGCATAAACGCCGCTGTAAACCTGTTCGTTGGCACCGGCATTCAGCGTCAAGGGAACTTCGATGTTTTGTACGAAGTACTGCGAAAATGGGAACACCCCATGGCCCATGGCGGAAGATGCGCTGCCGCCGCGGAAGTCTGCAATCTGATAGAATTCGTACACCGTAGCGCCGGATTCCGCCAGAACAGAGCCGCTGCCGGAGATAAAGCCCCATGCATAGAGCTTGCCGCCGTTCTTTACCGTGATGGAGCTGTTATCCGCCATTTTGATATAGCCGTAATCGCCAACGGGACGTCCCTGCTGACCGCCGCCAGCTGCAAAATATCTGCCGCCCAAACTGATCGCGCCATTGACGGTAATGGACGTGCCTTCGCTCATCGTCAGCGTCCGGAAAGGCTTAGACGCGGGAGTCGTCCGAATCGCCGCAGGAGCATCCGTATACAGTGTCCCTGCCGCGTCGAACGGAATCAGAAGTGTAATTCCAGCCGGAATGGTGTAGCTGCCGCTGATGGAGCCATCCGCAGCCAAGGTAATCTTGGACTGACCGTTTGCCTGTGCGTAAGCAACCGCTTCATTCAGGTCTGCAAACCGCTGACCGCCAGTCTCAAAAAGCGCCAGAGACTTGCTCACAAACTTCGCCGTAACGGTGCAGTCACTTTCGATATTCAGGGCGGTGGTTGCCGCAGTCGCGATGCATTTGCCTGTGGTCAGGTTATACCAGCCCATGAACTGATAACCATCCGCCGGGGTCGCCACTACCTGATAAGCAGTCATGGAGCTTTGCGTGTTGCTATATTTCTCGGTAATGAGTTTTCCGTCTACTGTATAAGTACCGTTTTCAGCAGGCACGAAAGTCGCAGTTGCATTGACATCGCTTACCAGAACCACGTTGGTAAGGGTGATCTTCGTAGCAGCACTGGTGCTGCCAGACTCGATGTATACTTTAACGCTCTCGTTTGCCGCCAGTTCCTTGGTAAAACTGGCACCCGAAGAAACCTCTGCACCATCCACCTGAATTTTTCCGCTGTTCTGCTCAATAGAGTAGTCAAAGGAAAGGGTTGCTGTTGTCGACTTCTTATTTGTAATTGTCAGTGTGGATTTATAGGATGTATCGCCGCATGTTCCACCCGTGCTGGTAGCTGCGCCGATAATGCTCGTACCATTGGCCGACCAAGCATCATCTGCATCACCTTCAAAACTCAGCCCGATATTTTCGTCGGTTAAACCTGTCACAGTGCCACTGGTTGCTGCAAACGCTGTCATGGTCACATTTGGAAGCAGTGCCATGACCATGCACATGCAGAGCACAAGCGAAAGGAATCGCTTCAATGTGCTTTTCATTTCTTTATTACCTTCTTTCTTTGATGATTTCTGGCGTTTATTTCTATGTAAATGCTGAGTCCCGCCGCAAATGCGATGGCTGCCCAGACATGAGAAAGGTGGAATAGCATCCCCGTAGAGGACGTCCGAAAGAATTCATCAATGAAGCGGAACGCTCCATAGGATGCCATATAAAGTGGGTAAATACTGCCGGGGTTCTTGCTCTTTTTCACTCTGGGGATGAGCAGAATCAGCATCACAATATAATAGAGGATCTCGAGTTCCCTTGTTGGGAAGTGAACGTGCGTTCCCGGTATGACTAAGCCAGCGCAGCATCCAGAGACGATGCAGTTGACCCGAGCGCACATCACCGTGAAGATCATGCAAATCGTAAAAATATCAAAAACGGCTTTGATATTGCGTTTTGAAACCTTTGCGCTGATGAAATAAAGCACTGGCATAAAGAACACTCCGCCGAATAAGCTCATGTTGCCAGCATCTCCGGTTTCCAGAAACGCAAATGCTTTTACACTCAAAACACCACATACCGTATGCAGCACCGAGAATGCTATCACGGCGTACCATTTCATTTGGAGTTGCCGCCGCATCCTGTACAGCCAGAACACATTGAAGATAGTTCCCAGAAGCAGGAGCACGATCAGTGAATGCTCCTTCAGCCAGATAAATACAAGATCAAGCAATACGTACTCCTTTTCGTATTCGTATCTTCCATGGGGTATGGCGCTAAAATCACCATACCCCATGGGTCTTTTGGTTATTTGACCATCTTGCCGTCTGCACCAAAGGTATAGAAGGTGGCGGGCAGCAGGTCGTTGGTTTTGCTGATCCAATAGCGCTGGTTCGTGATGACCTTGCAGGAGCTGTTCACATAGTAGTAATCGCCGTCGATCTGGATCAGGCCAGCATAGGTCTTGACGCCGTCCACATAGTAATACAACTCGCCGTCCTCGCTGACGATACCGTTCTTTGCAGGATCGACTGGATCGGGATCCGGCGTCGGAATGGGTGCATCGGTCATCTTGCCGTCTGCACCAAAGGTATAGAAGGTGGCGGGCAGCAAATCGTTGGTTTTGCTGATCCAATAGCGCTGGTTGGTAACAACCTTGCAAGAACTGTTCACATAGTAATAATCGCCGTCGATCTGAATCAGACCAGCGTAGGTCTTGACACCATTGACATAGTAATACAACTCACCATCTTCATTGACGATGCCGTTCTTCACCCCGGGATCAGGATTGGGATCCGGATCGGGGTCAGGTGTCGGAATGGGTGCATCGGTCATCTTGCCGTCTGCATCAAAGGTATAGAAGGTTGCGGGCAGCAGATCATTGGTCTTGCTGATCCAGTAGCGCTGGTTGGTAACAACCTTGCAAGAGCTGTTCACATAGTAATAATCGCCGTCAATCTGAATCAGACCAGCGTAGGTCTTGACACCATTGACATAGTAATACAGCTCGCCATCTTCGCTAACGATGCCATTCTTCAGCTCGGGATCAGGCTCAGGCGTCGGAATCGGTGCATCCGTCATCTTACCGTCTGCATCGAAGTTATAGAAGGTGGCAGGAAGCAGATCATTGGTCTTAGATACCCAGTAACGCTGACTCGTGACTACTTTGCAGGAACTGTTCACGTAATAGTAGTCACCGTCAATTTGAATCAGACCGGCATAGTTCCTGACACCATTCACGTAGTAATAGAGCGTACCGTCTTCGTTGACAATGCCGTTTTTGCTCGGATCCGGATTATCAATAATCATCCTGCCGTTTTCGTCAAAATCGTAGAACGCCTGTGCAAGACCAGTGTCATTCGGGAAGGATACCCAGTGACGGGTGTTCTTAACAGCGGTATAATTGCCACTTCCAAAATAGTAGTAGTATCCATCTTCCGCTAAATACAGGCCAAAGCAGACCATTCCGTCGATGGTGTAGTACGTATTTCCGTTAAGATAGAAGAGGCCTGTGTGCTGATATACGCCGTGGCAAATCCCATCTTCGCCAAAGTCATACCAGTAGATATGATCATCGTGATTGTAGCTTTCTTTCACATATCTAAGCCCTGTATAACGATAGCCCTGCGGGTCGAAATAGTACTTTTCGCCTTCAACCGTATACCATTTTCCCTGTACGAATGTCGGCCCATAATAATACTTGGTTCCTTGATCGGTTGTCAGCCATTCTCCCTTCAACAGCTTTCCGTTATCAAACGTGTACGTCACATTCTCGAAGAATGCTCTACTCGGGCCATTCAGTCCTTTGAATGTCTCTTTATCAAAGTAATAATAGCTGTTCTCACCATCTGCATCCGTCAGGTTCCACCAGCCAGACTTGGCCACACCTTTGATGGCGTAATACCGTGCGCCGTCAAGTTCGAACAGGCCTGTGACCTTACCCTCGCAAGCACCGGTCGTCTCATTGAACTGGTAGAAATACTCGTTGCTTTCATCGTTGAGACCAGAGACCTTGTGAACGCCCTTCACAGCAACGTTATCCACAAAGTAGTAGGTTGCGCCGTTGATCTGCTTCCAGCCGGACCAAACTGTGCCATCCAGAATGAACTTATCCGTAAATTTCTGATACGATTCGCAGTAAAAATGGCCGCCCTTGGGATGTGTGACATTTTCCGGCTCCTCATAGGGATAAATACCATATTGCTCTTGGAAAGAGGTCTGCTTGGCCATGCTGTAGAGCGCGTTTGCGCCAAGATAAATATCATAGCCGATCGAACCAGCGTTCGTAATTGTCAGCGTCTGATTCGCGCCGTTCTTAGCGGTCATCTTTACACCACTGAGAATGCAGATGGGGTTGGCCGTTTCAGGATCAATGGCCTGGCTCTGCTTGATGAAATTGCACTTCACCGTGAGCAGATTATTCTCGTCCATGGATGCGGATGTCAGACGGAAATAATCATTCGACACCGTCAGGTTGGAAATGTCCACATCGACATTCTGGTCGAACTGGAACTTCACCGTCACCTCAGTCTTCGGGCTGACACGCTCTGCCAGCTGGAGCAGCAGATCCCAGGCCGTGATGCCGGAAATATCGCCGCCAGCAACCATGGACAGAAGCGGCTCCAGCTTTTCAGGCATCTTGATCGTCATCATATCCAGTCCGAAGACATAGGTGACGTTCATGGGCTGGCTGGGATCGATCACATGATAGCGGTCTGTCTCGCCGTCGCCGCCGGGGAGATATTCCGCGTTGGAGACTTCTCTTGTCCATGCGAAGGTTCTGTCGCCGCCTGTGGCGTTGTCAAAGTCGAAAATCGCCTGATTGGCACTGTACATGGCGACCTTGATCGTGGCACTGATGGAATAGTCCCGCGTGATCATAGCCGTAATGGTAACGTTGCGCAGACCGGATCCCTCGCTGCCAGTAAAGGCAAAGCCATTGTTCGCAGCTTCCACAGTACCTGCTGCGCTGTTGCTCAGTTCAAATGTGATATCGCCCGCGCATACAGCGACGGGATTCTCATTATAGGTTGCGATCAGGGGAAGGCGCACCGAATCCCCGTAGATGGCGTTGATGCTTGTCTTGGAAAATTTCAGTCCATTCGGCTCGACCACGGTAAGCGTCTTGCTGCCGATCACCGTGTCACCGGACAGGAGCTGAATTTCCACGCTGCCTTTCTTGACGGCGGTGAAAACACCATCTTCAGAGACGGTACCGATGGTTTCATCTGCGGACTTCCATGTAAGATTGGCAGGGAGTTCCGCAGCGCTGCCGGACACACTGACACCGGAAGCAACCAGACGAACCGCGGCGCCGCTCGTCAAGTAATCGTAAGCAGAGGTGATCAGGGCATGATCAAACTCCGTAGAGACAGGGGCCGTGGAGACCACCATCAGAGAGGAACTAACGGAACGCTCATAACCATCCGAAGGACGGTTCACAACCGTGAGCGTATTGCTGCCTTCCTGCTTCGCTACGAAGGTAGTGGAACCGCCGCCATCCAGATTGATTGCGGTCACACAGCCTGCGTCCAGCATGATCTGTGCCAGTTCTTCAGCAGTGCCGCCAGCGGAGAAGGGTTCCTGACGGCCGTCCAGCACCATCATGACGACCTTGCCCTCAGCAGTGATACCCACACAAGTGCGGGAATGACGGCTGTTATAATAGTCCGCCGCACTGGTCACGACAGGCTTCCCATCCTTGACCAGATAAACGCTGCCACCGACAGCCTCCTGGATCTGATCCTGATAAGCTGCGTAATCGCTGGGCACGCCGATCATGGCAGTCCCGTCTTTCAGGATCGCAAAGAAGTTTTTGGAGGTGCCGCCATGATACTCGACACCATCCATAACCAGAGCGCCGCTGGGGGCACCGGTGGTCATGTTGTAGAAGTCAGCGTTGACACCGACCACTGCATTGTAGTGCTCGACGTAGTTTGCCGCATCGGACGGATCGGAATGCCGCTTCTGAGCCGCCGCCATCTGATCGGACACGCGGGACATTGCCCAGCCCTGGCTCGGATCGTTGTCGTGATAATTGGCGTGGATGCTCACATCCTCCCGGGCGATATCCGCCGTGGCAATGTAGTAGACGATCTGCTTGTCGTCCTTGGTCAGTGCATAGTTGATCGTCTGCGTCACACCGGGCGCGACCGTCGTCGTGTCCGAAGAAAACACAGAATAGTAGGCATTATCCGGCTTCGGCTCGGGCTTAGGATCCGGATCGACCGGGTCGGGATCAACGGGATCCGTGCCGTTGGGATCGCCAGCCAGATCAAACAGATAATCCGCAAATGCATAGCAGCAGGCCTTGCGCAGCGTCTCGCAATTGGGCAGATCTGTCAGCGAGTACGAGCTCTCCAGCGCACCGATCAGGGTATTCCCGGTATAGGTGCTCAGAACCTTGCTCCGGATACCGTCTTTGGTGACCATGCCGCCCAGACGGTTGGTCAGGAAGTAGGAAGCGCGGCTTGCGTCTGTAAGCCCTGCGGTAAAGTAGTTCTCAATGATCGTGCTCAACGCCACACCGCCGCGGTTCATCTCCGTTGTGAGATAGAACGCATCCATGTCAATATTATCGGAAATGGCTATACTCTGGCGCTCGATACAGGCCTTCATGGCTTCGC
>OKUL01000409.1_pt1 | contig 24025 bp, 18 predicted proteins | sample 1606631 | NCBI WGS metagenome assembly OKUL01 (sample SAMEA3882518, study PRJEB24775) | human gut metagenome | biome: human-associated habitat; feature: intestine environment; material: feces | place: Netherlands | collected 2009/2010 | reverse complement strand
ATCTCGGAATGAGAGTTGAGTCTGTTGATGAGGTAGAGATCATCCGTCGTATGACCGAGGGTATCTACGATCACGAAGAGTTTGAGAAAGCTCTCAAATGGGCAAAAGAAACCTGCAAGATCGGCTGGGACAAGAACCCGGAAGAGCTTCAGTTCTCACCAGAGAAGAAAGAAGAGCAGTTCGAGTTTGTTGTTAAGATGGCAGTTATCATCAAAGAGCTGATGAACGGCTGTGATAATCTTGCTCCGGAATTCTCCGAGGAAGCAATCGGACACAATGCTCTTGCAGCTGGATTCCAGGGCCAGAGACAGTGGACAGACTTCTATCCGAACGGTGACTTCGCAGAGGCTATGCTGAACACATCCTTCGACTGGAATGGCGCTCGTGAGCCGTACATCCTTGCTACAGAGAACGATGTTCTCAACGGACTTGGAATGCTGTTCATGAAACTTCTTACAGGACGTGCTCAGATCTTCGCTGATGTTCGTACATACTGGAGCCCGGAGGCAGTTAAGAAAGCAACAGGATATGACCTTGAGGGTGTTGCCAAAGAAGCTGGCGGATTCCTTCATCTGATCAACTCCGGTGCTGCTTGCCTGGATGCTAACGGACAGGCTAAAGATGCTGATGGCAACCCAGTTATGAAACAGTGGTGGGATGTTACAGAAGAAGACCAGAAAGCAATCATGGATCATACAGAGTGGTGTATGGCCGACAACGGATACTTCCGTGGAGGCGGATACTCCAGCCGTTATGAGACACGTGCTCAGATGCCTGCAACAATGATCCGTCTGAACCTTGTAAAAGGTCTTGGACCGGTTCTTCAGATCGCAGAGGGATGGACAGTAGAGCTTCCGGAAGAGGTATCTGACAAACTTTGGAAACGTACAGACTACACATGGCCATGTACATGGTTCGCTCCAAGATGCGATGGCAAAGAGGGACCGTTCAAAACAGCTTACGATGTAATGAACAACTGGGGTGCTAACCACGGTGCGATCTCCTACGGACACATCGGTGCAGACCTTATCACAATGTGCTCCATGCTGAGAATCCCGGTATCCATGCACAACGTTCCTGAGAAAGACATTTATCGTCCGGCAGCTTGGAATGCATTTGGTATGGACAAAGAGGGTGCAGATTTCCGTGCTTGCAAGAACTACGGACCACTCTACAAATAAATCATACGGTTAAGATAACAGATATCATATCCTCCGGCATATATATGCCGGGGGATTTTTTATGTTATAATGTCCATAGATGCGGGAAACATACTGTTCGGACACAGGGAAAAAGTTATAATAGAAACAGATATAACGAATATGGGAGGTTACTGAAATGAAATATATACAGCTGAATGATACAGATCTGAATGTCAGCCGCATCTGCCTCGGAACAGCAGGATTTGGAGATAAAACAGATCAGGAAAAAAGTTTCGAAATCCTGGATGATTTTGTACGGGCAGGTGGAAATTTTATTGATACAGCCAATGTATACTGCAAGTGGCTGGAAGGACACGGAAACTGCAGTGAGCAGATCATAGGCAGATGGCTGAAAGCGCGGGGAGCCAGGGGGAAAGTGATCGTAGCTACCAAGGGCGCACATTATTCTTTTGAAAATCCGGGCCGTAGCAGAGTGAACCGGGAGGATATCCGTGCAGATCTGGATGAGAGCTTAAGGACTCTGGGAACAGAGGTGATCGATTTTTACTGGCTTCACAGAGATGATCCGGAAAAACCGGTGGAAGAGATCGTGGATATCCTGGAAGAAATGCAGAAAGAAGGCAGAATCCGATATTTCGGATTTTCCAATTACAGAACAGACAGACTGAAAGCGTTGGAACAGTGCCTGAAAGAACGGAAAAAAAGCGGCGTTACGGCAGTATCCAATCAGTGGAGCCTGGCAGGAATCAATCCGGGTGGAAATACCAATCCGGACCCTACACTTGTGGAGTTTTCCCGGGAGGAATACAGGTGGCACTGTGAGACAGGTGCGGCTTCCATTCCGTTTTCATCCACGGCAATGGGATTTTTCTCAAAACTTCAGAAAATGGGAGTTCCATATACGGATGAAGAGGTGGATGCATCCTGGATGCAGGAGAAAGAGTCACAGATTGCAGATCTTTCAGAAAGCATGAAGAAATCCTACTGGAATGAAACGAATCTTCGAACCTATCAGAAATTGTTAAAACTTCAGAAAGAAACAGGGGACAGCCTGCAGTCTTTGTCCCTGGCATATTTTTTCCATCAGCCGTTCCAGACAGTGCCGGTAACCGGTGTCAGCAGTCCGATACAGCTGAAAGATGTTCTTGCTGCCTGCGATATTGATCTTGAACCGGAGTTGTTTGGAGGCTGGGTGACAGCTGGAGGTGGTCTATGAAACTGATCCATTTATCGGATCTTCATCTTGGAAAGCGGGTAAATGAGTTTTCCATGGTGGAAGATCAGAAATATATCTTAAATGAAATCCTGAAGATCATTGATCAGGAATCACCGGATGGGATCCTTCTTGCAGGGGACCTTTATGACAGACCCGTTCCATCTGCGGAGGCAGTGCAGCTTTTTGATAGTTTTCTTACCAGACTTGCGCAGCGAAAGATTCCCGTTTTTGCTATCAGTGGAAATCATGACAGTGCAGAGAGAATCGCTTTTGGATCTCATATTATGAGTGACAGTGGAATATGTATGTCACCGGTATACGATGGAAAAACAGCAAAGTACTGTTTAAAGGACAGTTATGGAGAAGTGTGGATTCATCTTCTGCCATTTATCCGTCCTGCAACGGTCCGACATGCACTGGAAGGGGAAGAAGACGTGGAAGATATCCGCACCTATCAGGAGGCGGTGCTGGCAGCGGTTAAGCATATGGAAATTGACAGAAGTCAGAGAAATGTACTGCTTGCCCATCAGTTTGTGGTTGGTGCAATGCAATGTGATTCTGAGGAAATTTCTGTGGGAGGAATCGACCAGATCGAGGCAGAAGTATTTCGGGATTTTGACTATGTAGCACTGGGACATATCCACAGTCCGCAGAATGTGGGAAGTCCGAAGATCCGATACTGCGGGACACCGCTGAAATATTCGTTTTCCGAGGCAGGCCAGCAGAAATCCGTGACGGTTGTGGAACTTGGAGAAAAAGGAAGCCCTGATGTACGTGAGATCCCTCTGACGCCGCTGCGTGATATGCGAAAACTGAAAGGTACTTATATGGAGCTGACTTCACAGTCCAATTATAAGGACACAAATACGGATGATTATGTGCAGATCACATTGACAGATGAGGAAGATATCGTGGACGGAATGCAGAAACTTCGTACCATTTATCCAAACCTTATGCGTCTGGATTATGATAACCGCCGTACACGTGAGAACCAGGAAATTGCCGGCACAGAGAGAACCACACAGAAATCAGAGATGGAATATTTCGAGGAATTTTTTGAGCTGCAGAACAATCAGCCGATGAATGAAGAGCAGCGGAAGTTTTCCGAAGAACTGATACGGAAGCTTCAGGAGGTGTAAAATGAGACCGGAAAAACTGACTATCAGCGCCTTCGGGCCCTATGCAGATAAAACAGAAATTGATTTTTCAAAACTTGGAGAAGGCGGACTTTATCTGATCACCGGGGACACCGGGGCAGGAAAAACCACGATCTTTGATGCGATCACCTTTGCACTGTACGGAAGAGCCAGTGGAGAAGTACGGGAATCTGCCATGTTCCGCAGCAAGTATGCAAAAGATTCCGCAGAAACATTTGTGGAACTTGTTTTTTCCTACCAGGGAAAAACTTATCAGGTGCGTCGGAGTCCGGAATATATGGCTCCGAAAAAAAGAGGCACAGGACTGACTTTACGAAAAGCAGAAGCACAGCTTATTTATCCGGATGAACGTCAGCCAGTGACAAAAGCAAAAGATGTGACTGCGGCGGTGGAGCAGCTTCTGGGACTGAGTTACGACCAGTTCACACAGATAGCGATGATCGCTCAGGGGGATTTTCAGAAATTATTGCTGGCAGGAACGGTACAGCGTGGCGAGATCTTCCGGCAGATTTTTCACACGGGGCTTTACCAGCAGATCCAGATGAGACTCCGGGATGCGGCTATTTCCCGATATAAAGATTACGATGAAATGCGCCGGAGTATCGCACAGTATCTGGATGGAGTGAGGTTTCAGACGGATGCAGGAACAGAAGCGGAGGAATTTTTAAGGCTCAGGAAATCGAAATTTGAAGGAAAGCTGGAACGGAGTCTTGAGCTCCTGAAGCTGTTTATTGACAGAGGAGAACGCCGGGAAAATGAACTTCGGAAACAGGAAGAGGAAGTGGACCGGGAAATCCTGACAATGGAAAAAATGCTGAATCTTTCCGCACAGAAACGAGGCCTGGAACAAAAAAGAAAGCTTGCCCGAGAACAGCTTGAGAAACTTCTTCCGGAACTTAAGAAAGCATCGGAAGAGGCGGAAAAATATAAAGATGCAGATCAGAGATGTGAGAAACTGGGACTTCTGATCCGGGAAAAACAGAAAAAGCTGAAGAAATACCAGGAGCTGGAGCAGCTGCAGAAAGAACGAATAGAGATTGAACGGCAGCTGGAAAACTGTAAGGTACAGCAGAAAAAGATCATCCGGCAGGAAGAACAGCAGCAGAAAGAAATGGAACAGCTGAAAACGGAACGGGAACAGCTGGGAAATTCTGAGCTGGATTTGCAGAAAGCGCTCACAGAAAAAGAAAAACAGACGCGGAGAAAGAAAGAACTGAACGGACTTATCGCTGAGATCCGGAGATTTCAAGGCCTTTATGATAAAACCAAAGAGCAGCAGAAAAAGTATCAGTCTGCTTGCAGAGATGCACAGCAGCAGAGAGAATATTATCAGCAGATATTCCATATTTTTCTGGATGCGCAGGCAGGCCTTCTGGCCCGGGAGCTTAAGGATGAAGTGCCCTGTCCTGTGTGTGGGTCCCTGAGTCATCCAAATCCCAGAATGCTTTCCAGAGAACAGACAGTTGATCAGAAAACACTGGATAACGAGAAACGTAAGCTGGACAAAATGGAAAAGGATTCTGTAGATCAAAGCCTGAAAGCAGGAAGTTTAAAGGAACAGAGCAATGCATCCTGGAGGCAGATCGTAGCCAGTGCAGAAGAGCTTCTGGAAGAGTTTCAGGAATTTCATAAGAAAAATAAAAGCGGGAACGGACAGACAGAGGATTTTATGACTGTGTGGAAACAGCTGACTTCTATGGTAAAAAGGGCACAGGAACAGTGCGAGGATCTTCTGGCGGAAAGTGAAAAAGAAATCCGGAAAGCCCAGGAAAATACAAAAAGAAAGAAAACAGTGGAAAAGTCCCTGGAGCGTCTTGAAAAGGAAAAAGAGGAGCTGCTTGAAAAAAAGAATTTCTTTGACAGAGAGCAGGCCGGCCTGAGGATGAAAGCATCCGAGAATCAGAAACAGCAGCAAAATATGGCAGACGAGATACGTCTTGTTGTGGAAGAACAGTCCGGTAAAACGGACAGTATAACCCAGGACACCTGGGAAGCCGGTAAAGAAAATCTGGAAAAAGAGATCAGGGAAAGACAGCAGGAGTACAGAAGCCTGAAGGAAAACAGCAGAAAGGCGCAAGAAACACTGCAGGGATTTCAGGCAGAAAAAGAAAGGATAGCTTCCTCCATAGAGACTTTTGAAGTGCAGCAAAAAGAGATCGGAGAAATTCCGGAAGCGGAGATCAGAGAACAGCGCGCACAGGCTTCTGAGCGGAAAAAAGATCTCGCAGAAGAAAGAAAAGAGCTCTTTTCCATTCAGAAAGGAAACCAGGATGTTTTTCAGAAAGTGCAGAAGCGCCGGGAGGAAATGACAACAGCGGAAAAGGAATATGCATGGATCAGGAATCTTTCTGATACAGCCAACGGAAAACTGAACGGAAAGGCAAAGATCGAGCTGGAGACTTATATCCAGATGGCATATTTTGACCGGATTCTGCGCAGAGCCAACCTCCGTCTTATGACGATGAGCAGCGGGCAGTATGAGCTGAAACGCCAGGAACAGAGTAAAAACCAGAAAGAAAAAGCAGGTCTTGACCTGAATGTTATCGACCATTATAACGGAACAGAACGAAGTGTAAAGACATTGTCCGGTGGAGAATCTTTCCAGGCTTCTCTGTCCCTTGCACTGGGGCTTTCTGATGAGATCCAGGCATCAGCAGGGGGAATCCGGCTGGACTCTATGTTTGTGGATGAGGGATTCGGTTCTCTGGATGAAGAATCACTGGAACAGGCGCTGAAAGCGCTGGCAGGACTTGCAGACGGAAAACGTCTGGTGGGAATTATTTCCCATGTTTCCGAACTGAAAGAACGCATTGATAATAAGATCATTGTCACAAAACAGTGTAACGGAGAAAATATGGGAAGCAGTATCCGAATACAGTAACTGCAGAAACAAGATAAGAAAGAAGATAAAAAAAGCTCTGACCGGGATAATGTGTATCGTCCCGGTCGGAGCTTTTGACGTATATCTGGTCAGATCGATGATATCCAAAGATCAGTCTTTCTGATATTTTTTCTTCTGTTCAGCCTTGGCTTCGCAGGTAAGCTCAATGCCAAGTTTACGGAAGCTGATCACATCCACATCAGAGAGCATTACGGAAGTATGGGCCTGGCAGCCACGGAGATTCGGGATCTGCTCCAGGGCAAGGCGTGCGGCATCACTGGTTGCGGCACTCATGGACAGGGCGATCAGGATCTCATCAATGTGAAGACGTGGGTTTTTGCTTCCGAGATATTTGGTCTTCAGCTGCTGGATCGGATGGATGGCATCAGGAGAGATCACATGCTGCTCATGGTCAACTCCAGCCAGTTCTTTCAGGGCATTCAGAAGGAGAGCTGCAGATGCACCGAGAAGATCGGAAGTTTTTCCACATACGATTCTGCCGTCCGGAAGTTCCATTGCTGCAGCAGGGCCATTGGTTTCTTTCTCTTTTTCGAGGGCAGCAGGTACAACCTTTCGGTCTGTGATCTCTGCGTGAGCCTGCTGAAGGAGCAGTTCGATCTTGCGTACTTCATTCTCTGTACCGGAACCGGAAACCAGAGCGTCCATGCTCTTGTAATAGCGGCGGATGATCTCCTGACGGGAAGCTTCCTGGCATACTTCATCATCAATGATACAGTTGCCTGCCATGTTAACACCCATATCTGTCGGAGATTTGTACGGGCAGCTGCCCATGATCTTCTCAAACATAGCCTGTACAACAGGGAAAACCTCTACATCACGGTTATAGTTAACAGTAGTCTTGCCGTAAGCTTCCAGATGGAACGGATCGATCATGTTGACATCATTCAGATCTGCAGTGGCAGCTTCATAAGCAAGGTTTACCGGATGTTTCAGCGGGAGGTTCCAGATCGGGAAGGTCTCGAATTTTGCATAGCCGGCTTTTACGCCACGTTTATATTCATGATAGAGCTGAGAAAGGCAGGTTGCCATCTTTCCGCTTCCAGGTCCTGGTGCTGTGATGACAACGAGAGGTCTGGTAGTTTCGATATAATCATTCTTTCCGTAGCCTTCATCACTTACAATAAAGGAGGTATTGCTTGGATATCCCGGGATCAGGTAAAGCTTGTAAACACGGATTCCCAGCTTCTCCAGACGTTTCTTGAAGAGATCGGCACTTTCCTGGCCGGAGTACTGCGTGATGCATACACTTCCTACATACAGGCCACGGCTTGTAAACTCATCCATAAGACGGAGCACGTCTTCGTCATAGGTAATGCCAAGGTCGCCGCGCACTTTATTCTTGTCAATGTCATTGGCACTGATAACAATAACGATCTCCGCCTGATCAGAAAGCTGCATCAGCATGCGGAGTTTGCTGTCCGGTTCAAAACCCGGAAGAACACGGGATGCATGGTAGTCGTCAAACAGTTTGCCGCCGAATTCAAGATAAAGTTTGTTGCCGAACTGACCGATCCTTTCACGGATATGTTCTGACTGCATTTTCAGATATTTGTCATTATCAAAACCTATTTTCATTTGTCTGATTTCCTCTCCTCTTTAATTTTCCAAATCACTGGGAACAGTATACTACAATTTAATGTTCACTGGCAATATCCCATGAGGTGTTTTTTACAGGTATTTTTACAATCTCACGGTTGATTTATACGGTTTTTCTCTTTATAATAAAGAAATGACAAGAGGAGGAAAAAAATGAATAATCAACTGAATAATGATCAGGACGGGAAGCGACCTGATAACAAAGATCCCAGGCAGGGGTCAGGTAAGAATCATCAGTCGATTCTGGCTTTTCTGATATGCCTCCTGGTCACACTGGTGTGTTTTGCGTTGTTTACCAACATGCTGAAGGATAACAGCAGTGAGATCTCCTATGATAAATTTATCGATATGGTGGATAAGGACCAGGTTAAGGAAGTAACGATCCAGTCCAATACATTGACGATCGTACCCAAGAAGCAGAATTCCAAGTACGAGGATATGAGCTATTACACGACGAAGACTGAGGACAGCACAGCGCTGACTAAGCGGCTGGAAGGCAGGGGAATCAAGTTTGAGACAGATCCGCCGGATGCGTTTGGCGAGTTCATTGCGATGATCTTAAGCGTAGTTCTTCCGACACTGCTTCTTTTTGGTCTTCTGATGTTCTCCATGCGGCGCATGAATAAAGGCGGCGGGATCATGGGTATGGGCGTTGGCAAGAGTAAAGCCAAGGCTTATGTGCAGAAAGAGACGGGAGTTACCTTTAAGGATGTGGCCGGTCAGGATGAAGCCAAGGAATCTCTGCAGGAAGTTGTGGATTTCCTTCATAACCCCGGAAAATACACAGCCATCGGAGCCAAACTGCCGAAAGGAGCCCTTCTTGTAGGCCCTCCAGGAACCGGTAAGACACTGCTTGCAAAGGCAGTTGCCGGTGAGGCACAGGTGCCGTTCTTCTCCCTTTCCGGATCGGAGTTTGTGGAGATGTTTGTAGGTGTGGGGGCATCCCGTGTCCGTGACCTTTTTGAGGAAGCCAAGAAGAATGCACCGTGTATCGTATTTATTGATGAGATCGATGCCATCGGTAAGAGCCGTGATTCCCGCTATGGCGGCGGAAATGACGAGCGTGAGCAGACACTGAACCAGCTCCTTGCGGAGATGGACGGTTTTGACACTTCCAAGGGTCTTCTGATCCTTGCTGCTACCAACAGACCGGAAGTTCTTGATCCGGCGCTTCTCCGCCCGGGACGTTTTGACAGACGTGTGATCGTTGACAGGCCGGATCTTAAGGGGCGTGTGGATATCCTGAAGGTACATGCCAAGAATGTGCTTCTGGATGAGACAGTTGACTTTGAGGCAATTGCCCTTGCAACTTCCGGTGCGGTAGGTTCGGATCTTGCCAATATGATCAATGAAGCTGCGATCCTTGCGGTCAAGAAGGGACGTAAGGCAGTCTGCCAGAAAGATCTGGAGGAGTCCGTAGAGGTAGTTCTTGTTGGTAAAGAGAAGAAAGACCGTATCTTAAGCAAGCAGGAACGCAGGATCGTATCTTATCACGAGGTCGGCCATGCGCTGGTAAATGCTCTTCAGAAAGATGCGGAGCCTGTACAGAAGATCACCATTGTACCCCGCACCATGGGAGCACTTGGTTACGTTATGCAGGTACCTGAGGAAGAAAAATATCTCAATACCAAGAAAGAGCTGGAAGCTATGCTGGTAGGCTATCTTGGCGGACGTGCCGCAGAGGAGATCGTATTTGATACAGTTACCACGGGTGCTGCCAATGATATTGAGCAGGCTACCAAGGTGGCCAGAGCCATGATCACACAGTACGGTATGTCTGAGAAATTCGGACTGATGGGACTGGCAACACAGGAAGATCAGTACTTAAGCGGAAGAGCAGTCTTAAACTGTGGCGATGATACCGCAACAGAGATCGACCATGAAGTTATGAAACTTCTCCATCATTCTTATGAGGAGGCCAAGAGGATTCTTGGAAGCCACAGAAAAGAGATGGATAAGATCGCAGAATATCTCATTCGTAAGGAAACCATCACCGGCAAGGAATTTATGAAGATCCTCCGTGCGGTGCAGCAGGGAATGGACATCCCGGAGAATCTGGATGATCTGGTCCTTTCCGAAGATGAAAAAGAAGTGTCCAATAAACAGGACACTGTGAAAAATGCGGAAGATGTCACAACAGTGGAAACAGAAGCAGCCAAGCTCAGACCTGAGATGTCAGTGCAGAACCTGACAGAGGTTCCACAGACACCGGAGAAAACAGAAGAAACTGTTCAGGCGACAGATACCGATCATACAGAAACAGAAGAAAAGCCGGGATCACAGGCATAAAACAGATCATCGGAAAACCGGGAGAAATCCCGGTTTTCTTATTACCGTAATGGTAAAACAGGAGAATAATTATGTTCATAATCGAGGAAGAATTAAAAAAACTTCCGGCAAAACCGGGAGTTTACATCATGCATGGTGAGAAAGATGAGATCATCTATGTGGGAAAAGCCATCAGCCTGAAAAACCGTGTGCGCCAGTATTTCCAGAGCAGCCGTAACAAAGGGGCGAAGATTGAAAGAATGGTTACGCACATAACCAGGTTTGAGTACATTATTACGGACTCTGAGCTGGAAGCTCTTGTGCTGGAGTGTAATCTGATCAAAGAGCACCGTCCCAAATATAATACTATGCTCAAGGATGATAAGAGTTATCCATTTATCAAGGTGACTGTCAATGAACCATACCCGAGAGTACTTTTTGCCAGAAGAATGAAAAAAGATAAGGCCAGATATTTTGGACCTTATACCAGCGGCGGGGCGGTAAAAGATGTGATCGAGCTGGTGCGGAAACTGTATCAGGTACGTTCCTGCAATCGTAATCTTCCAAGAGATACGGGAAAGGACCGCCCCTGCCTGTACTATCATATGAAGCAGTGCAAGGCACCCTGCCAGGGCTATATCAGTCAGGAAGAATACAGGAAAAACATCAATAAAGTGATCAAATTTCTGAACGGAGATTTTCAGGATACGATCAGTGAACTGATGGAAAAAATGCAGAAAGCTTCAGAGGAAATGCGCTATGAGGATGCCATGGAATACCGTGACCTGATCCGCAGTATCGAAAAGATCGGGGAACGCCAGAAGATCACGGGCTACGGACAGGAGGACCGTGACATCATTGCAGTGGCCATGGATGAGAGCGAAGACCTCCGTGACCAGGATGCCGTTGTGCAGGTGTTTTTTATCCGGGATGGCAAGCTGATCGGCAGGGATCATTTTTATCTCCGGGTGGCAAAAGGTGATACAAAATCTCAGGTTCTTTCCAGTTTCCTGAAACAGTTTTACGCAGGTACTCCGTTTATCCCCTCTGAGATCATGCTTCAGAGTGAGATCGAGGATGCGGAAATTATCGAAGAGTGGCTGACAACAAGGCGGAAGCAGAAAGTGCATATCCGTGTTCCAAAGAAAGGTACCAAGGAAAAACTGGTGGAGCTTGCGCTGGAAAATGCCCGTATGGTTCTCTCAAAGGACAGAGAGAGGATTAAAAGAGAAGAAGGCCGTACGATCGGTGCTGTTCACGAAGTGGAGGAATGGCTGGGCCTGAAAAATGTGGTGCGGATGGAAGCTTACGATATTTCCAACATCAGTGGTTTTGAGTCAGTAGGTTCCATGGTCGTTTACGAAAAAGGCCGTCCGAAGCGCAGTGATTACCGCAAGTTCAAGATCAAATGGGTGCAGGGACCGAACGATTATGCCAGTATGGAAGAGGTATTAACCCGAAGATTTACCCATGAGAGTAACGGAGAATTTGACAGTTTTGCAAGACTGCCGGATCTGATATTGATGGATGGTGGAAGAGGTCAGGTGAATATTGCATTGAAAGTGCTGAATGATCTGGGAATCCGTATTCCGGTCTGCGGTATGGTGAAGGATGATCATCACAGGACCAGAGGTCTGTATTTTAATAATGTGGAAATTCCCATTGATACATCCAGTGAAGGTTTCCGTCTGATCACCAGGATACAGGATGAAGCACACCGCTTTGCCATTGAGTACCATCGTTCTCTCAGAAGTAAGGAACAGGTCCATTCCATTCTGGATGATATTCCCGGAATCGGTGACACCAGGAGGAAAGCACTTCTCCGTAAATTCAAATCTGTGGAAAACATCCGTGATGCTTCGGAAGAAGAACTTGCACAGACAGAGAGCATGAACGCGGGAAGCGCCCGTCAGGTCTATGAATTTTTTCATAAATCCTGATGCTGCATTGCAGTTTCAACCGTGATTGTGTATAATTAAGGATAAGATGTCTCACGCTCTGGTACAGCGGATATCAAGTAACCGCCATGTACTGATAAAACGGCGGTGAGAATGCAAACTTTCAGCGAAAAGGAGAAAAAAGTATGAAGGGTGTACAGTTGACAAAGATGGTACAGGAACTGGAGCTTAACAATCTGACTCCGGAAATCGACCTGTCAGGCATCGTGATCAAGACTGCGGAGATCAACAGACCTGCGCTTCAGCTTACCGGATATCTGGAGCATTTTGCGAATGAGCGTGTACAGATCATTGGATATGTAGAGTATACGTATCTGATGCAGCTCAATGAAGAAGAGAGACGTTTTAAATATGAGCGTTTTATCTCCAGCAAGATTCCATGTGTTATTTTCAGTACCATGACCCGTCCGTCTCAGGACATGATCGATCTGGCTGTTAAATATAATGTTCCGACATTCGTGACAGAAAGAACAACTTCCAGCTTCATGGCAGAGATCATCCGCTGGCTTGGTGTACAGCTTGCACCGTGTATTTCCATTCATGGTGTACTGGTGGATGTTTATGGCGAGGGAATTCTGATCACAGGTGAGAGCGGTATCGGTAAGAGCGAGGCTGCTCTGGAGCTGATCAAGCGAGGCCATCGTCTTGTCAGTGATGATGTTGTCGAGATCCGTAAGGTCAGTGATGTGACACTGGTAGGTTCTGCACCGGATATCACACGTCATTTTATCGAACTTCGAGGCATCGGTATCATCGATGTAAAAACACTGTTCGGTGTCGAGAGTGTTAAGGATACCCAGTCGATCGATCTTGTTATCAAGCTTGAGGAGTGGGACAGAGATAAGGAATACGACCGTCTGGGACTTCATGAGGAATATACAGAGTATCTTGGAAACAAGGTTGTATGCCATTCTCTTCCGATCCGTCCGGGACGTAACCTGGCGATCATCGTTGAGGCTGCCGCTGTCAACCACAGACAGAAGAAGATGGGATACAATGCGGCAGAGGCACTGTACAAGCGTGTTCAGGCGAACCTTGCCAAGAAGAGAGAGAATCCAGACGACGAAGAGTAAGAGAGGATAGGAAATGGGAACATATTGTTTTGGAATTGATGTAGGTGGAACAACTGTAAAATGCGGACTTTTCCGCACAGACGGAACTCTTGTTGAGAAATGGGAGATTCCGACCCGCAAGGAGAATAACGGAGATCAGATCCTTCCGGATGTGGCAGCAGCCGTAAATGCCAAGATCGAAGAGAAAGGCATTTCCAAAGACGACGTAGAAGGTGTTGGAATCGGCGTTCCTGGACCGGTAAACTCCAAAGGTGAGGTAGATCGGGCGGTAAACCTTTACTGGGGTTACAAGAATGTTGCAGGAGAAATGGAGGAACTGACAGGACTTCATGCAAAAGCTGGCAATGATGCCAATGTGGCTGCTCTTGGCGAAGCGTGGAAAGGTGCGGCAGCAGGTTCCTCCGATGTGATCATGGTTACACTGGGAACGGGTGTTGGCGGTGGAATCATTGTTGATGGTAAGATCGTAACAGGCCATCACGGCGCTGGCGGAGAGATCGGACATGCCAATGTGGATCATCACGAGACAGAATCCTGCAACTGTGGAAACAGGGGCTGTCTGGAGCAGTTTGCCTCCGCAACCGGAATTGTACGTATGGCAAAAAAAGAGCTTGCAGCTTCCGAAGAGAAAAGTGTGCTCAGAGATATGGAGAATATTTCCGCAAAAGCAGTTCTGGATGCATTCAAGGAGAATGATCCGGTAGCAGTTGCAACCATGGAAAAAGTTGGAGAGCAGCTTGGCGGTGCCCTTGCGATCATTTCCTGTGTGACAGATCCGGAAACCATCGTTATCGGCGGTGGCGTTTCCAAAGCGGGCCAGCCGCTTGTTGACTGTATTCAGAAATATTACAGAAAGTATGCATTTGCATCCTGTAAAGATACACAGATCGTGATCGCAACCTTGGGAAATGATGCCGGAATTTACGGCGCAGCCAAGATGGTGCTCTGATCAGAAAAATAAGATAAAAAAAGTGGATTCCCATATTCGGGAGTCCACTTTTTTACGTTATAATGATTGATCAATAGTATTCTACAGGATCGCCATCGCTGCCAGTATCATCTCCGGTGTCTCCACCGTCATCATCGCCGGTGTTATCGCCGCTGCCGTCATCACCGCCTGTGTTGTCACCACCGGAATTATCACCGGTGTTATCGGTGTTGTCACCACCGGAATTATCACCGGTATTATCGGTATTGTCGCCACCGGAATTATCACCGGTATTATCGGTACTGTCACCGCCGGCAGTACTGTCAGTTCCGTCCGGTGCAGCAGTCGGAATAGCGGCAGCGGCGGAATCTGTGTCTGCATCAGTGTCTTCACTGTAACTGTAATCATTTTCACTGTAATCACTGCTTCCGTAGAAGTGCTTGTCACAGTATTCTGTTGGAAGACTGGAAATATCAAAATATTCTGTTATAGTCGGACAACCGGCACGAGGGAGAAGCCCTGTCTCTGAGCAGACGCTGGCTTTTTCCACACTGGAAGGCATATCGAAATCTTTGTCATCCAGGCCTTCATGGATACGGTTCATAACTTTTTTCCAGAGATTCTTGTGGAAATTACGGGCATCCTCAGGGATTTTCTCGTTGTTGTCATAACCGGACCATACAGCACATGTGTAGTATGGTGTGTAACCAACGAACCAGAGGTCATTATAATCTTCGGTAGTACCTGTTTTTCCTGCAACAGTCATATTATCAAGCTGGCAGGCAGTACCGGTACCCTTCTTTACAACATCCTCCATAGCGCTGGTAAGCAGGTAAGCGGTGCTGTCTTTGATCACAGATCTGGAAACAGAAGTGTTTTCGATCAGGACATTTCCGTCATGGTCAAGGATCTGTGTATAGTAAATTGGTTTAATATAATTTCCGCCATTGGCGATCGCTGCATATGCGGCACAGAGTTCAACATTTTTGACACCATTGGTAATTCCGCCAAGTGCTGTTGCCAGATTGGCATCACTCCATATATTTCCGTTGGCATCTTTATCTGCCTCAGTTCCATGTGCCAGAGTTGTAAATCCGAAATCATCCAGATATTTAAGACCAAGAGCAGGAGTAACCTGTTCCAGGCATTTGACTGCAACAACATTGATGGAATTCTGGATTGCCTTACGGATCGTGGTCTCGCCGCCATAGCTTCGTGTGGCATTGTTAACCGGAGAGCCGTCCGGATATTCATATGGTTCATCCATAAATGTGGTAGCCAGTGTATCACCTTTTTCGTTCAGAGCCGGAGCATAGGTGGATACAATCTTAAAGGTAGAACCAGGCTGTCTGGTTGTATCTGTGGCACGGTTCAGTGTCAGGCTGGCTGTTTTTTCACCACGGCCACCGATCAGGGCTTTTACATAACCGGTATGCTGATCGATGACAGACATGGAAGACTGCGGTTGTGGTGCAAAGTTTACGCGCTCGGAAACCACGGTACTTCCGTCAGCCAGGATGCTGGCCTTGTACTGATCAACATACTGCTGGCCTTCTTCCGGAGAATCGAAGAGAAGATCGAATTCCGGATCCTGATCACGGAAATAGAGCTGCAGCATTTCCTTGCTGTAATTTTTCTGGTTTCCGTCTGCATCCTGAACGGTCAGTGCGTAGTCCAGCTCATACTGTACATCAGCCGGATAATTATCCGGATCCGCGTACTCTTCATCCAGGATCTTCTGAATACTGGAATCCAGGGTTGTCATGATCTTCAGACCGCCACTGTAGAGAAGATTGGTTGCCTGAGTTTTGGTGTAACCTTTGATATTCATAAGGTCGCTGATGACCTGATTGGTAACCTCGTCTTCAAAGTATGTGTAAACGGTGCTTTCTTCTTCTGTATTTTCCATCTGTGCAGCCTGAATACGGGTATAAACATCATCGTTCAGTGCTTCGTTATATTCATCCTGTGAGATATAGTTCTGATCTAGCATGTGATCCAGAACTTCCTTACGTCTCTTGGAATTTGCTTTCGGGTTGGTGATCGGATTGAATTTGGTAGGATTCTGAGTGATACCTGCAAGGGTTGCACATTCAGAAAGATTCAGATCCCATACATCTTTATTGAAATATTTCTTGGAAGCTGCCTGTACGCCGTAGGAACCTGCACCAAGGTTGATGGTATTCAGGTAATTTTCGAGAATTACAGATTTATCGTATTTCTTTTCAACCTGTACAGCCAGGTACTGCTCCTGAAACTTACGTGTGAAACGTTCCAGCTGTGTGGACTCGTTGGTCCAGTCTGTGAAAACATTATTCTTCAGAAGCTGCTGTGTGATGGTACTGGCACCCTCGGAAAAATTACCGGTGGTGATCGCCTTCATTCCGGCACGTGCGATACCCCGGACATCAATACCGTTATGTTCATAAAAACGTTCATCCTCAATGGCTACCACTGCATGCTGCAGACTGACCGGGATCTGGTCCAGAGAGACCGGAAGACGGTTGGATGTAGGTGCTGAAAGCTGTCGGATCTGTGTTCCCTGGTCATCATACAGGAAGGTTGCATATCCGAGAGGTGAAATATCCACATCGTTGACATCAGGTGCACCGGCGATCACGCCCCGGAAGGAGCCGATACCAAGGCAGATAACCATGACGCAGACCGCAATCAGAGCTGTAAATAAAACCCGGATAAACGAAACATGTGCTCTTTTTTCCAGCATGGAAGTACGGGAGATCAGAGCGTTCCGCTTCTTGGAAGTGGATCTTTTTCCGTAGTTCATGTTATTCCTCCTTTATAATCCGTTTCATTATAGCAAATATAGAATGTTAAATAAACCCTTAAAAAAAATTTCACAATTCATGATATCTTATACATTGTGCAATGGAGATAATTATTATACAATAAAGAAAACTCTGCAGAAAACAGAGAGAACATCAGATGAGGAAATTCCCGCGGACAAGATAGCAGAAGCGGAATCTGATGTGGCAATATCTGGAAATGTGATAGACAACGGAGGCGTAAACCATGCTGGAACATTATAAAACCATATACGAAGGCGGCGAAGGCGAACTTGTGGAAAAGAAATCCCGTTTTATCGCAACGGTCCGTCCTGTGGAAACCGAAGAAGAGGCCCTTGCTTTTATTGAAGAAATGAAAAAGAAATACTGGGATGCCCGTCATAACTGCTATGTATATTCCGTAGGGATGAACCGGGAGGCCACACGCTGCAGTGATGACGGAGAACCATCCGGAACAGCAGGAAGACCCATGCTGGATGTGCTTCTGGGCGCTGGAATCTATAATGCAGCTATCGTGGTGACCAGATATTTTGGTGGTGTTCTTCTTGGAACCGGAGGACTTGTACGTGCCTACTCAGGAGCTGTCCAGGCCGGACTTGCAGCAAGTACCGTGATCGAGAAACATCATGGGATATCGCTTCAGGTGACGACCGATTATACAGGAATCGGTAAGATCCAGTATATTGCGGGAGAAAGAAGCCTGCCAATCCTGGATTCCGAATATACCGACAAGGTTGTCCTGAAGCTTATTGTGCCGGATGACCAGATCGAAGAGGTGAAAAAAGCCATCACAGAGGGAACCAACGGAAGAGCCGGACTTGAGAAAGATGCAGAGCTGTATTTTGCAAAAGTAAACGGAGAAGTGAAAACCTTCGAAAAATAAAGGAAAAAGAGTGTCGAAAAAAGCGGAATGCCTGTTTTATGGCGTAAACAGTGTCGGAATAAACAGAGCAGCCCAGGACAGGTTTCTGGCAAAAAAATACCCCGGGAAACGGCAGATGTTTTCGTTACAGTCTGTCTTTCACGGGGCTTTTTCATGTTTTTTTAAATAATTCCTTTATTTCAGAAAATTTTGCTTATCAGCATTTCTCCGGTTCCGGATAATCCACACCAAAGGTATCAACAGTCATGGATTTGATCTTCTGCTCGTCAAGAGGACGGTCGCTGTAATCTGTGTCTGTCTCTGCGATAGCATTTACAACATCCATGCCCTCGATGATCTGACCGAATGCAGCGTAGCTTCCGTCAAGATGTGGAGCTGCCTTGTGCATGATAAAGAACTGGCTTCCGGCAGAGTCCGGATGCATGGCTCTTGCCATGGAGAGAACACCTGGTGTATGCTTCAGGTCATTTTTGAAACGGTTCTGGGAGAACTCGCCTTTGATGCTGTATCCCGGACCGCCCATACCGGTTCCGTCCGGGCATCCGCCCTGGATCATGAAACCGTTGATAACACGGTGGAAGATCAGGCCGTCATAAAAGCCTTTTTTTACAAGGCTGATGAAGTTATTTACCGTGTTCGGGGCAACTTCCGGATATAATTCCGCTTTCATTACATCGCCATTATCCATTGTGATGGTAACGATAGGATTTGCCATAGTTTTCGCACTCCTTTTTAAAAAGTATTGTATTTCGCTGTTCGCTCTATTATAATATGCAAAGAATAATTGTGCAAGAAAAAGGTGGAAAATATGATCATAGAAACGCATGATCCGGAGGAGACATTCGAGGTCGGAAGAAAGATCGGAATGAATGCGAAACCGGGACAGATCTATACACTGACAGGCGACCTGGGAGTTGGAAAAACCGTATTTACACAGGGCGTGGCAGCAGGTCTTGGAATCACAGAACCTGTAAACAGCCCCACATTTACCATTATCCAGGAATATGAGGACGGGCGTCTGCCATTTTATCATTTTGATGTATATCGTATCGGAGATCTGGAAGAAATGGAGGAGATCGGATACGATGATTATTTTTTCGGACAGGGAATCTGCCTCATCGAATGGGCAGAACTCATTGAGGAGATCCTCCCGGAAAAAAGGATTGAAGTTACCATTGAGAAAGACCTTGAGAAGGGTTTTGAGTACAGAAAGATCACCATTGAGGAGAGAGGGGAAGAGGCAGAATGAGAGTTTTGGCACTGGACAGTTCCGGGATCGTGGCATCGGTAGCCGTTGTGGAGGATGATACACTGGTAGCGGAATATACGGTTAATTATAAAAAAACACATTCACAGACCCTTCTTCCCATGCTGGATGAGATCGTGAAGATGACAGAGCTGGATCTTAAGACCATTGACGCCATTGCGGTAGCCAAAGGCCCGGGATCTTTTACCGGACTTCGTATCGGCTCTGCCACAGCCAAGGGACTGGGACTTGCTCTTGACAAACCACTGGTAGGGATTCCCACCGTGGAAGCGCTGGCATACAATCTCTATGATGTAAATGGGCTGATCTGCCCGATCATGGATGCCAGAAGAAAACAGGTTTATACGGGAATCTACCGTTATGAAGACCACAGACTTGTGACTGTAAAAGATCAGATGGCAGTGGGAATCGAGGAACTTCTTTCCATGCTGAATGAGATGGGAGAAACCGTGACATTCCTGGGAGATGGGGTTCCGGTATTTAAAGATATTATTGCAGATAAGCTTGAGGTACCATTTTCTTTTGCACCGTCTCATCTTTCCAGACAGAGAGCCGGAGCGGTAGGTGCACTTGGCATCCTTTATTATAAAGAGGGCAGAACAGAGACTGCAGCTGAGCACAAACCGGACTATCTCCGTGTATCACAGGCAGAGCGGGAGCGTGCCCAGAGGCTGAAAAAAGAATCAGAAGGGGAAAAAGCATGATCTTAAGAGAGATGCTGGTGGATGACCTGGATCAGGTCATGGAGATCGAAGAGGAACTTTTTTCTGTTCCCTGGACAAAAGAAGGATTTCTGACATTTCTTATGAAAGAGAATGCAATGTTTCTTGTTGTGGAAGAAAAAGGCCGGATCCTTGGGTATTGCGGCCTTCTTACTGTGTTGGACGAGGGGGATGTGACCAATGTTGCTGTCCGCAGAGACCGCCAGAGAGAGGGAATTGGAAATTTCCTTATGGAAAGCATGATCCGTCTGGCAGAAGAAAGGGGGATCACCATGATCCATCTGGAAGTCCGCGCGGGAAATGAGACGGCGATTCGGCTTTATGAGCGGCAGGGCTTTGTGAGAGACGGACTGCGTAAGGCGTACTATACAGATCCCACAGAAGATGCTGTCCTTATGACACGCACTGCATCTTAAGAAACTTTGCCACAGAACAGGAAAAGAGGAAAAATATGTTAGATGTTTGTTTACTTGGCTGCGGAGGAATGATGCCGCTGCCACGCAGATGGCTTACCGCGCTGATGACCCGCTATAATGGCAGCAGCCTGATGATCGACTGCGGGGAAGGTACCCAGGTGGCCATTAAAGAAAAGGGCTGGAGCTTCAAGCCTATAGACGTGATCTGTTTTACCCACTATCACGGGGATCATATCAGCGGACTTCCGGGACTTCTTCTGACCATGGGAAATGCGGACCGCACAGAACCCCTGACACTGGTAGGACCAAGAGGCCTGGAACGTGTGGTAAACGCGCTGCGTGTGATCGCTCCGGAACTGCCTTTTGAAATTAAATTTATCGAGATCACGAAACCGGAGGAGGTTCTGGAACTGAATGGTTACCGGATCACTGCATTCCGGGTAAACCATAATGTTACATGCTACGGGTATACCCTGGAGATCCTGCGTCAGGGAAAATTTTCTCCCGACAGTGCCAGAGAGCATGAGATTCCGCTGAAATTCTGGAATCCCCTGCAGAAAGGCCAGACCGTGGAAGATGAAGGACGGATCTACACACCGGATATGGTACTTGGTCCGCCGAGAAAAGGGATCAAGCTTACCTACACCACAGATACCAGACCAACAGAGTCCATTTTGTGCAATGCAAAAGACTCCGATCTTTTTATCTGCGAGGGAATGTACGGTGAAGATGACAAGATCGAAAAGGCAAAAGGCTACAAGCATATGACGTTTCGTGAAGCGGCTACCCTTGCCCGGGATGCGGGAGTAGGGGAAATGTGGCTGACCCATTACAGCCCGTCTCTGGTACGTCCGGACGATTACATGGATACAGTCCGTGAGATCTTTCCGAAGGCATGGCCGGGAAAAGACGGTAAAAGTGTGGAACTGAATTTTGAAGAGGACTGAAAAAAATGAAAGATACATTAATTCTTGGTATTGAGAGCTCCTGTGATGAAACGGCAGCCTCCGTTGTAAAAAACGGAAGGACTGTCTTATCAAACGTGATCTCATCACAGATCGAGATCCATAAACTGTACGGAGGCGTTGTACCGGAAATCGCCTCCAGAAACCATATCGAAAGAATCAATCAGGTCATTCAGGAAGCGCTGGACGAGGCAAATGTCACCCTGGATGATATTGATGCTATCGGTGTAACTTACGGGCCGGGGCTTGTGGGCGCGCTTCTTGTAGGCGTGGCAGAAGCCAAGGCCATTGCCTATGCAAGAAATCTGCCCCTGGTAGGTGTGCATCATATAGAAGGACATGTTTCCGCCAATTATATTGAGCATCCGGATCTGGAACCGCCATTTCTCTGTGCCATTGTATCCGGTGGACACACCCATCTTGTCATTGTGAAGGATTACGGTCAGTTTGAGATTCTGGGACGTACCAGAGACGATGCGGCGGGAGAAGCTTTTGATAAAGTTGCCCGTGCTATTGGCCTTGGATATCCGGGAGGACCGAAGATCGACAAGCTTGCAAAAGAGGGAAATCCGGATGCCATTGAGTTTCCACGTGCAAAAATCGGCGAAAATCCATATGATTTCAGCTTCAGCGGCGTGAAATCTGCAGTTCTTAATTACTTAAACGGTGCAAAAATGAAAGGCGAGGAAGTAAACCGTGCGGATATCGCGGCATCCTTCCAGAAAGCGGTTGTTGATGTGTTGGTAGAACATACCATGCAGGCGGCAGCTGATTTTGGCATGAAAAAAATTGCTATTGCAGGAGGTGTTGCCTCCAATGGAGCACTTCGCGCTGCCATGGAAAAGGCATGCACAGACCGTGGATACAAATTTTACCGCCCGTCACCGATCTTCTGCACAGATAATGCGGCAATGATCGGAGTGGCTGCTTATTATGAGTATATCAAGGGAACACGCCATAGCTGGGACCTGAATGCAGTTCCGAACCTGAAACTTGGCGAACGATAAAAGAATCCGGGGTAATTGATCATGGGAGAGTGCAGAAATACAGCCATTGTCCTGGCTGCAGGGCAGGGAAAGCGTATGCACAGCAAAATACAGAAGCAGTTTATGGAGCTTAACGGAATGCCGGTGCTCTGTTATTCTCTGCGCTGTTTTCAGGAAAGTCCGCTGATCCGGGATATCATTCTGGTGACAGGGGAGGAGCATGTTTCCTGGTGCAGAGAAGAAATCGTGGAAAAATACGGTTTTACAAAAGTTTCTGCCGTAGTATCCGGTGGAAAAGAGCGGTATGATTCCGTTTATGAAGGACTTCGTGCGTGCAAAGACACGGAATACGTACTGATCCATGACGGTGCCAGACCGTTTATTGATAATGGGATCATCGAAAGAGGACTTATGGCAGCAGCACAGACAGGTGCCAGTGTTGTTGGCATGCCCTCCAAAGACACGGTTAAGATTGCAGATGCGGAGGGAAATGTCAGTGAAACTCCGGATCGCAGCAGTGTATGGATCGTTCAGACTCCACAGATCTTTCGGTATCCGCTGATCTACGACGCATATACCAGCATCCTTAAGAAAGAAATGACCGGGATTACAGATGATGCCATGGTAGCAGAACATGAGACCGGTGTGAAAATCCGCTTTTCGGAAGGTTCCTATCGTAATATCAAGATTACAACACCGGAAGATCTTGTCATTGCAGAGGCATTTTTGAGAGAAAACAGAGAATAGAACAGAGGAAAAATCCCTGTAAATATGGGCATATAGCGGAAATTGAAGCTATATGTCCAATTTTTTGAAAAAAATATCAAATTTGTTATTGACAGGTAAGATATTTGATGATAGAATACAACATGCGCTGACAAAACAGCACAAAAAATGTTGAAAAACAATATATGGAGAGATATCGAAGTGGTCATAACGAGGCGGTCTTGAAAACCGTTTGTCCGCAAGGGCGCGTGGGTTCGAATCCCACTCTCTCCGCTAGTCAAATACATAATAAAAAAACTTTTGAAAAAAGTTAAAAAAGTACTTGACAACATAAAAGATACGAGATATAATATCACCTGTCGCTGAGAGCGATAGAGATAAATATCAGAACTACTTAGTAAGTAGGGCAATTTGGAGAAGTACCCAAGCTGGCCGAAGGGGCTCCCCTGGAAAGGGAGTAGGTCGTTAATAGCGGCGCAAGGGTTCAAATCCCTTCTTCTCCGTTGGTCTCCAAGATAGTGAGACTATGCAAAGAACCTTGATAATTGAACAGTATAACCAACCCTGAAGATTTCTTAAAAAGCCAGATTGCGAAAGCAGTCAGGCGAGTGAAATTTTTAGCGTAGTATAAACTACAACCTATAAAAACAGTAAAGTCTTTTAAGTAAGACACACAAACGGACAGGAATGCGTTAGCGCAGAACTGGACAGAGAATTGAACATGAGAGTTCGATCCTGGCTCAGGATAAACGCTGGCGGCGTGCTTAACACATGCAAGTCGAACGAAGTTTTTCTTTCGGGATAAACTTAGTGGCGGACGGGTGAGTAACGCGTGGGTAACCTGCCCTGTACAGGGGGACAACAGCTGGAAACGGCTGCTAATACCGCATAAGCCCTTAGCACTGCATGGTGCATAGGGAAAAGGAGCAATCCGGTACAGGATGGACCCGCGTCTGATTAGCCAGTTGGCAGGGTAACGGCCTACCAAAGCGACG
>OKUL01000364.1_pt1 | contig 26353 bp, 21 predicted proteins | sample 1606631 | NCBI WGS metagenome assembly OKUL01 (sample SAMEA3882518, study PRJEB24775) | human gut metagenome | biome: human-associated habitat; feature: intestine environment; material: feces | place: Netherlands | collected 2009/2010 | reverse complement strand
TACAAAATCAATCCAAAAGTTGACGATATTCCGGAGAGATATTCGAAATTTCGTAATGGTGTCAGATTATTGATTCTTGGAACAGTAGAAACAGCCGGAAGCGGCTGTGTCTGCCCGGAAAATGTAATGCTTAAACGGATCATCAACAATCTTATTCTGCACAGAGAGGATGTTGTGCTGCTGGATATGGAAGCAGGTTTGGAACATCTTGGAAGAGGGACAACAGAAGGCATGGATCAGTTTATCGTTGTGATAGAGCCAGGAGCCAGAAGTGTTCAGACTTATAGAAACGTAAAGCGTCTGGCAGAAGAACTGGGGGTAAAGAAAGTAAGAGTTGTTGCAAATAAAATCAGGGATGTAAGTGATGAAGCATTTGTGAAAGACAGAATACCGGAAAGTGATTTGCTGGGATTTGTTCATTATAATCCGGAAATTATGAATGCAGACAGAGAGGGAGTTTCTCCTTATGATTTCAGCCAGACAGCAGTAGATGAGATAAAAAAATAAAAGAAAAATTAGGTTAAGAAAATAATAGAATATATACAGGAAAAAGGTGAAAAGATGGGATTTTTTTCAGGATGTATGGACGCCAGAAACATGACTTCAATTGAAGAAGTTAAATGTCCGAAATGTAGTGCAGATATAGAAGTATTTGTGAGAGATGGAAAAACAGTTGGCGACAGTGTATGCGATAACTGTGGATATACGATAAAAGAAAACCAGATTATACAGGTGTAATTTGTAATATTACATCCACTTGACTCAGGAATGAAGCAGTGATATACTAAAACAAAAGTTATTTATAAAATAACAGTAAAAACCTGGAACTATATTGTGCGGGCTTGAACAGTTACAAAAAATGCAATTCTTGTGGAGGGTATAGGATGATACAGATTGCAATTGTGGAAGATGAAGAAATTTATGTAAAACAATTAACAGAGTATATCCGGAAATATCAAACGGAAAGGGGAAGATCAATAAAGGTTACGGTATTTGGTGATGGAGAAGATATCACTGAGAATTACAGTGGCGGTTTTGACATTATTCTGATGGATATTCAGATGCGGTTCATGGACGGTATGACAGCAGCAGAAAAAATCCGTCAGATGGATCAGAAAGTAATTATTATGTTTATTACAAATATGATTCAATATGCAGTACGTGGATATGAAGTTGATGCAATGGATTATGTAGTAAAACCAGTTGAGTACTTTTCTTTTTCACAGAAACTGGATAAAGCAGTTGGACGTATGCGCTCTGAGGTTAAAGAATTTCTTACGATTCCGATTGGGGAAGGAGTTGTAAAGATAGATATAGCAGATATCTATTTTATTGAGGGGCAGAGACATAATGTAATTTATCATACTTCGAGAGGAGATTATTGTTCAAGAATTACGATGAAAGAACTCGAGGAAAAACTTGCGGTACATAATTTTTTTCGATGTGCAAAGGGATATCTGGTAAATATGAATCATGTAGAGGGATTTGTTGGTTCTGATTGTGTGATCCATAATGTACATATACCTGTCAGCAGAACCAGAAAAAAAGAATTCATGAATCTGCTTCTGCAAAACCTCAATATGGAATGATTTCATGCGAAATGGAGGATACTATGTTATATCAGGATATTCCAAGAATTTATACGGCAATAGCAGAGTGGGGATCATGTCTGGTTTATCTTTATATCCTAAAAAAAGAAAACATGAAATCTGTACATTTTTTTACAGGCAGTCTTTTCATGTTGGCAATGCAGAGTATTTTTCTGACTTTGACAGGCAGCGTAACTGAAATTTTGTGGATTCCCTGTATGATGATCGCTGCAGGTATGATGTATGGATTTCTTATGGTCGGAGGAAATATGAAGCCTCTGGGAGCGGCTTATTGCTGTGCCCGTGCATTTGTTCTTGCAGAGTTTGCAGCTTCGCTGCAGTGGCAGATGGTATCTATTGTACAGGCATGGGGGAATCAGAGCCTCGGGGTTGAAATTCTGATTACGATGGTTGTTTTTGGAGGCTGCTTTACTATTGATATTTATTTAGAAAAAGATCTTCTGAAGCAGAATTATCTTGAACAGATGACAGTAAAGGAAGTAGTAGCGGCGGCAATCATGGCTGTTGCAATCTTTGCTTTTAGTAATCTGAGCTTTTTAAATGAAAATGCACCATTTGCGAGCAGAGAACGTGCAGATATTTTTTCTATCAGAACACTGATCGATTTTGGAGGAATTGCAATCCTGCATGCTTATCAGAGCAGGATCAGTGAGTATGTTGCCGAGAAAGAACTTTCAGTAATGAACGTGATGCTGAAAAGCCAGTATGATCAATACCGAAATTATCAGGACAGCCTGGATCTCATACAAATGAAATACCATGATCTGAAACACCAGATAACGGGACTTCGTGCGGAATCAGATGAAGAGAAACGAAAAAAATGGATTGATTCCATGGAAAAGGAAATCGCTGCTTTTGAGAATATAAGCAGAACGGGGAATCAGGTACTTGATACGATTTTGGCAGCTAAGATTTTCCATTGTCGAAAAAATCATATACAGATTACCTGTGTGGCAGATGGAAAATTATTGGATCATATGCATGTAACAGATATATGTTCTATATTTGGAAATGCTTTGGATAATGCGATTGAACATGTAATTTTAATTCCAGATCCGGAAAAAAGACTGATCCATCTGACAGTATCCGCTCAAAAAGGATTTGTGTTCATCAAGATAGAGAATTATTGTGAAGCAGAAATTTCCAAAAATGAAGAGGATCTGATTACAACAACAAAAAAGGATAGTAAAAACCATGGTTTTGGATTGAAGAGTATTCGTAAAGCTGTAGAAAAATATGATGGTTCTGTAGTATTTGGAGTACAGCAGAACTGGTTTGAATTAAAGATTCTTTTACCCAGAGTATTGTAATGCTCTGGGTATTTTTGTTGCCAAGCATACGACAAAAAGGTTCGGTGGACCTTTTTTAGTATTTTGTGCCAGATTTGCTGCATCTTGTGCCAAAAACGGCACGAAATAATAACCATGTTATAGTAATGCCAACAGGAAATGATACCTGAAAAAGATGAGAGAGTCAAAGGAGGAAAAAAGAGAATGATCAGTGTTGAAATGGAAGATGTTCTGGCGGTATTACAATTATGCAAACCGTATATTATCGGTATTATTGCTGCACTTGTAATTGGAATCGTAATTATGATCGCATGCCGCAGGATGTCCAGGGGCAAAAGATTTCTGATAAGAGGAGAAGCTGCGATCGCAATGGTTCTTGCAGTTGTTGTCTGCGTGAATATGATCTGTTTTGGACCAATGTCTACGTTGATTGGACTGGCAACGGGAAATGGAACTTTAAGCGATGAAACAAATGAAGAAGCTGCGGAAGTAGCAGAAGAAATTATGGAAGACGGAATTGTTCTTCTGAAGAATGAAAGCCTGCTTCCTTTAAATGAAACAAAAAAACTGAATATTTTTGGCTGGGAATCTATTAATCCGGCTTACGGAGGAGCTGGTTCCGGTGGAATTAATGATCTGTATGATATTGTCAGTCTGAATCAGGGACTTGAAAATGCCGGATTTTCTATTAACCAGGAACTGGTTGATTTTTATAACAATTATGGTGCAGATAATCCGGAAATGTCTATCCAGAAACAGAGCTGGACATTACCGGAGCCACCTGTAGATACTTACAGTGATGAGCTTATTAAAAGTGCGAAAGAGTTTTCTGATGTGGCAGTTGTGGTTCTTTCCAGAAAAGCAGGTGAAGGTCATAATGATATTCCTATGGATGTAAGAAAAGCAGCATATGATAATAATTCAGATGAATATGATGATTTTCCTGAGGGAGAGCATTATTTACAGCTTTCACAAACTGAGAGAGATATGGTGGATATGGTTTGCTCAAACTTTGATAATGTGATTGTGGTTTATAATGGAGCAAATCAGTTTGAACTTGGTTTCGCAGATGAATATCCTCAGATTAAATCTGTTGTATGGTGCCCCGGAACGGGAAATGTGGGATTTAATGCACTTGGTAAAGTATTTTCAGGTGAAGTCAATCCTTCCGGAAAAACACCGGATACATTTATTTATGATATGACGACTGCTCCGTGGTGGAATAATGCAGAAAAAACGGAGTATACAAATCTGGCAGATATGGCCGTTGAAGGAATGAACGCAGGAACTGCGCAGGTGTATGCTCCGGCATTTACCAATTATGTGGAAGGTATTTATGTAGGATACAAGTACTATGAAACAGCTGCACAGGAAGGTGCGATTGATTACGATAAGACTGTACAGTATCCATTTGGATATGGTCTGAGTTATACGGAATTTGAACAGAAAATGGGTGAACTGGAGGAAAAAGACGGACAGATTTCTGTAGATGTAGAAGTAACCAACTCCGGAGATGTTGCCGGAAAAGATGTAGTAGAAGTGTATTATAAACCGCCATATACAAATGGCGGAATTGAGAAATCTTCTGCAAATCTGATCGAGTTTGCAAAAACAGATCTGCTTCAGCCGGGAGAATCTCAGACCGTTACAGTTACATTCAGTATAGAAGATATGGCCTCTTATGATGAGAATAATGCAAAAGCATATGTTCTTGAAAAAGGCGATTATGTGATTTCTATCAACAGCGATTCACATACTGTGCTGGATCAGAAAACTTATACTGCAGATAAAGATGTAGTATATAAGGGAGAAAATAAAAGAGCATCAGATGATACTGCAGCAACAAATGTATTTGAAGATGCAAAAGGCGATGTGACATATTTATCACGAGCAGATCATTTTGCAAATTATGAAGAGGCTACAGCAGCACCGGCATCTGCAGAGCTGGGTGAGCCATATGTTTCTGAATATCATCTGAACAGCAACTTTGATAAGACTACATATCTCAATGATGAGGATGTAATGCCGACAACGGGAGCAGATAATGGACTTACATTAGCTGATATGCGTGATGCTGATTATGACGATCCTCGTTGGGAAAAACTTCTGGATCAGCTTACTGTTGATGAAATGGCAAATATGATTGCAATGGCAGGTTATCAGACAGCAGCCATGGATTCTGTGGGAAAAGTGGCTACACTTGATTTCGATGGACCAGCAGCAATTAATAACAACTTTACAGGAGTTGGTTCTATTGGATTTCCAATTGAAGTTGTGGTTGCTTCCACATGGAATAAGGAACTTGCACAGGCCTGGGGTGAATGCATGGGCAAGATCAGTCAGGAAATGGGTGCAGAGGGCTGGTATGCACCAGGTATGAATACTCATAGAACCGCATTTGGTGCAAGAAACTATGAATATTTCTCAGAAGATGGAGTTCTTGCAGGAAATATGGGAGCAAAAGCAGTAGAAGGAGCAAGAAAATATGGAGTTTATTCTTATATCAAACATTTTGCTCTGTATGAGGGAAATGCAAAGATGGTAAGTGTCTGGTCAAATGAGCAGGCAATCCGGGAAATCTATCTGAAACCATTTGAAATTTCTGTAAAACAGGGCGGCGCAAATGCAGTTATGGTTTCCTGGAGCTTCCTTGGAGATAAATGGACTGGAGAATGCAGTAACCTTATTAACACAGTCCTCAGAGAGGAATGGGGATTCAGGGGAATGGCGCTTACAGACTTCTTCCGAAACAATGGTCATGGATTTATGAATGCAGATGCAGCTTTGGCAAATGGAGTAGATGTAATGTTGTCCACATTCAACGGAGAAGAGAACAATGTAGCCAATCCGGAGCATCCAACAGCTGTACTTCAGATGAGAAATGCCTGCAAAAATGTCATGTATACAGTTGTAAGCAGCTGGGCTTATGACGGAGAACACGAAGAAACAGGTATGGAAAACTGGAAAAAAGCAGGAATTGGTATCGACATTGTAATAGCACTTTTCATGGCAGGAATGGAAGTACTGGTAATCAGAGGATATAAGAAAAGAAAGAATGCTGAATAAAGATGAAAGTGGGATGGAAAACAGTTATGAAACAGCAAAAATTGGTTGAAAAGATGACAATAGAAGAAAAGGCAGCGATACTCAGTGGAAAAACTGTCTGGCAGACCAGAGAAATTGACAGGCTTTCCATCCCGTCCATCTTTCTTTCAGATGGACCGCATGGAATCAGAAAACAGGCAGGAGCAGGAGACCATCTGGGATTGAATGCATCCTTGAATGCAACTTGTTTTCCCACAGCAGCGACGATAGCAAACAGCTGGAATCAGGATCTGGGGGAAGAGATTGGACAGGCTCTTGGAGAGGAAGCAGCAAGTATGGATGTAAATATCCTGCTTGGTCCGGGATTAAATATTAAAAGAAGCCCATTATGTGGAAGAAATTTTGAATATTTTTCAGAAGATCCATATCTTTCCGGGAAGATGGCAGCGTCATATATTCGTGGAATACAGAGTAAAGGCGTTTATGCCTGCCCGAAGCATCTGGCGGTTAACAGTCAGGAACTTCGGAGAATGGCAATGGACGCAGTTGTTGACGAACGGACATTAAGAGAAATTTATCTGACCGGTTTTGAGATAGCTGTTAAAGAAGGACACGCAAAAGCAATCATGAGCAGTTACAACCAGATTAATGGGATTTATGCTAATGAGGACAAACATCTTTTGACAGATATCTTGCGCAAAGAATGGGGATTTGATGGAATTGTAGTAACAGACTGGGGCGGAAGCAATGACCATGTGAAAGGTGTTGCTGCCGGCTCAAATCTGGAGATGCCGTCCTGTGGGTACGATTCTGCAAGAGAAGTGATTGCTGCTGTCCGAAATGGAACGCTGAAGGAAGCGGATTTGGATGAAAGAGTTGGAGAACTGGTGGATGCAGTGATGGAACTGACATCAGGGAAGAAGCTTTCAGATAAAAACTTTGACAGAAATGCACATCATCAACTGGCAAGGAAAGCAGCAGCAGAAAGCATGATTCTTCTGAAAAATGAAAAACAGATTCTTCCGCTGGATACCAAAAAATCCATCGCTGTTATTGGAGATTTTGCTTTTTCACCCAGATATCAGGGGGCAGGGTCTTCTATGGTCAATCCAACAAAAGTAGAAGATATGTCATCGATTTTGCAACAATATGATCTGAATATTCTGGGGATGACAAGAGGCTATCAGAGAAATGGAGATGTAGATGAGAATGATAGAAAGTTTGCATTAAATTTGGCCATGAACGCAGATATTGTAATTTTCTGCTTTGGTCTTGATGAGATCAGCGAATCAGAAGGACTGGACAGAACCCATATGCGTATTCCGCAGGACCAGATAGATCTTCTGCAGGATATCAGTAAAGTGAATGAAAATATTATTGGAATACTGAGTGCAGGATCTGCGATAGAAATGCCATGGCACACCTGCTGCAAAGCGATTTTGCATGGCTATCTGAATGGACAGGCAGGCGCTTCTGCAACATTGGATATTCTGACTGGAAAAGTGAATCCATCAGGAAGACTGGCAGAAACATATCCCATATCTTATGAACAGACACCGGCATTCCGATATTATCCAAGTAATGAGAAAACATCGGAATACCGAGAGAGTGTTTATGTGGGATATCGCTATTATGATACTTCAAAAGTCCGGGTGCAATATCCATTTGGCTTTGGGCTTTCCTATACGGAATTTACATATTCTGATCTTATCATAGAAGAGGATGGAATCAAAGTTTCGGTTACCAATACAGGTGACAGAGATGGAGCAGAGGTTGTTCAGATGTATGTAGGTCTTCCTAATGCAATCGTGTTCCGACCGGAAAAAGAACTGAAAGGTTTTGTAAAAGTTTATCTGAAGGCAGGAGAAAGCAGACAACTCAGGATTCCCTTTGATGATAAGACATTCCGTTATTGGAATATAAAAACGGGACAGTGGGAAATAGAAACAGGAACTTATCAGATTATGGTAGGAGCCAGTGTTGCAGATATTCGTTTAACAGGTATGACTGAGAGAACAGGAAATAGTAAAGGGTATCCGTATAATCCGGCAAAAATGCCTTACTATTATACAGGAATCGTGCAGAAAATATCAGATGAGGAATTTCGTGAACTTCTTGGCCATGAGATACCGAACGGAAGATGGAGTGGAAATCTGGGAATCAATGATGCAATCTGTCAGATGTATTATGCAAAAAGCCGACTTGCAAGGCTGATATATAGATATCTCACAAAAATGAAAAAGAAGAGTGAGGCACAGGGAAAGCCAGATCTGAATATTCTTTTTATTTACAATATGCCGTTTCGGGGGATTGCCAAGATGACCGGCGGGGCCGTCAGTATGGAAATGGTATATGGAATTGTCGATGCTGTGAATGGCCATTTTATGCTTGGAGTAAAAAAAGTAGTTGGCGGATATTTCAGAAACAGAAGAAATAATAAGAAATATGAAAAATTATTAAAAGGAGCCGGAGGGAAGTGCAGATGAATCATATAAAAAATATATGGAAATGTTTTGAAGAGAAACATGCTACTTTTGCAAAATGGCTTTATCAGATATTCTATTTTGTTATATTCAGTATGGGCGTGACAGTATTCCAGTATCTTGTATTTACATTTTTACCAGGGATTTTGGGAATTGGTCTGGCTGGTACAGAATTTATGTGGCCAAAGGTTTCAATGAATCTGTTTGGAGTAAAATTTACATGGAGTTTGCTGGGGTATAATGTATTGCGTGATGCAACGGGGAATATACTGATCGGTGGTGGACTTGGCTATTTTATCAGTTATGAATTGGGGTCATTTCTTGCACAGTGTATCAATTTTCCGCTTCAGAGAAATGTTACTTTTAAAAGCCATGGAAATCCTGTATATCAGGCAATCTGGTATTTTATAGCATGGGTGGTAATTTCACTGATCTGTAATGGATTTAATAATCTGTGGATGCCAGTTGCATCTGCATATGTGGCACCGGCAGTCTATAACATGCTTGTGACAATTATTACAGGTGGAGTTTCCATGGTGATTTTTTTCTTTGTGTTTAAAATTATTTTCCCGGAGGGGAAGGCTGAATCTTTCTGATAAACTGCGGAGCAGTTATTCGGTTATGAGCAAGTAGCAGAGCGGATTGTGAATATCCGCTTGACTAAGGCATTTACCTGAAATAGGTGAGTGCTTTTTTGTTTTCAAGTATTCTATAAGAGACTGTATTTATGCCCTTCATCTTTTGAATATGTGTAAGGACATTTTTTGAGCCGGCATAAAAATGATTTTTACAAAAATTAGAAATAGAAATAAGGCGAGAGAAGAATTTGAAAAATTCATTTCGAAAAGTGTGGAAATATTAGCAGAAGATGAGATGAAAATGAATATTCACAAAGATAAGATGCTATGGTATAATACAAGATACTGTATTAGGGTTTCTATGAGAGAAGCTGAAATATGGGAAAAGATTTAAAAGGCAAAGAGCTTGGATTGTGAATATCCACTTGATTGTCATTTGATATGTTGGTCAATCAAAGATTTAGCTATTGGACTGGGATAAAATCAAAGGATTTATAGGAGGAAATATAAAAAATGAAATTAGGAATCGTCGGATTACCCAATGTTGGAAAAAGTACATTATTTAATTCATTGACAAAGGCAGGCGCAGAATCTGCAAATTATCCGTTCTGTACCATTGACCCTAATGTAGGTGTTGTTACAGTGCCGGATGAGAGACTGAAGCTTCTCGGAGACTTTTATCATTCTAAGAAAGTGACACCTGCTGTAATTGAATTCGTAGATATTGCAGGACTTGTAAAGGGAGCATCCAAAGGAGAAGGCCTTGGAAACCAGTTCCTTGCAAATATCCGTGAGGTAGATGCAATCGTTCATGTAGTCCGCTGCTTTGAAGATTCCAATGTTATCCATGTAGATGGAAGTATTGATCCTATCCGTGATATTGAAACTATTAATCTGGAGCTGATCTTCTCAGACCTTGAGATCCTTGAGAGAAGAATTGCAAAAGTTACAAAAACAGCACGCATGGACAAAGAGGCTGCCAAGGAGCTTGATTTCCTTCAGAAGGTAAAAACACATCTGGAAGATGGCAAGATGGCAATCACTATGGAAATGGAAAATGAAGATGAAGAAGCCTGGATGTCTACTTATAATCTGCTTACCTGGAAGCCTGTGATCTATGCAGCAAACGTAGCAGAAGGAGATCTGGCTGATGACGGTGAAAGCAACAGCCATGTACAGGCAGTGCGCAAATATGCGGCAGAGCAGAACAGTGAGATTTTCGTTATCTGTGCAGAAATCGAAGAAGAGATCTCTGAACTGGATGATGATGAGAAGAAAATGTTCCTGGAGGATCTGGGACTGACAGAATCAGGACTTGAGAAACTTGTAAAAGCAAGCTATCATCTCCTTGGACTGATGAGTTTCCTTACTTCAGGTGAGGATGAGACAAGAGCATGGACGATTAAAATCGGAACAAAGGCTCCGCAGGCAGCAGGTAAGATCCATACAGATTTTGAGCGAGGATTTATTAAAGCTGAGGTTGTAAATTATCAGGATCTTCTGGACTGTGGTTCCTATGCAGGTGCCAGAGAGAAAGGTCTTGTAAGAATGGAAGGTAAAGAATACGTTGTACAGGATGGAGATGTGATCTTATTCCGATTCAATGTATGATGAACAGGTGATTTATGGAAATGTCGATACGTTTTCCGGGACTTGGCCTGGTCTTTGATTATGTGCCACGCTCATTTCAGATATTTGGAATGGAATTCACCATATATGGAGTACTGATTGCTGTGGGTGCTCTTCTTGGAATGGGACTTGTGACACTTGAAGCGAAACGAAATGGGGAAGATCAGAACAGGTATCTCGATATGATGCTTATCTCCCTGCTGGTTTCAGTGGCAGGTTCCAGATTATTTTATGTGGCTTTTTCATGGGGATTTTATAAAGAAAATCTGAATGCCATACTGGACTTTCGAAATGGTGGTTACGCTTTATATGGTGGTCTGCTCTTTGGATTTCTTGCGGCAGCGGTATTTTGCAGGATTACCAAAACGTCATTCTGGCAGAGTGCCGATATTGCGTGTCCCGGAATACTTCTGGGACAGGCTATAGGGCGCTGGGGTAACTTTTTTAACAGAGAGTCTTTCGGAGAATATACAGATCTGCCATGGGCAATGCAGATACCGGTTTCAGCTGTGCGGTCAGGAGAAGTTTCGGGAGCAATGAGAGATAATCTGCTGACTATAAATGGGATTTCATATATTCAGGTTCAGCCGATTTTTCTTTATGAAAGTCTGTGGTGTCTGCTGTTATTTCTGCTGTTGATGGCCATGCGCCGAAAAAAGAAATATGAAGGCGAATTGTTTATGATCTATCTGGCAGGTTATGGTCTGGGAAGGTTTTTCTTTGAATGGTTCAGAACAGATAAGCTTTATATTCCGGGGACAAAAGTGGGGATTTCGCTGGTAATTTCCGCTATATTATTTGCTGTTTTTATGCCTGTAGTGATCATACGCAGAGTGATGGCACAGAAAAGAGATACTATACGCCGGCAGAGGAGAAAAAGATTTCTGGATGAGTCAGTGAAAGAAAAAAAGATGTTTCCTGAGACTTCTGAAATGAAACCGGAACCGGAAATCCGGCCGGAGATGGATGAACAGGTAAAGCCAGATGTGGGAAATTCTCCCACAAATTCAAAAGAAGAACAGTAAAAAAACATATATCTGAAAGATAAGTGGGTTGAAAGTGGAAATTCAACCCACTTTTTGTGTATAAAAGCCCATTTTTCTCGTAAAAATAAGGTTGTTTCATAAATGTTAACAGAGTTCTAAATTTTAAAAATCTTTTTCTCCCCCTTGTTTTTTCAGCCTAAATAGTTTAGAATAAGCACATAAGTGGTAGAAAGTGGTGAATAGTGGTGGTGAGTGGGGAATAACGGCAGAGTCCATTACCACCTGAGAAATCTGAAGGGGAGATTCAGATTTTGCGAGAGTAGGTGAGTAACATGTTCATGGGAGAGTATAACCACACGATCGACGCGAAGGGGCGTCTGATCATTCCTTCTAAATTCAGGGAACTCTTAGGGGAAGAGTTTGTTCTGACAAGAGGGCTTGATGGCTGTCTTTACATTTATCCGATGGATGAATGGGAATCCTTTGAAATGAAGCTCAGATCTTTACCACTTACAAATAAAAATGCCAGAACTTTTTCACGATTCTTTGTAGCTGGAGCAACTACATGTGAACTGGACAGGCAGGGACGAATCCTTGTACCGCAGACACTGCGCGAATTTGCCGGTCTGGAGAAAGATGTGGTTCTGACAGGTAATCTGAACAGAATTGAAGTTTGGAGCAAAGAAAAATGGAATGAGATCTGTGATTATGATGACATGGACAGCATTGCAGAGAGCATGCAGGACATGGGAATCACAATCTGACAGGTCTCGTTTGAAGTATCTTGCAAAGTAAATCCAGACAGGAGACGGAGATGGAATTTAAACACAAATCTGTATTACTGGAAGAGACCATTGAAGGTTTGGATATCAAACCGGACGGAATCTACGTGGATGGTACTTTAGGAGGTGCAGGGCATGCCGGTGAGGTATGCAGGAAACTTTCTGCCAAGGGGAGATTTATTGGCATAGATCAAGACCAGGATGCGATAATTGCTGCGAGTGAGAGGTTAGCCCCCTATAAACAGGCGACGATCATTCGCAGCAATTATTGTTACATGGTACAGGAACTGGCAGCAAGAGGCATCTATAAAGTCGACGGGATTCTCCTTGATCTTGGAGTATCTTCCTATCAGCTTGACAATGAAGAACGCGGTTTTACCTACAGGGTAGATGCACCGCTCGATATGCGCATGGACCAGCGCCAGACGCAGACAGCCGGCGATATTGTCAATGGCTATGAAGAAAAAGAATTATACCGTATTATTCGTGATTACGGTGAAGATAAATTTGCAAAAAATATTGCAAAACATATTGTTGCCGCCAGACAGGTGAAACCGATTACAACCACCGGAGAACTGACAGAGATCATCAGAGAATCCATTCCCATGAAGATGCAGGTGAAGTCAGGACATCCGGCCAAGAGAACTTTTCAGGCAATCCGTATTGAGCTTAACAGAGAGCTCGATGTGCTGCGGGATTCTCTGGATGGAATGATCGATATCCTTGATGATGGCGGAAGACTTTGCATTATCACTTTTCATTCTCTGGAGGACAGAATTGTAAAGACGATTTTCAGAAAAAATGAGAATCCGTGTACCTGCCCTTCAGATTTTCCTGTATGCGTATGCGGGAAGAAATCCAAAGGAAAAGTGATCACAAGAAAGCCGATTCTTCCGGGGGAGACAGAGATGGAAGAGAATCCGCGTTCCAAAAGTGCAAAGCTTCGGATTTTTGAGAGAGTATTATAATTAGAGAGGCATGAAATGGCGAGAACGACCAGGAGTGAAACAGCAAGAAGAAGCAGAACCAGTGCCAGAACAAACAGAGGAATGTATGTTGACGGAAATACGGTCAGACGTCTTGCAGAAGTTCCGGAGAGAAAGAGGCAGCCGGGAAGACAGAATCCGGGAAGGCAGCAGACCAATCGAAACCGAAGAGTGCAGGCGAGTCCTGCGCAGGTACCAAGGCAGAAACATCAGTTGAGTAAAGAAGCACAGAAGAACAGGCAGAAGGCGACTGCAATGAACTGGGGATTTGTAGCGTTTCTGGCAGTTGTATGTGTGGCGATATTATTCTGCTCTGTGAAATATCTTCGTTACAAATCAGAGATTACCGCAAAGATGAGTACAGTTGCATCTCTTGAGGAGGAACTGGCAGATTTAAAAGAAGACAATGATGCATATTACAGCCAGGTGACATCAAATGTGGATCTGAATAAGATCAAGCAGACTGCATTGGGGAGACTGGGGATGAAATATCCGTCAGATGATCAGACAGTAACCTATTCTACATCGGGTAACAGCTATGTAAGACAGTATCAGGATATACCAGATTCAAAGTAGGTGATTAATTGAGCAATACGGGAAGAAAGAGTCGAAGAAGACCACAGAGAAAAATAAATCAAAACATGAAAGAAAAGCTGCTGATATTGTTTGGAATTGTGTTACTGCTTCTGGTAATATTAGTGCTGAGAATTACTTATATTAATGCTACCAGTGGAAGCAAATACAAAAAACAGGTGTTAAGTCAGGCACAGCAGAAATATGAGAGCCAGGTACTGCCGGCAAAGAGAGGCGATATTTATGACAAGAACGGAAATATACTGGCTACCAGCAATAAAGTTTATAATGTGATCCTGGACTGTAAAACTGTAAATTCAGATGAGGACTATGTAGAGCCAACAATACGTGCCTTAAATGAGGTGCTGGGGATTGATGAAGAAACAGTGCGTTCTCTTTTGGCCGATTCAAGAACCAGCCAGAGTCAGTATCAGGTACTGACAAAACAGCTGTCTATGGACAAAAAGAAAGAATTTGAAAAATATAAGGCAGAGGATGAAGATTCCGGTCTTACTAAAGCGCAGGCAAAGGAACGGGCAAATATCAAAGGCGTTTGGTTTGAAGAGGATTATCTGAGAAGTTACCCGTTTAATGAAACAGCATGCGATACAATTGGTTTTGCACTGGACAGAGATGTGGCAGATATCGGACTGGAAGGGTACTATAACAGCACACTGACAGGCGTAGACGGAAGACAGTATGGGTATATCAATGATGATTCAGATGTGGAGCAGACCATTATTGCTGCGGTGAATGGAAAAAGCATTCAGACCAGCATTGACATCGGTGCACAGCAGATTGTTGAGAAATATGTTAATGGATTTAAAGAGGCAATGGGGGCCAAGAATATAGGTGTCATTGTTGAAAATCCGTCCACCGGTGAGATTATTGCCATGGATGGTGGTGACCGTTATGATCTGAATAATCCGAGAGATCTTTCCGCTGTATATACAGAAGATGAAATCAAAGCGATGAATGATGTGGAAACAGTGGAGGCTCTGAATGGTATGTGGAGTAATTTCTGCGTCACAGATGCCTATGAGCCGGGATCTGTTGTAAAGCCGATCGTCATGGCTTCTGCATTGGAAAAGGGTGCGATACAGGAAACAGATACATTTGTATGCGATGGATCGCAGACTTTTGGAGATACTATGATCAAGTGTGCGGTTTATCCGAGCGCACATGGCACAGAGACACTGGGAGAGGTAATTGCAAACTCCTGTAATGATGCAATGATGCAGATTGGTGCCAAGATGGGAGCTACTCAGTTTATCAAAGCACAGAGTCTGTTTAATTTCGGAACAAGGACAGGGATTGACCTGCCGAATGAAGGCGCAGGTATTATCCATACTAAGGACAGTATGGGGGAAACAGAACTTGCATGTTCTGCTTTTGGACAGGGTTTTACCTGTACCATGATCCAGGAAATCAATGCGATGAGTTCCGTTATCAATGGCGGATATTATTATCAGCCGCATCTTGTGACAAAGGTTCTTGACAGTAATGGCGGAACTGTAAAAACAATCTCGCCGATACTTCTGAAGCAGACGATTTCCTCCAGGATTTCCAGTGATATCAGAAGCTATATGGCATTGAGTGTACAGCAGGGTACCAGCCGTCATTCCAAAGTGCAGGGTTACAGTTCAGGCGGTAAAACAGGTACAGCGGAGAAATACCCGCGAGGAAACGGAAAATATCTGGTTTCTTTTATTGGATTTGCTCCTGTAGATGACCCGGCTGTGGTAATTTATGTAGTTGTAGATGAACCGAATGTAGAGGATCAGGCAAACAGTACTTATCCGCAGTATATTGCACAGGGAATCCTTTCGGAGCTTCTTCCGTATCTGAATGTAGTGCCGGATGAATCTGAAGATGGAACAGTGCCGGAGACAGAATTGTGGGAAGGGTTTAAGGGACATTTAAAGAGTACTTCCATATCGGACAGCGAACTTGACAGTGACGGTAATCTGGTGGATGCAGATGGCAATCTGATAGACTGGGATGGAAACCGGATTGATGAAAACGGATATCTGCTGGATGCCAATGGAGACCACATATTGGATGAGGAAGGCAATTATAAGATGTCTACAAATCTTGTCAGTGCTTCGGGAAGTACGGATGCAGATTCTTCAGGAGATGCAGTATCCAATCCTGATGCACCTGCACCTCTGGAGGATGATGAAGCTGAGACGACTGAGGATAATGACGAAGAGACAGACGGTATTACCAATGAAGAAGCAGGTCTGGAATAAAAACGTATAGTTATAGCTCCGCAGAGAATGGTCATATATTGTTATGACAATCTCTGCGGAGCTTTTTTTATGAAAAAAAATATGACGTTTCACAAGAGAAAAATATGGGTGGTATTACTCTGCTGTATTTTAATGATGACAGGCCTTATCGGAAGACTGGTATATCTTATGTGTTTCAGATCAGACTATTATTATAAAAAAGCAAAAGAACTTCACGAAAGAGAGAGAGAGATCAAAGCGGCCAGAGGGGAGATTCTGGATGCAAGGGGAAAAGTTCTGGCATCAAACAGGACGGTATGTACAATCTCTGTGATCCACAGTCAGATTAAAGAACCTGAAAAAGTAATCGCCCTGCTGTCTGAAAAACTGAAAATAGATGAGGCAGAAGTGAGAAAAAGAGTGGAGAAAATCTCTTCCATAGAAATAGTAAAGACAAATGTGGAAAAAAGTACAGGTGATGAGATAAGAGAGTGCAGTCTGGCAGGGGTGAAAGTTGATGAGGATTATAAGCGTTACTATCCATGTGGAAGTCTGGCTTCAAAAGTCATTGGCTTTACGGGAGGTGATAATCAGGGAATTATCGGTCTGGAAGTGAAATATGAAGAAATCCTGAGGGGACAGCCGGGTAAAATCCTGACAACAACAGATGCCAGGGGTGTGGAAATTGATAAATTGGGTGAGACAAGGGAAAAACCGATAGAGGGGAAAAGCCTGATAATCAGCCTTGATGTAAATATTCAGGAATTTGCGCAGCAGTCAGCTTTGAAAGTAATGGAGGAAAAGCAGGCAGAACGTGTATCTATCCTGCTGATGAATCCACAGAACGGCGAAATATATGCATGTGTCAATGTGCCGGAATTTGACCTGAATGATCCTTTTACCCTGACAGATGATCTGAATATGCAGTTAAATGAATCCGGGATAACAATACCGTCGGAAGATCACAATGAACAAAGTGAACTGGCAGTGCAGACAGCATCAGGAAAAACAAATACAGAAAGAAAGCAGGAATTACTGAATCAGATGTGGAGAAATCCCTGCCTGAATGATACTTATGAACCGGGCTCCACATTTAAAATCATCACCATGGCAGCCGGACTGGAGGCTGGTGTTGTTTCACCTGGGGACCGTTTTTATTGTCCTGGATATAAAGTGGTGGAGGATCGCAGAATCCACTGTGCAAAAAGAACAGGACATGGATCCCAGAATTTTGTGGAAGGTGCACAGAATTCCTGTAATCCTGTGTTTATAGAGGTGGGGCTTCGCCTTGGGATAGAACGTTATTATAAGTATTTCAGACAGTTTGGACTTCTGGATAAAACCGGGACAGATCTTCCGGGAGAGGCAGGAACTATTATGCATCAGAAGAAAAATATGGGAGAAGTGGAACTGGCAACGGTTTCTTTTGGACAGTCTTTTCAGATTACGCCTGTTCAGCTGGCTGCAACAGTAAGTTCACTTATAAACGGAGGTAGACGGGTGACACCGCATTTTGGAGTCGCAGTGTTAAATCCTGACAGAACAGAGGGTGAGAAACTGACTTTTCCGGTAAAGGAAGGAATTGTTTCTGAAGAAACTTCGAAGGAAATAAGAGAAATCCTGGAAACAGTAGTATCTCAGGGCTCCGGAAAAAATGCAAAAATTGAAGGATATGCCATCGGAGGGAAAACTGCCACTTCTCAGACACTGCCAAGAAGTGCAAACCGTTATATTTCCTCTTTTTTGGGATTTGCACCTGCAGAAAATCCGCAGATACTGGGACTGTGCATTATTCATGATCCGAAAGGAATCTATTATGGTGGGACAGTAGCTGCACCTGTGATACGTGGTATCTTTGAGAATATCCTGCCATATCTTGGAATTGAAAAAAGTAATATTTCTGATTTTTCTGCAGAAGGCAATTAGGGAAATTCCGCAGGCAGGGTTGATAAATAAGCAAAAAAGCCTTATACTAAAAGAAATCTGAAAGTAAAAAAACTTTCAGGAAAAAACGAAAGAATGAACGAGGTGTAAGATGGAATTTCAAGTTGTAATCCCTGTGCTGATTTCTTTTGCAATCAGCGTTGTATTAGGACCGGTCATCATTCCTTTTCTCCGGAGACTGAAGATGGGCCAGACAGAAAGAACAGAGGGCGTACAGTCCCATTTAAAGAAAGCAGGAACACCTACAATGGGTGGAGTGATCTTTCTGATCGCCACAGCGATAACTGCATTATTTTATGCAGGGGATTATCCGAAGATCATTCCGGTACTGTTCCTGACTCTTGGATTTGGAATTATCGGATTTCTGGATGATTATCTGAAGGTTGTGCTGAAACGCTCAGACGGACTGCTGCCATGGCAGAAATTTTTACTTCAGGTAGTTCTGACTGCAATTTTTGTATTTTATATTGTTAAGTATACAGACATCTCACTGACTATGAGGATCCCATTCTGGAGCGGACATTTCCTGAATCTTGGATGGCTGGCAGTTCCGGTCCTTTTCTTTGCTGTGATCGGTACTGTGAATGGAGTTAACTTTACGGATGGTCTGGATGGTCTTGCTTCCAGTGTAACTCTGATCGTTGCAGTATTTTTTACAGTGGTTTCTATTGGAATGAAATCCGGGATCGAGCCGATCACAGGTGCAGTTGTGGGAGGTCTGATGGGATTTCTGTTGTTTAATGTATATCCGGCAAAAGTGTTTATGGGAGACACAGGTTCTCTGGCACTGGGTGGTTTTGTTGCAGGTACGGCTTATGTGATGCAGATGCCGTTATTTATCCTGATCGTGGGTCTGATCTATCTGATCGAAGTACTTTCCGTTATCATTCAGGTAACTTATTTCAAGGCAACACATGGAAAGCGTATCTTTAAGATGGCACCGATCCATCATCATTTTGAGTTATGCGGATGGTCTGAAACACGTGTAGTTGCGGTATTCTCGGTTATTACAGCGGTTATGTGTATGGTCGCATTGCTGGCACTGTAAGATTTTGGCTAAGCAGATTTCAGCGTTATGCTGATAAAAGGGAGGAAAATTATTATGGAATTACAGGGAAAAAAGGTACTTGTATTCGGTTCCGGAAAAAGCGGAATCGGAGCATCTGACCTTCTGGCAAAGGTAGGAGCATTTCCGGTTATCTATGACGGAAATGCCGAAACAGATAAAGACGCAGTTGTACATAAAACAGATGGGACATATCCGGTCACTGTATATGCAGGAGAACTTCCGAAAGAAGTACAGGACAGTCTTGATCTGGTAGTTTTAAGCCCCGGAGTGCCGACAGATCTTCCACTTGTAAAGAGTTTTTATGAGCAGGGGCTTCCGGTATGGGGAGAGGTAGAACTGGCATACAGAGTAGGTGACGGTGAAGTGCTTGCCATCACAGGAACAAACGGAAAAACTACTACAACAGCACTTCTTGGAAAAATTATGCAGGATGCACGTGAGTCTGTTTTTGTAGTCGGCAATATCGGAACCCCATATACTTCCAAAGTACTGGAGATGAAGCCAAATTCTGTAACTGTTGCAGAAATCAGCAGTTTTCAGCTGGAAACGATTGATGAGTTTGCACCAAAGGTATCTGCAATCCTGAATATTACAGAGGACCATCTGAACCGTCATCATACAATGGAAGAGTATATACGTGTGAAAGAACTGATCACTGAGAATCAGGGTACAGAAGATGTATGCGTGCTGAATTATGAAGATGAGGTTCTGCGTGAGTTTGGAAAACATCTGACTCCACGAGTGGTATATTTCTCCAGCGGACGTAAACTGGATGAGGGAATTTATCTGGATGGAAACAAAATCATCCTGAAGGACGGAGAAAAAGAAATCGAAGTAGTTAAGACAGAAGATCTGAAGCTTCTTGGAAAACACAATTTTGAGAATGTTATGGCCGCAGTTGCAATGGCTTACTACGATGGAGTATCCTTGGACAGCATCCGTAAGAGCATCTGTGAATTTACAGCTGTTGCACACAGAATCGAATATGTGACAGAGAAAAAAGGCGTTGTATATTATAATGATTCCAAAGGAACTAACCCGGATGCGGCAATTAAAGGAATTCAGGCAATGAACCGTCCGACACTTCTGATCGGTGGCGGTTATGATAAACAGTCCGGTTATGATGAATGGATTGAGGCATTTGACGGAAAGGTACGTTATCTGGTGCTGATCGGTCAGACAAAGGAGAAAATCAAAGAAGCTGCTGAAAAACATGGTTTCCATGACATCATCCTCTGCGAAGATCTGAAAGAGGCAGTAAAGGTATGTGAGGAGAAAGCACAGCCGGGAGATGCTGTTTTGCTTTCTCCCGCATGTGCAAGCTGGGGACAGTTTGATAACTATGAACAGCGTGGAGATATGTTCAAGGAATATGTAAGAAATCTGTAGAATATCTATAAATAAGAATTATAGCTGTCCGGCAGAGAAAGACGAAGCTGCAGTGACCGGCTATAGATAATTTTGCGGAGAAACAGATGGCGCGAAAAAGAGCGACAGATTTATCAAAAACAGATATGACGATGCTGGTACTGATAGTACTGCTTGTGATTTTTGGCCTGGCAGTATTATTCAGCTCCAGTGAATATAATGGCAGAGTACGTTTCGGCGACTCTGCCTGTTATTTTAAGAAACAGTTATTTGCCACAGCATTGGGTATGGGAGTGATGTATATGGTTTCTTCCATTGATTATCATTTTTTTCTGAGGCTGGGACCAGTGGCATATCTGATTTCAATGTTTTTGTCCGGCGCAGTACTTTTTGTAGGTCAGGAGATCAACGGCTCAAAAAGATGGCTGAATCTTGGACCTTTATCTTTTCAGCCTTCAGAGTTTGCGAAAGTTGCTGTGATCCTTTTTCTTGCATGGCAGATCGAGCGGACAAAAAAAGCAACCATGGGCCTTGGATTTATGTGCAGGACAATACTGACCCTGCTGCCAATCATTGGTCTTGTAGGTTCAAATAATCTGAGTACAGCGATCATTATTCTGGGTATCGGTGGAATCCTGATTTTTGTATCCAATCCGGGATATCTGGAATTTATCGGGCTTGGCAGCGCAGGTGCAGGTTTCATAGCTGTTTTTCTTGCTGCAGAGAGTTATCGTCTGGAACGTCTTGCAATCTGGAGAAATCCGGAGAAATATGAAAAAGGATTTCAGACGATCCAGGGATTGTATGCCATTGGCAGCGGCGGAATATTCGGCAGAGGCTTTGGAAACAGTCTGCAGAAACTTGGATTTGTTCCGGAAGCGCAGAATGATATGATTTTTTCGATTATATGTGAGGAAATGGGAGCAGCCGGAGCTATCTTTCTGATTTTTCTGTTTGCAATGCTTTTGTGGCGTCTGGGTGTGGCTGCCATGCATGCAAAAGATCTGGCCGGAGCTCTTATCTGTTGCGGGATTATGGGGCATCTGGCTCTTCAGGTTATTTTGAATATTGCAGTGGTGACCAATACAATCCCCAATACAGGCATTACGCTGCCTTTTATCAGCTATGGAGGAACTTCGGCAGTGTTTCTTCTTGGGGAAATGGGACTTGCGATGAATGTTGGGAAATGTGACAGGATAAATTGAATTACAGGTTTCAGAATGACGTAACATATAATAGAAAAAGCCATAAACTGTAAAGTAAGAGACTCTTTGGGAGCAAAAGGTTGGATGAAATCCATGTAACAGGTAAAGCTTCTCTCAGCGGAGAGATTTTTATACAGGGATCTAAAAATGCAGCACTTCCAATGATAGCCGCATCTCTGATGCACAGAGGACTAAGCATTCTGAGGGGATGCCCCAGAATTTCAGATGTTTTCTGTATGGAAGAGATTTTGAAAAGTCTTGGTGCAGTGACCTGGTGGGACGATCATGATCTTTATCTGGATTGTTCCTGCGCAGACGGAACAGAAATTCCTGCAGTCTATACAGGCAGAATGCGTTCTTCGATCATTCTGGCAGGTGCGGTGCTTGCAAGAAACAGAAAATGCAGGATAGGGTATCCGGGCGGATGTACGATCGGGAAAAGACCAATAGATTTCCATCTTATGGCACTGAGAGCACTTGGCGCGGATGTCCGGGAAAATGCATCAGGCCTGGATGGAGAATGTGTCAGATTTGAAGGGCAGGATATTGTGTTTCCGAAATCGAGTGTGGGAGCTGCTCAACAGGCAATACTGGCAGCAGTTCTTGCAAAAGGTGTAACACATCTTTATAATTGTGCGAAAGAACCGGAGGTTTTCTGGCTCTGCAGATATCTGAAAACAATGGGAGCACTGATAGAAGGAGAAGAAACCGGTGAAATTACGATCAGAGGAGTGGATGAACTGAAAGGCGGAGACTACCGTATTCCTCCGGATCGTATTGTTGCAGGTACCTATCTGTGTGCGGCTGCGGCAGCAAGAAGTAAGATTATTCTTCATGATGTACCTGTGGAGGAGCTGCAGTCGTTTATGGAAGTATATCGGAAAATAGGTGGACAATATCAAGTAAATGGTGGTACACTAGAGGTCAATGGAAAGAATGCTGTCAGACCGGCTGTTTTAGTAGAAACAGAAATTTATCCGGGTTTTCCCACAGATCTGCAGGCTCCGTTGATGGCGGTGCTGACAGGTGCGCAGGGACAGAGTACCATACGGGAAAATATTTTTGACCGGAGATTTGGCAGTGCTTTTCAGATGAAAAAAATGGGCGCAGATATTTCCGTAAGCGGAAACCAGGCAATCATAAGAGGGGGAAAAACTCTTAAGGGAACACAGGTACAGGCAGGAGATCTCAGAGGTGGTGCAGCCCTGCTCATTGCCGCACTTATGGCAGAGGGAGAAACCTGTGTTACAGGAGCCGGGTTTATCAGCAGGGGCTATGAGCATATCTGTGAAGATTTACGGACTTTGGGCTGCAGAATATGGCAGCCGGGGACAGAGGATTTGAGGATTTATGAGAGAAAGTAATTATGGGAAAAGACCTCCTATGAGTAAAAGGACGAAGAAGATGCTGGCAGGTATGATAGGCGCCGGAGTTATGGTCGCTGTGATAGTATTTTTTTCCTATTATAAAGTAGATACTGTTGAGGTGAGGGGAACTTCCCATTATACAGACGAAGAAGTAAAGAATATGGTGCTTCGGGGACCGATGGCTTCCAATTCGGTCCTTGCACCACTGCTCTACAGCACTACAAATACAGAGGACATTGCATATGTAGATGCATTTAAAGTTACCCAGCTGAACCGAAATACCATCTGTATCAGCGTAAAAGAGAAAAAAACAGTCGGATGCATCCGATATCTTGACAGTTACATTTATTTTGACAGAAATGGCATTTTTGTGGAGGGTTCTCAGAACAGAGATGAGACGGTTCCGTATTTTGACGGAATTCAGGTGAACAGCATCGTGATGGATGAGAAACTGGATATTAAAGGAGATACTGTACTGAATACAGCTGTAGCATTGTCTACAATCTTTCAGAAAAATGATATGATCCCCGATCATATCCAGTTTGACAGCAGCTATTCTATCAGCCTCATCTATGGGGATATAACTGTTCAGCTTGGAAAAGATGCTGATCTGGAAGAGAAGATGAACCGAGTGATAGCGATTCTGCCCAAAATTCAGGGAAAAAAAGGTATTCTTCATATGGAGAGTGTGGCTACGGAGTCCAATACCTTTGAAGAAGAACTGGAACAGGAAGAAGTTACTGCTGAGAACTGGAATGGCGGTTATGATGAAGATGGCAATTATACCGGAGACGGCGAGTATGACGAGGATGGTAATTATGTAGGTGCAAAACCGAAGACTGCTCTTGAGGAAGCAATTGAGAACTGGAATGGCGGTTATGATGAGGAAGGGGATTATACCGGAACAGGTGAGTATGACGAATCCGGTAATTATGTGGGACCGAAGCCTACACAGGAATCTCTGGATGCGGCATCTGATGAGTCGGGAGACGGTTCAGGAGATGAAAGTTCCGCAGATGACCAGAGTTCTGAAACTTCAGAAGATGGAGAAAGTGATTCATCATATGACGACGGAAACTCAGATGATTCAGATGGATATGGTGATTATACAGAAGATAACAGTGATTATCAGGGGGATGATTCTGAGGGATATTGATAGTATATGGAAACTTTGAGATCAGAGAAGGCTCCGTACACTGATACAACATATTTACCGGAATTGCCGAAAAAGAGTGAAAAAAGTATAAAAAAACAAAATTAATGGTTGATTAATTCTCAAAAAAAATATATGATATATCTATATGTAACTTTGATATAAATCACTGAAAAGGATATCAGGTATAAATAAAGGAGGAAGTACGTTGTTAGAGATTATGTCAAACGAGGCTGAATCATCTGCCAAGATCATAGTGATCGGTGTAGGTGGAGCCGGAAATAATGCAGTAAACAGAATGGTGGAAGAGGCCATCGGCGGAGTAGAGTTTGTAGGTGTTAATACTGATAAGCAGGCTTTAACTCTGTGCAAAGCTCCAACTGTACTTCAGATTGGCGAGAAGATTACCAAAGGTCTTGGTGCAGGAGCCCAGCCTGAGGTTGGACAGAAAGCAGCAGAGGAGAGCATTGAAGAAGTAAAACAGTTAATGGAAGGTGCGGATATGGTATTCGTTACCTGTGGTATGGGAGGCGGAACCGGAACCGGAGCTGCACCTGTTATCGCAGCAGCAGCGAAAGAAATGGGTATCCTTACAGTTGGCGTTGTTACAAAACCTTTCCGTTTTGAAGCAAGAACTCGTATGAATAATGCACTTGCAGGCATTGAGAATCTGAAGAAAGCAGTGGATACATTAATCGTTATCCCGAATGATAAATTACTGGAAGTTGTAGATCGCAGAACAACCATGCCGGAAGCTCTGAAGAAGGCTGATGAAGTTCTGCAGCAGGCAGTACAGGGCATTACAGACCTGATTAATCTGCCGGCTCTGATTAACCTTGACTTTGCAGACGTTCAGACTGTAATGACAGACAAGGGAATTGCCCATATCGGTATCGGCGAAGCAAGAGGAGACGACAAAGCTATGGAAGCTGTACAGCAGGCCGTATCTTCTCCACTTCTTGAGACAACCATCAAAGGTGCTACACATGTTATCATTAATATTTCCGGAGATATTTCTCTTATGGATGCCAATGATGCCGCAAGCTATGTACAGGAGCTTACAGGTGAGGAAGCAAACATCATCTTTGGTGCCATGTATGATGATACAGTTGCTGACTACTGCAGAATCACAGTGATTGCAACAGGTCTGAATGATGATAACCTTCAGCAGACCCCTTTCGGAAAAAGAAGCACAGCTTCTTCCTTTGGTGCAAGAAGACCTTCTTCCACAGCAACGACAGGTACAGCAACAGCCGGAACTGCAGCAGGAAGCGGTATGAACATGCCTAGCTTCAGCCTTCCAACTATGAATGCCACACCATTTGGAGCATCTAAGACTCCGTCAAGCACTGTTCAGAAGAAGGATATCCAGATTCCGGATTTCTTAAGAAACAGATAGGATTATCTGTTTTGCAGTGAAATAATTTACAGACAGACAAAAGAGACATATTCCATATAGATGGATATGTCTCTTTTTTTGACCGGATCAGGGAAGTTCATTATCCCTGATATACGGGTGAAAATCCTGTTGCCATGGTGTTGATATTATGCGCCACAATGGCACTGGAAGGTGTCACATCTTGTATCGGAAGATGCATGTGCATTAGAGCCGTCTACCTGAATGGAGGATGCTGTACATTTGCAGTTATCATTATAGGTACAGTTATGGGCTTTGCAGTCGATCTGGATTTTGTCGCAGCCACAGTCATCTGTATAGCTGTCTTTCATGGAACTGCCGGTTCTCTCTCGGAAACTGCCGCAGCTTGTCTCATTTGCAGAAGTAGCATTTTCGCCTGTCACGTCAATATCACCCTTTGAACAGAGCTGTTCTTTGTTGTAAACACAGGTCATTGCTGAACATTTAAGAATTGTCATAGAGTTACCCTCCTGAAAAAATCTGAGATAACTATTCAATACTGCTGTAGTGCAAGAGTACTGAACAGTTACATTGAATAAGCTTCGGAGATAGGATGTGCAGTTTGAGAGAAAATATACATGAGATCGTTACTGTTCACTCCGTTCACAGTAACGTAGCCAAAATTCATTCCAGATTGC
>OKUL01000348.1_pt1 | contig 27153 bp, 39 predicted proteins | sample 1606631 | NCBI WGS metagenome assembly OKUL01 (sample SAMEA3882518, study PRJEB24775) | human gut metagenome | biome: human-associated habitat; feature: intestine environment; material: feces | place: Netherlands | collected 2009/2010 | reverse complement strand
CCATTTTGTGCATATTTTTGAAATACCGTATTGATCTTTCGTTCATTTGGTGGAAGATCAGTAATATCAGTTCCTTGAAAAAAGATCTGTCCTTCATTTGGTTTTTCAAATCCTGCTAACATTCGCAAAATGGTTGTTTTTTCTCCATATATGAATTCCTCCTGACATTTTCATATTAAAAAATAAATCCAGCGATCAGATAAAAAATTGCAGATATTACTCCTGAAATCAATACATATGGAAGAGAACTTTCATATTGATCATAAATAGTGACTCTGTTTGCACGTGCTGACACAATTCCAAGATCAGAAACTACACACGCATTTGCACCAAATAATCCGGCAGATATGATCGCTCCGATACAGAGTGGTACGTTCGCACCTAGCCTTGTTAAAACAACGATCATAACAGGAAGTTCTATCTGATACAGAGTATAATTTAAACTATATAAAAATTCAGTGAAGCTGAAGAATACAAATAAAACAAATGGAATCAGGCGAATGATCGGAATCATATTGCATACATTTTGAACGAATCCTTCTATTCCCATGGTATACATAACTTCCTGCATGGCATAGCCGATCATTAAAATGATGACCATATCAACCATATCGATAAACCCATCAACTACACATTGCACATATTCACTAATAGTCATAATTCCTTGTAAAATATAAAGGACTGCAGTAACGATCAATGTAATTCCAAAAGCCAGGAAGCAGTTTAAGCCGGTAGCGATCAATGCAACCGCGATCGTGATCATTGGAATGATCAAATTTAGAACACTGATATGTTGTTTTCTTGGATCTGTTTCATCAAAATCAGTTTCCTCTTCCTCAGATCCGTCAGTTAGTTCTCCTAGCTGTTTCCCCTGATCTGACATTTCATATGCTTTTTTCATATGACCAATCTTTGGCAACAGTCCAAATGCAAATAAGAGTGCTACAATGCAAGCAATAATAGCATAAAACATAAATGGAACAGATTTCATAAAAAGACTGGTTGCAGCAGCTTTGTTGGCTACATTCTTGGCATCAGCAATCTGAAAAATGATAAAATATCCCCAGGCTCCAACTGGAAGCATTGCAGATACACAAATACTTAGAGTTCTTATTACATATGCAAGTGCAAGTCTTGGCTTTTTGATCTTGTCAATCAATGGAGAGAATGCCGCCCCCGCTGTAAATGCAGATACATAATCATCAATTGACATGATTCCTGCATAAATACCTGACGTTGCAAGAATCATTTTTTCATTTTCCCCAAATTTACTCGTTACAAATTCAGTAAAAGCTTTGGTTGCTCCACTTCTCTTCATTGCGATGATCAATCCACCACAAAGGAAGAAAGACATGTACATTTCAATATTTTCTTCATCTGCCAGAACAACTTTACAATCGCGAAAAAATGCTATGATACTTCCAAATTTATACCATAAAATGTACATTGAAAATGTTCCCATCAAAAGACTTTGCATCACATCTTTTGTTACGAGTGCATAAATGAAAAGTCCTGCCATTGGTACAAGGATCCATATAGATTCTTTTGAAACACTGTGTGGTATAAAAAATAAAATAATATTAAATAAGATCCAGAAAATCCATAGCTTTACCATTTTTGGATCAATTCTTTTTGGATTCATATAATGAAAGATTCTCCATAGGATTGATTTTTCTTTCATAAACATCCTCCTTTCTTCCTTTTAAGACATATGATGATCCCATACTTTTAGCTGTTGTCCAATGCCTTTTTCTTTTGCATTTAGATATATTTCATGTCCCCAGGTAACATCTTCGATCGGCATACCTTCAATTGCGACAAAGATTTCTTGACAGTATCAATATGTTTCAGATTTGTCATGATCGCACGAAAGCATACTTTGGCAATCGGACCAGAACCAAGCATTGTAAGAACTTTTGAATCTTTTTTTGCTAAAAGCTTTGCAGCCATAAATGCTAAAGGTGCTCCAGTTTCAACATCATTTACGTGGAAACCTTCGATTTTTGATTTTTTAGGAAATTCCAACATAATTCCATGATATCAACACACTTGGCGGCATCAAGGACCCCTGCTTCTATTTCTTTCATAATGATAACCTCCTTCCATTATAGCTATTTCTCATAGTTATACAAATTTTCAAACAGATTTTTAAAATCGGATGCATCCATCTCATCTATTTTACTGATCACTGGTACTCCATCATAAGAATCATCTAGCCATCCACCCCAGGTTCTTACGATCTTAGCATCAGCGAGAAGTGGAATGCGTCTGCAGTACCTAACATGATATCAAACATATGTGGCTGCATTTCTGTCACTAACGCTTCTTCAAAATATCTTGTCATCGGAATATCGATTCCTACAGTCCTTGTAATGTAACGACTTTCATATCCAGCAGCTACAATGACTGTTTCAGCTTCAAATACTTCTCCACAAAATAAAAAAAGAAGCCCTTGCATACTTTTCTATGCATAGGACCTCTTTGTCTTTACAACTAATTTAAACTCTTGTATTATACTAGTGTCAAGATGTAATTTATATTTATTTTTACGAAAAATTCACAAAAATCTGATCATTTTAAAGAAAAACAACGCATATCAATCCACATACGACTGATCTTTTTGTTTGTCTGATCTCCGAAATATGCCATAACGGCACTTCTTTTCATTACATCTTTTGTCGGATACTGGGCATATAACTGTCCTTCTGACATTTCTTTGCTTGTTTTCATCACATAGTTATAATTGTCTCCATTTTGCTTGAAGAAATAATTAAGATCATAGTCAACACTCTTCTTATCATCGCTTCCATACATATATTTGATATAATCATAGATTGTCTGATCTTTTTCACCAGCGATCACAGATGTATATCCGACATAGTACATATTTCTTACAACATTATCTGGTCTTGAGATATAGTTTACAAATGCCTGTGCTGCCTGCTGCTTTTCCTTATCTTTTCCAATACCATCCTTTAACATACACCATCCATCAAACCACAGATTGGTACTAGCTTTTGGAACTGCATAACGAAGTTTGATTCCTTCTTCTTCCACCTGCTGCATAGAATAAACACCATCTCCAGACCACTGAAGATTGGCGACAACTTTTCCGCTGACAAGATCTGATTTCCCACTGTCTGTCTCGAAAGAATAAACGTTATCTTTCATTTTCGATAAAATCTCTCCAGCACTTTGAATGCTTTGATCTGAAGTATCATTTAACAATGCAGATAACTTTTTCTGATAATCTGCCTGTTTTTGAAATTCATCTGTTAAGATCTGTTTTTGTGTCTGCATTCCTCGAACAGCAAAATAACAATCTCTGACGCTGTCTTTTGCTGTTACCTTTTTATGATATTTTTGATTTAGTAATAAGCCCCAGTCTTCGGCATCTTTTCTAGAAACATATTTGGGATTATATACATAGCCCAGTGTTCCCCACATATAACCAGCTGTATAATCTCCCACAGATTGTCCGTGATATTTTAACTGATCTAATGATTTCTTTATATATGGTGATACTCCTTTTACATAATAATTTTCACTGTTTGAAATATCCCAGAAGTCATCAGAATATTTTAATATTTTTTTCTCTGCCAAAAGCTTCATGATCATATATTCGGATGGACAGATCAGATCATATGTATCACCGATCGTTAACTGATTATACATATCTTCATTGGTTCCAAAACTTGAATATTCGACTTTTACTTTTTTATGATATGTTTTCTCATACCAGTTTTCAAAATCTTTGATCATAGTATTTCTGCCGATGATCTTTTTCCCATTTTCCAGTTTGATTTCTTCATCGTCATCCCAGTCCCCTTCATCAAGATATTCTTCCCAATTTGCGATTCTTAAAACAATCTCTTCATTGTTTGAGCTGTTGTTTTTTGAACCACAAGAACATAATGCAAGCGGAAGGGTGACCACAAGTAAGATGGAAAAAAGAATAGAAAATGCTTTATATTTCATGATCATGCTCCTTTCTCCCCGTATGGTTCATACCGATCACAATAAAAATCACAACCAAAAAGATGATCGTTGATAATGCCCATAGTGCGGTTTTCACATCGGTCTGTGCTCCTTTTGTAGCATTGACAACATAGGTACTGATCGTGTCAAACATCGATGGTTTTGTATAAGTTGTGATAAAATAATCATCCAACGTTAATGTAATTGACATCATGAATCCAGATACGATTCCAGAAGTTAATTGTGGAAGTACAACCTTTCTTAATGCTCCAAACGGGGAACATCCAAGATCTAATGCCGCTTCATATAACTGTGGATCCATCTGTTTTAGACGAGGGATCACAGACAAATATACAAAGGGGCTACAAAGAGATACCAGCCCGAGCACAAGCGGAATATAACTGGCTTTATCCATCTTAAAAAAGACGATCAATAAAACGCAAATAGAAAAACCAGTAACGACATCTGCATTAACAACAGGAATCTGATTCATCAAATGGATCGGTTTCTTAAGCTTATTGGAAGAATAAAATGCCCCGATTGCTCCAAGAGTTCCAAGGATCGTTGAAATAACCGCAACGACCAAGGCTAAAAGGATCGTTCCAAAGATCATTGTCCTTAAATCCTCAGAATGAAACAGATAAATATAATTTTTCAAAGTAAAACTTCCAGATTTTCCAATGATCGCGGAATCCATAAAACTATAAACTGCCAAGATCAAGATTGGCAGATACATGAGTAATAAGATGATTCCAAGGAAAATACCCTGTATCGTTTTTTTAGTCATAAGCATTTTCCTCCTTATCTGAAAATTCGCCAGTTAACATACTTAAAAATAAGATTAAGATCAAAAGGATCATAGAAATCACAGATCCGTTATTCCAATCATACATATTAAAGTAACTTCCAACAAGACTTCCCATGATGTAGGTACTGTTATACATCATATCAAGTACGACATAATTTGTCATTGCAGGAAGAAATACCATCGTAATTCCACTGATGATCCCTGGAATGGATAACGGAAGGATCACTCTTGTAAATACGCGATGATGTTTTGCCCCAAGATCTAATGCTGCCTCAATGTAACTATGATCGATCTTGGCGATCGTATTATAAATTGGCAAGATCATAAAAGGCAGAAAATCATAAGTCATTCCGATCACTGTATTTAAAAATGGATGGAAAGCAAGATTTCCTTCGATCATTGTTAAGATCTCTTTTAATGCAGTAATACGAAGGGTAAAATTGATCCACATTGGCATTACAAATAACATCAATAATACATTTCCGCGTTTAAAATCTCCTTTTGCAAGAATATATGCCACAGGATATGCGATCAATAAACATACAACGGTTGTTACGATCGCAATCATTGCGCTGTAGATCAGGGTTCCTATTGCCTTACTGTCTGTAAAAAACAGAACAAAATTGTCCATAGAAAATTGTCCAGTTCCATTGGTAAATGCATAATATAATAAAATAAGCACAGGGCAAACAACAACAATTGTCAAAAACAATAAGTATGGAATTCCAAGAATACTTTTTAGTCTGTCATTTTTCATTTACTTTCCTCCGAAACTCTTTGAAATTCCATCGCATCATCCGGAATTACGACACTTACGAAATCTCCGATATTCCATAAATCTTCATCATCAACAGAATACTCTACTTTATTTTCACTCACAATGCGATAATTATAATGATCACCCTTGTAGATAATAGAGATGATATTTCCCTGAAAATATCCTTCTTCTGGATCATCACTAAGATTGGCAAGTTTGGATGGGAAGAACATTTTCACCTTTTCTCCCTCTAAATGAACTTTATGCCCATCTTGATCTACGATATGACCATGTTCCAATCTGCACCCATCAAAAAGTTTTTCAACCGGAACTGGGATACTTCCATCCATAAATTTCAAATAACCATCTTTTTCCATCACACCGACATAATGATTTACTTTCGTATCTTTTGGCATTGTATGAATCGTTCCAGGTGTGAAATCGATTCCTACTTTTGTTCCTGGTTTGATCTCGTGTAAAATATGTGCTTCAATCTCATTTTTATCAGATTGTACAGCTACTTCATAAAATTTGCCACAAAACAGGCAGGAAATAACCTCACCACTAAATTTTCCATCTTCTGGAGATGATAAAATAACATCTTCCGGGCGGATTATGACATCAACTCTGGTACCGGCTTCATATTCATCTTCACATGGAAAATCATGATGTGCAAAATGAACAGTATCGTCTGATTTCTTTACTCCATCAAAAATGTTACTCTCTCCGATAAAGTCCGCAACAAAAGCATTCTGTGGCTTATTATAGATTTCCTCTGGTGTTCCAACTTGCTGGATCTGTCCTTTTGACATGACAACGATCTTATCTGACATCATCAATGCCTCTTCTTGATCATGTGTGACAAAGATAAACGTAATACCTAATTCTTTATGCATATTTTTTAACTCGATCTGCATTTCCTGACGCATCTTGTAATCTAGGGCACTTAATGGTTCATCTAATAATAAGATCTTTGGCTCATTGACAATTGCTCTTGCAATGGCAATTCTTTGCTGCTGCCCACCAGACAATTCTCTGTAGCATCTTTTATCCAGATGTTCTCTTGGAATGCTTTTTTAATATTCTAATAACTGTATCATTTGTTTGGTTCTATATTGTGATTTCCTTGGCAATTGGTCTTCCTCCGTATATCCTAATTTGAAAATGATTTTCATTTTATTGTTAAATTATTGAACTGTCACGATTGAAAAAAGCCTCTGGACAATAACATCCAGAGGCTTAAAAGGGCTATTATTTACATTTTTTATAATTGTGTTCTTATTATTTATTATTTTACGTTGAATGCTTTGATTCCAGGATATACTGCACTGTCTCCTAAAGCTTCTTCAATTCTTAATAACTGATTGTATTTTGCAACACGTTCAGATCTTGAAGGTGCTCCTGTCTTGATCTGGCATGTATTTAATGCAACGGCTAAGTCAGCGATCGTTGTATCTGCTGTTTCACCAGAACGATGAGATGTTACGGCTGTGTATCCAGCTTTGTGTGCCATCTTGATCGCTTCTAATGTTTCAGAGATAGATCCGATCTGGTTTAATTTGATCAGGATAGAGTTTCCTGCTCCCATTTCGATTCCTTTGGAAAGTCTTTCTGTATTTGTTACAAATAAGTCGTCTCCAACTAACTGTACTTTATCTCCAAGTCTTTCCGTAAGTTTCTGCCATCCTTCCCAGTCTTCTTCATCTAATCCATCTTCGATTGAGATGATTGGATATTTTTCACATAATGCAGCCCAGTGCTCGATCAGTTCTTCAGCTGTATACTCTGTTCCTGCTTTTGGCAGTTTGTAATATCCTTTTCCTTTTTCGCTCTTCCATTCTGAAGATGCAGCATCCATAGCGATCTTGAAGTCTTTTCCTGGCTCGTATCCTGCTTTTTTCACTGCTTCTAAGATAGTTTCGATTGCTTCTTCATCTGATTTTAATGCTGGTGCGAATCCACCTTCATCACCTACGGATGTAGCAAGTCCTCTTTCTTTTAAGATTCCTGCTAATGCGTGGAATACTTCAGCACACCATCTTAAACATTCTTTGAAGGATGGAGCTCCAACTGGCATGATCATGAATTCCTGTACATCAAGTCCTGATGATAATGCATGACATCCACCATTTACGATGTTCATCATTGGCACTGGAAGTCTGTTTCCTGACACCCCACCTAAAAATCTGTATAAAGGTACTTCAAGAGATGTAGCTGCTGCTCTTGCTGCTGCGATAGATACAGCTAAGATTGCATTTGCTCCGAAGTTTGATTTATCTTTTGTTCCATCTGCATCAATCATTGCTTTGTCTACTGCATATGTATCAGAAGCGTCTAATCCGATGATTGCTTCACTGATCTTTGTATTGATATTTTCTACGGCTTTTGTAACACCTTTTCCTAAATATCTTTCTTTATCTCCATCTCTTAATTCCAGTGCTTCAAATTCTCCTGTCGATGCACCACTTGGAGCTGTTCCTCTTGCGACTGTTCCGTCTACCAATGTGATCTCAGCCTCAACTGTTGGATTTCCTCTGGAATCTAAGATTTCTCTTCCGACTACTTTTTCAATTTCTAAATAATTCATTTTCGATTGTGACTCCTTTCCCTATACATAGCAGTACTCCTCGCTGGAAGAAGGGTAAGCTTCCAGTTTGAGATCGTTTTGTTGCAGGTGTCGATCTCAATCGAGGAGTCCACATGATTCATTCACGTTTTAGTTAGTGTTGTCTAACTGATATTTATGATACTAGATTTGTCTGAAAAAATCAATGGGGATATATGATAATAATTATCATATATCCCCTGGTTGATTATTTTTTTAATTTATTATACTGCTTCTTTGGCACTTTGATCACAGCTTTCTTATTGATAGATACAACTTTACATTTTACTCTTTTTACTGTGACATAATCTGGAATCACGATGGATGATTTCTTTTTATTCAAGCTCTTGATCATCACCTGTACATTTTTAGTATTTACTACTTTTGTAACTTTATAGGTAATTCCATTAATCATTACGGAAACAACACCTGTATCAATAGCAATCTCCTTAAATGTCTTTTGTGAATCATAGATACTTCCATCCAATCTCATACCTTCTAATTTTGGAGTCTGTTTGGTTACATTGATTGCTATGTTTCCTATGTATGATTTATATTGTTCCTCATCCGGTGTAAATGTATATTCTACTGTTTTGGTACCAACTTCTGGCATCTCATCTGGAGTGTTAAATTTTAATATTCCAGATACTTCTGTTCCGTCTGGTGTTACAAACTTTGCTTTTTTTGTATTTAATTTTAATTCAGAAATTGTTTGTCCATAATATAGTTCATTACTTCCTTCAATTGCAGGTTCTGTGCCTTCTTTTGGAGTTACTGTGATTCTATCAGTTAATGTTATATAAACTTTAAATGTAATATCTTCATAATTATTGCTGTGGATCGTAAATTCAATCTCTGCCTGATTACCAATATTTCCATTTTTGCTTACATTATAGCTATAGCTTGCATCTGTTTTCTGTGCTTCTGTCACAATTTCATTAGATACATTTGTTATCTTTGCTTCATAAGATGTATTGGAAATATCGGAAGGAAGATAATCTTTTAGATTGTTCCTGCCTTCTGTTTCCATCCTCTTTCATACCACCAATAAGAATCATCGGTTGCCTCACTGTTTCTCCAATACACTTGATCTAATACAATTTTCTTTTCTATCTTTTGGGCATCACATGCTGTACAGCGGAATGTGATCGTATCATCTGTGTCAGAATCTGGATCATAGGCATACTGATGTCCATTATGAATCTCTGTTATATGGTTGACTGATAATCTCCATTATTATCAACCATTGTGTAGTATCCTTGATCCCCTCTGGTCCATAACTCCTGTATAAGAATCTGTGATCTTCATCTTATCAATATCTACTTGAATCGTAACATTTACCTGATAGTTATATCCGTCATCACTTTTGTACATTTCATGACATGTATGAATGATCATAGAATTTCCTGAAACATCTATTCTACATGATCCTGCATTAAATGGTTTTGTTGTATTGCAGTTTGTTAATCCTGTTGATGTTATCTTGTTCCAGTGTTTATCGTATTTTGTAATTCGATATACTTCTTTTGTATTGTCTTCGTCTGTGTTATTCTCTCCTGTTACGACATAATAATTATCTTTTGTTGCATAAAATCCACCAAAAACTGGTAATTCCTTACCTATAATCTTAGTTCCTGTCAGATCATAATCTTTGTCATAATACTCAACTAATAATTCATTAATCTTACTTCCATACTGTACCCTCATAAATGAACCATCGTCCAATGCTGTTAGGTATGACTTCATAGAATTGCTCCATCTGGAATATTGTAGCATTTTTGAATACAAAAAGAAAAGCCTTCCAGTAGATTTCTCCACTGAAAGGCTCTGTATATTCTTTGTATCTTCCGTAACGTATGATTAACGTTTTGAGAACTGTGGTGCACGACGTGCTTTGCGAAGACCTGGTTTCTTTCTTTCTTTCATTCTTGGGTCTCTTGTTAAGAATCCAGCTTTCTTTAATGTTGAACGGAATTCTCCATCAACCTGTAATAAAGCTCTGGAAATACCATGACGGATTGCTCCAGCCTGTCCTGTAAATCCACCACCATGAACGTTTACTAATACATCATATTTGTCAATTGTATCTGTTGCAACTAATGGCTGACGTACAACTACTTTTAATGTTTCTAATCCAAGATATTCATCGATATCTCTTTTGTTGATTGTGATTTTTCCTGTTCCAGGTACTAAATATACTCTGGCAACACTGTGTTTTCTTCTACCAGTTCCGTAATATTTTGCTGTAGCCACTGCTTCTTCCTCCTTCAAAAATTAATACTTGATCTCTAATGCTTTTGGCTGCTGAGCTGCATGATTGTGCTCTGCACCTGCATATACGTGAAGTTTCTTAATCATCTGTCTTCCTAAAGGTCCTTTTGGAAGCATTCCTTTAACTGCAAGATAGATTACGTCTTCAGGTTTCTTAGCTAATTTTTCTTTTAATGTCTGTTCTTTCATTCCACCAACATAGTCTGAATGATGATAGTAGATCTTCTGGTCTAATTTCTTACCAGTTACTTTGATCTTTTCAGCGTTGATAACAATCACGTTATCTCCTGTGTCGATATGTGGTGTATAAGTTGGTTTGTTTTTTCCTCTTAAGATTGTTGCGATCTCAGATGCTAAACGTCCTAATGTATGTCCTGTAGCATCAACTACATACCATTCTCTTTCAATTGTTGATGGGCTGGCCATAAAACTTTTCATGGTGTTCCTCCTTAAAATTTCTATCAATCATATGTGTCTATATTAAATACTCCCACCGGGGCATTGGGGTAGTATTCTCTCTCATGTCACAGTTTCTTATTATATAATACAGCGCCGGGTGTGTCAAGATTTTTTCTCGTTGTTTTCGATAATTTTTTGATGTTATCCACAAGATGGTCTGTATTTTTATATTCTGTCCACAATATATGGGTATATTATGCCTGTCTATGTTGAAATTGTGTTGATAAATCTTATTTTTTATATTAAATATGCCACGATCGGCAACGTTATGATTGATAACAGTGTTGTCAGTACGATTCCTCGACTACAGATTGAACTGTCTAAACCATAATCGATCGACATCATTACCGCCATACTTCCATTCGGCATTCCAAACATTAATACCATGATTCCTGAAAGTACTGGATCAAGATGAAAGTTTCTGATCAAAACTGCTGCAATGATTGGAATCACCAACATCTTTAAAAATGTAAAGAAATACATTTTCTTATCCTTGAAAACTTCTATCAATGGAAGTTTTGCTACCGATACTCCTGTCAGGATCATAGACAATGGAATACATGAATTTCCAAGATAATCCACGAAACTTACTGCTGGTGCCGGCACCTTGATCTGAAATAGGAAAATAACCATTGCAATCAAGCTCGCTGCAATCCCTGGATTGATCATCTTTTTCCATTCAAACTTGATCTTTGCTTTTTCCCCTGTCTGCAATGCCTTCTCTTTCTCAAACAGATAAATTCCATATGAATAGAAAATAATGCTGTAAACAAAGGAATACAGTACAACATAAATGATCGCACCTTTTCCATATAATTCTTCTATGATCGGGATTCCCATAAATCCAAGATTTGAAAAGATCAGCATCACGGAATAAATATTTCTTTCATTCTTTGGTATTCTTAGAATTCTCACAAACAATGGACTAATGAAGATCAATATTGCAAATAAGATAACTGCAAGAAGCAGATTTATAAGCACCATTGTCCAATTCCCATTTTCAGAAGATCCAACGACCCCTGAAATGATCAGAGCTGGATTAAATATATTAAGTACCAGTCCTGATAATTGTGATTCTGTGTGGTCTGTGATCCATTCTTTTTTGTAACTTAAATATCCAATGAACATAAACCCAAACAGCACTAATAATTTCTGAAAAATGATAAAGCTATTCTGCATTCGCTCTGTCCTCCGGATATTCAATCTGAATTAATGTCAGTCCTTTGGCTGGAAGTTTTGGTCCTGGTGTGACTCTTTCTTTGGATGCTAAGATTTCTTTGACCCATTGTGGTTCTTGTTTTCCTCTTCCGACCTCTAAAAGCGTTCCTGCCATTAATCGTACCATATTATAGAGAAAACCGCTTCCTGTGACCCTCATGGTGATATATCTGCCATTTTGTGTGACATTACATTCGTAGATTTCTCTTACATAGGATGTAACCTGGGCCTTGCTGCTGCACATGCTGATAAAACAATGTTCTCCTAAAAAATAAGAAGCTGCCTTTTTCATTTTCTCTACATCAAGTGGTACATATACAAAATGATGGTGGCGACTCGTTACAGGATTGTCGTATCTTGCATTATAAAATGTATATTCGTATGTCTTTCTTGTATCCTGAAATCTTGGATGGTAATCTAGTGGCACTTCTTTGGAACCCTGAATGATGATATCTTCTGGAAGTCTTGCATTTAATGCTTTTGCCATCTTCTCTCCTGGAATACGGCTTTCTGTATCGAATACTGCTACATTTCCAAGGGCATGTACTCCAGAATCGGTTCTGCTGGCTCCGATGACTTTGATATCTTCTCCTGTAAGTTCTGAAATATGCTTATTTAAAACACCTTCGATCGTGATCTCATTTGGCTGTACCTGCCATCCGCAATAATTTGTTCCATCGTAGGCTACGACTAATTTCACTCGTTTCATCGTGTCTTACCTCCATGGACTAAAAAAAGATAAATAGATCATCACTGCTAAAAATACAAATAGGAAAATGTATGCCATTTTATCTCTTTTTTCATATTTTAATGGTTTTAATTTGGTTCTTCCAACTCCGCCATGATAACAACGAGATTCCATTGCCATCGCAAGGTCATTGGCTCTTCGGATTGCCGCAACAAACAGAGGTACGATGATCGGTACCATACTTTTCACTCGTTTTAAAAGTCCTCCAGATTCAAAATCAATTCCCCTGGCTGTCTGGGCTTTCATGATCTTTTCTAATTCCTCAGTCAAAATTGGAATAAATCTTAAGGCAATTGACATCATCATTGCAATCTCGTGAACTGGCACTCCGATCTTATTTAAAAATCCTAAGGATTTGTCCAATCCGTCTGTCAGCTCATTTGGTGTTGTTGTAAATGTCAGTAAGGATGTTCCTAAAACTAACATGATCAGACGACTTCCTAGATAGATCGTTGTCCTGATTCCTTCCGCAGAAATGGATATGATCCAAAACTGGATCACTGGCTTTCCTGGAATAAATAGCATATTGATCATCACAGAGAACAACAAGATCACTGCAATTGCTTTGAGTCCTCTTAAAATATATTTTACTGGTACTTTTGATATCTTGATCGTTAAAACTAAAAATAGCAGTGACATCACATAAGTTGCAGGTGATTTATGCATAAATAATGTAATGACATAGATCAAGACTGCAAATAATTTCACTCTCGGATCTAATCTGTGGATCAGAGAGTCTTCTTTATAGTATTGTCCAATTGTTATATCTTTGAGCATTTTATTTTCCTCTCAGTTCCTTTAATCCTTGTATGATCGCGTCTTTTGTTTCTTCTAATGTCAGTAAGTCTCTTTGAATTGGAAAACCTCTGTCTGCAAGTTCTTCGCATACCTGACGATAAAATGGTACAGCAAGTCCTGCCGCTTCCAATTCTTTCTTATGAGAAAATACTTCTTTTTTATCTCCTTCATACATGACCTGACCATGATTCATAACAATAACTCTCTGTGCATAATCTGCAACATCCTCCATGCTATGAGAGACTAAGATGATCGTGATCTTCTTTTCTTCATGAAGTTTCTTTAAGAGATTTAATATCTGATCTTTTCCGACTGGATCTAATCCTGCAGTTGGCTCATCAAGAATAAAGTATTCTGGTTCCATTGCAAGAATTCCTGCGATCGCTACTCTTCGTTTCTGCCCACCTGATAACTCAAATGGAGATTTCTCATATAGTTTTTCTGGTAATCCGACATCTTTTAAACATTTAATAGCTATTTCTTTGGCTTCTTCTTTTGTCTTACCAAAGTTCATTGGTCCAAAACATACATCATCCAAAATTGTTGTCTCAAACAACTGATGTTCTGGATACTGGAAGCAGATTCCAACTTTCCCTCGAAGTTCCCGTAATGGATATCCATCTGCATAGATATCTTCATCATCAAAATAAATCTTTCCTGATGTTGGGCGGATCAGACCATTGAGATGCTGGATCAGTGTTGACTTTCCAGAGCCTGTATGGCCGATCACTGCGATAAATTCTTCTTTTTTTATTTCTAAATTTACATCTTTTAATGCATAATTCTTCTTACTGGAATTATCTTCATATGCGTAACTTACATGTTCTAAACGAATTGACATAATTCTTCCACCAGCTCTTCCTTTGTTGTGATCGTATCCGACAAGTTGACACCTTCTTTTTTGAGTTCCCATGCAAGTTCAGTTGCGTATGGAACTTCCAGACCTAACGCTTTCATCTCATCGACTCTTGAAAAGATTTCTTTTGGTTTTCCATCCATAACAATCTTACCCTGATCCATCACAATGATGCGGTCGGCTAAGATCACTTCTTCCATATGATGAGTTACCATAAGAATCGTGATATTCTTTTCTTTATTCAATGCTTTGACAAGTGATAAAACATGTCTGCGGCCTTCTGGGTCTAACATGGCTGTGGGTTCATCTAATACGATACATTCTGGTTCCATTGCCATGATTCCTGCGATCGCTACTCTTTGCTTCTGTCCTCCTGAGAGGTGATTGGGACTTGCTTCTTTGTAGGCCATCATTCCTACGCCTGTCAAAGCTGCTGTAATCCTTGTCCAGATATCTTTTGGTTCGACTCCAAGATTCTCTGGACCAAAGGCTGTATCTTCTTCGACAGTCGTTCCTACGATCTGATTATCTGGATTCTGAAAGACGATTCCTGCACTTTGTCTGACATTTAAAAGTGTACTTTCATCTTTTGTATCCATCCCTTTAATATAGACTGCTCCTTCTGTTGGCATTAACAATCCGTTGATGTGTTTTGCAAGAGATGATTTACCAGAACCATTCTTTCCAAGGATTGCTACAAATTCCCCCTTCTCGACATTGATATCAATATGATTGATCGCTGCAATCTCTTGTTTGTCTTCTTCTGTATCTCCATAAGTCACATATTTGTGAACTAAGTCTTTGATTTTTAGTATGGACATAAATATCCTCCAATCTGATTTTTGGCTTTTATTTCTTAAACCTATTTCAAGCCATAATAATGTTAGTATAGTATACCTTGGAAGCGGACGCAAGATTTCATAAGCGATTCCCTAGGATTTTCCTATAGAATAAAGAAAAGTCTTATCCCGGTGGTTCCGAGATAAGACCTCTTTGTTGTTGTTGTCGATTTGGAATTTAAATAATATAGTCAGTACTGAACTGTTGATTAAACTAATTCAAGTACTACTTTTAATGCTGCATCACCTTTACGCTGAGCAATCTTAACGATTCTTGTGTAACCACCGTTACGTTCTGCATATTTTGGTGCATACTCGTCGAATAACTTAGCTGTTAAATCAACTTTCTTTGTATTAGCTTTCTTACCAGCTGCTGCTGTAGGAACTTCTGTTACAGGATATAATACCTTTAACATCTGTCTTCTTGCATGTAAGCGGGATGGTAAATCTTTTTTGATTTCTTTCTGAACTGTTTCATAAACAGTAACTTTCTTACCATCTACAACTTCTTTCACGCGTTTTCCGTTTTCATCTTTTTTAGCAACTTTAGCGTCAACTGTAACTGTTTCAAAGTTGTCTTTTTCTCTTACAGCTAAAGCGATAAGTTTTTCAGCTACCTTGCGGATTTCTTTTGCTTTTGCTTCAGTTGTAATGATTTTTCCATGATGTAACAGATTTGTTACTTCTGCACGGATCAGTGCTTTTCTCTGGGAAGCTGATCTTCCTAATTTTCTATATTTTGCCATTATAATGACCTCCTGTGTTTTTTCGCCTTGCTTACTTATTCCTTCAGCCTAGGCGGGTCTTGGTTTCTATTCTTCTCCTGAACTTAGGGATAATCCTAATTCACTTAATTTAGCTAAAACTTCTTCTAATGATTTACGTCCTAAGTTACGAACTTTCATCATATCTTCAGAAGTTTTATTTGTTAATTCTTCTACTGTATTGATGCCAGCTCTCTTTAAGCAGTTGTAAGAACGAACTGATAATTCTAATTCGTCAATGCTCATTTCAAGAACTTTTTCTTTTTCGTCGTCTTCTTTTTCTACCATGACTTCTGCTGTCTTGGCATTCTCAGAAAGATCAACGAATAAGTTTAAGTGCTCGCATAATACTTTCGCTGCTAAACTTACAGACTCATCTGGTGTTAATGTTCCGTTTGTGAATACATCTAATGTTAATTTGTCATAATCTGTGATCTGACCTACACGAGTATTCTCAACTTTTAAGTTTACACGTTCTACTGGTGTGTAAATTGCATCAACAGCGATCTCATCGATTGCTTTTCCTTCTTTGTCTGCTTTGTCTGCGCCTACATATCCGCGTCCGTTTGTGATTGTAAGCTCCATATCCAGTTTGCTGCTGTCATCACTTAATGTTGCGATCACAAGCTCTGGATTTAAGATTTCGATATCACTGTCCGCTTTAATATCTCCGGCAGTTACTACACCCTTTCCTGAAAACTCGATATAAGCCTGCTTTGTTTCAGCGGATGAGCTGTTGTTTTTAATTGCCAGAGATTTGATATTCATGATGATCTCAGGTACATCTTCCTTAACTCCCGGGATGGAACTGAATTCATGCAGAACACCTTTGATCTTTACTGAACTTACTGCTGCACCTGGCAGAGAAGAAAGCATGATACGTCTTAAGGAATTTCCTAAAGTTGTACCATAACCTCTTTCCAAAGGTTCCACAACAAAGCGTCCAAAACGGTTATCTTCTGAAATCTCATTAATCTCAATATTTGGTTTTTCAAATTCAAACATACGTGCCCTCCTTTTGGCTTAGGTTTAACTTGAGGGTTATTATTTAGAATATAACTCGACGATTAATGTTTCGTTAACTGGTACGTCGATTTCATCTCTAGATGGAAGTTCTTTTACAGTTCCTGTAAAGTTATCATGATCTGCTTCTAACCATGAAGGGATCATTCTTCCTTCTGTTACTTCTAAGATCTCTTTGTATCTTGGAGATGTTCTGTGTTTTTCTTTAATTTCGATAACGTCCCCAGCTTTTACCTGGTAAGAAGGAATGTTAACCTGTTTTCCATTAACTAATACATGTTTATGGTCAACGATCTGTCTGCATTCTTTTCTTGTTCTTCCGTATCCTAAACGGAATAATACGTTATCTAAACGAAGCTCTAATAATGTCATCAGGTTTGTACCAGTCTGACCTTTCATTCTTTCTGCTTTTGCATAGTAGTTACGGAAAGGTTTTTCTAATACACCATAGATGAATTTAGCTTTCTGTTTTTCGCAAAGCTGAAGTCCGTATTCACTTTTCTTTCTGTTTGATCTATTTAAACTTCTGTTTGATTTTTTATCAATTCCTAAAAAGACAGGATCTAAACCTAAGGATCTGCATCTCTTTAAGACTGGAGTTCTATCTACTGCCATCTTTAATTATCCTCCTATAATTAGACTCTTCTACGTTTTGGTGGGCGACATCCATTATGTGGAACAGGTGTTACATCGCTGATGCTTGTAACTTCTAATCCTGCTGCTGATAAAGCACGGATTGCTGCTTCTCTTCCTGATCCTGGACCTTTAACCATTACATCTACTGATTTTAATCCATGCACTAATGCTGCTTTTGTTGCAGTTTCAGCTGCCATCTGAGCTGCATATGGTGTAGATTTTTTGGATCCTCTGAATCCTAATCCACCTGCACTTGCCCAAGAAAGAGCATTTCCCTGTGCATCTGTTAATGTAACGATTGTATTATTAAAAGATGACTGAATATGTGCCTGTCCGTGCTGTACATTCTTCTTTACACGTTTTTTTGCACTTTTCTTTGTAACTTTAGCCATAATTACGTATACCTTTCTTTCTTCATTTCAATTCCAAAAAGATTGCCGATACTGCAAATCTTATGCTATTCCGGACTGTCCATACAGCCGGGTGTGTCATAACACTACAAATCTAGTGTTTATTATTTCTTCTTGTTAGCTACTGTTTTCTTAGGACCTTTACGTGTTCTTGCGTTTGTTTTTGTTTTCTGTCCACGGCAAGGAAGTCCCTGTCTATGACGTTTTCCTCTGTAGCATCCAATTTCTTTTAATCTCTTAATGTTAAGAGCGATTTCTCTTCTTAAATCACCTTCTACAACCTGTGTATCATTGATGACTGCACTGATTCTTTTAACTTCATCATCAGTTAAGTCGCGTACACGAGTATCAGGATCAACATTTGCCTCTGCCAAAATACGTTTTGCGCTTGAAAGACCGATTCCATAAATATAAGTAAGACCAATCTCTACACGCTTTTCTCTTGGTAAATCAACACCTGAAATACGAGCCATGTTTTTCTTTCCTCCAAAATAAATAATTACTTGTCTATTAAGGGCAATCCATATATCCGCAGTACGGTGAAATGATATATATGTCTCTTCCTCAAATTATCTTTCTATCTATAAATAATCAGTATGAGCGTACCTGTACTCACACTGCAGCCGCCTAAATTATGCGTGTGTATCTCTACACATCACAAAATACACCTCTAAACTGTTCTTGCAGTAAATAGGTGAATACACAACAAACCAAGGGTTATTGCGATATTCTTATCGAACGTCGTAATTATCCCTGTCTCTGTTTGTGTTTTGGATTCTCACAGATTACTCTGACAGATCCTTTTCTCTTGATAACCTTGCATTTTTCGCAAATTGGTTTTACAGATGCTCTAACCTTCACTTGAATATCTCCTTTCAAAAAACGTTCGGGTATGATTATATCATCATATTCTGAATATTTCAAGACTTTTTTCTAAATTTATTTGTCTCTCCAGATAATTCTTCCTTTTGATAAATCATATGGTGATAATGCCAATGTTACTTTGTCACCTGGTAAAATCTTGATGTAGTTCATTCTAAGCTTTCCACTAATGTGAGCTAAAATTACGTGTCCACCTTCGATTTCTACTTTGAACATAGCGTTTGGTAACTTCTCTAACACTACTCCTTCTACTTCAATTGCTTCTGATTTTGCCATTTTACTCCTCCTATTCAGACAAAGTCAATATTTCACAACCATCTTCTGTGATGACGATCGTGTTTTCATAATGTGCCGCCAGACTTCCATCTTCTGTAACAACTGTCCAGTCATCATCTAGCCAGACGACATCATAACTACCTTCATTTACCATTGGTTCAATGGCAAGTGTCATTCCCGGTCTTAATTTCATTCCTTTTCTTCTTTGTTTGAAGTTCGGAATCTGTGGGTCTTCATGAAGATGTGTTCCAATTCCATGTCCCACCAAATCTCTGACTACGGAATATCCATTACTTTCTACATATTTCTGAATTGCTTCAGATATGTCAAACAAATGATTTCCTGGAACTGCAAGTTTGATTCCTTCAAAGAAACTTTGTTTTGTAACTTCAATAAGTCTCTTTGCTTCTTCGGAAATATTTCCAACAGCATGCGTTCTTGCTGCATCGGAATGATATCCTTCATGGATCAGCCCTGCATCCAGACTTACAATATCTCCATCCTGTAAAATCCGGTCTTTTCTTGGAATACCATGTACGACTTCGTCATTGACAGATACACAGATGGATGCCGGATATCCATTATAGTTTAAAAAGTTTGGTACACATCCAAGATCTCTGATCGCTTTTTCTCCAAACTGGTCAATCTCTAATGTAGAGATTCCTGGTTTTATGAAATCAGCTAGCTTATTGTGAACCTCTTCTAACATTTTTCCAGCTTCCCGCATAAGTTCGATTTCTTTTTTTGATTTGATCGTAACTGCCATGGTCTGCCTCTTATCCTAAAATAGATTTGATTTCTTCAAAAACAACTTTGATATCCTGTGTTCCATCAATCTCGTGTAAGCTTCCTGCTTCTTTATAATGTGCGATCAATGGAGCTGTCTGTTCATGATAAACGTCCAGACGTTTTTTTACAGTTTCTGCTTTGTCGTCATCGCGAAGAACTAATTCTCCACCACACACGTCACAACAGTTTTCTTTCTTTGGAGGATTATACTGAACATGGAAGATTGCTCCACAGTCTTTACAAGATCTTCTTCCAGACATTCTGTTGATGATATTTTCATCTGGAACTTCGATATCAATTGCATATTCAATCTTTTCTCCGTCTTTTGCAAGTGCTTCATCTAATGCATTTGCTTGTGGAATTGTTCTTGGGAATCCATCTAAGATATAACCTTTTTCACAGTCATCTTTGTGGATACGATCAACAACAAGATCACATACAAGTTCATCTGGTACTAACAGACCTTTGTCCATGTATTCCTGTGCTTTCTTTCCAAGTTCTGTTCCTTCTTTAATGTTTGCTCTGAAAATATCACCTGTTGAGATGTGTGGAATATCGTACGCCTGTGCAATCTGTTTTGCCTGAGTACCTTTTCCAGCACCTGGAGCTCCTAACATAATAATTTTCATGACAAATCCTCCTTCTTGTCTTTCTTTCATTTCACCTTGTTACCATACAATCGTTTTTTTGTGCTTTTATAAAAACATCTAATAAAAGCACAAAAAGCTGTAGCACAAAACTACAGCTTTTCTTATAGTTACTCACTTAAAAAACCAGAATAATTCTGTACTAACAACTGTGACTGGATCTGTTTGATCGTTTCAAGGATAACTCCAACGACGATGATGATGGATGTTCCTCCAAATGAAACGCTTGCTCCAAATACTCCGTTAAAGAAGAATGGAACGACTGCCACGATTGTCAGTCCTGCAGCACCTATAAATATAATATATTTTAATATTTTATTCAAATAATCTACTGTAGGTTTTCCCGGTCGGATTCCTGGGATAAATCCACCCTGTTTCTTCATATTGTTTGAAATCTCTAATGGATTAAATGTAATCGATGTATAAAAATAAGCAAACAGTATTACTAAAACAATGTAGATCAATAAACCGATTGATCTCTTCGGATGGGATGCATCAAACCAGGTAGATGAGTTCAAACTTGTTAATGCTTTTCCAATGAATCCGTTATTTTCGTATTTTAAGACATTCTGCAGCATGATTGGGAACTGCATAATGGATGATGCAAAGATGATTGGGATTACACCTGCTGTATTGACTTTCAGTGGAATATTACTCTGCTGTCCGCCAACCAGTTTTCTTCCCTGCATCTTCTTAGAATACTGTACTGGGATATGTCTTTCCGCATCAGATAAAATGACAACGAATACGACAACTGCCAGAACAACTCCTACGATCACACATCCTGCGATCAGAGCTGGTCCGATCTGTTTTCCCTTCATAAACTGATTATAAAGAGAAGTAAAGTCTCCCGGCATTCCGGATACAATGTTTACGAGCAGGATAATGGAAATACCATTTCCAATTCCACTCTCTGTGATACGTTCTCCAAGCCACATAACCAGAACTGCACCTGCGGTTAAAGCAATGATCATTGTAAAAATGGTAAACGTTGTATAATTGGTGCCTAATGCACCTTGATTGGCAAATCCGATCGCAAGACCAGCACCCTCAATCACTGCGAGTACAACCGTTACATATCTTGTAATCTTTGCCATTCTTTTTCTTCCGTCTTCTCCATCTTTCTGCATCTCTTCAAGCGCTGGAATAACGATCGTCATCAGCTGCATGATGATGGAAGATGTGATATACGGTGTTACACTTAATGCAAATACTGACATCTGCATGAAGGAGCCTCCGGTAAAAGAGTTCAAAAGGTTGAACGAATCACCTAATGTACTCTTTAAGTAGGCACTGATCTGTGCACTATCTATCTCCGGAATTGGTAATTGTGATCCAAAACGTACAACAATAAGAATTAGTGTCGTAAATAATAGCTTCTTTCTTAATTGCTTGTTTTTAAAAGCGCTGACAACAGCGTTTGACATACTAGATCACCTCAGCTTTTCCTCCAAGTGCTTCGATCTTCTCCTTAGCACTAGCACTAAACGCATTTGCTTTTACATTTAATTTCTTTGTTAATTCACCGTTTCCTAAGATTTTAACTCCATCTCTAGGATTTTTAACGATTCCTGCTTCGATTAAAGCTTCTACAGATACTTCTGCTCCGTCTTCAAATCTTTCTAAAGCTGAAAGGTTGATACCAACGATTTCCTTAGAGTTTCTGCATTTGAAACCTCTCTTAGGAAGACGTCTGTATAAAGGCATCTGTCCACCTTCGAATCCAGGTCTTACTCCACCACCTGAACGAGCTTTCTGTCCTTTATGTCCTTTACCTGCAGTTTTTCCATTTCCTGAACCATGTCCACGACCTCTTCTGAAAGCGTCGCTGTGCTTAGATCCTTCTGCAGGGCGTAAGTTTGATAATTCCATTCCGTTACACCTCCTTGCCGAATATTATTAGATTTCTTCTACTTTAACTAAATGTTTCACCTGGTGAATCATTCCGCGTGTTGCTGCGTTATCAGGCAGCTCAACTGTTTTGTGAAGTTTTTTAAGACCTAATGCTTCAACAGTTTTTTTGTGCTTTGGAATTGCACCAATTGTAGATTTTACTAATGTAATTTTTAATTTATCTGCCATTTCAAAATTCCTCCTATCCTAAGAGCTCTTCTACTGATTTTCCACGTAGTTTTGCTACCTGCTCTGGAGTTTTTAAGTTCTTTAATCCTTCGATTGTTGCTAATACAACATTCTGTTTGTTGTTAGAACCTAAAGATTTTGAACGGATGTTTTTATATCCTGCAAGTTCCAGAACGATACGGGAAGGTCCACCAGCGATGATACCAGTACCTTCTGGAGATGTTTTTAATAATACAGATGCTCCACCGAAGTTTCCTGTAAAGTCGTGTGGTGTTGTTCCTTTTTCATCGATTGGTACTTCAACAAGGCTCTTCATAGCTGCTTCTTTTCCTTTGCGGATAGCTTCTGGAATTTCAGCTGCTTTTCCTAATCCAGCACCAACATGACCATTTTTATCCCCTACTACAACCAGTGCTGCAAATCTCATGTTACGTCCACCTTTTACTACTTTAGTAACACGTTTGATGGATACAACTCTTTCTTCCAGCTCTAACTGACTAGGGTCAATAAGTGTATGCTTCATTTGACTTCCTCCTATTAGAATTTCAGACCAGCTTCACGAGCTGCATCTGCTAATGCTTCAATTTTACCATGATAAATAAATCCGCCTCTGTCAAAGACAACTTCTGTGATACCTTTTGCTAAAGCTCTTTCAGCGATTACTTTACCTAAGTAGCTAGCTGCGGCAACATCATTTGTTTTTTCCAGTTCTGCCTTTACGTCTTTCTGAGTTGTTGAAGCAGATACTAATGTATTTCCAACAGTGTCGTCAATAATCTGAGCGTACATATGATCATTACTTCTAAATACACTTAAGCGAGGTCTTTCGCTTGTTCCATTGATTCGATTACGAAGCTTGTAGTGTTTTTTCGCACGAATCTTGCTTCTTGATTCTTTTCTAATCATCCTATATCACTCCTTTATTTAGCCCCAGTTTTTCCAACTTTACGTCTGATAACTTCATCAGCATACTTAATACCTTTACCTTTGTAAGGTTCTGGTTTTCTAAGACTTCTGATTTCAGCTGCGTACTGTCCAACTTTTTCTTTGTCGATACCTTTAACGATAATAATGTTCTGTCCGTCCATCTCTGTTTCGATTCCTTCTGGATCAGTCATAACTACCGGATGAGAGAAACCAAGGTTGAAAGTGATTTCTTTTCCTTTTTTCTGTGCTCTGTAACCAACACCGTTGATTTCAAGCTTCTTTTCGTATCCTTCAGATACACCTGTGATCATGTTTGCGATCAAAGATCTTGTAAGACCATGTAAAGATTTCATTTTCTTTAAGTCATTTGGTCTTGTTACGACAACCTGATTATCTTCCTGTTTGATTGTCATTTCTACTGGTAAACATTTTTCTAATGTTCCTTTAGGACCTTTTACAGTCACTTTGTTTCCTTCTTCAATCTTTACCTCTACTCCTGCAGGGATAGCGATTGGTAATCTACCTATACGAGACATAGGTTACCTCCTTAAATTGTCGGAAGGGACAGGGTTGGTGTCCCTTCTGTTTTCAGAATTTGTGAATATCGGTGTTTGTAAGGTAAATCTTACCAAACAAATGCTAATACTTCTCCACCCACGTTCTGTTTTCTTGCTTCTTTATCTGTTAACAGTCCTTTGTTTGTAGAGATGATCGCAATACCAAGTCCTCCTAATACTTTAGGAAGCTCTTCAGCTCCTGCGTATACTCTAAGTCCTGGTTTAGAGATTCTCTTAAGTCCTGTAATGATTTTTTCATTTTTGTTAGCACCATATTTTAATGTGATTACGATTGTGCTGAAAGAACCTTCTTCTTTGATGTCATATGCTTTGATGAAACCTTCTTTTAATAAGATTTCTGCAATCGCTGTCTTCATCTTAGAAGCAGGAATTTCTACTGTATCATGTTTCGCAGTATTTGCGTTACGGATTCTTGTAAGCATATCTGCAATAGGATCGCTCATTGTCATTTTCGTGTTCCTCCTTCCTTAATCTTACCAGCTTGCCTTTTTGACACCTGGAATCTGTCCTTTATATGCTAATTCACGGAAGCAAACTCTGCAGATACCATATTTTCTTAAATATGCATGTGGACGTCCGCAGATTCTGCAACGGCTGTATTCTCTTGTTGAGAATTTTGCTTTTCTTTTCTGTTTTGCAACCATTGACTTCTTAGCCATGGGAACCCTCCTAACTATTTCTTAAACGGCATACCAAATAAAGTTAATAATTCACGAGCTTCTTCATCAGTGTTCGCTGTTGTAACGAAGATGATGTCCATACCTCTTACTTTGTCTACTTTATCGTATTCGATTTCTGGGAAAATTAACTGTTCTTTAATACCTAATGCATAGTTACCTCTTCCATCGAAAGAGTTCTGGTTAACTCCTCTGAAGTCACGTACTCGAGGTAATGCTAAGTTAATTAAACGATCAGCGAATTCATACATTCTTTCACCACGTAATGTAACTTTGCATCCGATAGGCATACCTTCTCTTAATTTGAAGTTCGCAACAGATTTCTTTGCTCTTGTTACGACTGCTTTCTGTCCAGCGATCTTTTCAAGATCAGCTACTGCAGATTCTAAAACTTTTTTATTTTCTTTTGCTTCACCAACACCCATGTTGATTACGATCTTCTCGAGTTTTGGTACCTGCATAATATTGCTGTATTCGAATTTCTTCATCATAGCATCTTTGATCTGATTGCTATACTGTTCATGTAATCTACTCACTTGCGTAAACCTCCTCTCTTAATTAGTCAATGACTTCGCCTGTTGCACGTGCAACACGAACTTTTTTACCGTCAACTACTTTATATCCAATTTTTGTTGTTTTTCCATTGTGCACTAACATTACATTGGAAACATCCATTGGGCCTTCCTGGCTTACGATACCACCCTGCTGGTTTGCAGGACTTGGTTTTGTATGCTTTGTGATCATGTTGGCACCTTCAACTGTTACAGTACCTTTTTTATGATCAACAGCAATTACTTTTCCTTCTTTGTCTTTATCTTTACCAGCGATAATCTTAACTAAATCGCCTTTTTTAATTTTAATTGCTGACACAGTGTTTCCTCCTTATAATACTTCTGGTGCTAATGAAACAATCTTCATGAATTTCTTGTCTCTAAGCTCTCTTGCCACTGGTCCGAAGATACGAGTTCCTTTTGGGTTCATATCATCTTTAATAATTACAGCAGCATTTTCGTCAAATTTGATATAAGAACCATCTTTACGACGGGCACCTTTCTTTGTACGAACAACAACTGCTCTTACTACGTCACCTTTTTTTACAACACCGCCTGGTGTTGCATCTTTGACTGTAGCAACGATAACATCACCGATGTTAGCATATCTTCTTGTAGATCCTCCTAACACACGAATGCAAAGGATTTCTTTTGCTCCTGTGTTGTCGGCTACTCTAAGTCTTGACTCCTGCTGAATCATGCCTTTATTCTCCTTTCCAACCAAGCAAAATTATTTTGCTCTTTCGATAATTTCAACAAGTCTCCATCTCTTATCTTTAGAAAGAGGTCTTGTTTCCATAACCTTTACTCTATCTCCAATGTTACATTCGTTATTTTCGTCATGAGCTTTTAATTTGTAAGTTCTTTTAACGATCTTTTTATATAAAGGATGTTTTACGTTGTCTTCGATTGCAACTACGATTGTTTTATCCATTTTATCACTAACGACTTTCCCTACACGGGTTTTTCTTAAATTTCTTTCCACAACAAATTCCTCCTTTCGAAATGATTACTAAGCGTTTGCTTTTGCTGTAATTGCACCCTGAATACGTGCAATATTTCTTCTAACTTCTTTAATTCTGCTTGTATTCTCAAGTTGGTTTGTTGCATTCTGGAATCTTAAGTTGAATAATTCCTTTTTCGCAGCTACTAGCTCATTATTTAATTCGTCTACTGACTTATTATTTAATTCTTTTACAAAATCTCTAGTTTTCACTGTTGTCACCGCCTTCTAAAGCTTCACGAGAAACAATCTTACACTTAATTGGTAATTTGTGTACTGCAAGACGTAATGCTTCTTTTGCAATTTCTTCGCTTACACCAGAAATTTCGAACATTACACGTCCTGGTTTAACAACTGCTACCCAATATTCTAAGTTACCTTTACCTTTACCCATTCGAGTTTCAGCTGGCTGAGCTGTTACTGGTTTGTCAGGGAAAATTTTAATCCAAACTTTACCACCACGTTTGATGTAACGAGTCATAGCAACACGGGCTGCCTCGATCTGGTTGGATCTGATCCAGCATGGATCTAAAGCGACAAGACCATATTCACCATTTGTAATTTTATTTCC
>OKUL01000276.1_pt1 | contig 32861 bp, 26 predicted proteins | sample 1606631 | NCBI WGS metagenome assembly OKUL01 (sample SAMEA3882518, study PRJEB24775) | human gut metagenome | biome: human-associated habitat; feature: intestine environment; material: feces | place: Netherlands | collected 2009/2010 | reverse complement strand
CTGTGGCTATTGTAGATGACGGCGATGTTCACACGCTTATGATAGGCGCTGCGGGCGTGGGCAAAACCGCATATTTCCTGTACCCGAACATTGAACTTGCTTGCGCAAGCGGAATGTCGTTCATCAGTACGGACACCAAAGGGGACGTAGCACGAAATTATGGCACTATCGCAAGCAAGCACTATGGCTACAATGTTTCTGTGCTTGATCTGAGAAATCCGACACGAAGTGATGAGAACAACATTCTGCATCTTGTCAACAAGTATATGGACGAATATCTGGCGGATAAAAGCAATTTATCTGCGAAAGCAAAAGCGGAAAAGTATGCAAAGATAACAGCAAAGACAATTATCAATATCGGCGGAGGTGACAGCTCAAGCTACGGTCAGAACGCATTTTTCTATGACGCAGCGGAAGGACTTCTTGCCTCGGTTATCCTGCTTTTAGCGGAGTTTGGCGACAAAAACGAAAGGCATATTGTCTCAGTTTTTAAGCTGATCCAAGACTTGCTTGCAAAGTATCAGCCTGCGCCGAAAGCAAAGCCTAAGATGTATTTTACAAAGCTTATGGACAAGCTCCCCTCGGAGCATAAAGCAAAATGGCTTGCGGGTGCGGCACTTAATTCATCGGATCAGTCTATGATGTCCGTTATGTCAACTGCTCTTTCAAGGCTTAACAGCTTTCTTGATACGGAAATGGAGCAAATGCTCTGTTTCGGAACAGCCGTGGACGCCGAGAAATTCTGCAATGAAAAATCGGCTATTTTTATTGTTCTCCCCGAAGAAGATACGAGCAAATATTTTATGGTATCGCTTTTAATTCAACAGTTATACCGTGAAATTTTAGTTATAGCCGATGAGCATGGCGGCGCACTTCCGAACCGTGTAATGTTCTATTGTGACGAACTGGGAACTTTCCCTAAAATTGAGGGTATGGAGGCTATGTTCTCCGCAGGTAGAAGCCGAAAAATTAGTATTATTGCGGTAATTCAGTCCTTTGCACAGCTTGAACAGAATTACGGAAAACAGGGTATGGAGATCATTACGGACAACACCCAGCTCACGGTTTTCGGCGGTTTTGCCCCAAACAGTCAGAGTGCGGAGGTTCTGTCAAAATCCCTCGGCGAACAGACAGTGTTAAGCGGTTCTGTTTCGCACGGCAGGGATAAATCCCAATCGCTGCAGATGATAGGCAGACCGTTGATGACTGTGGATGAATTAAAGTCTATGCCCAAAGGTCAGTTTATTGTTATGAAAACGGGAACTCACCCAATGATAAGTAAGCTAAAGCTGTTCTTCAAATGGGGCATAAAATTTGAGGATGAATACCGCCTGCCGGACAAGACTGCAAGGGCGGTTTCCTACAAGGAGCGTGACGAGCTGATCAAGGACATTGAGGTCAAATATCCGCAGAAGAAAAAAGCGGCTCTTCCAACGGAATTTGAGATAACGGAAGACGAAGAATTCGAGGATGAGCCTCCGAAAAAGAAAACCAGTATTAAAACGAATGGGAGTTGATGCAAATTGATACTACCGAGAAGAATTTACGACTTAGGACTAAGCCACAAGGCTGTGTCCGTTTACTGCTATCTGTGCGGACGAGCTGACAAAAACGGCGAATGCTATCCCTCCGTAGGTCGAATTGCGGAGGATTTGAACCTGTCCAGATGCACGGTATTTCGGGCGTTTAACGAGCTTGAAGAAAACGGCTTGCTGGAACGTGAAGCAAGATACCACACACAAGGCGGACGGAGAAGTTCATTGTATAAGATCAAGGGAGAGATCACTCCAACGGGAAATCGAGGTGACATGAATGTTTGATTGGATCGGCGACGCCATAGACTGGATCGGAGACGGGATATCAAGCCTTTGGGACAGCACGGTAGGCTCGGCGGTGGACGCAATTACCGACGAAATATGGGACATAATGTTTTCCTGGCTATTCAACCTCATTTACGGCGCAGTTGCCGACTTATTTGAATTCATAAACAAAAGCACAAGCAATATATTCGCTCTGTCGTGGGTGCAGTCGTTCATAGCATTGTTCCACAGCCTTGCCTGGATGCTGTTTGTCTGCGGACTTATTGTGGCGGTATTCGATACGGCAATAGCCTACGAATCGGGGCAGGCAAACATCAAAAACACCTGTCTGAACGTGCTGAAAGGCTTTATGGCGGCAAGTCTGGTGACTGTTGTTCCGCAAAGGCTGTACGCATTCTGTGTGGCGATGCAGGGCACTTTCTCCCATGAACTGCTGGGCGGTTTTATAGGGGCTACATCATCGTCGGTGGCAGGCACGGGACTTTCCGTAATTATTGCCCTTGCTTCGGACGTTTCGCTGTTCAGCCTGTTTTTTATCATACTTTTCGGCTATTGCACAGTCAAGGTAGTGTTTTCAAACATCAAGCGCGGCGGCATAATGCTGTGTCAGATAGCTGTGGGAAGTCTGTATCTGTTCAGTGTTCCGAGAGGTTACACGGACGGTTTTTACTCATGGTGCAAGCAAGTGATCGCTACTTGTCTGACTGCATTTTTGCAGACAACTATTTTATATCTCGGACTGCTGACCTACACTCAGCACGCTTTGCTTGCGGTGGGAATTTGCTTGTCGGCAACGGAAGTTCCGAGGATTGCACAGATGTATGGGCTTGACACGAGCGTCAGGGTTAATATGATGAGCGTCAGTCATACTGTTTCTATGGGGGCTAAGGCTGTTAATATGATTAAGACAAAAGCATAAGGAGTTGATACAAAAAATGAAAACCTACATCTACCCCGAAAACCTGAAAGCCAACGTAAAGCTGTGGTTCTGGAACGTTCGTGATTTTATCATAATCTGCGGCGGAATAATTCTGTCGGTCGTGGTTCTGGTAAACCTGTGGAATGTCCTGCCTTTTGCGGCGACTGCCTGCTTTGCTTTTCTCTCGCTTCGGGTTGACGAAACGGCGATTATGGACTATATTTTTAATGCTGCGAAGTTTTTTCTGACCTCGCAGCAAATTTTTTATTGGACGAAAGGAGCATAAAATTTTATGACAAAAAGGAAAAATAACGGCGTTCAAGGTCTTATCGGCTTTGAACGCTTTACTCGTTTCGGAGTAAAAACCGACAAAGCCGAAATAGCATTTTTCAGCGTAGAACCCACCAATATTTCAGTGCTTTCAGCGGCTAATATTGACGTGAAGATACATCATTTGATGATGCTGTTAAGCACGATACCGGACTTTGAAATTCTTGCTTTGGACTCTTGCGAGTGTTTTGATACAAACAAGATGTACGTCAAAAAGCGTTTGCAGACCGAGCAGAACGAGGCGGTCAGAAAACTGCTGCAGGCGGACTATGATTTTCTTGACGAGATTCAGGTAGAGATGTCCTCGGCAAGACAGTTTATGTTTGCGGTACGGTTCAGGCGTGAAAAGGACGAGCAGATATTCAGCACGCTTAATCGTGTTGACAAAGCAATCTCAGAACACGGCTTTACGGCTCGTAGAATGAGTAAGTCTGACATAAAGCGTATGCTTGCACTTTACTTCGGAACGAGCATATCGGGCGAGGAAATCCCCGATATTGAGGGAGAAAACGAATTTAATCTGGAGGGATTGCATGAGAATTAATTTACGAAAAAAGAAAAATCTGACGGACGAACAGCTTGAAATTATCAGCACAAAGGACTTTTTTGACCGAACTGTTCCGGGAATAATCAAGTTTTACACCGACCACTATATCTGCGGAAACTTCTACAAGTCCTGCTGGGCGGTTACGGAATATCCGACTTCAACGGAAGAAACGGCTATCCTTGCTCACCTTGCCGACAGAAACGGGGTAACTCTCAGAATTTACAACCGCCTTGTGACAAGTATGGAACAACGAAAAATCGTTCAGCAGGCAATGCGGAAAAATCATATGATGACCACCACAAACGATGTAAACGAGAGCATCAAGGCTCAGGATAATATCAACGATGTGGTAGAACTGCTGTCAGAACTTCGCCGAAACAAAGAACCGCTGCTGCATACGGCTGTGTTTATTGAATTAAAAGCAAGCTCGGAAGATAAATTAAAGGAACTGCAAGCCGACATTTCGATGGAATTAACACGTTCAAAAATATCTGTAGACAGGCTTTTGCTCCGTCAGAAAGAGGGCTTTTTATCGGTTTTGCCGACGGGCAATAATGTATTCGCAAGCCAGTTTGAGCGTGTTCTTCCTGCTTCAAGTGTTGCTAATCTTTATCCTTTGAATTACAGCGGAAAAACGGACGAAAACGGCTTCTATATCGGCAGAGATAAGTACGGCAGCAACGTGCTTGTTGACTTTGACAAGCGTACCGAGGACAAGACAAATTCCAATATTTTAATTCTTGGCAACAGCGGTCAGGGCAAGTCGTATCTTATGAAACTTTTGCTGTGCAATCAGCGTGAGGCTGGGAAAAGTGTGTTGGTTTTAGATCCCGAAGCCGAGTACCGTGACATTTGTTCAAATCTCGGCGGAACATACATTGATATGATGTCGGGCGAATTTATGATAAATCCGCTTGAACCTAAAGCTTGGAGCGACGGCGAAAAAGCGGATATTGAAGATCCCGAAACGTTCAGAAAAGTCACAAGATTATCACAGCACATATCGTATTTAAAGGATTTTTTCAGAGCGTACAAGGACTTTTCTGACAGCGAAATTGACACCATAGAGATCATGCTTATGAAGCTGTACGCAAGATTTGGAATTGATGATTTTACCGATTTCAATACGCTGGACAGCGAAGATTATCCAATTATGAGCGACCTCTACGAACTTATTGAAAAGGAATTCATGGCGTTTGATAACGAGAAAAAGCACCTATACACCGAAGAAATGTTACAGAATATCTGTCTGGGACTGCACTCCATGTGCAAGGGTGCGGAGTCAAAATATTTCAACGGTCACACCAACATCAATGACAGCGAGCTTATCTGTTTCGGAGTGAAAGGTCTTATGGACACAAACAAAAGGCTTAAGGATACTCTGCTGTTTAACATTCTCAGCTACATGAGCAATCAGCTTTTGGGCAGAGGAAATACAGTTGCCGCAGTAGACGAGCTGTATTTGTTCCTCACAAATATGACGGCGATCGAATATATCCGCAACGGCATGAAACGTGTTCGTAAAAAGGAGTCCTCGTTTATTCTGGCAAGTCAGAATATTGAGGACTTTCTTTTGCCTGAAATCAAGGAGTTTACTAAGCCGTTGTTTTCAATTCCGAGCCATCATTTTCTGTTCAATCCGGGTAATATTTCTCCGACTGCATTCATTGACACCTTGCAGCTTGAAGAATCGGAGTACGGCTTGATAAAGTACCCTGAAAGAGGTACTTGTCTTTACAGGTGCGGAAACGAGAGATATTTGTTACAGGTCATCGCTCCGCAGTACAAGGCTGTGTTGTTTGGAAACGGTGGTGGTCGGTAATGTCTGCAACAGTTGCGGTTGCTCTGAAAAAGGTAGCGATATATATTCTGGGCGACGAAAAGAAACGAGGTAAGCTGTTTGTTCTGATCGGAAGCATCGCCGCAGGCTTTCTTGGACTGATGTGCCTGCCTGTAGCTGTGCTGTCATCAATGGGCAGTTTGGAGATTGAAACTCCCGAAGTCGACCGTAGTATGTTCACCGATTCCGCTTTTATGGCAACGCTTGATGAGGATCAGCAGTCGCAAATTGCTGAATTTCAAAGTCAAGGTGAAGCCATCGCAGCTGTTATGTCTGCGGTCGGTTTGCCCTCGGAAACCATAAAGGCACAGCTGATTTATTACTCATATTTTGATGAAAATCCGCTGTCGGACTTCACAGAATACGCAAGTCTGTTCGCTAACGCAAACGATGATATCGCACTGCTTGAAAGTATAAATGCAACCTATGGTATTGAAATCCCTTACGATGATTTCATGCGTTCGTACACTTGGACGATGAACGCAACAATCAATGAGTATATGTTTACGGACAGCACAACCAAAAACTGTACGGACATGGCAGCTTGGGCGGAGAATGCGTACATCTCAGGCTGGGGATATATGAACGGATTTATCGGCGAGAGAAACGAAAATAACCGCATCAGATACTGCGATAACGCAGGACTTATGCTTGGGTATCTCAACTACAATCCTGCGGATAAAACGTTTGGAAATGTGCATGAAATTCTTGTTTACACGGAGCAAGGCAGTCTTGATACCATGCCTGAGGTCGCAGGTATAGGACTGTTTGACGGCAGTCAGCATGGGATATATGTCGGTGACGGCGAAGTCGTCTACAGTTCAGAAACTCTTGGATATGTCACTAAAGAGCCTGTTTCAAATGGCAGCTGGACAAGCTGGTGCACCTATGAGGGAGTGGATTATCCGCAGGAGGTTCTAAACGCCATTAATGAAATCAATAATGTGACGGAAGAAAATACAGAAGAATCAAATGAAGAAACGGAGTGATGTTAAATGAAAATATATTTAAAAGACGGCAATTACACTTTAGCAAAGGACTTCCCAATGAGTGTATTTGAAATACGTGATACGCTTGACAGGCTGAGAAAGTTTCAGAGCCGCGAGGTTTTGTTCAGACTGTCCGAATTTGGAAACACAGAGCTGCCGCAAAGCCTGTGTGGTAAAGAATTTTCAGCGGATATTTACAAGCTTAACCTGTTCGCCGAAAGGTATGAAAAGCTGGAATATCCGGAGGCAGAGGCGTTTAAAAGTCTGCTGAAAGCCAATCCCGAAAGCAGCTTTGACGATATGCTTTTGATGACATACGGTCTGGATTCTGTTCCTGCTTTCCCTTGCGAAGATTATCACGAACTCGGCGAAATGGCAATTGAGAACGATATGCTGTGTGAATTGGAGGACTGTTCCGATGAGATGTTGGAACTGCTCGACCGTGAGCATATCGGACAAATTATGTGCGAGCGTGACGGCGGTATGTTTGCGGACAGCTATTACTGTGTACCGTCCTGCTATGAGAGACCGGATATGAATATTGAGATCGGCGAGCCGGATAAGTGCTTTTTCCGTCTGCTGATCGCGCCTGCGCCGGCAAATGATGAATCCACCGAGCAGTTTGCCCAATGGCTGTCCCTGCCTTGCGATAAAGAAAATCTGAACGACATTGCAAAAGACCTTTGCATAGGCAGAGTTCAGGACATGGTCTATTATGATTTTCAGTCGGCTATTCCTTCGATCACAGAGGAATCGTTTGGCGATATGCGCAGAATTGACGAACTGAATGTTCTTGCTCAAAGGCTGTCAGAACTTTCAAATCACGATTTTGTAAAACTGAAAGCGGTCACAGAGAGCGAGGAAATATGTGATATTTCCGATACTATGGACTGCATTGAACATCTGTCGGAGTACGAATTTGATATGTTTATTTCCGATGAAAGCGAGTTCGGCAAGGCTTATCTGGCGAAAAATCTTCCTACAAACTTTGATAATTCTGTTCTGGAAGATATAGACTTGCACGACTTTGGTCAAAGTGTTCTGGGACGCAAGGAGGGCGAGATCACTTCCTACGGAGCGATCTCAGGCAGGGGTCAGGAACTGTATTATGCTATTACTGTTAAGTCGGAACAGCAGCTTACAGAAGATATCAGCGAAGAATTTTCTGATGAAGAACTTGAAGAAGATGAGTCGGGGGATTTTGAGATGGGAGGAATGTTGCTTTGAAGAAGTCAATTTCAATATCGGTCAATGAGGAAAAGCTGTCTGCGATAGAAATGTATCTGGAGCAGAAAAACACAACTCTTGCGGCGGAACTTGAAAAGTATGCGGATCAGCTTTACGGCAAGGTCGTTCCGCAGAATGTGAGAGATTTTATTGATATGATGTCAGATAGAAAGCCTGCGAGAAAGCCGAAGAATCTTGCTCCTGATGAATCGGAAAAGCAGTCCGAGCAGTAATTCGCCACGGTTCGCACCGTGTGCCCTCGTGTGGCGTTTTCAGAGCATGAGTGGGGTAACTTTACCTTAAAGCCAATCGAGGCAGATTTGGGGCGTTTGTCGCAGAGTTGGAAAAGGCAGAAATCGGATGATTTCGGGTGGGGTTGAGGGAAAATATTTTATTGCAAGTTAAAGTTTCGGGGTCGCAGCCCCCGAAACAGTCACAGCGGACGGCAAAGCCGACCGCAATTTGCGAGGTTTGTACAGCTTCGGGCAAAGGGGTTGTAAATTCAGCCTTTTTCAGATTTAGGGGTTGTATCGGCAAAAAGGCACGAAAATACTGCATTTTAACAGGAGTTGGAGGTAATGAAAGATGAGTTTTCAGAACAAGGTCAAATTTGCGCTTTGGGCATATCCCGAAACGCTGAAAGACGTGGAGGTACATTACAAACATGATAACTGCAAATCGCAGAGTGAATTTATTGAAAAAGCTATCAAATTCTATATTGGTTATCTTGATGAAGAAAAAAGCGTGAACTATATCTCTCCGATGATAACCGAAACGGTCAAGGCACAGATAAAAGGTACGGAACAGCGGCTTGCCCGTCTGCTTTTCAAAGTCGCAGTGGAGCTTGGAAAGCTATCGCATATGACTGCAGCAATGAACGATGTGGATGATGAAACTCTGAGAAATCTTCATGCAATGTGTGTAAATGAGGTTCGTAAGATCAACGGCATTATTGATTATGAGGATGCGGTGGAGTATCAGAAAGATTGATTGTATTACTGCCAATAGGTTGAAATAATAATAAAAATATGTTATAATTATTCCAAAAGTAGAGGTATAATTTCCATGAATAGTTTTAATCCAGTCAATAAAACTTGCTATTTCAGATTAGATAAATATAGCTGTTATATGAGAGCACATGGTGTATGCTCTCTTAATGGTATTTCAATTCAAGACTTGATGAAACAGGATACGAAGCAATTATGTAGAGAGAATTCTATTGATTATTGTCGAAATATAGCTAAAATATTAATGACTACAGGATTCTGTTCCGATGTACTTGCTTATTATTGTACGGATTGTGATCATTTTGAATTTGCAGATGGGCAACATAGGGTTTGCGTTACTGCAAAATTATCAAGAAAAGGTTTTAATGTACGTCTGAATACGGTTCTCAAAGTGAATGAAGGCACTAAGTGTAGATGGTGTTTAATGCAAGAGAAATATGACAGAGAGTATAAAAAATTTAATCTATTTCAGAAACTATTCAAAACAAAAAAATATATGAAATATATAAAAGATAAAGATGATTTTTATTTGCGTGAGTTTATAACGAAATTATGATGTATAATAAACGAGGAAAACAAATGCCCAAACTAATAGTAACAAGCCGCTACCTAAAAAGCGGTTCAAAGAAAAAGCTTGCAAACTATGTAAAATACATCGCAACCCGTGAGGGTTCTGTTCCTACAACAACCAATAACGAAACAGCTCCTGCTACCAAAAATCAGCAGGAGCTTATTTCATCTCTGCTGAACGATTTCCCTGACAGCAAAGAGTTATTTGAGTACACTGATTATATTAAAAATCCTACAGTCAAAAACGGTTCCATACTCATATCTGAAATACTTGACCGAAATATGGACAGGCTTACAAGCCGTGAAAACTATGTAGGCTATCTTGCTAACCGTCCCGGTGCTGTAAAATTCGGTTCTCACAGTCTGTTTTCACAATCAGACGAGCCTATTGATCTTGATAAGGTCGCAAAAGAGATCGCAGATCACGGTGGCAACGTGTGGACTCATGTTGTATCTCTCCGCAGAGATAACGCGCAGGCAATGGGATATGATAACTTAAAGGCGTGGAGAGAATTAGTAAAGCGGCAGATTCCGAATATCGCAAAGAACCAAAAGATTGATTTGCAGAATCTACATTGGTATGCCGCTTTTCATGACAAGAAGACGAACCCTCATGTACACATTATCGTGTACTCAACAAACGAGCGAGAGGGATTTCTTACAAACCACGGGATAGAAAAAATTCGTAGTAGTTTTGCAAATGATATTTATGCAGACGAGCTTCATCATCTTTATGCACAGCAGACTGATTTGCGTAATCTATTGAAAAAAGAGTCTGAGCAGTTGATGAAACAGCTTGCGGAAAACATTTCTCAGAGTAATAATTTTGATTTGGAGCTTATTGATCTTGTTTCAAAATTGCGTTTTCAGCTATCGGAATCAAAGGGCAAAAAGGTATACGGCTATCTGAAATCTGATGCAAAGAAAACTGTTTATGAAATCTTTGTAAGACTTGCGGATAACGAATCAATTCAGAAAATGTATTCGCTATGGTGTGAAATGGAACAGCAAAAGCATGATGTTTATTCGACCGCAAGGGTTCAGTTTCCAAAGCTTGTGGACAACAAGGAGTTTAAATCGGTTAAAAATATGATTATTCAAACTGTACTTGATATGAATAACCCGATAGCTGATGCAGTAGTCGAAGGATCCGACCTCAGCGAACAATTTGAGAATGATGACTCAACCATAGATATTCCTCCGCAGCTCTATAAATCTGAGCAATTAGAGGATGATAAAGTAATATTTTCAGCTAATGACTATCTTACAGCTGAGGATTTCATTTGGAGTAATGAAAATGCAGTAACGATTGATGTTGATGATACTCTGAAAAGTAAATATTATCTCAAGTGGAGTACAGCATACAAGGAAGCCTGCAAGCTGATTTATGATAAACAATCCAAGTTTGAAGATTTCAAAAAAGCGGAACAGCTTTTGCTCTCTGAATCACAACTGGGAAATGTACTTGCCATTCATGATTTAGGAAAGCTGTACTCTACAGAAAAGCTTGATGCAAAAGATGAAGAAAAGTCATTTGCATACTACAGAGAGGCATTGCAAGGATTTGTGCAAATAGAACCCGATTCGGATTTTATGTTTCCCTACGAACCGAAATATGAAGGACAAATCATGAAACCCGTGGATATGCGCTCTTACGTTTGGTATCGTATAGGCAAAATGCATTGCTATAGGTTAGGTACAGAACAGGATTACGCTCAAGCATTTGATTGGTTTTTGAAATCAGCTCAGGAGGGCAACAAATTCGCACAGTACAGTCTTGCTAACTTATATTATTACGGCAAAGGTGCGGAAAAAGATTTGTCTCAGGCATTTTTCTGGTATCGGAAATCAGCTGTACATGGACAGCCTTATGCTTCCTATGCTGTTGCTCAGATGTACAATAAAGGTGAATATGTAAGTCAAAGTGAGGAAGTCGCACAAAGATATTACAAGAAAGCATTATTGGGTTTTCTTAAACTTGAAAGCAAGAATCAGGCTGACGATAACCTTTATTACAAATTGGGCTCTATGTTTAAAAAGGGACTTGGTACAGACATCAATATGGATAAGGCTATAGATTACTTCAAACGTTCCGCAGAAATGAACAACAAGAATGGTCTATATGAGTACGGAAAGGCTCTGCTACTTGGTGAGCATATTCCTCAGGATAAGGACAAAGCTGTAAAACTGCTTGAAAAGGCAATTGAACTTAATAATATTAATTCAAAACGTTTTCTTTCACTTGAATATATTTCGGGTGAACATTTGGAACAGTATATTGAAAAAGGACTTGATATGCTCACAGAATGTGCCGACGGCGGAGATACTTTTGCCTGCTATAAGCTAGGTAGGATATACTTCAAGGGTGAGATCGTATTGCAAGACTTAGATAAAGCTGAAAAATACTTGCTGTCAGCCGAAGATAACGAATTCACACAGTATGCTTTCGGTAAACTTTATTTGCAAAAAGAAAAGTATGATATTCTAAAAGCCGTAGACTGCTTTGAAAAATCCGCAGATAAAAATGTGTGGTCAAGCTATCAGCTCGGCAGGCTTTATCTTTTCGGAGCTGAAGGACTTGAAAAAGATAAGGAAAAATCAATGGAATGGCTTACAAAGTCTGCAAACGACGGTAATGAGTATGCACAAAATATGCTGAACAATATGGCACAGTTTGAGAATGCTGTGATTGCCAATACAATCTTTAGTTTATTTGCAAATTTGAGTAGGTGCATTGAAGATGATTATACGCAGAAGTATAAGTCAGTCAAACGGACAGTGGATAGCAGACTGCGGAGAATGATACAAAAGAAAAGGCAGGCGCTTGGAATTAAGGATGATCAGCCGACGAGCTACGAGCAATCATGTTAATTGACTAATATTAGAATGTACTGTTATGCGAGAAATAGGTTTTAAACGTTAAAAGACGGAGTATAATAATAAATCTGTTCCCCGTCTTTTAATATTTTATTTCAAATTCATGGTTATTTCAAGAATGAAGTCTCCGTCGATTTGAGATATCTTGAATTCTCCGTTATGCTTATTAACAACGTCCTTTATATTCTGTAAACCGAAACCATGGTTTAAAAGATCGCTTTTTGTGGTAAGAACATTGTTGTTTTTTATTTCTATATCTGAATTTAAAGTGTTGGCTATTTTCATATTCCAATAATTGCTCTTGAAATCTGATGCTATTCTTATCTGTGACGTCATTTCGGATATCTTGGCACAAGCTTCTATAGCATTGTCCAAAGAATTGGATAAAATAGTGCATAGTTCCAAGGGATTGATATTTTTTTCAGGAATCACACCCGCAAATTTAAATATGATTCCTTTATCCTTGCACTCCTGAGCCTTATCAGAAAGTATGGCGTCAGCTATATAATTACCTGTTTTATACAACGGGACAGTTTCATTAAATTTATTTGTGAGCCCTCGTATATAATTTTCAGCATCTGAAAAACTGTTGCCTTCAAGCATAGAAATAACACACATCATGTGTTTTCTGAAATCATGACGAAATTTTCTCATTTCTGTATCTTTTTCATCAAGCATGATGTAGTACTTAAGTTGATTTTGCATTTTTTCTTCCAACAGCTCAGCGGTCTGCTCAAAATGCTTCTTGGATATAGAATTTATAAGAAGGACAATTATTGTAATTAAAGACAAAACTACAAGGATCACAGTAAAAACCTGTATATACAGCATCTTGAGATTTAAATGTTCGGTGCTTACCGAAAGGCTTGCAGCTAGTCCGCTAAGGAAAATCAACATTATTACGATGAGAATTAATATTGAGTTACTTAATAGCGATAGATTTTTGCGAAATCTTCTGTAATAATCCTTGCTTTCACAAAACGAAAGAAAAATAAGTATGATCATTTGTGCGACAAATGATATGATGCTGTGAGACAAATCTTTATCGAGATTTTTTAATGATATCCGAATAATCACATATATAGCCGAGCTGAGCAACGAATCGGAAAATATTAAAAACATTGCTGTGTAAATTATACGTTTAATATTACACTTAAAAGCCAACACAGGTATTAGTGCTATAGAGATGTATTCAAGAACGAATAAAAAAATATAGCATAACGGAATCGGATCACATAATGCCATATATGATGTTGCTATACACAAAGCTGAAAATAGAGTTATTAGAAATGAACAAATTTTTTTGGTGACTTTATATTCTTCTTGGAATAAGGCAGTTTGTATTTTTAAATTACTGAGTAGCATTAATATGTTTGCCGTGGAAAGGAAGATCCCTGTTAATATTTTCATGGCAGGCGCACCTCAAATATGTAGCGCTTCATATAATCAAAATACGATTTTTTGAAGTCGTTCAATCTGTATCGGCTTATTTTTGCTTTTTCTCCGTTGCAAAACACTATTTCTGACGAACTAAATTCGGTGATATATTTAAATCCAACTAAAAATGATTTATGACTTCTGAAGAATCTGTCGTTAGGAATTTTATTTTGAAAGTCAGAAAGCAATACACTACAGCTCAAAGTTTGGTTTCTTAAACGAACAAGAGAACCTTTATTTCTTGCTTCGACATACAATATATCATTTATATTTAATCGTTTTAACACGTCATTGGCGGTAACCAATATGTAATTATCGCTTGAATATAGCTTGAGCAGATTATCAAGAGCTTCGCTTAGTTTTTTTATGTCTATAGGTTTCACAAGGAATCTGAAAGTATTAACCTTAAAGGTATCATAAACTATTTCCGGAAAACTAGTTAGAAAAATAATGGGAATATCAATGTTCCTTTCGAGAATATTTTTAGAAGTTTCAAGCCCGTTCATTTTGTCCATTTGATAATCCATAAAAATAACATCGATATCATTATGATCTAATAAATGTTTTATGAGATCTTCTCCTGAAGTAAAGTCATAATAAATAGCAGGTATTGCCTTGGCAGCAGCATACTTATCAATGCAAGATTTCAGCGTATCATGAAAATCAACTTCGTCATCACATATACCTACACGCATTTTTACTCTCCTTTCTAAAATGTGACATAATCTAGCTTTTGATTCTATTATATCACAAATTCAAAATAAAGGCAATAGAAATAAAGACTTATTTCAACTTCTATTTACATATTTGAACAAAAAATATAACTTGATTTTTACCATTCACTCCAAAATCAATACCATTCACTCCGAATTTATAGAATTCTTCTTTTTAAAATTATATAATGCAAATAATTTTGACGAAGGGAGAATTATTATGTGGAATTGGCTTTTTAATTTTATTTTCAGAAAGGGTTAACGATAAATGATGCATATTTTTAAAGATCAGATACTGCAATATGAAAATGTACTATCTTATCGTACTAAGATTCAAATATCTGATGTTAATAAGATGATAGGATTTATACAAAGAAATACGGACGCTTTAGATTTAAAAATATGCGGAAATATCGCTGCTACTGTGCATGAGAAAAAAAATATATCCGGCATGGAAATGTCGGATATAGAATTTCTCATTCCTGTAAATAAGAAAATCAGTGAAAGTTCCGCTTTTAAATTTAAACCTGTTTTCAAGCTTGTCAATGCAGTAAAAATCAGACACGAAGGCAGTATGAAGGAAATTGAGCGTTCGGAACATATTCTTGACGAGTATATTTTGCAAAACTCCATGCAGCCTGTAACACAGATCTATTATTTGTTTATTCAGTCTACTGAATATGACAATGGAGATAATATTGTTGATATTTATAAAGGTATCAGCGAGAATATACTTTAATGGAGGAATGCAGAAAAATGAAGAAAAGTAAAATGACGCGAACTATGTGTGTATTTCTCGCAGCTGCAATGCTGCCGTTAGACACAATAGTTTCTTTGGCAGCTGAAACTGCACATACTGCTATTTTCGGTAAATCCGATGAAGATGTTGTGCAGACATCAGAAAATTTAGATATTGAATCGGTTGTTCCGGATAGCTTAGATTTAATTTGTGAAAGTGAATCTGATACAACAGTTACGCTGTCTTGGAATAATATGTTTGCAAACGGCAGCGGTACGTATGACATATATCTTGATTCTGTTTTAGTTCAGGAGGATGTTACTGAAACTACATATACGCTTACTGATCTTGAAGCGGCAAACACATATGATATATCAGTAAAAGCTGTAAACAAGGATGGTGAAGTAACTGAAACGAGCGATGATATTTCCGTTATAACAGACCTGGTTATTACAAAAGATACCGCTCTCTGGGAAGAAACCACTGTAGGAAATCTGTACATTAACGGAGGTACGTTTAATCTGAATGAGCAAACTCTTCATGTGAATGGTAATGTAATAGTTTCCGACGGAACATTTAAGATCAATGGCGGAACAGTGGACATAAGCGGCAATCTGAGAATTCAGAGAAGAAATACTGATTCAAGTGGCAATGTATCATATTCCGGTGGTTACGGATATCTGAATATGACTAATGAAAACGACTATGTTATGGTCGGCGGAGATTTTATTACTAGCAGTTATTATTCTCACAGTGGGTATTTAACCGAAGGTACTCTTGAAGTGAAGGGAAACTTTACTCAGGTATCCGGAAACGACTCAAATTTCTATGCTTCCGGAAATCACATAACAATCCTTAGAGGTGATAAACTACAGACTATTGCCGGAAGCAGTACAGGTCTGCATTTTGCAACGCTTGAACTTCAGAATTTTTCAGAAGAAGGAGTTCATTTCAATCAAGCGCTTAATGCGAATGCTTTTGTAAGGAACGGCTGTAATGTTTCTTTTGAAAATTCAGGAGTTCTTGGATGGAAGTTAGAAGCTGATGAAGAATATAACGGAGATATGAATCTTATCGGCGGTACTCTCGATCTTAACGGACACAAATTGACTGTCAACGGCAATCTTACGCAATCTGGCGGAGAGATAAAGGTCAACGGCGGAGAACTTGTGGTAACAGGAGATTACAAGATACAGACCACAGGAAATGGAGCAAGTTCTGGCAGACTTAACATGACCAACGAAGCAGATAAAGTAACGGTGGCCGGAACGTTTGCAACACGTTCAAATGTCGATCACAGCAAATTGCTTACAGCCGGAACAATGACTGTAGGCGGAAATCTGTATCAGTATGACAATTCATGGTATAACTTCAAAACATCCGGAACACACGAAACCATTCTTAACGGAACAAAAAAGCAGACAGTATCTTTTGAGTCAAGAGACGACGGAAATCGTGCGAGATTTAATATACTTAAGATAACCAACACATCTGAAGAAGGAGTAACCTTTGCAACAGATGTATGGGTACAGACAAAGCTTTACGATACGGAATCGGTTGTAACAGGCAGCGTGCATATTTATCTGAGCGGTTCGGGAGTTCTGGCTGACAATACATGGTCATATGATCTGAATATCAATCAGGACAAGACTCTTGACAGCGATTGGGTGATAGGCGGTTCATTGTATATCAGAAACAATACGTTTGATCTTAACGGTCATAAGCTTGAAGTGGGAAATGATCTTGCTTTGGGATATTACTATGCAATAATGAACGTAAATAATGGACAGCTTTACGTAGGTCGTGATCTTAGAATACAGGATCCCTATCTACAGAATGACGGAACTATTGCATATGGAAATTATTCGTATGCAAAACTGAAAATGACAGAAGAAGATGACTTTGTAAGAGTCGGAAGAAACTTTGTAACAGCTGCATACCATTCTCACAATGGATATCTGACAAACGGAATACTTGAGATAAAGGGCAATTTTACACAGATAACTTATCAGTATGATCAGAATTTCTATGCTACTGGTGAGCATAAAGTCGTACTCAGCGGAACAAAACAGCAAAAGATAAACTTTGCAAGTGCAAACTCCAGATTCAATATTCTTGAGATCAACAAGCCTATGGATACAGGCTATGTTTTCAACAGAACGCCTGTATGGAGCGAGCTTATAGAAACAGCTATGGATACGCAGGCTCCTAACGCTCCAAAGAATCTGAGATCCGATTTGCAGACGGTAACGTCTATAAGTCTGAAATGGAGCGAAAATACCGATAATAACGCAGTTACGGGATATGACGTTTACCGAGACGGCGTAAGAGTAGGCAGTACAAACAAAACCGAATTCATTGACGACAGACTGAAATCCAATACATCGTATACATATTATGTTATTGCTTATGACGCTATGCACAATGAATCAGATTGGTCTGATATTATTGAAGTAAAAACTCTTCCAGACGAAAATGCACCTACTCAGCCAACGGGACTTAAAGTAAAATCAAAGACCTCGTCTTCTGTTGTACTTAGTTGGACTGCTTCGACAGATAATTCAAAAGTTGAAGGATATGATGTTTACAGAAACGATATTCTTATCGGAACGGTAAACGGAACAAGCTTTACAGACAACTCAATTTCAAGCGGACTGTACGTATATTATGTAAAGGCATTTGACGATACTGATAATTATTCAGAAGCAAGTGAAAAACTGACAGTAGATACCGAATCGCCGATTTCTCCTGTTCTGAAAATTGAAAGCAGCACGAACTCACAAGCTGTGCTTTCGTGGAACTGTACCGATAATGTGGGCGTTTCTAAATATGAAATATTCAGAAACGATCAAAAGATAGCTACGGTCACTAAGAACACATATACGGATAAAAGTCTGTCTTATGATGAAAATTACGAGTATTATGTAATCGCATATGACAAGTCAAATAATGCTTCTGAAAAGAGCAGTACGGTAACCGTTTATACAGGAGAAGATACTGAGGCTCCGACAGTTACAGCAATTTATCCGAATGCCAATACTTTTGCACAGTCAATTCCTCTGACAATTTATGCAAAGGATAACGCTTCCGTAGCTAGTATAGCTATTGAAGTTTCCACGGACGGAGAGGTTTGGGAAACTGTCGATACCGTTTCGGCAAACGGCAGTGCAAGCACATATGTCAAGTATGACCTTGATATTTCCGAATATGCAGACGGTTCTCTTTACGTGCGTGCAAAAGCGTCGGACGCTAAAGGCAATGAAAGCGATTCGTCGCAGTCACCCGTTATAGAATATACGGTGGACAATACAGCTCCGAGCAAGCTGAAAAATGTTAAGACCGCAGTTGTAAACGGACAGCTTGAAATACAGTGGGACGAACCGACAGATAAGGACGTAAATTATTTTAGAGTATACAAGTCGTACAGCGGTGACGAGACATTTACTCTGCTGAAAGACAAACTTGAGGCTCTTAACTATTTTGATACGGATATAGAGCTTGCAGAAATGTACGATTACTATGTTACCGCAGTAGACTATGCAGGCAATGAAAGTGAAAAATCCGAGATCGTATCCGGCGGAGTTTCCGACGATACGTTCAAACCGCAGATATTAAGCGTAGTTCCGAAGAACGGCACAAAAATCTGTAACGGAAGAACCATGAGTATTTCCTGCAAGGATAATTTCAGACTGGGTAGTATTCTTGTGGAATTTGCTCCTCAGGGAACAGAGCTGTGGGAAACTATGTATACTCAGAATCTTTCCCAAAATGCGGAGATAGTTAAGTTCGATCTTGATATGAATAATATGGCAGATGGAATGTATGACGTTCGTGTTCAGGCAACTGATAAATCTGGAAACAAGAGCAGTTACTATACCTGTGCCTATGATTACAAGAGTTGCTCCATAGTCGCTCCTAAGCTTTTTGCTACTGAAAGAGGCTGGCAGATAAAGCTTAACTGGTCATCGACTACGGATTCATCTCTGCTTGGTTACAATTTGTACAAGCGTTCATCGGATAACAGCAGTTTTGTTCTTGTGGGCAGTACTATTTTAAACGAGTATACTGACAATAATGTAAAAGCAGGACAAACCTATTTCTATTACGTTGAAGCGATCGACAGTTATAATAATATTGTTGCAAGTGAAAAGGTAATGGCTGTTCCTACTGACGAAGATACAGTGAAACCTGTTGCAGACGCAGGAATTGATCTGTACGGACTTGTGGGAATGTCAATTCAGTTTGACGGTTCTAAATCTTCAGATAACCACTATATCGCAAGCTATGAATGGGATTTCGGTGACGGAAGTAAAGCAAGTTCCGCAAAGGCAAATCATATATACTCCGATCCTGGCACATATACTGCTTCTTTGACAGTAAAGGATTCAGCCGGGAATGCATCAAACAGTAAAATATCGGTAACGGTACACGATGAGGATACTTACGGATATGCAGAGGTTCAGCTTGTTGATTCTTCACGAAATACATCAGTAGCTAATGCTATGGTCTATGCAGAGCTACCAGATGGAGATATACTGGTAAATACAAATTCAAACGGAGTTGCCACGGTATATGCACCATTTGGAACATACAAAATGAGTTTCTATAAAGATGGTTATTTGCCGGTTTCGGCTGATATTACTATCGAAAAAGGCGGCTCACGGACAACGGTTTACATTGAAAATGGAGAACTTGTTACAGGTAAAATAGAAGTTAAAAGGCTCGACTTGCAGGAAATCGAAAATCTTGGTATTGACACATCAGCTCCGGAAAATCAGTATGTTTACAACTATAATGTGAATGTAAAAACAGATGATCCTCAAAATCCAAAGAAATTCCAAATTACCGTAAATGGTGATGGCGAACTTATAAATACAGACTCATGGTTTGAATTTAATGGAGTGAAATTCGGAATACTTGATATGAATACAGACCACATCCAGTATGTTGGAGTGATTCCATCAACAGTTCCAGGAGAACCACCGTCTGTTGTACTTTTAGATGTATCTACTACATTCACGTGGCTTAAAGAATTCTTTAATGTAAGCCTTACGGTACAAAACAATGCTTCGCATGAATTCTATATTGGAAATGCCAATGCTAAGATCACTCTTCCGGAAGGAATGTCGCTTGCAAAAACAAATACAGATAATTCCGTTTCGAGAAGTATGGGTACTATTTACGGCGGAGAAACAAGCACTGTAAGCTGGATAGTAAGAGGCGATACGGCAGGAGAATATGATATATTTGCTGATTTCAGTGGAATTCTTGCTCCGTTTAACGAACCTGTAACTACTAAATTTAAAACCGACAAGCCTGTTAAGGTTTATGGCGGCGATGCGTTAAAGCTTACAATAAAGCAAGTGTATAATGATGAAATTTTTGGTACATGGCATGTCGATTTTGAATTGAAAAATGTTTCGGATATTACTATTTATAACCCATCTGTAAATTACAGCGGATATTCAGAATTTATGTTTGTAAAAGAAATGACGGTTACCTATCCTAACGGTATTGTTGAAACGATACCTTGGGAGAACGGAAAAGCTGATAAGAGCAAAATTCAAAGATTCCTGCCTGCGCTTTTAAAGGAGGGAGAATCGGATAAAATTGAACTTAAACCCGGTGAAAGCATTACAGGACACTATTCTGCATATCAAAGACCAACATTCAGCAATGGAGGCTTAAAATGAAAAGAAGAATAATTTCATTTCTGCTTAGTTTTGTAATAGCATTTGTATTTATACTGCCTGCAAATGTATTGGCGGCTGAAGAAAACGCAAAAAAATATTATGGAACAGGATATGAGATAACATATGACATAAAGTCGCAATGGACCGGCAATCAGAATGTTGAAGTGACGGTAAAGAACACAGGAACAGAGCCGCTTTTAAATTGGGCATTAAAATATGACGCTCACGGAGAGATAAACGGCTTGTGGAACGGAACTGTTTTAAGTTCCGACTCCACAAAGTATATTATAAAAAATGCGGGATATAACTATGAGATCAAGCCGGAGCAGTCGGTAACATTCGGTTATACGCTATCGGGAGAATATATGGAACTTCCCGAAACAATTGAGCTTTGTTCACAGAGAACCGAACGTGATGCCGATAAATATAATGTTACTATGGACGTAACCAGTGAATGGGGTAACGGATTTATTGGAACAGTTACAATAGAGAACATCGGAGATAGTGTGTTGGAGGCTTGGAGACTTTCATTCAATACAAATTTTGATATTACCGATATTTGGAATGTGCAAATATTTTCTTCCACGGAAAATTCATATACTGTTGCAACTGATATAACGACCACTCCGATTGGAGTAGGTGAAAGCAAGACTTTCGGTTTTAAAGCCACAAAAGAGTCGGGAGTTACTCCGGAAATGACTGATTTTGTTATGTCTGAAATCACGGTGAACGAGGATTTCACAACAATTGATATTCCCGAGATAATTCTTGCGGTTTCAGGTTTTGCAAATTACATTGAAGAAGAAAACGCACTTAATATTTTCTGGTATACCAATATTGAAAACGGCAGATTTGAACTGTTGGAATCCTATAACAACGAGAATTTCATTACTACCGTAGTTTTAAATAACGAATATTCATATACTTATCCTATAACTATGGATTTCGACAAGCGGTATTTTAAGGTTATTCAGACAACAGATGACGGTCAAACTGCCGAATCTCCCGTATTCTATGTTGAGAAAACCGAGGACGGTTATTCATCAAAATTCATTGACAGCGATGAAGACGGTTTGCCTGATTTCGTTGAGAAGCAGATTGGAACGGATATCAATAATGAAGATACCGACAGCGACGGACTTACCGATTACCAGGAATACTATATTCTCGGCACAGACCCATTGGTATATGATTCCGTAACAGAGGGAGTTTCGGACGCCGACGCAGACAGCGATGATGACGGACTTTCTAACATCAAAGAGTTTGAACTTGGCACAAAGCCTTTTAATCCCGATACCGATAACGATGGTCTGACAGACGGCGACGAAGTAAATATTTATGGCACAGATCCTTTGAAATACGATACCGACGATGATGGAATAAGCGATGGTGATGAAGTAGCGTTGGGTACTGATCCTCTAAGTCCGACTACCGACGGAATTGCAGATACGGAACGCACATTTGTGCAGACGATAGATGCAGATGACGAAATACTTGAGGACATCAATACCGAGTACAATCCGTATGATCTTTCATTGGAGATTACAGCGGCGGGTAACGCACAGTCAAGTTTAACAGTTCAGGAGAGCGGATATTCGGATTCTATGTTCAACTGGTCGATTTTGGGAACTTGTCCCGAATTAAATTACGATGACAGTTGCAAAGTTGACGAAGTTGTGTTAAAATTTAAAGTAGACGAGGAGTACATCGATAATCCCGACAGCGAGTATGCAGAAGAAAACCCAGAATTTGCGGGTATCAAGCGATACAATGTGTTCAGGTTCTTTGAAGAGGATAATATTCTGCTGCCTGTAAAGACCGATGTTGACGTGGAGAATAACACGGTTTCGGCAACGGTGAGCGATATGGGTACATATTGCCTTATTGATATGGAAATGCTGCTTGAAGATATTACTGCAGGAGCAGAAGCATTTGATGATGAAGAAAATTCTGATATTGAGATCGTTTCTGGCGGTCATGCGACTGAAATGCTTGGAACAGGTACGTTCGGAATGCTGAAACTTACAGCTTCTTCCTCTTCGGCAAAGGTTAAGCCTGCACTTGATTATAATGATGATTTTAACATTGTTTTTATGTATGATAGCAGAGATTGCACATCTGATGAGGACTATGCATATTTCTATGAGAATATCTGTGATACTGCTGAATTCATTTTTAATCAGTCGCCAAATGCAAATGTGTATTTGTTGGAAATGGAAAATGCGTCTGCTGATTTGTCATATAGTGCAGGAAGTGATAGATTTAGTGAAATTACAGATGGCGGCAGCAAATATGAAATTCATGATCTGTATATTTTCAAGGATAATTTTGATGAAACAACATCGGAAGTGAATTTGACCGAAGAAGAAATAGAGGCTAGCTTGAAGGAACAGTCGGACTATGGAAAAATGACCGAGGAGGAAAAGGAAAGCTATAGAAAAACGCAGAGACAGCTCGATATGCTGAGAAATAACGTTGTGGTTTCCGACGTTTTTGATTTTGTTTTAAATGGTATAGACTCAGAAAAAGTAGTTGATACAGACATACCTACTCTTTGTTTCAGCTTTTTCAATGATAAAAATGCTTTGTATAATGAAAATACGGGACGGGACTATCTGTCTGAGATGAAAAATAACGATAATATTTTTGTAAATCTTATCGGCAGTTATGATTTCTCAACCTATATAGGTGGTTATGCTTACGATTTGTATCAGCAGACAGGCGGAAAGCGCTTCAATCTTAGAGACGATACGTTGTTGAGCGAGCGACTTATAAAGTATATTTATGAACTAAGTGAAAGCGAAGAGATTCCTGAAATTGAGAATAAGTATCCTATGATTCTGTCAACGGGATTGGAGTATGTTGAACTTGATGCACCGATTACAATTGATTATATCAATGCATACCGCAATATAACAGCGGCTAATCATAACAGCAGTAAATTTAGTGGTTATGCCGATACTGATGAAGATGGTTTGTATGATTTTGAAGAAATCAATTTCGGCTATGATTTGATCAGACGTGAGAATGGCAGGGTCGTTTTGCCTACCTATGGGGAATGTATAGACAAGTACAGCGGTTTGTTCTATATTGAAGATGGACTTGACCGATTCTTTGAAAGTGCACCTGATTATCTGCCTACAGCTGATGCTCAGAGGGTGCTTTATAACACTAGGGTGTTGCCGATTAAATCGAATCCGATTGATGAATTAGGTGATTCTGATTGTGATGGAGCTGACGATTTTGAGGAAATTTATGGTTTGGAAACAAACCCATTAATGATAGATGGATTACTACTTGTTGAAGAAGTAGACTTTTTGACAAATAATTCGTATTACATTTCTGACGAATATAGGGATTCGTATGATAATAATGAAGCCGAATGGCTTGCAATTGCAACAGGAAATTTAATTTTTAATCATATGATTTCTTATGATCAAGTATATGAATCGATACTTATTGACTATTTTTCGCAATTTAACGAATCACAAGAAAATAATTCTAATTTAGATATATTGCTTGAAGAGATTAAAAGTGCGAACACACGATATAAAAATATTAAAACTGTCGAAAAAACTGCTGAATATGTTAATAATCTTAGGGATTTAAAACTTACAAAATCTTTCGTATATCAACTCGTTAGAAGTCACAAGTATGTTAAAACGGATACAATTATTAATTTAATAAAAAAATATTCAAATACAGTCTATGATTTAGAGGAGAAAATATATGGTTCAAATTTGGCAGGTAAAAATATCATGAGCAACATAAAATCTGTTTCGCTAAAAAATATATCCTGGTCAAATGTAGCTATTGATTCACTCACTTATATAGAAATGTGTACCAGATTTAAAGCCGCAGAGAATACTATTAATAAAAATAAAGATATCTTGAATATGGTATTTTGTAATTCAGATTCATGTGCTATGAGAAGTGCAGCTAATAAGTTAGAAATGCGATTAGAAAATGATTGGTTGAATAGTATATCTGTAGCAGTATCTGATAATATATTAAGTTTAGGTGGTAATTTTATATCTTCTTCTATCCATACGATTTTATCTAAATGTGGTCCAGTTGGATTTTTTACTAACTTAGCATTAACTGTTTCTGATAAATTATGTAATATATCCGGTCAATGTAAAAGTGCAGTAATGGCATATGGCGCATCGAGTATAGCCTACAGTGTAAATAAAGAATTTGAAGAAGAAATAAATAAAATACCAATTGTCAATCAGTACTACAATATTCGACTAGTGGATGTTCAAAATTATTATTATAGGTTAGCTTATGCAAGATTATTATCTGAAAAGAAATATGTCGATTTTAAAGAGAGTGCTCCAGAACTATTTTCAGCACTGCGTGATAATTCTGACATAACTTCTGCGAAAATAATGATAGCAAAGCTTGAGAAGGTGTTGATAGATGCGTAAATATCCCAGAAATGTAGAAGAGAAAGATAATTACCTTTCTCTTTTGATATTTCCGAATTTGATGCTATACATAATTGCATTTGCAGGATTTGATTATTTTTATAATAATGTATTTTGTGAATTTAAGGCAGAACTTCATTTAACAAAGATATTATACTTTTTAATGATTGTGATATGTTCTTATAATGCTTCTAAACTCATTTTGACGCTGGTTGAGTTTCCGTACAGAACCTATAAGGGTGAGCATTATACATACAGGAATAAATTTAATTTTTTCAAGGCAATTTATAAAAAACAATTATTTCGCATTTTTATAATGTTTTTGCTCTTTTTTCTCTGTATGCTCATTCATATGAATTTAAAAGCATTTGATTATGAAATTACGCCTGAACATCAAACAAATATTAAAGAAAATCAGAGCGTTGTATCCTCTTCTGATTTAAAAGATGATGATTCAATTCTATTAGCGGAAATTACGATTGAAGAAAATAAAAATATTATTCTTATAAACAGACCCGAAATACCGCAGAAAGAAACTGATAAAAACTTATTTTGGTATGTAACCCAAAATGGCAAATTATGCAAATGTTTTCAGGCATACCGTAAAACTTGGACTAATTTTTTGACTTTTGCTGATAAAGGCGATTACACAGTTACTTTAGTGATTGATTATGATGATGCTACAGGAGAATATACTCCCATTAGTAACACGATTGAATACACGGTTGAATAATAAGGAGGAAAAACAATGACCCAATTCACAAAATCATTTCTATGGAGATTTATACTAGATATAATTCTACTTGGAATTTTCGTAAGACTTTTGCAGAACATTATCTTGGCGATTCTGTCAAGAAGTATGGAAACTTATTCGACCCCGTTTCTTATTATTGAAGCGGTTGTCGTATCAGTAATCAGTATGCTGTTTATCTGTTTTATTACATACTGGAATATCGGTGTTATTTCAAAGAAAGGTTGTTATGACTATCCGATGGATTCAGATAAATGGTTCAGAAATTTTGCATTTATCAATATTGGGATAAATCTGATCTCAACCATTATCAGCTTCATTCAGTGGAGAGAAAACGTAGCCGAACAAAACGCCAGACTAGACAGGTACGCTGAGAATACATATCTTACAGAGGCAGTTGAACAGTCAAGACAGCAGATAAGCAGTTTGAATACTACTCTGATTATTTGTCTTATAATTGAGAACGTAATAGGAATAGTGATACTCTTCCTGCTACTGCCGAAACTGAAAAAGCGGTACAATGAGTGCTAACAGAATAATATGAAAATATGGAGTATAACAAAAGCTTTTAAAGCCTAAAGTTATACTCCTTTTTTATCAGACCTTTTTGTTTTAAAAGCAGAAAGGTCTATTTTTATGTCCATTTTTAAGACATGGCAATGCTTAATTGCCAAATACCCGTAGCCTTCGTTTTGATTCAGAACAAAAATCAAAACGGAGGTAAAAATATGAGCTATAATCATGGCTTGGAGGAAAAGAAATTTAAAGAACAGTGGCAGAAAACTGCCGAGGAGTATAGAAAATCAGGGATGACAGAGGAACAGATAGCGGCAATTTATGAATTTGACCGAGAGGTCTTTAACTCTGACCGACGTTTCAAAGAAAGAACAGTTGGATTGTTTGATAACGAAAACAGTAAAACGCTAATGGTTTACGATGATTATTCGGCTTACAATCGTTACAGTTGGATTGATGAAATTGAGGATATGGAAGTGTATTCACAAATCATGTCCTTGCCGGAAATCTGGCGAGAAGCTTTTACGATGTACATATTTGACGGGTACACTCAAAAGGATATTTCATCAAAATTACTGAAATCGAGGCGCACAATAGCATCATGGGTTGGTAAAATCGCTGAAATTTTATTTTAAGTTGCCGAAACAGTCGTTTTCATCGGCTACAGGGCGAAAGGGAAAAAAGGAACAATTCAAATCCCTTTAGCATCTTGAAAATTGAATATCAGCATCGGGAATACGTCAATCCTGCGGCCGGTATAAAATCTCGGCAGCCAAAGAAGCCATACGCCATGACAGTCTTAGCTTTGCACGACAACGAGCGAAAAATATGAAGCTTCAAAATCCGGAACAGCTTTCCGGAACGGCGATGAAACGCAGGAGGATAATGATACTTCCGCTCAGCCACAGACTCAAGCAATGGGGGCGGCTCTGAGAGAACCTCAGAGGGATGAGACGTCCATGAGATGAATAAGCTGTTCATCGTTTCCGATGTTCCGCCGTGACGGATATTGAGGATAAGTATCACGGAAAACGTCCGAAACAAAATGAATCGGACGAAGGCAAAACGAATTAAAGGCGGTTTGCACACTTTTGCAGACCGCCAGTTACATATAAATTAACAAAGGTCAGGAGGCTGATATATGAGCGAAAAAGATAAGCCTGAAAAATCGGATTTCCGATCTGAATATGATAAATTTGGAGTCAATATTCCTACTCCGACAATCAGATTATCGGACAAGCATCCATGCTGCGGATGCGTGTGGTATGACAGAAATGCAGACGTACTGTTCTGTCCGTTTCATAACTGTGTCAGAAACAAGAAAGGCTTTGAAGCTCCAGAGAAAAAGGTGAACAAAAATGCTGATCAAACGAGGTGATATCTTTTACGCAGACCTTGATCCCGTTGTCGGTTCGGAACAAGGCGGTATCCGCCCTGTGCTGATCGTACAGAATAATGTGGGAAATAAGTATAGCCCTACTCTTGTTGTTCTGCCGTTGTCGACTGCGAAGAAAAATCACCTGCCTACACATATTCACATTTGCGGTTCAAAATCATTGCCAAGGGATTCAATTGTTCTTGCAGAGCAAATTAGAACTATTGACAGATACCGATTGAGAGAATATGTAGGTTCGCTTGACAAGGAAATCATGGACGAGATCAACAGAGCAATGAAAATTAGCATAGGAGTGGATTTTAATGACTAAATTCGGACAGGCAGAAATAATGGATTACTTTATGAAACAATTTATTCAGGAACACAGTGCTTGGTTCAGCGAAGATCAGATAGATGTTATCAATATGAGAAACACTCAGGATGCATACAATTATCCGTCTTCAAAAGACGCTGCATGAGGAGGTTTTAAAATGTTAGGATTCGTTATAGGGTTATTCGTCGGCGGAACAGTAGGAGTATTCACAATGGCAATGTGCATAGTCGCAGGAGAAGCTGACAAGCGTGAAAACTGCACAGATTAGGACAGATAATTTCATTGAGTTTGGTGATTCAAATTCAGAAAGAATTGTGGTATCCTTGTTAGTAAAACGGAGGTGAACAAAATGCCTACAGTAACGGTGATACAGCCGACCATAGCAGAAGAACAAGATACAAAGATCCGTTGTGCCGCCTATTGCCGAGTATCAAGCGATTCCGAGGATCAGCTCAATTCCTTTATGGCACAAACAAGGTACTATGAAAAGGCTTTTGAAGGCTCGGAAACCGAACAGCTTGTGGATATCTATGCTGACGAGGGTATCACAGGTACTCGTGAGGATAAGCGTGACGAATTTCAGCGAATGATAAAGGACTGCCGCAGAGGTAAAATCGACAGGATTTACACTAAGTCCATAAGCCGATTTGCTCGAAACACAAGGGATTGCCTGAAAAACGTAAGAGAGTTAAAAAGTCTTGGTATAACAATACTTTTCGAGAAAGAAAATATTGATACAGCCAATATGACCGATGAAATGATGATAACGATAATGGGCGGTCTGGCACAAGAAGAATCAACTTCGATTTCGCAGAATATGCGGTGGAGTATTCAAAAGAGAATGCAAAATGGAACATATAAAAATGCTACTCCGCCGTTCGGCTTTAAAAAGGTAAACGGTGATTTGGAAGTTGATGAAAATCAAATGCAGATAGTTCGTCAGATGTTTGAATGGTATGTCAGCGGATATGGTTTGCAGGGGATTGCAAACAAGCTTAACAGCATGAATATACCAAGCAGCAAACAGTCGGTTTTGTGGAAAGCGGATAATGTGAAATATGTGCTTAAGAATGAACGATATATCGGAGACGCTCTTTTTCAGAAAAGTTACGTTACCGAAACGCTGCCGCATATTAAGAAAAGGAATTACGGTGAAAAGCAGAAATATTTTGCAATCGGTGTAAATCAGCAAATAGTTGATAAAGAAACCTTTTATGCAGCGCAAATGCTGTTGAAATCTCGTCACAGAGATTTTGAAATCAACGCCTATCCATTAAGCAAAAAAGTGTTCTGCGGAAAATGCGAAGCGACATTTAAGCACAGAAACCGAAAAAGCGGTGCGTATTGGATATGCCGTACACATGACGTTAATGCATCGGATTGCGAAAACGGAAGCATACCGGAGAGCAAAATCTACTTGGCTTTTATCTGTTTGTGTAACAAGCTGTGGTACAATTACCAAACTGTCCTTATACCACTTCAAACAGCATTACAAGATTTAAAACTGAAAAAATACAGTGGTCAAACTCAGGTTATGGATATCCACAAAGAAATCGCCAAGTTTCGAGAACAAACTCACGTCCTCGCAAGACTGAAAACTAAGGGATTTCTTGATGAGGCAAAATATATTGAGCAGACTAACGAGCTTACTGCGAAAATCAATAAATTGCAAACCGAACTGAAAAAGCTAACACGTTTCGATGACGAGGACGGAACCCTTGACCAGATAGATATGCTGGTTAATTTTTTTGAAAAGATGAAAAATCCCATGATCGAGTTTGAAGAATCGGCTTTTGAGAGCATTGTGGACAAGATTGTGGTTATAGATCATCATGAGTTGGAATTCCATTTGATAGGCGGATTGAAATTCAAAGAAAAGATAAAATAGACAAACTCATTATCATAGATTTAGTGCCTTTGGATATAGCTATTTCAAAGGCTTTGTGATATTGTTGTAAGCGGAGGTGAAATCAAATGCCAAAGAATAGAGTTATCCCGTTCGGCTATTGCATGAAAAACGGAGAAATAACTACCGAGCCCAAAGAGGTCTATGCAGTTGCAACTATTTTCAGCGAATATCTTAATGGTAAAAGCCTTTCGGAAATCGCCAAGCAAATGGAGTCTGAGAAAATTCAATATTCCGAAGATGCAACACATTGGAACAAAAATATGATCAAGCGGATAATAGAAAATGAGAAATACTTGGGTACTGAAAAATATCCGAAGATAATTGATGATGATATTTTCAGACAAGCAAATGAAAAGCGAGTGCGTAAAGCAACTACGCTTAATCTGATACCCGATGATTTGCAGGAAATAAGGAAACGTACATACTGTGCCGAATGTGGTTACAGACTTTCAAGAATAGGCGGTAATTCAAAGTACGAGCATTGGGACTGCAGAAATCCCGATTGCTACAAGCTAGAATATAGATTGACAGATCAGATGATTATCGGTGCAGTGCTTAATGTTTTGAATTCTGCAATAGCTAATCCGAGTTTGTTGGAAATGGGCGGAGAAATAAGCACATATTCTCCCAACGCCGATGTGATACGAAAACAGAATGAAATCAATCAGATGACGGATTCTTCGCAAGTGGATTTTGACAGAGTAATAGCAGAGATTTTCAAGCTTGCCGAGATGAAATATGACTGCTGTTCTTATAATGACAGTCCGCAGAAAACAGATGAAATCAAAGCAATACTTCAAAATCACAAACAATTAAATACACTTGATATTGGCTTGTTCAAAACGTGTTTTTCACGAATTTGGATAAGCCATTTTTGTACCATAGAAGTTGAGTTTATCAATGGAGTGAGGATTAAAAATATAACTGAGAGGAATGAGAAAAATGTCTACGGCATCAAATGTAACGATAATTCCTGCGAAAGTGCAGACAGCAGAAAACAGGGATAAATATCATCAACTGAGAGTAGCTGCATACTGCCGAGTATCCACCGAACAAGAAGAGCAGCAGAACAGCTATCAGGTCCAGATTGCATACTACACAGACCTCATAAACCGTAAAAAGGAATGGATGCTCGCAGGAATTTTCGCCGACGAAGGCATAAGCGGAACTCAGACAAAAAAGCGTACAGAATTTAACCGCATGATAAGAATGTGCAAAAATAAGAAAATCGATCTTGTGATAACTAAGTCCATATCAAGATTTGCACGAAATACGGTTGACTGTCTTGAGTATGTTCGACAGCTAAAAGATTTAGGGATAGGTGTTATTTTCGAGAAAGAAAACATAAACACGCTGACCATGACAAGCGAATTTATGATAGCTCTGTACGGTTCGTTTGCACAAGCTGAGAGTGAATCAATTTCAAAGAATGTTTCATGGGGTAAAGAAAAAGCTTACCGTGAGGGCAAGGTACAGTTTCAGTATAAATATCTTCTGGGCTACAAAAAGGGTGCAGACGGTAATCCTGAGATAGTTCCGGAAGAAGCGGAGATCGTGCGACTGATATATACGCTGTTCCTTGACGGATACAGTATGACCAGAATCAAAAAAATTCTAGAAAACAAGGGATATTTGACCACACAAGGCAAAAAAGTTTGGAACGAATCTTTAATAAGAAGCATCCTGAAAAACGAAAAATACGTGGGTGACGCACTTCTGCAAAAGACATTTACTTCCGACTGTATCACTCACAAGGTTGTAAAGAATCACGGCGAACGCCCGATGTATCTTGTGACAGATCATCATGATCCGATAATTGACCGTGACACATACAACAGGGTTCAGCAGGAGCTTGCAAGGCGTTCCAGTAAACGTAAAATCAGTGATAAAACTACTACGGAACAAGGAAAATATTCAAGTAAATACGCACTTACCGAACTGCTTATCTGCGGTCACTGTGGTACGCCTTATCGCAGAACTACTTGGGCATCTCGTGGAAAAAAGCAAATAGTCTGGCGGTGTATCAGTCGCCTGGAACATGGGAAAAAGTACTGTCCTGACTCGCCCACCATAAAAGAGGAAGCACTCCATAAGGCTATAATCCATGCTATAAATAACTATTATTCTTGTCGAAATGACATTGCAAGGATTCTGAAAGCGAATATCGGTTCTGTACTTGAATGCCAGGGGCAGGAAGAAATTATTGCTGCCGAAAACAGACTTAAAGAGATCGACAAGGCAAGGAATGATTTAGTTGGACTGATAGCAACAGGTGGTTGTAATGAGGACAAGCTGGATTCAGAATTTGCAAAGCTTTACGGTGAGGAACAGCAGCTTAGCGAAAGACTTACCGTGCTGAAATCTCAGAATAAGACCTCTGCTGAAACTCAGGCAAAACTGGATAAAATCATGGATATGATAGAACACGAGAAGTTTGAGTTGGAGACCTTTGATAATGTGCTTATCCGAAAGCTGATTGAGTGCGTAAAGGTACTTAGCAAAACCGAAATACTGGTGATTTTCAAAGGCGGTTACGAAGTCAAGGCAGAAATTGAATAACACTTAAATTACGGCTTGTGGTATATCCGCAGGCTGTTTTTGTTGGGGGTGATCTATTGGCAAGCAATTTTGAGGGAATAAAAACTCAACGATTTGGTGTGGAAGTAGAATGCACAGGCTTAACAAGATCGACAGCTGCAAAGGCGGTCGCAAAGGTATTAGGCGGTTCTCCCGAGCATTTCGGCGGCGGTTATGACAGATACGATGTTTACGACGGCAAAAACAGGCGTTGGAAAATCATGTCCGACGCAAGTATCAGATGTACGAATAAAAACGGGA
>OKUL01000274.1_pt1 | contig 33202 bp, 33 predicted proteins | sample 1606631 | NCBI WGS metagenome assembly OKUL01 (sample SAMEA3882518, study PRJEB24775) | human gut metagenome | biome: human-associated habitat; feature: intestine environment; material: feces | place: Netherlands | collected 2009/2010 | reverse complement strand
CGGATGACGTTCTGTGGGCTGGTGGCAGCGGGAATGCTGTTGCTTCTTATATTAGAAGGAATTGCGATTGCAGAGAAAATACAGCCATTTGGAAGCGGATCATTTCTGATCGTTGATGCTTTGCATCAATATCTTCCATTTTTTGCTGACTATCAGGAAAAATTAAAGCATATGGATTCTATGTTTTATTCATTTCATGCAGGATTAGGATATAACTTTTTAGGACTGTGGGCATATTATCTTGCAAGTCCATTAAATCTTGTGATCGCACTCGTGCCTAAATCAATGCTTACAATGGTATTAAGCCATTTATATGTATTAAAGATTGCACTTTGTTGTTTTACCGCGGCATTTTATTTTAGAAAACGTCGTGGAAAAGACGAGATTTCTATTATTGCATTTGGAATGGCATATGGATTATGCAGTTATATGGTAGGATACAGCTGGAATATTATGTGGATGGAAGTTATGATGATGCTTCCACTTATTTTGTATGGTGTTGATAAATTGATCAAAGAACATGATGGAAGATTTTATTGCATTACACTATTTATTTCTCTATGGTGCAATTTTTATATGTCTTATATGACTTGTTTGTTTTTGATCTTATGGTATTTGCTTTATCCACATAAAAATATCAAAGAATTTTTTCTGAATGGATTAAGATTTGCAGGATATTCTCTGCTATCAGGGGCAATGGCAGCAGTAGTGCTATTGCCGGCATACTTAGGAATTATGCAGACATCTTCAGCAAAACTGGATTTTCCAAAGCAATTGTGGTATGGAACATTTGGAAATCTGTTTTCCAGACATTTTCTTGGGACAACACCGCTTACGATGGCGGTAGATGACAGTAAGATCAATTTATATTGTGGAATTTTAACCTTATTAATGGCAGGATTTTATCTGGCTGTGAGGAAAATTTGTCTGATTGATAAGATTCGAAGACTACTATTACTAGTATTTTTATTTTTCAGTTTTAATATGCCGATTCTGGGATATATATGGCATGGATTCCATGATCAGTATGGAATTCCCAATCGTTATGCATTTTTGTATATCTTTGCATTACTTGCAATGGCGTATGAAGGATACTGTGTGCTGGCACGTGGACAAAGAAAGATTTCTATGGGGATTTATACGTCAGTCATTCTATTTGGAATATTGATTGAAATGGCAATTCAGACGGTAACAGTGAAAATAGAAATGAAAACAGTATATACGACATTGGCAGCGATCATTGTATATATGGTTTGTTTTGGATTGTATCAGAAAAAAGTATTGCGTAAAAAGATTTTTACAACATTGATCTGTTTTTTATTTATGATAGAAACTGTAGCAATGGCAGTCATGGGATTTCAGGAAAATGGAACTGTTGATACCGATGATTATTTTCAGGATACAAAATCTATTACAGAAGTTAAGAAACAATATCAAAAAGATGTTGAAACAAGGATGGAACTGATAAGTGGCAGAATGCTTGATGAAAGTATCTGGCATACCTTAAATGGAATGACACTATTTGGTTCAACGGCACAGGGGAATGTCGTTGATATGATGGATCAGCTAGGATTCTATACAGGTGTTAATGAATATTTGTATGAAGGTGCCACTCCATTTACGAATGATCTGTTCTCCATGAAATATCAGATCTTCCGTCCATATGACACGAAACGCACAGAGTTTAAATTAAAAGAAAGTATCGGAAATGTAACTGTATATAAGAATACAGATAAAACAGCGTTAGCATATGCAATGGATGATATGGTAAAAACATGGGATTATCAGGATTATAATCCGTTTTATGTACAAAACGATCTGGCAACGAGTGCATTTGATGTGGATGAATTATTCCATATGATCGAGACAGAGAAACCGAAATTAAATAACTGTAAGATAACGTCAGATAATGGTGATGGAGAATATGTTTTTGAAAATACATCAGCACAGCCGGATAACATGGTTTTTACAATAAAATCAAGTAAAGCAAGACAATTATATGTTCACTTCGACGGCAGTCAGGTAGAGAATACTGTGATCGAGAAAAATGGAGAACAGATACTGACAGGAAGGCTGGATTCCCAGATCATTTATCTTGGAAATGTTCAGAAAGGTGATGTGATCCGCATTAAGATGCAACTGAAACAAGATGATGTTATGTCCGGAGTGGTGAGATTGACCGCAGCGGAACTTGATGAGGAAGCAATGGAAAAACTTGCACAGAAAATGCAAGAAAATGCATGGAAACTTACGAATGCAAAAGGAAATCAGTTAAGTGGAACAATTGATGTACAAGAAGAGAAGATGTTATTTTTCTCCATTCCATATGATAAAGGATGGAATGTAAAGATTGATGGAAAAGCAGTAAAAACGAAAGCACTTGGAAAAGCATTTTTGACGGTAAAGGTGCCGGAAGGAAAGCATAAAATCACTTTAATCTATGTTTCACCAGGATTTAAGGAAGGCGCAATTTTAAGTATTGTAGGATTTGTTATCTTTTTGTTGCTTTTGTATTTATTTCGTAAGAAAAAAATAAGTAATATACAGCAAAATCTGACAGAAAATTATGGTACATTAATAAAGGAAATATTACCGCACGATATGGGTGGTAACGATAATAAGGAGGAATGATTATGAGAAAGATTTTTGGCAAGTTTCTTGCAGCAGGACTTTGTATTGCGATGGCATTATCATCAGTGACAGTCAAAGCAGATAGTGTGGATCAGAAATATCTGGCACTTGGAGCTGACTTGACAGCTTCCCAGAAGAAGAAAGTATTAGAACTTCTGAATCTGGATGACAATAGTGATTATAAGGTTATTACAGTAACAAATAAAGATGAACATGAATATTTAGACAGCTATCTGTCAAAGAGTGTGATCGGAACAAGAGCATTGTCCTCTGTCACTGTGGAACAGAAAGATGATGGAAATGGTGTGAATGTTACAACACAGAATATTTCTTATTGTACATCTGGAATGTATCGTAACGCCTTGATCACAGCAGGAATCAAGAATGCTGATGTAAAAGTAGCTGGACCATTTAAGATTTCTGGAACTGCAGCACTAGTTGGTGTTATGAAAGCTTATGAGGAAATGACAGGAAAGAAGATTTCTGAAAAGAGTAAGGATGCAGCGACAGATGAGCTGATCACAACAGGAGAAGTTGCAGAGAATATTGGTTCTGATGATGCAGAGAAACTGATCGCGGATGTAAAACAGAAAGTAGCAGAAGATAATCTTTCTTCTCCATCAGAGATCAAGCAGGCAATTGAAGAATCTGCGAATGATTTAAATATCAGTCTTTCTGATGCAGATAAAGAGAAAATTCAGAATCTGATGGATAAGATTTCTGATCTAGACCTGAATGTTTCACAGTTAAAAGAACAGGCAAAAGACTTATATGATAAATTAAATAATAGTGGAATTTTAGAAAAGATTACAGCATTTTTCAGATCTGTTGTTAAATGGATTGGAAATTTGTTTGGAAACTAAATTAAAAGAATATCCCTCTTTACATAACATAAGATTATGTAGGGAGGGATTTTTTTTATGGGACAAAATGAAATATTATTTTATATTATGGCAGCTGGATGCATGGTTTGTCTGATGATAGGAATTGTGAAAAAACCTGCATATTTGTTGGTGCTTTTGGTTCGAGGAGCATTTTGTTCGTTGATCGTATATGGTATTTGTATTTTTTGTGCAAAAAAAGGAGTTACAGCTCCTGTCAATTTAAATTTCCTTTCTATTGGAACAGGTGCATTGCTTGGTCTTCCTGGAATTGTTATTTTGTATGCGACAGCAGTGTTATTATTTCGTTAGGGGAGCGTTTAATGATTATTTGTAGGTGAAATTATATGTTTAAAATACAGAATTTTGTATTTTTTGTAAAAAAGTAGAAAAACTACTAGACAAATACTTGGAACGGATGTAAAATAATGGAACAAAAGAAAGGAGGAATCATGAAGATATGGATTCTATTATTTATAATCCTTGCAGTAATTTATGATTACAGAGACTTTCAGATCCCGAACTGGCTGAATGGAATAGGAGCTTGTATTACTTTGATTCTGGCTGGAATCTGCGGAATGAAGGTGATGGATATGACAGCAGGTGTGTTGATCGTATTTGCCAGCTGTGGATTATTATTTTATATTGGATGCCTTGGCGGTGGAGACGTGAAACTGCTTATGGTATGCGGAATTTCTATAGGGTGGGGAATGCCCCAGTTTCTAATTTTATCATTTATATGTAACGGTATTTATGCCGTAGGTTTCTTGTGGAAGAGGAAGAACTTCCATCTACGATTTATTCGATTATTTCAATATATAACACGATGTATAAAGAACAAAAGATTATTGGTATATGAGACAGGTGAACAAGATTCCATGCAAGGGGGAATCATACATTTTTCATTTGGAATTTTGGCAGCGTATATCATATATCTGTCAGGAGGTGTGGTATGAGAGATATTTCAATTGGTATCTATCATAAAGACTATCAGTATGGGAAACGATTGATGGAATATTTAAATCACCAGAAGGATTTTCCAATGACAGCATCTTTTATATCAGATGAAGATGCTTTTTTCAGACAGGAAGAAGAAGGAGATTTTGAATGTCTGGTTTTGGCAGAAGAGACAGATTATCATGGAAGCTCACCAGTGTGCAGGATCGGAGTTAATGATTCTATGGGTGGAATGTACTGTCAGAGCGGGAAAGAAATAGCGGCAGGGATCTATCACTGTTTAAATGTTAGTCCACAACTGGATGATGAAAAGATTTTTGGTGTTTATTCGCCTGTTCCAAGACCAGAAGTATCAACATTTGCGAGAGAGATGTCAGCTACGAATGGGTGGATTTATTTTGGAATGCAGCCATATGGACATTTTGAAGAAGATGAGAGTGGAGAGCTTTTGTTATTTTATATCAAAGAACATAAGGAAGATATTATTGAATATTTCTTGAATCATCAGAAGGATCTTGGCGGCTGTATGGGATTTGCGGGAGCTGCATGTTATCTGGATTACAGGGAATTAACAATGCAGGATTATGAATGGTTCTTTGAGAAATTAAGACAAGCAGGGATAAAGCTTATCTTTGATATTGGAATTGCATCACCTCCAGAACTGAGATTTTTTGGATTGTTTGACAGGATATTTCTTCCATTAATAAGAGAAGATCTGAATTCATTTGAATATCAACGATTTAAAAAGCAAATGAGAAAACATGGAATATGGACACAGACGAGCTGGGAAGAAGCAATGCTTGAAAGTTGGCAGAATAAGTGGAGAAGGGAGCAGTGGCCTTGAAAGAATTACTGAAGCAAAGAGTGATGGAAAGACTTAATTTTTCGCAAGAAATTTCAGATGATTATTTGAAAGAAGTGATACAGCAGGAGATTGTGAAAGTTTCAAAAGATTATCCTATGCTTTTATCTGATAAGATCCGTCTGAAGCAGGAAGTTTTTTATGCACTTCGCAAACTTGATATTCTACAGGATCTTTTGGAAGATGATACGATTACAGAGATTATGATTAATGGATCTGAAAATATTTTTATTGAGCAGTATGGAAAACTGCATCGGTATCCGGGACATTTTTCAGATGCAGAGAAGCTGTATCAGGTGATCCAGCAGGTGGCATCAGGAGCAAATCGTATGGTAAATGAGAAAAATCCGATTGTTGATGCGAGATTAGAAGATGGTTCAAGGGTAAATATTATTTTACCACCGATCTCTATTGACGGTGCCACGATGACAATCCGAAAGTTTGCCAAAGAACCGATGACACTTGAATGGCTATGTGAGAGAGAAGCATTTTCAGAAGAAATTGCACAATTTTTGAAAATACTTGTGAAGGCGAGATACAACATTTTTATATCGGGAGGGACAGGAAGTGGGAAGACAACATTATTAAATGGAATGTCTAACTGTATACCCAAAGGGGAACGAATCATAACCATTGAGGATTCTGCAGAATTAAAACTCAATGGTATTGAAAATCTGGTACGCCTTGAGATGAGAAATGCCAATGCAGCAGGTGAGAATAAAGTTGATATGAATGAGCTGATAAAAGCGGCTTTGCGTTCAAGACCTGATCGGATCATTGTTGGAGAAGTTCGTGCAGAAGAAGCATTGTCGATGTTAAATGCTATGAATACAGGACATGATGGAAGTATTTCAACAGGGCATGCAAACAGCAGTAAAGATATGTTGAAGCGAATCGAAACGATGGTTTTAATGGGAGTTGATATGCCAGTTGAAGCGATCAGGGGGCAGATGGCCTCAGCAATTGATGTGATCATTCATCTTGGAAGAAGCTATGATGGAAGTCGAAGATTACTGGAGATTTCAGAAATTACGGGAATGACAACAGGACAGATAGCGGTTCATCAATTGTTTGAACTTGATGATGAAGATCAGATGCAGATGAAGGGAGAACTGGTCAATAGAAGAAAATTAAAGGAGTATGGCCAATATGAAACATATCAGAAACTTATGGAGTATTTTAAAGCAAGAGATCAGCCTATGGAAGAATGAAAAAAAAGATCTGATCACGGGAATCCTTTATATTGGAATGATCACATGGCTGTTTTATAACCGTATCGTATGTATGATCTTCTTAAGTCCATTTCTGTTTTTATGGATGAGGCGGCAGAGAACAAGGCGAGAATATAAAAAGAAAGAAATTTTGCGGAAAGAATTTCGAGAAATGATGTTGTCGATCGGAAACAGTTTATCTGCAGGGTATTCGATTGAGAATTCATTAAAGACAGCAAAGAATGATCTTTTAATGTATCAGGAGAACAGTATGTTGGCAAAAGAACTTCATTTGTTGATAAATCATTTAAAAATAAATGAACCTGTGGACAAGTTGTTTCTTGATATGGCAGAACGAGTAGATTTAGAAGAATTATATCAGTTTGCACAGATTGTATCGATTGCCAAAAGAAGTGGTGGAAACCTGATTGAGATTACAACGAATACGATAGAACATTTAAGCCAGACAATTCAGATAAAAGAAGAAATTGAAACAATGACAGCGGCAAAGCAAATGGAAAAAAGGATCATGACGATGATGCCTTACTTTATTCTCTTCTATGTAAGGACAGCAAATCCTGGATATTTTGACATACTGTATAAAAGCTTTGCAGGAATGATCGTTGTAACGATTTCTTTGATTTGTCTGTGGATTGCAGATTCATGGGCAGAGAGGGTGATTGAAATTGAAGTTTAGATGGATCAGATATATAGCGGAAAGACTTCCAAAAGAAATAAGAGAAAGAAGAAAAACAGAGATTGAAGCGTGTTTTACAGGGACAAAGAAACAATTAGAAGAAAAAGTAATGGACAGTCTGTATGAACAGGTAAAGATCGTTGTGGTAGCGACAGCAATTTTTCTTATGATACTCCTTCTGACAATAGTAATGTATTTGAGTCAGGATAGGAGAATTCTGATCACAAGAGATGAGACGGGAGGGGAAACTACAGAGAAACAGATTCGTATCAAAACAAAAAAGGACGATGATATTTACTCATTGACAATTCGGCCGAAAGGTTATACAAAAAGCCAGATCACAGATGCATTAGACAGAGGTGAAAAATACTTAAAAGAACACCTTGTGGCAAAAAATAAATCAATTAATGAAGTATCAAAACATCTGGAAATGCCATCGAAGATACAGGGTGAAAACATCACGGTGCAATGGCAGAGTGATGATCCGGCAGTTATCGATGAAGAAGGTAATGTATTTTCGAAAAATGTAAAAAAAGATTATATTGTAAATCTTAATGCCAGAATGGAATGTCAGGGAGAGGTACGAATCTTGAAGATACCAGTGTGTGTGGTTCCTGGAAATTCAGGAAAGAGAGTATCAGAGAAACAAAAGATTATTGCAGATCTTAAGAAATTGGAAGAAAAATATATTACAAAGGAGCAGTTTTATCTTCCAGATGTGATCCGGCAGGGAAGGCTTTTGCCTGCGGATAATGAAAGTCAGATTCCTGCAATATTATTTCTTGGAATTGCAGTAATTGTGTTTCTTTGGTACCACGAGAATGAAAAGTATAAGGAACAAAAGCTTCAGACCAGAGATCAGTCTGTACAGGAGTATCCTCAGATCATTACACAATTGATGTTGTTTCTTGGAACAGGAATGAGTGTGACATCTGCACTTGAAGCTGTGACTGCGGAGTATGAGAAAGAACAAATGAGAGGGAATAAAGGAAAGATTTTTGTATATGAACAGATGAAAAAAACATGCAGGGAGATTTCATTTGGAGTTCCTCAGACGAAAGCGTTTGCTGATATGGGACAAAAGATTGGGGTCCCTTCTTATCAGAAGCTTTCTGTTCTTCTTGTACAAAGTATTACAAGAGGATCCACAGATCTGTTTTTCAGATTAAAAGAAGAGGAAGAAGAAGCATTTTTTCAAAGAAAGGAACAGGCAAAAAGAAAAGGCGAAGAAGCGAGTACAAAACTTCTTGCTCCGATGATGATCATGTTGGTGGTCATATTAATATTACTGATGTTTCCAGCGTTGTCACAATTTTCATAAAATATGAGGGAGGCGGTACATATGAGAAATTTTTTTAGGCATTTTGCAAAAGATGAATCAGGAATGGGTGTTGTGGAAGTGATTTTGATCATTGTAGTTTTGATCGGTTTGGTTATCATCTTTCAGACACAGATCACAAAGGTAGTAAATAATATTTTCAAGACGATCACCTCCAAAACAGGAAAAATAAAATGATCAGGGATGAACGTGGCAGTATGAGTGCATTTTTGGCAATGTTGTTTCTTATATTTCTGCTTTTGATCAGTGTGTGCGCAGAGGGTATTTATATATATACAGCGAAGGGAAAAGCAATGGCTGTTTATATGTCTGGATTTTCTCATACAAAGGGAAATTACCAGAAGGAACTTGCAGATATGTATCATATTTATGCTATGGATCCAAGATACAAAAAGAAATTAGAGACTGATTTTGCTGATCGGATGAAAGAAAGTCTTGATAATTCCGAAGATTCATTTTTGTTTCAGACAGGAAATACAAAATTATCCGATGAAGTGAATCTGACAGCACAAAAGGGGGAAGTTTTAAAGTACCAGATCAGGCAGCAGATGAAGTATGAGATAGGAAGTGATCTTTTGAAGACGTGGACAAATAATATAAGGACAAGCACGGATCTTCAAAAGCAAATCACAGATATCAAAGGACAGATCAGTAAGGATGAAAAAGAAGCACAAAAGCAGCAGGAGGACAGAGAAAATACCAAGAAATCAGATAAAAAAGACAATGAACAAATAAAGCCATCTGCAAAAAAAGATCCAAGAAAAGGTTTTATGAAATTATTAAAAGAAGGATCCGTCTCATTAGTTATGGGAAAGAAAAAAGTATCAGATCTTCCAATTGATATTGTTTGTGGCAAAAAGGATACAACAAAGCAGAAAATATGGGATTTTATGAACCGAAAAACGATGGAAAAAGAGATGGACAAGTTAAAAGAAACATCGTCAGCGGATTCATTTACAAGCGAATTACCGGTTATATTTTATGCACAAAAATATTTTCATTGTCTAACAGATACATCAAAAAAAGAAGGGACAAAATATGAGATAGAATATCTGATCGCTGGAAAAGATTCAGAAAAAGAAAATCTTGGGGCAGTGTTCTGGAAGATGATCGCACTTAGATTTTTAACGAATGCAGCTTGTGTGTATCAAGATCCTGTAAAGGAGAAAGAAGCTACACTGCTTGCAGCTTCTGTTCTTGGTATTACTGGATTTCCACCAGTTGTTGCAGTTGCCAAGAATCTTCTGCTTATTGCATTAGCTTATGGAGAATCTGTAATTGATGTGAGGAATCTTGCAGAAGGTAAAAAGGTGCCGATCGTAAAAACTGTTTCAGACTGGCAATTGTCATTTTCAGGACTGGCAACATTAAATTGCAAACAGAAACCAGCAAAGCAGGGAATGAAATATGAAGATTATCTTTTATTGCTGTTGATCATGCAGAAAGATAAAAGACAAAAATATTTTCGTATGATGGATATGATGGAACAAAATATAAAAAGAAAAGTTCCAGATTTTAAGATGGATCAGTGTATTTCATCTTATAAAATAACACAGAATCTAAAGCTTAAAAAATTGGGCTTTGGAGGCATGACTTTGCCATTTGCACCTTATACAGATTTAAAGTTATCACGTTTTACAACCTATTAAAATAAAAAGAAAGGGGGCAGAGAAAGATGTTCTCTTGTCAAAAACATTTCTCAAAAAATAAGTTGGTTCAAAATGATAAAAAAATTAATAATATAACAGATACAAAAAAATCCAAGAGAGCATCTTTCTCTGCCTCAAAGTTTTTCATCTTGAAATTATTTAGGTCAGAAGAAGGAACAATGACATTGGAGGCGACTTTGATCGTACCAATTTTTTTGATCGTACTTATTATGTTGGCAAGTGCAGGTGAGATTTTTATGATCCATCAGCAGATTGCACATGGAGTCTGTGAAGCTGCAAAAAGAGCTGCGGTTAATGAATACCAGATTCGGCAGAAAAGAAATACTGGGGGAAATTTAACTGTTTTAAGTGCAAAAGAGACATTTCTGACATCGGTGAATCGTAGATTTTTAGATCGTTCAGCATTGATTGGTGGAAGTGCTGTAGCGGCAGCAGCTTGTAAGTTGACATTGACATCAAAGGGTGAATATATTGTGGCAGTCAAATATCATATTCGAAAAAAACTGCCATTTTTATCAACATATTCAGTAACATTTGAACAAAAAATCAGGCAGAAAGCTATGACGGGTTATGTACCGAAGGGAGATGAATTAAAAGAAGGGTTTGTTTATATTACGCCACACGAAGCTGTTTATCACAAAGATCTGTCCTGTACGCATCTGGCACTTGATATTTCAGTAGATGAAGATGTTTTAAAGTATCAGAATGGGCAGACACATTATAAGGCATGCAGCAAATGTACTCGTCATCAAAGCAGTAATGTCTCGTGTGTATATATTGCAAAAGAAGGTGAATCATATCATACAGACTTGTCATGCAGTGGTTTAAAACGAACCGTGAAACAAGTGGATTTAAGTACTTTAAAGGGGATGAAGCCATGTCAAAGATGCGGAAAACGGGGGGATACATGACAGTGGAAGTAAGTGCATTGATTCCCATTGTTCTTATGGTGTTATGGTTGTTTTTTAGTTATCTGTTTTATTTTATGAACTGTGGAATTACACAGGGAATTATGGAAGAAGCATTGCAGAAGGCAGCGGATATAAGAATTACAGGGGCTGATTATGATACAGGGAAAATATCTTATGCCAAGTTAAATCAGAACCTGATCATAGGTAATATCATTTCTTCCAATAAAAATGGCGATACAATGGCACAAAAAGAAATCAAGGAAAAGATTAGGCAACATTTGTTTATGGCTAAAGCTGGCTCAGTGAACGTTTCTACAACATCATTAAAAACATCAGTGAAAGTAAAGATGCAGTCAAATGTGATATCATTTCAATTTCTAAGTGGGTTTGGAATTCAATTATTTGAATATGAAGGAAGTTTGGCCGCATTGGGAGATTTTGAGATGGAGCAGATCAGGGGGTGGAATACAATTGAAGGAGCAATGGATTAGGGAAGGTTTTTCAAGTTATTATGTTGTGGATAAAGGACAAAAACTTACATATGAGAAAAATATTCTGCGCTGCCATACACTTAGATGTCTTCTACCATGTGAATTTAGGATGCAGGATGGTAAGGAATATTATTATTACGAGACGGGAATTTACACAACTTTAAGAGAAAGAATCAATATGCTTGATCCAAAGTTATTCTTTGCTTATCTGATAGAATCATTTGAAGAAACAGAATCATATCTTTTGAATCTGGATCATTTGAAATTGGAATTGGAACTGTTGTTTCTTGATAAAGAAGATCATCCAGTTCTTTGCTATCTTCCAGAATATGAAAAAAATATTTTAGAACAGCTTCGAAATTTTCTGGAGGAATGCATAGAAATCATTTCCACACAAGATAAGAGGAAAGTGAGATTTTATTATGAGTTTCATAGTTTTCTTGTGAAAGAGAAACCAAATATAGAACAGATGAAATCTTATTTGGAAATTCGGCCGAAAGAAAAAGTGGGAGAAAAACAGTCGAAGAAAGAAAATATGTTAGAAATAACAGAAAAAGAACAGAATAGAGAATTGGAAATTAATGAAGATCATGAAAAGAATTATAATTATGAGAGCAAAGAAAAAATCATAAGAAAAAGATTATGGAAAACTTTTTATGGAGTGATATGTGCAGGTGGTTTTAGTACAATGATCTACTGCATAATTCAGATTTTTAAATATGGATTTTATTATTTGTTTTTGGCAGGACTTCTTTGTTCAATTAGTGTGATGTGCCTTGGTGTGTATGGTTTTTATAAATTGTGGAAAAATGATCAAAATAACATTCGAAATGTGGATTCTTATGATGAAGCACAAGAGCATACGACATTATTGGATGATCAAACAACATTATTAGCAGATGATGAGAAAACTGTTTTACTGCTGGAGCAGCCGATAGGAAGGCTTATTCCAAAGAATGATGAATTAACAGAAATAGTGATCAATGATAATGGATTTATTATAGGAAGTTGTATGGAAGGTACAGATTATCAGATTGAAGGTACAGGAATCAGCAGAAGGCATCTTAGATTTTATAAAGAAGGAAAAAATATCTGTTGTGAGGATCTTAATTCCACAAATGGAGTTAAAATAAATGGGAGAAAGATCAGTAAATGTGTGTTACATGAAGGTGATAGGATTAAAATAGGTTTAGAAGAGTTCCTTTTTAAAGAAGAATGACAGTATGATATAATAAATGATACATAAAACGGATATGGAGGAGATTATGTATCAGAAAATCATAGAGTTGTTAAGAATTCATGGATATCTGAGCCAGGATACAGAAAAAGGCCCTTGCTATGTAAAAAGCACAAAGAAAAGAAACAAATGTGTTTATGTGATGTTTGATAAAAATCCAGATGGAAGTGCGATATTAGAAGAAGATCTATATCAGATGGAAGATTGTGCAAAGCAAAATTTTGGTACAGACTGTGCCATATTATTGTTGGTGCTATCAGAAGAAGATGATCCTATGTTTATTGATCCGGATGACCAGTTTAAAGATCTGTTTAGACCATTAACAATGATTCTTTCGCAAAATCAAGCAGAACAAAGGGAAGATGTGACAAATGATTTTGAGAATATCAATGAGATAAAAAGATTTGTATGGAATTATAAAGCAACACTCGTAATATTTCTGCTGAATCTTGCAGGATTTGTTTTAACTGAGATTTATGGAAATAAGATTTATAACTTATATGCCTGTAATGCATATTGTGTAAGAAATCTACATGAATATTATAGGTTATTAACATCAAATTATCTGCATTTTGGATGGGAACATTTTTTTAATAACATGGTTGTGTTTTTGATTCTTGGAACATCTTTGGAGAAAGTGACAGGAAGTATTCGGTATGCAGTTTTATATACGGGGTCTGGCATTATCGGAAGTATTGTTTCCACAATATATTATAGTGTAATGGGACAGGATGTTTTGTCAGCAGGAGCATCTGGAGCAATTTTTGGATTGATCGGTGCACTAGCTGCAATACTTTTGTTCTGCAAAGATCAGAGAAAAAGATTTGATGGATTTGGAATATTTCTTATGATCGCAGGAAGTCTGTACCATGGATTTGAAAGTGGAACAACCGATAATGCGGCCCATATTGGAGGATGTATTGCCGGATTTATTTTGTCAATGCTTCTGTATGTGTCAAGTAGTTTAATTTCTGCTCATAGGCAGGGAAGATAAGAGTAAAAGTTGTTCCCTGATTAGGAGCAGAATCAATATGAATCTTGATATGAAGTTCATGCGCGATCTTACGAACAATAGAAAGTCCAATTCCATTTCCACCAGGATGGAAGGAAACACCTCGGTAAAATGCACGAGACTGTTGTTCGGGAGTCATTCCGATTCCAGTATCAGACAAATTTAATACGATATGTCCCTGCTCTTTACTCAGGTGTACAGTAATATGAGGAGATCGGTTGATCTCCTCTTTTTGCTGAATTGCCTTAACAGCATTGGAGATTAAATTATGAAACAGCTGGAATAGCTTACTTTTTGCGCCATACACATAAAATGCAGTTCCAGGATCAGCCTGGATAAAAAAACGGATTCGTTCTTTATGAAGATAGTAAGACCAGGAAGAACGGAGTTCACTGATCAGATTGATCAGATCCAAAGGTTCGATTGTGGCAGAAGTCGTATCTTCAGGGGCAAGGAACTGATGAATGAAGTCAAATAAAGAAGAAAAATCATCTTTCATACGATTCCAGTGCTCATTTTGGGTAAGTATATCATTTGTTTTTTCAATATACTGAATCTGTCCATAGATAAGAGTCAGTGAATTGTTTATCTCATGTGAAAACGTAGAAAGTTCCTGTGAATTGTTCATTTTTGGCTCCTTTTGTAATTAAAATTTCCTCTTTTATTATCGGAAAAAACAAGAAACAGAGCAAGAAAAAACGTAGGAAAAAGTTCGATGGTTTCTGCTAAAAAACAATCATTGAAAAACAATAGATACTCATGGTAAAATATAATGAAGTATGACTATATGTCATATTTCAAAATAGAAAGGGGCATACGATATGTCTTACATGGCTTTATATAGAAAGTTCCGGCCGACACGCTTCAGTGAAGTCAAAGGCCAGGATCATATTGTAAAGACGCTTGAGAATCAGATGAGGACCGGGCGCATTGGTCATGCGTATCTGTTTTGTGGGACGAGAGGTACTGGTAAGACAACGGTAGCCAAGATTCTTGCGAAAGCAGTAAACTGTGAACATCCAGTCGATGGGGAACCATGCGGAGAATGTGAAGTGTGCAAAGCAATTGCAGAGGGAAGTTCCATGAATGTGATCGAGATTGATGCGGCATCAAACAATGGTGTCGATAATATCCGAGAAATCAAGGAACAGGTACAGTATTCACCGGCAACAGGAAAGTACAAAGTTTATATCATCGACGAGGTGCATATGTTGTCTATAGGGGCTTTTAATGCACTGCTAAAGACATTAGAAGAACCGCCAGAATATGTCATTTTTATTCTTGCGACAACCGAAGTTCACAAAATACCGATCACGATCTTATCCAGATGTCAGAGATATGATTTTCATCGTATCACAGCAGCAACGATCAAGAAACAGTTGAAAGATCTTATGGAGCAGGAACAAGTAGACACTGAAGATAAAGCATTGGAATATGTGGCAAGAATGGCAGATGGTTCCATGCGTGATGCATTGAGTCTTCTAGATCAGTGTATTGCATTTTATCTGGGTGAGAAACTGACATATGATAATGTTCTGGAAGTACTTGGTACTGTGGACATACAGGTCTACAGTGATTTGTTAGATATGATACTTTCACAGGATATTAACAGAGTGATGGATCTTCTGGAAGATGTAGCAAGACAGGGAAGAGAATGGTCACAGTTTATCACAGATTTTCTGTGGTATTTAAGGAATCTTCTATTAGTTGGACAGGGAAATGCGGCAGAAGAAGCATTGGAAGTATCAACAGACCAGCTAAAATTACTGCAAGAGAAAGCACAGCAGGTAGAGGAAAATACTTTGATCCGATATATCAGAATCTTATCTGAATTGTTAGAACGGATCCGTTATGCGACATCTAAGAGAGTTCTTGTGGAAGTTGAGATGATGAAGATGTGCAGACCTCAGATGGAAGCAGATACGAATAGTCTGGCGGACAGAGTGAGACAGTTGGAACAACAGTTAGAGAAACTGTTGCAGTCAGGAATTCCAGTTCAGCAAGCAGCACTAACAGGACAAAATCAAGCAGCAATGCAATCAGCAGAAGTAAAACCTGAACAAGACCCAGTCGAACAGTTAAATGAGAAGTTTCCACCAGCAAAAGTGGAAGAACTTATGGAGCTTGTTGATCACTGGAGAGATGTTAAACGCAATCTGTCACCACAGATGAAATATTGCTTACAGAGAGCAACATTATCAGTTAACGATGAAGGGACTGCATTAAGAGTGCTATTTCCAAAAGAAATGAACGTGGAAAGCGGTTATTTCTTAGAAGAACCAGAGCGTATCGAACGATTGAAACAGGAATTATCCAGACAATCTGGTAGAGACGTAGAATTGGAAGTCAGTGTGATGAACAAAGAGAATGACGACAGCGATATGATCAACTTAGACTGCATCCATATGGATGTAAAAATAGAAGACTAAAACTAAATTCATAAAAACAAATTTTTAGGAGGAAAGAATAATGGCAAAAAGAAGCGGTGGATTTCCAGGTATGGGTGGAAATATGAATCAGCTGATGAAACAGGCACAGAAGATGCAGAAACAGATGGAGGAAACAACAAAAGCGTTAGAAGAATCCACATATGAAGCAACAGCAGGTGGTGGAGTTGTAAAAGTTGTTGTATCCGGTAAAAAAGAAGTAGTTTCTGTACATTTAGAAGAAGAAGTTGTAGATCCAGATGACATTGAAATGTTAGAAGATCTGATCGTAGCTGCTACAAATGAAGCACTTCGTAAGATGGAAGAAGATTCCCAGGAGAAGATGGGGAAAGTCACTGGTGGATTAGGAGGAATGGGTGGAGGATTTCCATTCTAGATAGAGTGAGAGACTATGGATTATTACAGTAATCAGATCACACAGTTAATCGAAGAACTCGGGAAACTCCCAGGAATCGGACCAAAATCCGCAGGTAGACTGGCGTTTCATATTATCAATATGCCACAAGATCAGGTAAAGAAATTATCAGACACGATCATTTCCGCAAAGACGAATGTACATTATTGTAAAGAGTGTTGTACATTGACGGACAATGAGATCTGTCCGATCTGTGCCAGTGACAAGCGCGATCACAGCACGATCATGGTCGTTGAGAATACGAGAGACCTGATGGCATATGAGAAGACAGGAAAATACGAAGGTGTTTACCATGTGCTTCACGGAGCAATTTCGCCAATGCTTGGAATCGGTCCGGACGATATCCGCCTGAAAGAACTGATGGCAAGATTACAGGGAGATGTCAAGGAATTGATCATTGCGACAAACTCCAGTCTGGAAGGTGAGACAACAGCAATGTATATCAGTAAGCTTGTTAAACCGACAGGAATCAAAGTTAGTAAGATCGCAAGTGGAGTTCCGGTTGGAGGCGATCTGGAATATATTGATGAAGTAACGTTACTTCGAGCATTAGAGGGACGTACTGAGATATAAAAAATAAAACAAAAAGAAAGAACCGACTAGCTAGGTCGGTTCTTTCTTTTAAAACAATAAGGAGAGGATTTTCATCCTCAAGAGGGGTAGGATTTGAAAGTATTAACTACTTTACGGTTTTCATTATCACATAAAAATGTGTCTAAATTGTGAACAAATCACACATTTTTTGTAAAAATGGAATAATATGACTATAGGTCTTTTCTTGAAAAAGCATAGTAAATGGGATAAAATACATCTAAACAGAGTAAAATGTAAACTCTCAGGATAAGAACACACAGAAAGGAAGATATATAATATGAAGAAAGAAGATTGTATTTTTTGTAAGATCGCAAGTGGAGAGATTCCATCTAACACAATTTATGAAAACTCAGAATTTAAAGTGATCATGGATATTGCGCCAGCATCTAAAGGGCATGTATTGATCATTCCAAAAGAACATTTCAAAGATATTTATGAGATCGATGCAATCACAGCAGGAAAATTATTTCAGTTAGCAACAGTTGTTGCAAGAGCATTAAAAGAAGTACTTCACTGCGATGGATTAAATGTATTACAGAACAATGGACTGATCGCAGGCCAGACAGTATATCATTTCCATATGCACTTGATTCCAAGATACGAAGATGATGATGTAACGATCGGATGGAAAGAACATTCCACAGAAGATATTGATATGGAGCAGTTAAGACAGGATATTAAAAAGGCACTTTAGGAGAAAAAGTATGGCAAAAACTTCATGGAAACCTGGAAATATGATCTATCCGCTTCCAGCAGTTATGGTAACTTGCAGAGATAAAGGGCAGGATAATATCATTACGATCGCATGGACAGGAACGATCTGCACGAATCCGCCGATGACATACATTTCTGTTCGTCCAGAGAGACATTCTTATGAAATGATCAAAAATAGCGGCGAATTTGTCATTAACCTGACAACAAAACAGCTGACAAGAGCAACAGACTTTTGTGGAGTACGTTCAGGAAGAGATATTGATAAATTTAAAGAAGCAAGACTGACAAAAGAAGAAGCACAAGTTGTTGATGCACCAGTTATTGCAGAAAGCCCAGTAAATATTGAATGCAAAGTAGAGAAGATCGTACCGCTCGGTTCACATCATATGTTTATGGCGAAAGTTGTAAATATCATGGTAGATGATGACTATATGGAAGATAATGGACGTTTTGCATTAGAAAAAACGAATCCATTGATCTATTCTCATGGTGGATATTATGAAACAGGAAAGAAATTAGGAACCTTTGGCTACTCAGTAAGAAAGAAAAAGAAAAGGAAAAAACCAAATGGCAGAAAAAAATAATAACTACATATTGATTGGAATGCCGGGTTCTGGAAAGAGTACGATCGGAGTACTTTTAGCCAAAGCCCTTGGTTATGATTTTGTGGATACAGACCTCGTGATTCAGCAAAAAGGCGGAGGTTTATTAAAAGAAATCATTGCAAGAATTGGAAATGACGGATTTAAACAGTTAGAAGAAGACGTAAATGCTTCAATTGATGTCGATAAATCAGTAATTGCACCAGGAGGAAGTGCTGTTTACAGCGATAAGGCCATGAAACATTTTAAAGAAATCGGAACTGTGATCTATTTAAAATTGGATTATCAGACAGTAAAACGTCGTCTTGGAAATCTCAAAGCAAGAGGTGTTGTGTTGGAAGAAGGGCAGACCTTGCATGATTTATACTGCGAAAGAATCCCTTATTATGAGAAGTATGCAGACATCACAGTGGAACTGGATAAATTATCCATCGGAGACTCTTTAGAAAAAGTGTTGGAAAACCTCTAATAGTATGATATAATATAATCTGTATGATTTTAAATAATTACCGAAAGATAGAAATTAGGTTTAATAATATAGATAGAGATAATTGAGGTGTATCATGGAACAGTATATCATTAAAGGTGGTAACCCGTTAGTAGGAGAAGTAGTAATTGGCGGTGCGAAGAATGCAGCACTGCCTGTTTTAGCTGCGGCAGTAATGACAGATGGAAAATGTATGATAGATAATATGCCAGATGTAAGAGATATTAACGTATTACTTCAGGCAATGCAGGAAATTGGAGCAGATATAGATAGAACAGGAAAACACGAAGTAACGATCAGCGGAAAAGGAATTCATCCAGAGTGTGATGTAGACAATGAATTTATCCGTAAGATCAGAGCTTCTTACTATTTAATTGGTGCTTTACTTGGTAAATACAAGAGAGCAAGAGTTGCACTTCCAGGTGGATGTGAGATCGGAAGCCGTCCGATCGACCAGCATATTAAAGGATTTAAGATGCTTGGAGCAGAGATTGAGATTGAGAATGGTATGATCAGTGCAACCGCAAAAGAATTAAGAGGAGCCCATATTTATATGGACGTTGTCTCTGTAGGAGCGACAATCAATGTTATGATGGCTGCTTCTCTTGCAAAAGGAAATACGATCATCGAGAATGCGGCAAAAGAACCGCATGTCGTTGATGTAGCGAACTTCTTAAACAGTATGGGAGCGAAGATCCGTGGAGCAGGAACAGATGTGATCCGTATCAAAGGTGTGGAAAGATTCGGAGATTGCCAGTATTCCATCATTCCAGACCAGATCGAAGCAGGAACATTTATGACAGCAGCAGTTGCAACTAAGGGTGATATTATGATCAAGAATGTCATTCCAAAGCATTTAGAAGCAATTTCTGCAAAATTAATTGAGATTGGAGCTGAAGTAGTAGAATTCGACGATGCTGTCCGTGTATCAGCAACAAAACGTCTGGAATCTACAAATATTAAGACATTACCATATCCTGGATTTCCAACAGATATGCAGCCACAGATGGCGGTAACACTTGCCTTATCTAATGGAACAAGTGTGATCTCAGAAAGTATTTTTGAGAACCGTTTCCGTTATGTGGATGAGTTGACAAAGATGGGAGCAACCATTCAGGTTGATGGAAGAACTGCTATTATCAGCGGAGTTGAAGGATTTACAGGAGCTGACGTACACGCTCCAGACTTAAGAGCAGGAGCTGCTCTTGTTATTGCAGGATTATCTGCAAAAGGATTTACAACAGTCAGCGATATTGGATATATTTATCGTGGATACGAACAGTTTGAACAGAAGCTAACACAGCTTGGAGGAGAAATCCAGCTGGTCAATAGTGAAAAAGAAGTAGCAAAATTTAAGTTAAAGATAGGATAAAAGGAGAATTGCCTGAATGAGACAATACCTGAAAAATGAAGTGTTCAAAGTATCCAAGTGGGTAGAATTATTTATATCAGCTATTATTATGATCGCGGTCATTGGTGGAACGATTTATCTGGTAAAAGATGTGGTACAATTAATGATGAATTACCCAACATCCAGAGATATTTACAAATTTGTTGGTGTTGCATTTAACCTCGTCATTTGTATTGAGTTTGTAAAGATGCTTTGTAAACATACACCAGATACATTAGTAGAAGTTATGATGTTTGCGATCGCAAGGCAGATGATCGTGGAACATACGAGTCCACAGCAGAATCTTCTTGTAGTTTTAGCAATTGCAATCTTATTTGCGATCAAGAAATTCCTTTTTGGAAAATATGAAGATATAGATAAGACTGTATTTCTGCCAAGTCAGAAGATTTCAAGTATCAATGAGCTGGTTCATGTGGAGATACCTAAAGAATCGCAGGATCAGACATTGGGAGAGCTTCTTGAGAAACAAATTGGAACTGAGAGTGGAACTTTTCAGGTAGGTCAGTGTTATTTCTTTGAAGGTGGTGCGCTTCGCGTAGCTAAGACAAAGAATGGTAAGGTAACACAGATCGAAGTCATCCGGAGTAAGAACGCACCGGTTGTATTAAAAAGGTAAAAAGGCCCGGAGTCCTTCGGGTCTTTTCATAGCATTTTATAGATATAAGCGATTTATTATAAGAAAGGATAAAAGAATGGATAAAGTATTATTCACATCAGAGTCCGTGACAGAAGGACATCCAGACAAAGTCTGTGACCAGATTTCCGATGCGATCTTAGATGCGCTGTTAGAGCAGGATCCAATGAGCCGTGTTGCATGTGAAACTTGTACAACAACGGGAATTGTTATGGTCATGGGAGAGATTTCTACAAAAGCATATGTAGATATCCAGAAAATCGTCCGTGATACAGTCCGTGAGATCGGATATACAAGAGGAAAATACGGATTCGACGCTGATACATGTGGTGTTATCACAACAATCGATGAACAGTCAAGTGATATTGCTATGGGTGTAGACAAGGCATTAGAAGCAAAAGAAAACAACATGACAGATGAAGAGATCGACGCAATTGGAGCCGGAGATCAGGGAATGATGTTTGGGTTTGCTACAAATGAAACAGAAGAATATATGCCATACCCAATCTCTCTTGCACATAAACTTGCAAGACAGTTAACAAAAGTAAGAAAAGATGGAACACTGTCTTATTTAAGACCAGATGGTAAAACACAGGTAACTGTAGAGTATGATGATGGTAAACCAAGCCGTCTTGATGCAGTTGTATTATCTACACAGCATGATCCTGATATCACACAGGAACAGATTCATGAAGATATCAAACGTGAAGTTTTCGATAAGATTCTTCCAGCAGACATGGTGGATGATGAAACAAAATTTTTCATTAACCCAACAGGAAGATTTGTAATTGGTGGACCACACGGAGATGCAGGATTAACAGGAAGAAAGATCATCGTAGATACATATGGTGGATATGCACGCCATGGTGGCGGGGCTTTCTCTGGAAAGGACTGCACAAAGGTAGACCGTTCTGCAGCTTACGCAGCACGTTATGTAGCGAAGAACATCGTAGCAGCAGGCTTAGCTGATAAATGTGAGATTCAGTTATCTTATGCGATCGGTGTAGCAGAGCCAACATCCATCATGGTTGATACATTTGGAACAGGAAAGAAATCTAATCAGGAATTAGTAGACCTGATCCGTAAACATTTCGATCTTCGTCCAGCTGGAATCATCAAGATGTTAGATTTAAGAAGGCCAATCTACAAACAGACAGCAGCTTATGGACATTTCGGAAGAAATGACCTTGATCTTCCATGGGAGAGATTAGACAAAGTTGATCTGTTAAAAGGTGAATAAAACGAAGCACATCATTTAGGCAACTCAGGAGGAAAACGAGTGAAAAATGAATTAGTGATCGTCATCGATTTTGGTGGTCAGTATAATCAGTTAGTTGCACGCCGCGTACGTGAGTGCAATGTATACTGCGAGATTTATTCTTACAAGATCGGTATCGACAAAATCAAAGAAATGAATCCAAAGGGAATCATCTTAACAGGTGGACCAAACAGCTGTTATGAACCAGATTCTCCAACGTACAGCAAGGAATTATTTGAACTTGGAATTCCAGTGTTAGGATTATGCTACGGAGCGCAGCTGATGCAGCACGTCCTTGGAGGAAAAGTAGAGAAAGCTGAAGTAAGCGAATATGGTAAAACAGAAGTCCTGATCGACAAGAAAGATTCCAAATTATTTGAAAATGTATCAGAAAAAACAATCTGTTGGATGAGCCATACAGATTATATTTCACAGGTTGCTCCAGGATTTAAGATTTCTGCCCACACAGCAGACTGCCCAGTTGCAACAGCTGAGAATGCAGACAAATCCTTATATGCAATCCAGTTCCATCCAGAAGTACTTCACACAGTCGAAGGAAAGACAATGCTTTCTAACTTCGTATTAGGAGTCTGCGGATGTGCGGGTGACTGGAAGATGGATGCTTTCGTAGAAAGCACGATCAAAGAGATCCGTGAGAAAGTTGGAGATGGAAAAGTATTACTTGCCTTATCAGGAGGAGTAGACTCATCCGTAGCAGCCGGGTTATTATCAAGAGCCATCGGAAAACAATTAACATGTGTATTTGTTGACCACGGATTATTAAGAAAAGACGAAGGTGACGAAGTCGAAGGTGTATTTGGAGAAAATGGACAGTTCGACTTAAACTTCATCCGTGTCAATGCACAGCAGAGATACTATGACAAATTAAAAGGAGTCACAGAACCAGAAGCAAAACGTAAGATCATCGGAGAAGAATTCATCCGAATCTTCGAAGAAGAAGCGAAGAAGATTGGTGCAGTAGACTTCTTAGCACAGGGGACAATCTACCCAGACGTAGTAGAAAGTGGATTAGGTGGAGAATCAGCAGTCATCAAATCCCACCACAACGTAGGAGGACTGCCAGACTTCGTAGATTTCAAAGAAATCATCGAACCATTACGTGACCTGTTCAAAGACGAAGTAAGACAGGCAGGATTACAGTTAGGAATTCCAGAAAAACTTGTATTCCGCCAACCATTCCCAGGACCAGGACTAGGAATTAGAATTATCGGAGAAGTCACAGAAGAAAAAGTAAAAATCGTCCAGGACGCAGACGCAATCTACAGAGAAGAAATTGCCAAAGCAGGATTAGATAAAGAAATCAACCAGTACTTCGCAGCACTGACAAATATGCGAAGCGTTGGAGTAATGGGAGACTTCAGAACATATGACTATGCAGTAGCATTAAGAGCAGTAAAAACAATCGACTTCATGACAGCAGAAGCATCAGAGATTCCTTATGAAGTATTGAATAAGGTAATGAACAGGATTATTAATGAGGTTAAGGGAGTTAATAGAGTAATGTACGATTTAACTTCTAAACCACCTGGAACTATTGAGTTTGAATAAGCAATGAGTCATGCAAGGCTAAAAATAAAAAGAGAGGATCGGGAGCATTTATGTTCACGATCCTCTCTTTTTATTTTTAGCCTTATAGGGCGAAAGCCCTTATCGAGATGGCAGGACGGACTGAAGGAAATATACAAAGCCCTAAAAAGAACACACGTTCTAAAAATAGATTGAAAAAACTATTTAATTATAGTATAATAGCAAAAACATCAAATTTGTAGGCAGGTGAAATATGTTAGAAAAAATTATAAAGCTCACAAATGAATATATAGAAAGTATGCCTAAAACTGAACGAAAAAAATATGGACAGTTTTTTACTAGTAAGGAAACAGCACGTTTTATGGCTGGATTATATCACATTGATAAGAAGCTAAATAAAATAAGTGTACTTGATGCTGGAGCAGGATCAGGTATATTGACATGTGCATTTATTGAAAGGCTAGAGACAATAGACTTCATTGAAGAAATAGAATTTACTTGCTATGAAAATGATGAGAATGTATTACCATTATTAAAACGAAATATGGAGTATTGTAAGGAGAAAACAAGAAAAAAACTTCAAATTAATATTATTGAAGAAAATTATATTCTAAGTCAATCTCTCGATTTTAATCAGATGATAGGAAGTAATACAGATCCTAAAAAATATGACTTTGTGATTGGAAATCCACCATATATGAAAATTTCTAAGAGTGCGCCAGAAGCAATGGCAATGCCAGAGATATGTTATGGCGCACCGAACTTATATTTTCTTTTCGCTGCGATGGGGTTGTTTAATTTGCATGATAATGGAGAAATGGTTTATATTATTCCACGTTCATGGACATCAGGTGCATATTTTAAACGATTTAGAGAATATTTTTTAACAAAAGGAAAGTTGGAACATATTCATCTTTTTGTTAGTAGAAATAAGGTGTTTGATAAAGAGAGTGTATTACAAGAAACTATTATTGTTAAGGTAAGAAAAATAACTGAAGAACCAGAAATGGTTACAATTACATCTTCGAAATCAAATAGTGATTTTGGGGAGATAACATCATTGATGGTTCCATACGATTTAGTTGTGTCAGGTGCGAATCATTATGTTTATCTTGTAACGGATAAGGACGAAGTAGAGGTTTTGAAGAAATTGCATAAGTTTAAGAAAACACTTCCTGCAATTGGTGTAAAAATGAAAACAGGTTTGACAGTTGATTTCCGTAATTGTGAAATTTTGAGAGATGAAAAAGAAGAAGGAGCAATACCATTATTTTATTCACAACATATAAGGCATGGGAAAGTAATATTTCCAATAAAGAAAGAGCATGAATATGTAGTGCCTGAAAAAAAGGGGTTAATGCAAGATAACAAAAACTATTTGTTTGTAAAGCGCTTTACTGCGAAAGAAGAACCAAGAAGATTGCAATGCGGAGTGTACTTAGCAAAAGAATTTCCTCAATATAAAAAGATAAGTACACAGAATAAAATAAATTTTATTGATGGAATTATGACAGATATGTCAGAATGTCTAGTATATGGATTGTATGTATTATTTAATTCAACAATTTATGATAAATATTATCGAATTTTGAATGGGTCTACGCAGGTAAACTCAACAGAGATTAATGCAATGCCAGTACCAGATTTAGATATTATTCAGGAAATGGGAAGAAAAATAATTAAAAGCAAGGATTATTCTGTAACAAGTTGTAATTTAATACTGGAGGCATATTGTGGATAAGAGAATAGAAGAAGCAAGAACGTTTTTGGAAATTATAGGAATGCCCAAAGCACAGCAATCAGATTTATGTTGTTATGTAATATTAGCAATGGCAAGAATAAAACCAGATACACCTTGGAGTCAGACAACGAATGAATGGATTGGCATTCATGATATTATTCAGTTTATTAATAAATTTTATAAAATAAATTATGCAGAGAATAGTAGAGAAACAGTTCGAAAGCAGGCATTACATAGATTTCGGACAGCTGCATTAGTAGAAGATAATGGAAAAGCGACTAATAGTCCTAATTATAAATATAGATTAACTAAAGAGACAGTAAAATTGCTAAAAAATTTTCAAACACCTGTATGGGAATCAACATTAAAAAGATTTTTGCATGTTCATGAGAAATTGGTGGATATCTATGCTTCGAAAAAGAAAATGACAATGATGCCAGTGAATATAGATGGAAAAGATTTTAAGTTTTCAGCAGGTAAACATAATCAACTTCAGAAGGATATTATTGAAGAATTTGCACCGAGGTTTGCACCAAGTTCAGAGTGTTTATATGTTGGCGATACAATACAAAAAGATCTTGTAAAAAATGTAGATAAATTGAAAGAACTAGGTTTTGAAATTACACTTCATGATAAAATGCCAGATGTAGTATTATATCGAGAAGATAAGGATTGGATTTATTTTGTTGAGTCAGTAACTTCAGTAGGTCCGATGGATCCAAAGCGTATATTGGAAATTACAGAGATGACAAAAGATGTTACAGCAGGAAAAATATTTGTAACAGCATTTTTGGATTTCAAGACGTATAAGAAATTTGCTGAAGAACTCGCATGGGAAACAGAAGTTTGGATTGCTGAAATGCCGGAGCATATGATACATCTAAATGGTGATCGATTCATGGGACCAAGAGGATGAAAGATGTGAATATAAAAACAACATAAAAAGAACAAACAAACATCAAGAGTATATAATCATATAAATCAGGAAGAAGTAATAGATTGAGTAATTAGCTGATTTGAAGGATTTAATGATAAGATATAAATGGTGCTTAGAATCAAAATCTAAATGAAAAGATGTATTAAACAGACATATGTAATAGCTTAAAAAGGAGAAGAAATTTCTAAAAAAGAAGGAAATTTCTTCTCCTTTTGTCAATGTAAAAAGTATAATAATACGATGTGGTGTTTTGTTTATGTTTTGAAAAAAATTTTTTGAGATATTTTTCTTGACATTTTCTTGAGAGAAATATATAATTTTAAATGTGGAAAATTAACGAGCGGAGGTGATAAGATGAAGTTTAATTTTGATTGGAATTATGTGGCAGCAGGTGCACCGTACATTACTATAAGCGGATTGGCACTTGGATTCAATGCTCCATCTATCGCATTGCTTGGAAATCCAGAAGAGGTTATCATAGGATTTGATGATCAGACGATGACTATTGGAGTTAAGAAATATGACGGCAATGAAAATGTAAAATCATATAAATTTTACAGCAGAATGAAGAATGGTTGGGTAAGAATTGGGTGTAAAGAATTCATAAAATATCTGTCTTCATTAACAGGGTTAGAATTTAGTCCGGCAATTCGCTATATTGCCAAATATGACGAGCAAGAAGAAATTTTGTATATTTCTGTATTGGATGCACTTCAAAGTCAAAAAGACGAGGAGGTGGATGAAGATAAGTAAGTTAATTCAATGTAAACAAAAAGCACATTGATAGCTACGGCAATAGCTAAAATGCGCTTCTGTTAGTGTGCTATATACACTTCATACAAAGAAAGTATAGCACATTTATGACAGATTTCAAGCAAAAAATATCTTAAAAGGAGAATTTTTATGCGAAAAAATGGAATATATGATTCCCTGAAGATAAGGGAGAAAGGATGTGCTATATGAAAAAGTATGTATCAGACTATCTGAACAAAGGAATAAAAGGTCATTTTAATTATGAATTTGTGGATGTAATTGTGAATGACGATAATTTGCTATTTATCGATCCAATATTGATTGAAACTTCGGGAGATCAGTGGAGTAAAGATGCTAAGGCATTAATTCAATCGTTCTTTGACGCTTTTTTCGAAGCATATAATGAAAAGGATGAATTAAAAAAGAAAGAGTTGCTGTCCCATGCTGGAGAGCAGAATGGAACACGTCTTGGTTATGGAAGAGGAGATAATGGTAAGGGTAATAGTGTTAAAGGATTGCTTGATATTTTTACTCCGTTAGAAAAGCTTATACAGGAAATACCTACTATGGAAAAAGCAGAAGATTTACCGCTTTTAATTCCTGATTTTGCGAAAGATGGGCTTTCAGATTTACTGACAAATATATTACATGCTCAGTTGAATGCATTTACTATGCAACAAATGTGTAAATATGGACTGAAAAGTAATGGTAATACACATTTTTGGAGTTGGGATAAGGAAAAAGCTTGTTGGATTCAATTAGAAAAACCATCATTTTATGTTGATGGTCAAGAGTTATTACTTGTTCCTAAGCAGATTGTTAGGAAAAATTATTTGTTTAGTACAAGTCAGTATTTTAATAGAATTATATTGGAGCGTATACGGGAAGAAGGCGGATATATGGATGGAGACAAGCCTATTCCTAAAAAAGAAGTTGTGAAGGCAAAGCGTTTTTCGGGAGAGCATTGGCAGTATGATGAATCTGTTTCATATACAAAAAAGAACAATGATGCACTTGATGAATATCATAAGAAGTTACCAATATTCTATTTCGAAAATGGGAATTCTATGCAGGATGATGAATTAGATGAATTGATTTATGGATATCCTGTTTCGCAAACAGCGTGATATGGAGTTGTATTTGCAGATATTATGGCAACAAATTGGCAACAGAAATAAAATACCGGCGAAAAAGATACGAAACCTAAACAAATATATTTAAGAATATCTTTAGACTTGCCGAGTTTGAATAAGCAATGAGTCATGCGTGAGTAAAAGCGGAAACAGCCAGAAAAGAGCATTTATGTTCTTTTCTGGCTGTTTTTGATTTTGGGAACATAGGACGAAAGTCAACATCGAGATGTGCATGATGCTGGGTACAGGGAAGGATAATTATGATGAGTGGTATATCCAATGTTGAATTTAAAGAAGCCAGGTATTGCAAAATTAAATATGAACTTCACAATACATCTCAATATACTCCTCAAACCGAGGAAGTGCCAAAGTCAGTTCTCCACGAACAGACCCATTCACAACCCCACGTTCCATTAACCGCTTCCGATAAGTATTCAATAATTGTGGAGAGATCGCCAACTTCTCACGAATCTCTCCCGTCTTATGAATTCCAGTAGAAATCACATAAACAATCTTCCGGTCAAGTTCAGAAAGCTCACTCCAGATTTTTTCATAAGCATAAATAATCAATTCCTCATCAAATTTAGGAAGCAGTTTTTCAAGTGCATCATTTGTTTCCCATTTTAAATAACCAAGAATCTGGAAAGCAAAAGGATAGCCCTTTGTAAGTTTCGCCATCTCAACAGCCTCACTTGGAGAAATATTAAATACAGAACGATAGCTCGTCGTAATTGCAGGAATACTCAGTGGTTCCAGAAAAATCTTTGGAGCACGATATAAAAATGTCAGGCTCTTTTCATTTTGAAGATTGTTGATGTTATCAAACAGGCCAGCCATCACAAGATAGACAGGATAATTTTGTGTAATATAAATCTGAAAGTTACTGGCAAACACTTTAACATAAGAGTTATTAATAATCTCATCAATGATAAAAAGAACTTTTTTTCCTTTATTTTTTAACTTTTCAAGAATATTACGAAGTATATCCTCTTTTTCTAAAGAAATCCATGTACCATCCATCCATTTTGTTTTATAATAAAATACATAATATCAAACAAATAATTTGTAACAAATAATGATTATAATACAATAAAAATGTAACAATTAATGTTTAATAAAATTTTCATAAACAATAGATTCTCAAAAAAATAACAACAAGTCTTTGCCCCGTAAGTAAATTTACTAAAGTAAACAATACCAACAAAATAAAAAGAACCCTACGGGTTCGCGAGTGAAAATATGAAACATAATTGAAAAAACAAAAAAGAAAAGGAGAAGAAATTATGAAAAAATTTATATTTTTCACTTACGCAAAGAAATTTTTAGAAGGAATCATAAATGGAAATGAAATTTTAGAAAATCCAGCAGTTGATTTTACAGTACGTGCAAAAGCAGGAGAATTCGATAAAATATCAGATATAGAATATAATGAGCTTTTAGCCTATTGTGAAGACGCCAATTCCATCTGGAAGAAACAGACAAAAGGAACGGCAGCTCAGTTATTAGCGAATGTGATGCATGTTGCAAAAGCTGATAAAGAGACATTTATATATATGGCAGATCCACTAGATGAGGCACAGTATGAGAAAGCCAAAGAAGAAAAGAAAGAACCGATTCCAAGTGAAATCTTTACAAACTATGTTGCCAGATTTATTGAAGGAATTGCAGACGGCAATAAATTATTGAGAAATCCAAAGAATAAAATGATAGATCAAGAAAAGATCGGAGAATTAAATGATATTGATGGAGAAGAATACGGAAGATTAGTGGCACACTGTGAAATGGCTTCAAGATTTTGGAGAGGAAAAGGTGCAGAAAATTCTGCAAGACTTCTGAAAAATGCGATGAAATTCTGTAAGATAACGAACACAGTATTGTTTGATACAGTACAGGCACTTGATGATTCTTATTATTTCAAAATAGGAGAACTTGAAACTGCACCAGAAGAAGAATGGGATTGTGAATTAGATGAAAACGATATGCTCATCGAAAAAGAGAGCTTTAGTAATGTAGTGAAAAATTTCTATGGAAAAGACATTGAGACGTATACAGATTATATGATGATATTGCAAAATAAATATGATGGAATCTGGCTTCGTCGTGAGGCTCGTGATAGTACCAGAGAAAACGACTATATTGAATTTAACTATTTTGAAAGAATCCTAAATGAAAAAAGAGATCTTAAAACATGGAGACCAAAAGAAATCTATGATTATGTGCACAATCAGATCTATGGTCAGGAAGAAGCTGTAAAAGCGGCATCTATGTTGGTATATAATCATATCAGAGGACATAAAAGAAATGTACTTTTCCTTGACCCAACAGGATGTGGGAAAACAGAAATCTGGAGAGTTTTAGGAAAGCTCTATAAGAATATTCGAATCATCGATAGTACAAGAATCACACAGGAAGGATGGAAAGGAGAATATAAGTTTCAGAATGTGTTTGACGGAATAGAGGAAGATACCGCAGAGAATATGATCCTGGTATTCGACGAATTCGACAAAATGTGTGAACCTATGTATGGATCAAATTATAGTACAGCGATTCAGAATGAGCTGTTAAAGTTCATGGAAGGAACAGATATTGAATGTAAAGATGATAAGGAAAAAGCCAAGATAAAAATGATCAACACATCTAAGATCAGCTTTGTATTCTGTGGAAGTTTTGAGAGCATGATGGGGAAGAAAAATATGAATATCATATCGCATCTGTAAGATTTCTTCCAGGAGAATGCAAAGAATTCAAACATTTATTTAAAAGTGCGATAAAATATAATGAAGCGGAATTTAATTAATTCACAGATACTGATATAATGAAAATAACATTATTATCATGAAACAATCAGGAGGAAAGACACAAGAATGAACATCAAAAGAGTAGCAGTTCTAGGAGCAGGTGCCGTAGGTTCCTACGTCATCTGGGGACTTTCAAATAATAAAGATATCACACTGGGAGTTATAGCCAGCGGAGAGAGAAACGAACGCCTCAAAAAACGAGGCATAATGATCAATGGAACCCAATACACTCCAGAAGTTTGGACACCAGAAGAAGCAAAGAATGTGGATCTTCTGATCGTATCGCTAAAGTACGGAAGTCTAAGAGGCGCATTAGATGATATCCAGACGATCGTAGGAGAAAACACAACTGTTATGAGCTTGATGAATGGAGTTGACAGCGAAGAGATCATCTCAGAGAAAATCGACAGATCACACATTTTATATTCCTTTATCAAAGTAGCATCTCAAGGAAAAGAAGACGGATACCATTTTGATCCGGAAACAACAGTAGGAATCTACTTTGGAGAATTAGAAGAACCATACGAAAGCGAACGTGTCAAAGCGGTCAATGATATTTTTGAAAACACAGGACTCCATTGGATTATTACAGATGACATACAGGCAGAAATCTGGGGCAAATTTAGACTTAATGTCTGCAATAATCTGCCACAGGCAATCTTGGGAGCCGGCGTTGGATGCTATGAAGACAGTGAACATATGTCAGCGATCCGCGAAGGCTTAAGACGAGAAGTAGAAGCAGTTGCCAAAGCAAAAGGAATTGATCTAAGCAAGATCAACGCAAAATCCGGCAGAGGAAGTGCGGTTAAAGCTTCCGCGAGATATTCTACATTACAAGATATTGACGCTGGTCGCCACACAGAGATTGATATGTTCTCTGGGGCAATGATGAGAATGGGAAAAGAACTTGGAATTGCAACCCCATATAACGAATACACGTATCATATGATCAAAGCACTGGAAGAAAAGAATGACGGAGTATTCCAATATCAAGGGGGAAATGACAGAGTGTCATGGTCAAAATAAATATACAAGGAGGAAAAAGAAAAAATCAAAAAATACATATGAAGGATTTCTGTATGTAAAAGACAGATTACAAAAGAAAACAAAACAATGACAGTTCCTTTTGTGAAAAAATTAGTATTATGATAAATAGACGATGGTCAAAGACGCTGATATAATAAATATAAAGAAAGCACGAAAAAACGTACAAAAACAGGAATAAAATGAATAATATATCAGGAGGAAATGATCATGGGATTCTTTTTCAAAAATAAGAAAAAAAACAAAACAGAAGAGACGATGGCACAGGTACCAGAGGTAACAACGGAGACGACTACAGCAGATGGAATGATTCTATCAAGAGAAGGAATCAAGCTAGGGCTTCCAAGTGTCAGCATGGAAGAAGCGATTATAGCAGCAGGAGAACTATTAAGAGATCTTGGATATGTAGATGATGATTATATTCCCGCAATGATTCGAAGAAATGAAGAAGCATCTGTGTATATGGGATTAGGACTTGCAATTCCACATGGGACAGAAGATGCGAAGAAAAACGTCAAGAAGAGCGGGATCATCGTCATGCAGTATCCAGAAGGAGTAGAATTTAATGGCGGAACAGCCCAGCTTGTCATCGGAATCGCTGGAGTTGGAGATGAACATTTAGAGATTCTTGCACAGATCACAGAAGCAGTGACAGAAGATGAGATTTTAGAAAAATTAAAGACGACAACAGATGTTGATTATATTTTAAAGACATTTGCGAATATGGAATAGAAATTTTAATTTGTAGTTGGCCAACTGTAGAATTCGAGTATATGATAAAAAATAA
>OKUL01000266.1_pt1 | contig 33783 bp, 32 predicted proteins | sample 1606631 | NCBI WGS metagenome assembly OKUL01 (sample SAMEA3882518, study PRJEB24775) | human gut metagenome | biome: human-associated habitat; feature: intestine environment; material: feces | place: Netherlands | collected 2009/2010 | reverse complement strand
AATCGAACCAGAGACACGAGGATTTTCAGTCCTCTGCTCTACCAACTGAGCTAACCAGGCATGTTTCACTCACGCGGAACAATGATTATTCTACATAAAGACAGGACAATTGTCAAGAAGAAATATCAATTTTTTTAAAAAAATTTCCGATGGTAATTTTCCGCGTGAGAGAAAATAATGTTTCTTATGAAAATGGAAGAATATCTTCTGTATAACACCGAAGTACTTCGCCTACACTCCATGCCTGTGCATAGCAGCCACGACAATGATGAGGTGCATCTCCATCAAAAATTTCAGAGATGGAACCGATACAGCCGTAATAAAACCACCTATCAGATACCCCCAGGCAGTTCCTTGGTGGTAAGCGGCATCCCTTTTTGGGAGACAACCGCAGTAGATTGGATGATAATCTTTGTGATCTCTCGAAAGAGAGCGGAGTCCCGGGCCGGCAACAAGTTCACGTTCCACAGTGGTAACGACTGCTTTTGCCTTGCCTTCCGGCAATATCGTATATGGAAGTGATACAGCGTAAATCTGGTTTGGACGAATACTGTCATCTTTCAGATTGTTATCCACGACATCGTACAGACATTGCTTTTTTTCGTTCCAGAATTCTGCAACGAAAGAACGGGCAACCTGCTCTGCAAGATCTTTGTAAGGATCTTCTTCTTCAAAATATTGTGCAAGCTCAGACATTACCTGCAGGGCATTGTACCATAAAGCATTGATTTCAACCGGTTTCCCATGGCGGGGAGTGACAACCCAGTCGCCGACACGGACATCCATCCAGGTGACCTGGTCAATTCCACTTCCGGCATGAATCAGGCAGTCGGAATCCATATAGATTGAACGGCAAAAAATCCATACGAGATTATTAAAAAAGTATAATTTTATAGAAATAACAGGAAATTTAATGTATAATAAATACAATACATTTTTAAAGGAGATAAAATATGTTAGAAGTATTTGTACTGACACCAGTTCACAAAACTACGACAAAAGTATTTTTATCCATTTTGTCACTGGTAATTACGATTGTATCATTGGTATTAGCATGTTACAGTCCGTTGATGCTTTTGATGACACTGATTTTTGGAGTGCTTTTTTACTTTATTACGTTTCGTTCGAACAAAGAGTATGAGTGTTCCTATTTTGATGGAGAAGTTCGTTTTGCCAAGATCATGAACAAGAGCCGTCGTAAGAGACTTGCTGTCTATTCCATGGATGAAGTTTCTCAGATTGCACCGGCTGGAGATCGCAGTGTATATCGCTATGAAACAGATCATACAGTGAAAGTTCTTGATTATACTTCCCAGGTGAAAGACCAGCCATATTATGAGATGGTCATCCAGAAAGAAGGAGATACATATTTGATCAAGTTTGAGCCGGATGATAAATATCTGGATGCTGTTCAGGTAAAATACGCACAGAAAGTAATTCGTAAACAGGCTTAAGTTGCGGTACTATTAAGTAAATCAAAAACATGCACAACAGACTTTCTGTTGTGCATGTTTGTTTGTTCGGATATAATAGTGTTAACTCTCGTTGTCGAGATAGTGCATACGGGAATCGCCAACATTATTTTTGCCTTTGGAAAACGCAACGGAAGATCCGTGCTGGTTCAAAAGTTTTAAACATTTTGGACACAGTGTTCCGAATGTGACTGGAGCACCGCATCGCTGGCAGTGTAACGCAGATACATTGGATGCAGCATTGTCTGTGCGATATTCAATGCGTCCGTCACGGATCCATTCTTTGACCTGTTTGAGAGGAATATCAAAATGAGCAGCAACTTCATATTCGTTTACATTGTTGGAGCGGATGAAATGTTTTACTTCTCTGAATAATTGATTATCTTTACAGCGGGGACATAGGTCACCTTCGTAATTTTTGGGGAGCGGGCGACCGCAAAATTCACATTGTTTGTATTTGCCAAAAAGGCCTTCTTCTACTGCCATACGGTTTCCTCCGACTGTTAAATGATTGTAACTATTATAACATACATTTTATTTGATTAAAAGTTTTACCTTATATTAAAGAAAGGAAGCATACAGATAATGTATCATATAGAAAAGAAACAGCCAATTGCAGTATTTGATTCCGGCGTGGGCGGAATCAGTGTGTTGCGTGAACTGAAAAAAATTATGCCAAATGAAGACTTTATTTATTTCGGCGATTCAAAAAATGCACCGTATGGTGTGAAAACGAAGGAAGAAGTAAGAAAACTTACGATTGCCTGTGCCACCGGCTTGTTTGATCAGGGGGCAAAAGGTCTTGTCGTAGCCTGCAATACAGCCACCAGTGCGGCGGTACGGGTTTTGCGGGAAATGTATCCCTACATTCCGATTGTTGGCATTGAGCCGGCTGTAAAACCGGCGGTATTGTGCATGGATCACCCGCGCGTACTTGTGATGGCAACACCTATGACAATTCATGAAGAAAAACTGCACAATCTGATTGCAAAATATGAGGACAAGGCTACCATCATTCCACTTCCTTGTCCGGGACTTATGGATTTTGTAGAGAGAGGTGATTTAGATGGGGAAGACCTTCACCGGTATCTGGAAGATTTGCTCTATTCTTACCGCAACAATCAGATTGATGCAGCAGTACTTGGATGTACACATTATCCATTTGCAAGAGAACAGATTCAAAGAGTATTAGGCGACCAGGTACAGATTTTTGACGGAGGAGAAGGAACCGCCCGTGAAATGCGACGCAGACTGGCTGAAAAAGGATTGCTTCGTGAAGAAGAGCGCAGAGGCAATATTGTGTTTCAAAACAGTCTTGCAGATGATACTAAGATTGCTTTATGCAGGAGATTACTACAAATTACATGAGTGTTTCAAGAGGTTATAGCGGCATCTCCAGCTTTTTATTCACGCCTTGAACATATAGTTGAAATAAGCATTCTTGAAAGCAGAATAACTGTTTCTTGAGACAGGGATCGTCACTTGATGGCAGGTGATAATTGAATTTTTCGTAAACTGTTCGATGTAACGCATCTGTACGATGTAGCTTCTGTGGCATTTGAAAAATCCGATTTCCTGTGTAAAATATTGTTCGCATTTGGCGAACTGTTCATGGATTTCTATCACAGAACTGTCTGTCATATGCACATTCACCTGTTTATTCATGGCTTCCAGATACTCAATGTCGGCAATCCGTAGTTTGCAAAATCCGTTTGCCGTCTGGGCAGGAAAATATTTTTCTGACTGTCGGGACATATTAAAAAAATAGTCCATTGAATCAAATAACTGCGTCGGGGAAACTGGCTTTAACAGATAATGCAGCGCATGAACTTCATAGGAATCAACCGCATATTCTTTCGATGAGGTTAAAAAGATGATCGGGGTATGATCGTCTTTGTTGCGTAGTTCTTTTGCTGTATCCAGTCCACTTAAAAGTGGCATTATAATATCTAAAATAATCAGATCCATGCAGTGCTTCTGGTGTGCGCGGAGCAGTTCATCTCCATCTGAAAAATGATAGAGTGTGAGAGCAATTTTTTTTTGTTGTGACCATTGCTCCAACAAAGCACATACCTGTGCGATGCATTGGATATCGTCATCACATACTGCGATTTTCATAAGTCATTCACCTTATATCATATGTTAATATCCTTATTATAAAATAATCCGATGCATAAAACAACGTTCAACAGCATAAAACTGGTTTGCCGTATAAGTTTCCGGTATTTACCATTCGCGCCATATATGAACCATTCGCGCTATTCCTTCGAATACAGCAGAAATAACAGTATAATAGATTTATCAAAATACAACACGAAAAGGAGTAACGCATATGGAAAAAAAGAAAATAACATGGACAAAACGAATCTTAACACTGATGGTTGCAGTTGCCGTGTTACTTACAAGTTCACTTGTAACAGTACCGGTGTATGCTGCTTCCAAGCCAATGGTAGTCAGCAAATATATGCTGGCTAAGGGAGAAAAATTTACATTAAATGTATACAATGAGCCGGATAATGCAAAGATTTCTTATAAATCAAAGAAATCAGCTGTTGCATCTGTGAATAAAAAAGGTGTCGTAACAGCAAAGAAACCTGGAAAGACAGACATTGTTGTGACTGTAAAAGTTGGAAAGAAAACCTATCAGGCAAAAACCAAAGTGACGGTTAAAAAGTCTATGACAGCGGCTGAATATGTGGCTACAACGTACGCAGAACTTGCATTGATGTATACATCTGCCTGTGATTTGGCAATTGCAAACGGCTGGGATCAAGATGCAGATGTTGTCGATACATTGAATGCGGTTGGAGATATTGTTACAGCTGCTGGCGATATGACAAAACATCCAAAGAATTATTCAGAGGAAGATTTTATGGATGAACTGGATGCTATCGAGACAGCAGCAAATGGTGTGTTGGAACTTCTTCCAATCATATCAGAGCCTGCACAATAAATTGTTTTATCATATTTTGGTGCGTCTGGGACACGAAAAATTTGTAAAGAGGGAAAATATAAAAAGTTTCTAAAATTTTCGGGGAGGATTTTAGAAAGGTTTTTGAAATCGTACATATTAAGGACACAATTTGTGCATATACTATATCTTGTAAACGGAAATCATTCCTTTACATTATTCCCTTTTTATTTAATAAACATTTTCATAACTAAACTCCTCGAAGAGAAGCCATCCCGGAAGGGTTGGCTTCTCTTCATGTGCAGTAAAAAGTGTTTACAGGTTATCAGGCAAATCATATACAGGCTTTGTAAAAATCTGATAATGACGCTGTCGGTATTGGAGTGGTGTCTGTCCGGTCGCTTTTTTGAACAAAAAATGCTAAAAAAACCATAAATACTTTGTTAAATTTCTAACAAATAAAGGGGTTACATTTTTGCAGGTCAGGGTGTAAAATAGACGGAGATTAAAAGGAGGTAAAAATAATGGAAAATATACCACTTTGGCTGTGCATACCATTTGCTGGTCTTTTATTATGTATTGCTATTTTTCCACTGATCAAGGAAGAATGGTGGGACAAGAATAAAGGCTGGGCGGTATTGCTCTGGTCGCTGTTATTTGTCATCCCGTTTGCTGTAAAATATGGAGCAGGAGAGACTGCAGAAACGGTATTGGAATGTATCGTAAATGATTATCTGTCCTTTATTGTTTTATTGTTTGGTCTGTTCTGTGTTTCGGGAAATATCAATCTGGAAGGAGATTTCGTCGGTTCGCCTCGTATGAATACCGGACTGCTGGCAATCGGTACACTGCTTTCAAGCTGTATTGGTACAACCGGTGCGAGTATGCTTCTCGTGCGTCCGATGATTCAGATGAATTCCTGGAGGAGAAATAAGAGTCACATTATGGTGTTCTTTATTTTCCTGATTTCAAATATGGGTGGATGTCTGACCCCAATCGGTGATCCGCCACTTTTGATGGGATTTATGAGAGGTGTTCCATTCCAGTGGAGTTTACGCCTTTTCCCGATATTGCTGTTTAACATGGTTATTTTACTGATGGTATTCTATTTTATCGACCGCAAGGCTTATCGCAAAGATATTGCACTCGGCATGAGACCGGATATTTCAAAGCCTACTACTACATTCAAAATTAATGGTCTTCATAATATTATTTTCATGATCATGATTGTTGTAGGAGTTGTATTAAGCGGTGTGCTTCCGGGAATGAAAGCTTTTCAGGATGCACAGGGAAATGTACTCTCTATCCCGATTTTCCAGAACGTAAAACTTCCGGTTCCTACGCTGATTGAGATTATTATTATTCTTGTTGCTGCAGGACTTTCCTTTAAGACAACGAAGTCTGAAGTCCGCACAAAGAACCATTTTACATGGGGAGCAATCGAAGAAGTTGCAGTATTGTTCATTGGTATTTTTATTACCATGCAGCCGGCGCTTATGATTTTAAAGAGCAAAGGCGGAGAACTTGGTTTATCCAAGCCGTTTGAAATGTTCTGGGCAACTGGTGCATTGTCAAGTTTCCTGGACAATACCCCAACCTATCTGGTATTCCTCACAACAGCAGGAACACTCGGAGCAACAGCAGGTGTCGCTACGACAGTTGGAACGGTTGCTGTCAAGATGCTCATGGCAATCTCTTGTGGTGCAGTATTCATGGGTGCTAACACATATATCGGAAATGCACCGAACTTTATGGTTAAGTCCATTTCTGATGAAAACGGTATCAAGATGCCATCATTCTTCGGATATATGTTATGTTCGATTAAGTTTTTGATACCGATATTTATTCTTGATACACTGATATTCTTTTTGTAGGAGGTAGAAGGCTATGGAAAACAAAGAAATTTACAAAAAGCTGGCGAACCAAATCTATGAACTGGATGAGAAAGTGTACAAAGCTTCCGGTTCAAACCTCGGAAAGACATTTACCGGAGAAAAGGTTCGTACTATTGAAAATCTGACAATGCTGATTACCTCCAATCCGCAGGGACATCTGCTTCGAAGTGAGATGGCTCTGATTGGAAATATGGCAAGAAGTATTCGTGATAAGCAGGTACGTCATGATTTGCTTATCGAATATAATTCCATTCTTGAAGAGATTGCCAATCTGCCGAAGAGTTTTGGATCCGTCGATATTGTGGATGAAGATCTTGCAGATATGAATTCTTCTATTTTGAGTAAGAATTTTTCAGAGAAAGATCACCTTGTTATCTGTATCAGCCGTTCACACGGAAGTGCCGGTACAGATATCGGTTTTGCATTGGCTGAGGCATTGCATATTAACTATTATGATGAAGCTGTTTTAAATCAGATTCTGGAACGTCGGGATGTCAAAGAATTCGGTCCGGATGCATCCAAGATCAGTTCTTTCAATCGTTACCATGGACTGTCAAAGAAAGATGCTTCTTTCTTCCGCCAAAGCGCATTGATTTGTGAGCTGGCAAAGCAGGAAGATATGATTGTAATGGGACGAGCAGCAGATGTTGTACTGACCGGACAGCATATTCCGCACATTAGTATTTACATCACTGCACCGTTTGCAATCCGTGTGCGTCGTATGATGGAACTGAAGAACCTGGATTTGAAGCAGGCAATTAATCTGGTTCGTAAGATGGATCATAAGCATCAGGATTATTATCATTCCTATACCGGAAAGCACTGGGGAGATGCTATCAACTATGATCTGTGTATCAACAGTGCCTGCTATGGTATTGATGAATCGGTAGAATTGATCGGAAGATTGATTAATCGACAGGCGAAAGCGAAGCTTCGTAAGAAAGAAACAAAGTAGATGAGTGATTAAGTAACGAAAAAGAAACCATACATTCTTTTTACAGAAAAATTTGCAAGTTAATTCTGTGAGCGATTTTGGGCGGTTGGCTGAGAAGCGCGCGATTCGCGGAGCCAATGGAACCACAGAGCAGTTGCAAATTTGTTCTTCCGAAAGAAGTATGGTTTCTTTTTCTGTATACTTAATAAGGGGAGTCATCATGTATGTGTAGATGTATGGTGGCTTTTTTATATTGAAAAGTGATGGAAGAGGAAAACAGAGATCCAAGGTGAAATGAAGTGATGTTTTTGCGTTTGTTTTGTTATATACTAATAAAGTGATACTTGTAAGAGTGCAAATGGACATATGGGGAAAAATGCAATAGTTATGTCCAGTCAAAAAATGAAAAATGGATGTATGGGGAAAAAGTTATGGAAAATGTCCTGTTTTATTTGGCTCATTGGATCTATAGAAAATTTTTTTGCATATGTCCATGACACGTTTGAGTTTACAATTTTTACGGTATATGTTGAAAAGAAAAAGTGGACTATTTGAAATAGAGCGTCTTTGCGTATAATTTTGAAATAGAGCGTATGCAGGAAAGTACCCAAGATAATGCGCAAGTGAATGGAGATCGTTATTTATGAGCATCGAGGTAGAACTGAAATTAAAAATCCGTGACAAAGCAGAAATTACCGCATCCTTAAAACAGCTCGGTTTTACAGAAGAGGAGCTGGTGGTGGAAACCGACACGTACTATACGGCCGCACACCATGATTTTGCAGCACTGGATGAAGCGCTTCGCATTCGCACGGTTGAAAACCTGCACACAAAAGAACAGTCCGCCGTCATCACCTACAAAGGGGCAAAACTTGACCAGACTTCCATGACAAGAAAAGAGCTGGAGACCGAAATCGGGGACGCAGAAACCGGAAGGGAAATTTTAGAGTATATCGGATTTGTGCCGGTTCCACCGGTGGAAAAACAAAGACAGTATTGGAAGAACGGGACAATTACTGCCTGTGTGGATAATGTAAAAGGCCTGGGCGATTATCTGGAACTGGAAATACTGGCAGACGAAGAAGCACAACGTGAAGAAGCGTTGGAAAAGCTGGAGCGTATTCTGAATCAACTTGGATATTGTATGCAGGATACAACAAGAACGTCCTATTTATCCATGTTGATGTGCAGACAGCAGGCAAAGGAGTAATCCGTCATGGAAAACAGTCACAACGAGCCAAAATACATAGAAGTAAGGGGCGCGCGCGTCCACAACTTAAAAAACGTAAATGTAAATGTCCCGCTGCATCAGATTGTCGGGATTGCAGGAGTATCCGGCTCCGGAAAGACAACGATGGTTCTTGAAAGCCTGATTCCGGGACTGGAGGCAAGTCTGAACCATACGCATTTGCCAGAACACGTAAAGAGTGTTGTTGCGGATGGAATTTCACATGTGAAACTGATCGATGCATCTCCGATTGGAATAAATGTGAGATCAACGGTAGCCACCTATGCGAATGTACATGATGAACTGAGAAAAGTTTACGCAAAAACAACCGAGGCAAAGAACTTAAAGCATAAAGCTGGCGTTTTTCCACACACAGGAAGAGGGCGCACTACTTCTTTTTGAAGAACAAATTTGCAACTGCTCTGTGGTTCCATTGTCTTGGCAAATAGCGTGTATCTCAGCCAACCGTCCAAAACCAATCACAGAGTTAACTTGCAAATTTTTCTGAAAAAAGAATGTAGTGCGCCCTCTTCCGTCCCTTGTATGAAAACACTTCCATAGCGCCTTTTGAGGTCGAACAACTCTACATCTGGTGACGAACCACTTTATACTCGTCCCCGGACCGGTAATACGGACACTCCTTATAACTACTCTGCATAAACCGCGCCATATCATCTTCATCCATATTCACGGAGCAGTAGTAAGCTTCGTCATCTTCATCATATTCATTGTAAGCACAAAAATCACAACTTGTAGACATAACAATCTCACTTTCATTTTTAAATAAACTGATTCTGGTCAGCATCGTAGGTGTAATTGATGGATGCCAGACGGTCGATGAGGTCCTGCTTTTCAACCATATAGGCAGAAGCAAGTTCATCCAGCGTTGGATAATGGTCGCGCAACTGTGTATTAACGACGGAGAGTAACATGACAGGATCTTTTGGTAAATTCATAATAGATTCCTTCCTTTCTCAAATACTGTTAACAATTGTTTTTATAACTGTCCAAAATATTTTGCAGGTATTTCTGATAATCCAGGGCAATTTCGGATGGTGACAGGATGCATACTTTGCCGGACAGACCGGAGAGCCAGCCGTAGAACTGCGGGCTGACAGCAACATTGACGCGGACGAGAATGTGGGTATCATCTTTTGGCCGGATGGCAACATCACTTCCGAAACGGTCGATGATAACCCCTGTCATTGTCTGATCGCAGAGCAATTGTATGGTTTTTTCTTCACCGGCAAACATGCCAAATGTCTTTTTGGAATAAGCGGCTACATCGAGTTTGTCGAAGCATTCTTTTCCCTCACGGACATCATCCGTTAAAGAGAGGCGCAGCATTTTGTCCACGCGATAGTGCTTCAGAATTCCAGCCTGGAAATCGTAGGCAACCAGGTAATAATTTTCATCATCCCATGTCAGAAGCCATGGACTTACCTCGTAAAAAGCGCCGTCCTTGCGCAGCTTCATCTGTTTATGCACATCCCAGTCAAAATATTGGAAACGAATCTGCACATTGCTGGATATTGCAGCATAAATCATATCTACACTGTAGTAAATGGTTTCATTGATCGTTTTGTTGCGGTCAATGACTACGACCTGACGCTGCAGTTTTCGGGCATCGTGATTGCTGACAAAACTTTCCAGTTTGTGGATTAGTTCCCGCGATTTTGTGGTCGTGATGAACTTGGAAGACTGGACAAGGTCTACAAGCAGCTTTACTTCTGCCAGTTCAAATTCACGGGAGAGAAGTCTGTATCCACCTTTGGGACCGTCAATCCGAATGATGTCAAAGCCATAGTCGTTGAGTGTCTGAATATCATTGTAGATACTTTTTCGTTCGGCACTGATACCGTTAGCTTCCAGATATGCGATGATCTGAGGTGTCGTGACTACGTGCGTTTCGTCTGTCTGACTGCGCAGATAATCAAGAATATAAAAAAGTTTCTGTTTTTGTTTCGTTGATTTTGGCATAAATGATTGCTCCTGTGAAACGTATCAAAGATGTGTTTCATGTAATAAAAACCCGGAGAAGCGAACTCCTCCGGGAATGTATTAGCGTTTACATTTGGTTGCTGCCTCGACAAATCCACGGAAAAGCGGGTGTGGACGGTTTGGTCTGGATTTCAGTTCCGGATGCGCCTGTGTAGCAATGAACCATGGATGATCTGGAAGTTCGATCATCTCTACAATACGGCCGTCCGGGGAAGTACCACAAAGTTTCATACCATGTTCCACGAGAGCAGTACGGTAATCATTGTTTACTTCGTAACGATGACGATGACGCTCGGAAATCTCAGTTGTACCATATACTTTGCAAGCCTTGGAATCCTTGTCAAGTACACATGGGTATGCACCAAGTCTTAATGTTCCACCGATATCTTCAACACCATTCTGGTCTGGCATAAGTGCGATTACCGGATGTGTGGTGTTTGGATCAAGCTCGATACTGTGGGCATCGTTGTAACCACAGACATGTCTTGCAAATTCAATGATAGCAACCTGCATACCAAGACATAAGCCAAGGTAAGGAATGTTGTTTTCACGTGCATAACGTGCGGCAAGGATTTTTCCTTCAACACCACGGATACCGAATCCACCAGGAACAAGAATTCCATTTACGTCGCCTAAAAGCTCACCGACATTATCGGTTGTGAGTTCTTCGGAATCAACCCATTTGATGTCGATCGTTGTATGAAGTGGAATTCCACCATGCTTTAATGCTTCGACAACAGAAATGTATGCGTCATGCAGTGCAGTATATTTTCCAACTAATGCGATGCGGACTTCCTGTGTCGGATGTCTCAGATCGTTGACCATCTCCTTCCAGTCGGTCAGATCCGGTTCCGGACAATCCAGCTTTAAGCTTTCGCAGACAACTTTTGCAAGGTTCTCCTGCTCCATGGCAAGTGGTGCCTCATAGAGATATTCAACATCAAGATTCTGCAGAACATGAGAATTTGGTACGTTACAGAATAAAGCAATTTTATCTTTTAATCCCTGATCCAAAGGCTGCTCGGAACGGCATACAATGATATCCGGCTGGATACCCATTCCTTGTAATTCCTTAACGCTTGCCTGTGTTGGCTTTGTTTTCAGCTCACCGGAAGCGCGCAGATATGGGATTAAAGTTACGTGACACAGGATTGCATTCTCGTGTCCGACTTCATGCTGGAACTGGCGGATGGCTTCAAGGAAAGGCTGGCTTTCGATATCTCCGACGGTTCCTCCGACTTCTATAATAGCGATATGCATATCGTCTGAGGTAAAGTTACGGTAGAAGCGGCTTTTGATTTCGTTTGTAATATGTGGAATAACCTGAACGGTTCCTCCGCCGTAATCACCGCGGCGTTCCTTCTGCAGAACGGACCAGTATACTTTACCGGTAGTTACGTTGGAATTCTTTGTCAGACTCTCATCGATAAAACGCTCATAGTGACCAAGATCCAAATCTGTTTCAGCTCCGTCATCGGTAACGAATACTTCACCATGCTGGATCGGATTCATGGTTCCCGGATCAATGTTGATATATGGGTCGAACTTCTGCATGGTGACTTTATAGCCACGGGCCTTCAGCAGACGTCCGAGAGATGCGGCAGTGATTCCTTTTCCAAGTCCGGAAACGACACCACCAGTGACAAAGACGTATTTAACAGGCATAATTTTCCTCCTCAATCGTAATATGCTTTCGAATATATAAAATAACTTACATATTATACAGCCATAAATCAATTTATGCCATACCTTTTTTAGAAAAACTTTATAAATAAGCAGAAAAAGTTCATGAACAAATTGTTGATTTTAAGTGTTCTATTACATATAATAAGGATGTTAAACAAGAGAATCAAATGAGAGATGTACGATGCGACATACAAATGGAGGGCTTATGGATAATCAGGCACCGAATAATTATAACAACGGAAACTATAACGGTGGCGATAATTATAATAACGGTAACAATTATAACAATAACAACAATAATGGAAACAATGACAACAACAAGAAGAACCACAATGGGCAGATGATTCTTGGATTCATTATGGTAACGCTTGTGGCATTGTTTCTGATTTCACTTTTTTCCAGCCGCTTTTCGCAGATGAGCTCAAAGGAAACTACATATTCGGAATTCCTTGAGCAGCTGGACAAGAAAAATATTAAGACTGTGGAATTCAGCTCCTATGAGATGGACTACACACTGGTAAAGGATAAGGCACCTTATAAAGTGACTTATTATACTGGAATCGTTAATGATATGGATCTGATCAGAACTTTAAAGAATGCAAAGACTTCTGAAGGAAAAGCAATTGAGATTTCAGCAACGGTACCGGATAATACATCTACATGGCTAGTCAATATCTTAAGTTTTATTATTCCACTTGTCCTGATCTGGATTTTGTTTGGCTTCCTGATGAAGCGCATGGGTGGCGGTGCGATGGGCGTCGGAAAGACGACAGCCAAGGTATATGTAGAGAAAACAACCGGTGTGACATTCAAAGATGTGGCGGGACAGGATGAGGCAAAAGAATCCCTGCAGGAAGTAGTTGATTTTCTGCACAATCCGAAAAAATACCGCGATATTGGAGCGAAGCTTCCGAAAGGAGCGCTTCTTGTGGGACCTCCAGGAACCGGTAAGACACTCCTTGCAAAGGCAGTGGCAGGAGAAGCAAATGTTCCGTTCTTTTCTCTGGCAGGTTCGGATTTCGTAGAGATGTTCGTAGGTGTCGGAGCTTCCCGAGTCAGAGACTTGTTCAAGGAAGCACAGAAGATGGCACCTTGTATTATATTTATCGATGAGATTGATGCAATCGGTAAAAGCCGTGATAGCCGATACGGCGGAGGCAATGATGAGCGTGAGCAGACATTGAACCAGTTGCTTGCAGAGATGGATGGTTTTGATGCATCTAAGGGAATCTTAATTCTTGCAGCAACGAACCGTCCGGAAGTGCTTGACAAAGCACTGCTTCGTCCGGGCCGTTTCGACCGACGGATTATTGTTGACAAGCCGGATTTAAAGGGACGTCTGGAAACCTTAAAAGTACATTCCAAGGATGTGCATATGGATGAGACCGTAGATCTGGATGCACTTGCACTTGCGACTGCAGGACTGGTCGGATCCGATCTTGCCAATATGATCAATGAGGCTGCAATCAATGCGGTTAAGAATGGAAGAAAATTTGTAAACCAGTCGGATCTGTTCGAAGCGTTTGAACTTGTAGCAGTCGGTGGTAAAGAAAAGAAAGACCGTGTTATGAGCGACAAGGAAAGAAAGATTGTTTCCTATCACGAAGTTGGTCATGCGCTTGTATCTGCATTGCAGAAAAATACAGAGCCGGTACAGAAGATCACAATTGTGCCACGTACTATGGGCGCACTTGGTTACACACTGCAGACACCGGAAGAAGAAAAGTATCTTGAGACAAAAGATGAACTTCTTGCAAAGATTACAACATATATGGCAGGTCGTGCCGCAGAGGTACTTGTTTTCCAGTCTGTAACGAGCGGAGCCGCAAACGATATTGAGCAGGCAACCAAGATTGCCCGTGCCATGGTAACTATGTACGGTATGTCAGACAAGTTTGGAATGATGTGCCTTGCAACAGTTGAGAATCAGTATCTGGACGGACGTGCAGGCCTGATCTGTGGCGAGGACACTGCAGGCATGATTGACGAGGAAGTTCTTGATATTATCAATCACAGTTACGATGAAGCGATGCGTATGCTGACAGAGAATCGTGAGATTCTGGATCATATCAGTGAGTATCTTTATGAGAAAGAGACAATTACCGGTAAGGAGTTCATGAAGATCTTCAGAGAAATGAAGGGATTACCGGAGCCGGAAGAAACAGAAGGGCATAAGGGAAGTGGACTGAATCCGGCAGATAATGAAGTACCGGACACACAGCCAACTATTTCTCCGGTCAATAATGATGATATGTTCGAAGATTAACATAGATAAAAGCAGGGATGCAGGACATTCCTGCTTTTTCTGACGAGGGAAGAAAATGTTTGATTTTCAGGAAGAATTAAAAAAACTCCCGGATCAGCCGGGGGTCTATATTATGCACGACAGTACGGATGCAATTATTTATATCGGAAAAGCAGTCAGCCTGCGAAAACGTGTACGGCAGTATTTTCAGCCGAGTCATGATGAGGGAATCAAGAAAAAACAGATGGTAGAGCACATTGCCCGCTTTGAGTATATCATTACTGATTCGGAGCTGGAGGCGCTCGTGCTCGAATGTAATCTGATCAAAGAGCATACACCAAAGTATAATACGATGCTTCGTGATGATAAGACGTATCCGTATATTCGGGTGACGATGGGAGAAGATTTTCCACGTGTACTGTTTTCGCGCCAGCTCAAAAAAGACAAGTCCAGATATTTTGGACCATACACGAGTGCAGGTGCTGTCAAAGACACGATTGAGCTGATCAATAAGATTTATAAACTTCGTACCTGCAACCGGAAACTTCCAAGAGATATCGGATTGGATCGTGCCTGTCTCAATTATCATATTCACCAATGTGATGCGCCCTGTCAGGGATACATCGATAAAGAAACCTACGGCAAGCAGGTGGGCAAAGCACTGGAGTTCCTTAACGGAAACTATGCGCCGGTAATCAGGGAACTTGAAACAAAGATGCAGGATGCATCGGAAGCAATGGAATTTGAAAAGGCCATTGAGTACCGGGAACTTCTGACGAGTGTGAAGCAGATCGCACAGAAGCAGAAAATCACAAATACGGATGGTGAGGATAAGGATATCATTGCGATGGCTTCGGATGATACGGATGCAGTTGTACAGGTCTTTTTTATTCGAAGCGGAAAGATTATCGGAAGAGACCATTTTCATGTGCGTGTCGGTTCGGAAGAGAGCACAAGCGATATTCTTGTGAATTTTGTAAAGCAGTTTTATTCAGGAACGCCATTTATTCCAAGAGAAATTATGTTGCAGGAAAGCATCGAAGATATTCCGGTACTTGAAGAGTGGCTTACGAAAAAGCGCGGACATAAAGTGACGATCCGCATTCCACAGAAAGGAATGAAAGAGAAACTGGTAGAACTTGCTGCCAAAAATGCGGCATTGGTTCTTAACCAGGACAAAGAAAAAATCAAGAGAGAAGAAGGCCGTACGATCGGTGCGGTAAAAGAAATTGAACAATTGCTGGGAATGAAAGGTCTCAACCGTATGGAAGCTTACGATATTTCCAATATCAACGGTTTTGAGACCGTAGGTTCTATGATCGTATATGAAAAAGGAAAACCAAAGCGCAGCGATTACCGCAAGTTCAAGCTTCGCACGATCACAGGACCGGATGATTATGCATCCATGCATGAAGTCCTGACCCGGCGATTTTCCCACGGCATGCGGGAACAGCAGGAGTTAATAGAAAAAGAAATGCCACAGGAACTTGGAAGTTTTACGCGTTTTCCGGATATCATTATGATGGATGGTGGAAGAGGTCAGGTAAATATCTGTCTGCAGGTATTGCAGGAACTGGGGCTTTCGATTCCGGTGTGTGGTATGGTTAAAGATGATAATCACCGCACACGTGGATTGTATTTTAATAATGTGGAAATCCCGATCGACCGGCATGGCGAAGGCTTCAAACTGATCACACGGATACAGGATGAGGCGCACCGGTTTGCGATTGAGTATCACCGTTCGCTACGCTCTAAGGCGCAGGTGCATTCGATTTTAGACGATATAGAGGGCATTGGCCCGACGCGGCGCAAAGCACTTATGAAACAGTTTCAGTCTATCGAAAATATACGCAATGCAACTGTGGAAGAATTGGCGCAGGCACCAAGCATGAACCGGGCGGCAGCAGAGAAAGTATATGCTTTTTTGCATAACCCGCCGGCAGTGGAGAAATAATTGCTATATCAGGGCCAAAGTGTTAAAATAAAATGATTAAAGGGTCAAATTACAAGAATGCGAAGCATGCAGTAATCTGATTAATCAAATCATAAAACATTAGGGGGAAGAGGCACATGAATGATTTCAGTGTAAGTGTAGCTAAGATTGCACAAATTCTTGATCTGAAAAATTTTACAGACAATATAGATTTGAAAAAAATCAAGATCACATCAAGTGATGTAAACCGTCCGGCCTTACAGCTGACCGGATACTTTGCTCATTTCGAGCAGTCACGAATCCAGATGATCGGTAATGTAGAATACGCATATATTCAGCAGATGAGTGATGAAGAAAAACGTATCCGTTACAGTGCTTTTTTACAGTTTGAGATTCCGTGCGTTATTTTCTGCAGAGACCTGCAGCCGGATGCTATTTTTATTGAACAGGCAGAGAAAAATCATGTGCCGATTCTTGGAACAAGCCGGCCAACTTCCGAGTTTATGGCAGAATTGATCTACACACTGGCAGAAAAACTGGCGCCTAGTATTACCGTGCATGGTGTATTGGTAGATGTATATGGCGAAGGACTTATGATTACCGGAGACAGCGGAATTGGAAAAAGCGAGGCTGCACTGGAACTGATCCGTCGTGGACATCGACTTGTTACGGATGATGTTGTGGAGATACGTAAGATCAATGAGCACACACTGATCGGAACATCACCGGAAGTTACCCGCCATTTTATTGAGTTGCGTGGTATCGGTATTATCGATGTAAAAGCTCTGTACGGTGTTGAGTGCGTAAAGGAAAAGCAGCAGATTGATCTGGTCATCAAACTTGAAGACTGGAAGAAGGATGCGGATTATGACCGCCTTGGCCTCGAGGAAGAGTATATTGAGTATCTTGGAAACAAGGTCGTATGTCACTCACTTCCGATTCGTCCGGGCCGGAATCTTGCAGTCATCTGTGAGACTGCAGCAGTCAACCACAGACAGAAGAAGATGGGCTATAATGCGGCTCAGGAACTGTACCGCAGAGTGCAGGCAAACATGACAAAAAAGAATGACGACGATGAATAAGAGGTAATGGAAATGGAAAAAAAGAACGCGTGGGATAAGTATCCTTCCAACAAAAGAGAAGAAATTTTTGCATTTGCAGAAGCGTATCGCAGCTTTATCTCCGACTGTAAGACAGAGAGAGAATGTACTGCGCATTTATATGCGAAAGCAAAAGGGGCAGGATTTGCGGATCTGGACGAACTGATCGCATCTTCTGCAACACTTAAGGCTGGCGATAAGGTAGTTGCAAACAACATGGGAAAAGGTCTGGCAATGTTTATTCTCGGCAGCAAGGATATGGAGCAGGGAATGAACATCTTAGGCGCACACATCGATTCTCCGCGTTTGGATTTAAAGCAGGTGCCACTGTATGAAGACACAGAGATGGCAATGCTTGACACACATTATTACGGTGGTGTGAAAAAATACCAGTGGGTAACACTTCCACTGGCTTTGCACGGTGTTATCTGTAAAAAGGACGGAACAACCGTGAAAGTAAATATCGGTGAGAAACCAACCGACCCGGTATTTGGAATCAGCGATTTACTGATCCATTTATCAGCAGATCAGATGGAAAAGAAAGCAGCCAAGGTCATCGAGGGCGAGGCACTTGACTTACTGATCGGAAGCATCCCGGCGGAAGAAAGCGAAGATGAAGACGACAAAAAGAAGACAAAGGATCGTGTGAAAGCAAATATTCTTGATATTCTTTCCAAAGAATATGGAATTGACGAGGAGGATTTTCTCTCTGCAGAAATCGAAGTGGTTCCGGCTGGAGCTGCTAGAGATTACGGCTTTGACCGCAGCATGATCATGGGTTACGGACATGATGACAGAGTCTGCGCATATCCGTCTTTTGAGGCAATGCTTAAAGTAGAGAATCCGGAGTATACAAGCGTATGTCTTCTTGTAGATAAGGAAGAGATTGGAAGTGTGGGAGCATCCGGAATGCAATCCCGTTTCTTTGAAAACTGTGTAGCAGAAGTGATGAACCTTGTAGGAACATATAGTGAGCTTGCCGTTCGCAGAGCGATGCGTAATTCCAAAGTACTTTCTTCCGATGTATCGGCAGCTTTCGATCCAAATTATCCATCGGTTATGGAAAAAAGAAACAGTGCGTATTTTGGAAAAGGATTGGTATTTAACAAATATACAGGAGCAAGAGGAAAAAGCGGTTCGAATGATGCGAATGCGGAATATGTTGCAAAGCTTCGCAATATTATGGATAAAAACAATGTATCGTTCCAGACAGCAGAACTTGGAAAAGTAGATCAGGGCGGCGGTGGAACGATCGCCTATATTCTTGCAAACTATGACATGAATGTTATTGACAGCGGTGTGGCCGTATTGAACATGCATGCACCATGGGAAATCATCAGCAAAGTGGATCTGTATGAAGCATTGCAGGGATATGTTGCATTTCTAAAGGAGGCATAATGTCAGAATTATTTGATAAAATATTTGGAAGTTTCCCGGAAATGCGGCTGATGAAAGAAGAACTGATGGCGAAGCATACAACATTTCGTATCGGTGGTCCGGCAGAAGTATACGCCTGCCCGAATCAGGAGCAGCTGCCGGCTTTGCTTGAAGCAGCAAAAAAAGAAAATGCAGAAGTTACTGTGATTGGTAACGGAAGCAATCTTCTTGTAGGAGATAAGGGAATCCGTGGCCTTGTCATTGAGATAGGAAGCGGAATGAATGATATCCGTGTAGAAGGCACAAAGATTGTGGCAGGAGCGGGCGCATTGCTCTCGAAAGTAGCGAATGAGGCAGCGGCAGCAGGCCTTGGCGGAATGGAATTTGCAGCAGGAATTCCGGGAAGCATCGGCGGCGCAGTTACCATGAATGCAGGTGCCTATGGTGGAGAGATGAAAGATATTCTTGAGAGTGTCAAGGTGATCGATCCGGAAGGAATGATGCATACCTTATCGGTAGAAGAATTGGATTTGTCCTATCGTCACAGCTGTATTATGGAAAAAGGCGGTATTGTTGTGGAGGCAACGATAAAGCTTGAAAAGAAACCGGAAGAAGAAATCCGTGCACAGATGGCAGACCTGCGGAATCGCAGAGTGGAAAAACAACCGTTGGAATATCCGAGTGCCGGAAGCACATTTAAGCGTCCGGAAGGCTATTTTGCAGGAAAGCTGATTATGGATGCCGGACTTCGGGGGTATACCGTTGGCGGGGCGCAGGTCTCTGAAAAACACTGTGGATTTGTTATCAATCATGCCAATGCCACAGCAGCGGATGTGCGACAGCTGATGCAGGATGTAAAAGAAAAAGTAAAAGAACAGTTCGGCGTGGAACTGGAGCCGGAAGTGAAAATGATTGGTGAGTTTTAGAAGTAGAACAGGAAGGATGTTGGAAGAGTGCGATTGGTAATAGTTACAGGAATGTCTGGTGCGGGAAAAAGCACCGCAATGAAAATGATGGAAGATATGGGCTTTTTCTGTATTGACAATCTTCCCATCCCACTGTTGGATAAGCTGGTGGATTTCACCAAGAGCTTTGATACACAACAGAAGAAAATTGCAATCGGTATTGATGCACGAAGCGGCAAGAGTCTGGATTCACTGAATACAGTGCTGGATGAACTTTCAAAGAAGGATATCAAATATGAAATTCTGTTCCTGGATGCGGAGGACAATGTGCTTGTGAAGCGTTACAAAGAGACGAGACGCAGTCATCCGCTGGCACATGGAGAGCGTGTGGACAAGGGAATTCGTCGCGAGCGATGCAAATTAGAGTATCTGAAAGAAAAGGCCGATTATATTATTGATACGAGCCGGTTGCTTACAAGAGAATTAAAAACCGAACTGGAACGTATCTTTGTAAAAGACGAAGAGTTTAACAGTCTGTATGTCACGATTCTTTCCTTTGGATTCAAGTATGGCATTCCGGCAGACTCGGATATCGTTATGGATGTGCGCTTTTTGCCAAATCCATATTATGTGGACGGACTTCGTCCGAAGACCGGAAATGATGTGGAAATCCAGCAGTATGTCATGCAGTTTGCAGAGGCAAAAGAGTTTTTGGATAAATTGGAAGACCTGGTAAAATTCCTGATTCCTCATTATATTGAGGAGGGAAAGAATCAGCTGGTGATTTCTATTGGATGTACAGGTGGTAAACATCGGTCCGTCACACTGGCCAATGAATTGTATAAGCGGCTGGATGGCAATAAAGATTATGGTTTAAAGATAGAGCATCGGGATATTGGAAAAGATGCATTGAGAGGAAAGTAAGATGTCTTTCTCAAGTGAAGTAAAAGAAGAACTGGCAAAGCAATATTCCAAAAGCCGGCACTGCCAGCTGGCGGAACTGGCGGGAATGCTGGAGATGGAAGGGTCATATGACACGGTGTCCGGTCAATTGCGAATGGATACCGACAACACTCTTTTGAAAGAAAAATATATCGGATTATTACAGAGGGCTTTTGCAATTGATGCAGAAAAAACATTGGAGCCAGACGAAAGTAAAAAGATACTTTCTGCACTCCGCTGGGATACGCAAAAAGAAATTCCTCTCAATGAACAGCGGGCAGATGGAATGCTTGTGCAGCAGATGTGCTGTAAGCGTGCGTTTATTCGAGGTGCATTTTTTGCAGCAGGGTCAATCAGCAATCCGAATAAATCTTATCATTTCGAAATTGTCTGCAGAACGATGGAACAGGCAGTACAATTGCAGGAACTGGTAGGATATTTTGAGGCAGAAGGCAAAATTGTACAGCGCAAAGAACGGTACGTTCTCTATATAAAGGAAGGTTCACAGATTGTAGATATGCTCAATGTGATGGAGGCTTATGTCTCTTTGATGAAACTGGAGAATGTCCGCATTTTAAAAGAAATGCGCAATTCCGTGAACCGTAAAGTAAATTGTGAGACCGCCAATATCAATAAGACAGTCAATGCTGCGGTCAAACAGTTGGAGGACATTAAAAAAATTCAAAAATACATTGGGTTTGATCAGCTTCCAAAGCCATTGGCAGAAGTGGCGCGGGTGAGACTGGATTACCCGGAAGCAACATTAAAGGAGCTTGGTACATATCTTGATCCACCGGTAGGAAAATCCGGGGTCAACCACAGATTGCACAAACTGGCTGCGATTGCAGAAGATATCGAGCAATCAGCAGAAGCAACCGAAACTAAAGTGATCAAATGAGGATGAGAATTGATGAGTCAGAAATTATTATTTATTTTTAACCCACATTCGGGAAAGGGACAGATTAAAAATAATCTGGTAGAAATCATAGATACCATGGTAAAAGCAGACTTCGAGGTGACGGTATATACCACACAGGCACAGGGGGATGCCATACAAAAAGTGGCTGCAGAAGCTGCAAATTATGACCGCATTGTATGCAGCGGAGGAGATGGAACTCTCGATGAGGTGATGACCGGACTGATCCAGAGTGGACAGGATGTGCCAATCGGTTATATACCGGCAGGTAGTACCAATGATTTTGCAAATTCTCTTGGCATCCCGAAAGATATGGTCAAATCTGCGGCGGTAGCGGTGGGAGATCATCCGTTTCCGTGCGATATCGGAGATTTCAATGAGGATACCTTTGTTTATGTTGCTGCGTTCGGACTTTTTACAGAAGTGTCCTATAAGACATCCCAGCAGATGAAGAATATCTTCGGCCATGTGGCATATATTATGGAAGGTGCCAAGTGCCTGCATGATATTCCTTCTTATAATATGCAGGTGGAATATGATGGAAATGTATTTCAGGATGAGTTCATCTATGGAATGGTTACAAATTCCATTTCGGTAGGTGGGTTCAAAGGAATGACAGGCAATGATGTCAAACTTGACGATGGCGTTTTTGAAGTGACAATGATCAAAAAGCCACGCAATCCAATCGAGCTTAATGAAATCCTGGCATGCCTTGCAAATATGATTGATGATACGGATCTGATCTACTCTTTTAAGACGAATCAGGTGCGCATTACAGCAAAAGAAAATGTGGCATGGACATTGGACGGAGAGTTCGGAGGCGAGCATGAAGAGGTTCTTATTCAAAATCTCCATCAAAGAGTTACAATCCTTTGTTGAATTGTTAAATTTTTAACTTTATTTTTTGGTAGAAATGTACTATAATCAAGTTAACTTAAGATTAGGAGGAAAATGATATGTTAGTATCTGCAACAGAAATGCTTAAGAAAGCAAAAGCAGGCCACTATGCAGTTGGTCAGTTCAATATCAACAACTTAGAGTGGACAAAGTCCATTCTTCTTACAGCTGAGGAACTTAAGAGCCCTGTTATCCTTGGTGTATCTGAGGGTGCTGGAAAGTACATGACAGGTTTCGGTACAGTAGCTGCTATGGTTAAGGCTATGGATAAGGAACTTGGAATTACAGTTCCTGTAGCTCTTCACTTGGATCACGGAACATACGAAGGATGCTACAAGTGTATTAAGGCTGGATTCACATCCATCATGTTCGACGGATCTCATTATCCATTCGAGGAGAACCTTGCTAAGTCTACAGAGTTAGTAAACGTAGCTCACAACTTAGGTCTTTCTATCGAGTGTGAAGTTGGTTCTATCGGTGGAGAAGAAGACGGTGTTGTTGGTATGGGTGAGTGCGCAGATCCAGACGAGTGTAAGACAATCGCTGATCTTGGTGTAGATATGCTTGCAGCCGGAATCGGTAACATTCATGGTAAGTATCCGGCAAACTGGAAGGGATTAAGCTTCGAGACATTGGATGCAATCCAGGCTAAGACAGGTGAGATGCCATTAGTTCTTCACGGTGGTACAGGTATCCCTGCAGACATGATCAAGAAAGCAATCTCTCTTGGTGTATCTAAGATCAACGTTAACACAGAGTGCCAGTTATCTTTCGCAGATGCTACACGTAAATATATCGAGGCTGGTAAGGACTTAGAGGGCAAAGGATTTGATCCTCGTAAGTTACTTGCTCCTGGCGCAGATGCTATCAAGGCTACTGTTAAGGAGAAGATGGAATTATTTGGTTCAGTTGGTAAAGCTGAATAAGATGGAATTACAAAGGAAGTGCCATATGACACTTCCTTTTTTTCATGCCTTTTAATTCATAAAAGGATAAGAAAATGTACCCATTTGGAGTATATTTATAAGATGTTACCAAAAAATAAGTAGATTTTTGATGAAAAACGGCAAATGTGAATAAAATCAAAAAACTTCAAAAAAAATGGTTGCATTTTAAGTTGGAAAGAGGTATCTTAGTTTCAGAATAAATGTGAGACATGAACGAGGGCGTTCCAACTAGGATTGGAATGCCCTTTTTTAGTAAAAGGTTTCGCTTTATAAAATAAAATGCAATCAAGGGGATTTGATTGTTGGAAAGAAAGGATGTTGTGGAAATGAGTGACTATTTTAACGTAGCAGACATTTTCGGAGAAAACGTATTTAACGATGCAGTAATGCAGGAACGTCTTCCGAAAAAAGTTTACAAAAAACTCCATGAAGTAATGGAGGAAGGAAAAGAATTAGATCTTGAGACAGCCGATGTCGTTGCACATGAGATGAAAGAGTGGGCTATTGAGAAAGGTGCAACACACTATACACATTGGTTCCAGCCACTGACAGGTGTTACAGCTGAGAAACATGATTCTTTCATTACAGCTCCAATGCCAAACGGAAAAGTATTAATGAGTTTTTCCGGTAAGGAATTGATCAAAGGTGAGCCGGATGCATCATCTTTCCCATCAGGAGGACTTCGTGCTACATTTGAGGCGAGAGGTTATACAGCTTGGGATTGTACATCACCTGCATTCGTTCGTCAGGATGCCGCAGGCGCAACACTTTGCATTCCAACAGCTTTCTGTTCTTACACAGGAGAGGCACTGGATCAGAAGACACCACTTCTTCGTTCCATGGAAGCAATCAATGAGCAGTCACTTCGCTTATTAAAACTATTTGGAAATACAACATCCACAAAGGTTACACCTTCTGTTGGACCTGAGCAGGAGTATTTCATTGTAGATCGTGAAAAATATTTACAGCGTAAAGATTTAATCTTTACAGGCCGTACATTGTTCGGTGCAATGCCTCCAAAGGGTCAGGAAATGGATGACCATTACTTCGGAGCTATTCGCGAGAGAATCGCGGCTTACATGAAAGATGTAAACAAAGAACTCTGGAAACTGGGTGTATCTGCCAAGACACAGCATAACGAGGTTGCTCCTGCACAGCACGAGTTAGCTCCAATCTATGCAGAGTGTAATGTAGCTGTAGACCACAACCAGCTGATTATGGAGACATTAAAAAAAGTAGCCGGACGTCATGGCTTACAGTGCTTACTTCATGAGAAGCCATTCGCAGGTGTGAACGGATCCGGAAAGCATGACAACTGGTCTATTACAACTGACGACGGAATTAATTTACTTGAGCCGGGCAAGACACCACATGAGAACGTACAGTTCTTACTTGTACTTACCTGTATGTTAAAAGCTGTTGATGAGCATGCAGCACTTCTTCGTGCAGCAGCTGCTGACGTAGGAAACGATCACAGATTAGGAGCAAACGAGGCACCACCAGCAATCCTTTCTGTATACTTAGGAGATCAGCTTGGAGATGTATTGAATCAGTTGATTTCTACTGGTACAGCAACACACAGCTTAAGGGGTGAAAAACTTGAGACTGGTGTTAAGACAATTCCTGATTTCATGAAGGATGCAACAGATCGTAACCGTACTTCACCATTTGCTTTCACGGGTAACAAGTTTGAGTTCCGTATGGTTGGTTCTCAGGATTCTGTTGCACAGGCAAACATTGTATTGAATACAATCGTTGCAGAGGCATTCTCTGAGGCCTGTGATGTACTTGAAAAGGCAGATGATTTTGAACTTGCAGTACATGATCTGATCAAAGAGTATGCAGTTGAGCATCAGAGAATCGTATTCAACGGAAACGGATATTCTGATGAGTGGGTTGAGGAAGCAGCAAAGCGTGGTCTTCCAAATATCAAGTCCATGGTTGATGCTATTCCTGCTTATACAGCACCGGAATCTGTTGCTGCATTCGAGAAGTTTGGCGTATTTACAAAGCCGGAGCTTGAGTCTCGTGTAGAAATTGAGTATGAGACTTATGCAAAGACTATCAATATCGAAGCAAAAGCTATGATCGATATCGCTGGAAAACAGATTATTCCGGCAGTCATCAAATACACAACTGAGCTTGGACAGTCTCTTGCAACTGTTAAGACAGCATGCGCAGATGCTGATGTCAGCACACAGACAGAATTGTTAAAAGAGACATCTGCATTACTTGCAGAAACAAAAGCTGCACTGACAAAGTTACAGGAAGTAACCGAGCAGGGCGGAAAGATGGAAGAAGGCAGAGCTCAGGCAGCATACTACAGAGACACTGTTAAGACAGTAATGGATGAACTTCGTGCACCAGTAGATAAGCTTGAGATGATCGTAGACAAAGATTTATGGCCAATGCCATCTTATGGAGATTTAATTTTCGAAGTATAATCATTGAAAGTTAATTCATAAATATTATTAAAATAAAGGACACTTTTTCAGAACCACAAAGCTGTGGAATTTTGGGAAAGTGTCTTTCTTTATACGCCAAAGAAGGAGGAAAACGTTATGGAACAACAAATTATTGATTTCATTAATGAAAATATGTTTGGCATCTGGTTTTTGATCGGTGCCGCATTGGTATTCTGGATGCAGGCAGGTTTTGCTATGGTAGAAACCGGTTTTACCAGAGCAAAGAATGCAGGCAATATTATTATGAAGAACCTTATGGACTTTTGTATTGGTACAGTTATGTTCATTTTGATTGGTTTTTCATTGTTACTGGGTGAAGACTTCCTGGGATTCATTGGAAAACCTGGATTTGATATCTTTACCAGCTATTCAAATTTTGATTTTTCAAATTTTGTATTCAACTTAGTATTCTGTGCAACCACAGCAACCATCGTATCTGGTGCTATGGCTGAGAGAACAAAATTCTTATCTTATTGTATTTATTCTGCAGTAATTTCTGCATTGATTTATCCGATTGAAGCACACTGGATCTGGGGCGGTGGATGGCTTGCACAGCTTGGTTTCCATGATTTCGCAGGATCCTGTGCAATTCATATGGTTGGTGGTATCTCTGCATTGATCGGAGCTGCAATGCTTGGACCGCGTATTGGTAAGTTTACAAAAGACAAATCCGGAAAGATTACAAAAGTTAATGCTTTTCCGGGACATAACCTTCCGATTGGAGCACTTGGTGTATTTATTCTCTGGTTTGGATGGTATGGATTTAACGGTGCTGCATGTACATCAGGTGATCAGCTTGCAAGCGTATTCCTTACAACAACCGTAGCACCAGCAGTAGCAACTGTTGTATGTATGATCTTTACATGGATCAAATATGGTAAGCCGGACGTTTCCATGTGTCTGAATGCATCTCTTGCAGGACTTGTAGCAATCACAGCTCCATGTGATGTGACAGATTGTCTGGGAGCAATTATTATCGGTTTTGTATCTGGATTACTTGTAGTATTTGGTGTATGGCTTCTCGATTATAAGCTTCATGTGGATGATCCGGTTGGTGCCGTAGCTGTACATATGATGAATGGTATCTGGGGAACAATTGCCGTTGGTTTATTCGCAACAACATCTGTACCGGGAAATGATACTGTAAAAGGTCTTTTCTACGGTGGTGGATTCAAGCAGTTAGGTATTCAGTTATTAGGTTTCGTTACTGTTGCAGCATGGACTGCCGTAACAATTACCATCGCATTTGTTATTATTAAGAAGACAATCGGTCTTCGTGTTACTGAGGAAGAGGAAATCGTTGGTCTGGATTCTATGGAGCATGGTCTTGCATCTGCTTACTCAGGATTCTCCATCATGGATGTTTCCAACACTATGACAATGGATGTCAACGAAAACACAGACCTTGGTACACCAGAATATGCAGAGGCTTCACAGGCAAAGAAAGATGCCGCTGTCAGGGTTGTTTCCGCTATTCCAAAGGACGCAACCGGAATGTACAAAGTTGTTATTATCGCAAAACTGTCGCGTTATGATCACTTAAAGAAAGCAATGAACGATCTGGGTGTAACCGGTATGACCTGTACACAGGTTATGGGATGTGGTATCCAGAAAGGTTCCGGCGAGCGTTATCGTGGTGCTGAAGTCGATGCAACCTTACTTCCTAAGATCAAGGTTGAGGTTGTCGTAAGCAAGATTCCTGTAGACAGTGTTGTAGAGGCTGCAAAGAAGGCCCTTTACACAGGACATATCGGAGATGGAAAGATCTTTGTATATGACGTTGCTAAAGTTGTCAAGATCCGTACCGGTGAAGAGGACATGGAAGCATTACAGGACGTTGAGTAAAATTGCACTAATCTAATGGCTAGGTTAGTGAATCTAATCCCCTTAGTTTTAGTATACATCAACAGCAGATCCCTGGCGAAAGCCAGGGATTTTTGCTGTATAGGAAATTCAAAAGGAATTTCCTAACAGTAAAACAAAAGAAGATGCCGACTGGCACCTTCTTTTCATGAAAAAGATTAGTATGAGAAAAAATATTATTATTAAAGGGAGGCCTCGCGCCCATTTGCAGGTGCGAGGAAAAAATATGAAAAAGAAAAAGTTAATTTCTTATCTATGAACTCAGTATAAAATCCAATTATGAAGTTGGTATGTTTAGTTTATGAGATTTTTGTAAATAAAATATGAACAAAATATTGCGACTTTAGTACCAGAAAAAGGAAAATGCAAACGGTTGCGCTTGCAATGAGTTCACAATTTAAGATTTGTTAAGACAATGTTAATGAAAAACAGGTCGACGAAAGCACAAAATTGTGTATAATGAAATATGTCAGATTTATACGAAAACAGAAGGGATTTTTATATATGTACGATAGTATTATTATTGGTGCGGGAATTGCAGGATCAACGACAGCCCGTAAGTTAGCAGAAGAAAAAAATAAAAAGGTACTGGTAATTGAGCGTAGAAGCCACATTGGTGGAAACTGTTATGACAAGCCGGACGATTACGGAATTCTGATTCATGAATACGGTCCACACATTTTCCATACAGAGGATGAGGGTGTGCGTGCTTTTTTGTCCCGCTTTACCGATTGGTATGATTTTGGACATGAAGTTGTTGCAAAAGTTGGAGATCAGCTGATTCCGGTTCCATTTAATTTAAATACGCTTCATATGGTATATGATGAGGAAAAAGCTGCCCGTCTTGAGAAGAAGCTGATTGAGGCATACGGTGAGGGAAGCCGTGTACCAATTATGAAGCTGCGTGAGAATGCAGATCCGGATGTTCGTGAAATCGCAGAGTTTGTCTATAAGAACGTTTTTTTATATTATACTATGAAACAGTGGGGACAGAAACCGGAAGAAATCAGTCCGGAAGTTACAGGACGTGTGCCGGTTGTAATCTCCCGTGATAATCGCTATTTTAAGGACAAATACCAGAGTGTGCCGTTACATGGATTTACACCGATGTTTGAAAAAATGCTGGATCATCCGAATATTGAGGTATGGTTAGATACCGACTGTGGCGATGTGTTAAAATTTACAGATGACGGAATTTATTTTAAAGATGAAAAATTTGATGGAGATCTCATCTACACAGGTGCGATTGATGAGCTGTTTGACTGCCGGTATGGACGTCTTCCATATCGCTCACTGGATTTCAAATTTGAACATTTGAATCAGGATTCTTTTCAGGATCACAGTGTGGTAAACTATACGGTCAGTGAAGATTATACACGTATCACGGAGTTTAAATTTTTGACCGGACAGAAAGATACAGACGGAACAACGATTGTGAAAGAATATCCGTTTGCATATACCGGAGCAGAGGGAGAAATCCCTTACTATGCGATTTTAGAGGAAAAGAATCAGCAGCTTTATGAGAAATACAAAGCTTTGACAGAACAGTTTACAAATTTCCATCTGCTTGGAAGACTTGCAGAATATAAGTACTACAATATTGATGCAATGTGCCGTAAAGCAATGGAATTAGTGGAGGAATTATAATGAAATTATTAACATTTGCAATACCATGCTACAATTCACAGGATTATATGGAGCATTGTATTGACTCCATTTTGCCAGGTGGAGATGATGTGGAAATCCTGATCATTGATGACGGATCCAAGGACCGCACAGCAGAAATTGCTGATGCCTATGAAGCAAAATACCCGGGAATCGTGCGTGCGATTCATCAGGAAAACGGTGGACATGGAGAAGCTGTCAATGCCGGAATCCGTAATGCGACCGGTTTATTCTTTAAAGTTGTGGACAGTGATGACTGGGTAGATGAGGAAGCTTATAAGCAAATCCTTAAGAAATTAAAAGAATTTGCAGGTGGACCGACAACGCTTGATATGATGCTTGCAAACTATGTATATGAGAAAGAGGGCGCACATCATAAGAGAGTCATGCGACAGACCGGATTCCCGCAGGATCGTGTTTTTACATGGGGGGATATCCGCCATTTCCACAAGGGACATTATATTTTAATGCATTCTGTCATTTATCGTACAGAAATGTTGCGTGCCTGTGGATTAGAGCTGCCGAAACATACATTTTATGTGGATAACATCTATGTGTACAAACCACTTCCATATGTGAGAACCATGTATTATATGGATGTGGATTTCTATCGCTATTTTATCGGAAGAGAGGATCAGTCAGTCAATGAAAAAGTCATGATTAGTCGGATTGATCAGCAGATCCGCGTGAACAAAATCATGATTGATGACGTGGATTTGCATAAGGTTACGAATCTGAAATGCCGGAAATATATGATCAATTATCTCGAGATTATTACGGTGGTATCGACCATTATGCTGATTCGGTCCGGTACAGAGGAGAACCTTGAGAAAAAGCGGGAACTGTGGAAATATATCAAGGACAAAGATATTACCCTGTTCCATAAGCTGCGCCATGGAATTATGGGGCAGACCATGAATCTTCCAGGAAAAGGAGGCCGCAAAATTTCTGTGGCTGCCTATCGTCTGTCTCAGAAAGTGGTCGGATTCAATTAGTTGCGCCTGTCTGGCAGATGGGGGCCGGCTGTTTATAAATGAAATATTTTACAAGTCATACACGCTGTGGGCGATTGCTCACAGCGTGTTTTTTGCTGCATAGGAGAGGCAAAATCTAGGACTATAGTACAATTGAAAAAGAGTGGGTAAAAGAATATAGTTTTATATATGAGAGTTATATTATTAGATCGTATTTTTGAAAATAAAGAAGATATGTTTTCACTTTTGACGGAAGACTCTGAAAATTACGCTTTTTCCGATCAGCAGATGCAGCGGATTGAGGAAAATCTTCTGTTGCGAAGCGTGGACGAATTACCGGAAATATCACAGAAAACAATAAAAGAGATAGAAGAACCGGATCCATTTGTTCGGACAGATCGTAAATGCAAAACCAGACAGTTGTCTGGAAGAAAAAAACTGCAAAAAATTATCCTTACATCTTAATACAGCCAATATAAAGCAGGATCGAAGTTCTTATATTCAATGTGCAATTTTGCCAGAGGCAGACAAGTACCCGCAAGCAGTAAAGGTAATTGCGGATATTTTTCAACAGTATAATATTCCATTGTTATTGCAGGCTTCGCTGCAAAAAAAGTATGGACCGGAAGTTTTTGCAAAAGAAGGAACTGCGATGTGGCATGCGCTTGGAGAAAAACTGGTCGATAAAAATAGTCCGGCAGGAAAGAACAGCAGTACATTGATGCAGGGGCAGACCCGGATACAGCCAGACTGGCAGCCGAGTGTTACCCGGATACAAACTCCAAGAAATCCCTGTATGATAAATACAAGAATCAGGGCTACAATGCACAGGAGGCCAAGAAGCTGGCAAACTATGAGATTGTCCATGGTGAGGAGAGGGCAAAGAACTATGCTGCCAACAATGTAAAGAAGAGCGGTCCTGATTACACAGTGACTTCTCCAAGAGATAACGTCAATACTGACTGGAGAACCCAGAACAGGCTTAATGCGCAAAGGGAAGCTGGAGCAGGTAAGAGTGGTAGATATTCATTACCTCAAGGAATTTCACAAGAACAGTTTAGTAATGCTTCGAAACTACTTAGAGATAGGGTTGGAGATATAAGTGGTGATATTGTTGTACAAGGAAGTCGAGCAAAAGGAACCGCAAAACCAACATCAGATATAGATATTGCATTAAGAGTATCAGGTGATAAATTTGATTCACTTATAAACCAATATTTTAAGACGCCTAATCCTGGTTCTGCAAAAGAACGAACAATGTTGCATGCAATAGAAACAGGTAAAATACAAGCTGGAGAAGCTAAATTAAGTGGTTTGCGAAAAGAATTACAAGAAATTTTTGGAATGGAAGTAGATATTTCGATAATTAAACAGGGTGGAGCATTTGATAATCCACCGTTCATTCCGTTTGAGTAGGAGGTAAATAATGTACGACGATTTATATTGTAAGGTATTTGTTGATACTGATATGGATTATGAAAAACTGTTTGCTTTACTAATAAATTTTATTAATGGTAAAAAAGAAGCAGTAAATTATATCATTACTGAGTGGTGTGATATTAGTGTTCAAAAGAATAAGGAATATAATGTCGAGCAATATTTATTGGATTCTACGGATTTTTTGTATTGGAAGTATTACTTAGATATTGAACCGCACAATATTGAGGAAAGCCAATATATAGAAAATATTGCTAATCTGCTTAGTTATTTGAGGAGATGCTGTAAGAATGTTATTATAGCATGCGATTTTGAAGATGAGGTAAATAACATGATGTAAAAATTGGAAATATATATTTTTTAAATTATGTATCCACTATAATTTTCCTGATAGCACATGCCAAAAATCCTCAGCGTAGCTAGGCAGTCGAACAATCACTTGGTAATGCGTGTATGAACGAATAAACGTGATACACAAGACAGAAGTTATACAGGAGGTGAAATGAACGAGAATTCATATTTGGACCCGGCAGCAATCAGGGAGAGTTGTGCCGGAGCAGGCAGACAATTAAAGCGTAATAACGATGGGATATTAGCAGTAGAGACAGCAGTCAGGGATTTCCTGAATAATTCAGAACTGCAGGGACAGGCATTTGACAATCTGCGAATGCAAATGGAAGATTATTTGATGATCTTGCGCACGATGCGGGCGGCCAACTGCTCTGATATTTCAGATTTTAATACATTATCCGGTTCGGTAGGGGATGAGGAACTTGACGGTGCAAAAATATTGGAGCAGCAAAATTTGGATTTGGCATTGGTGCAGGGGCTACTATATGAGGCATGGAAGAAAAAAGAAGAAAAGTATGATGCAATCGATAATGCGACAGCAAAATTATTTACTACGGTAGGAAGTATGCGGAGTATTGCGCGCGAAGGCCTTGAATATATGAAAAAAGCATACAAGAATGGAAATTATGATACAAGTGTGCGTGATTCCTGGCGTATGCGTATGCAAAACTGTTATTTTACCCGGTTTATGCCAACGGACAGTACTGGAAATACAACCATAAACTGGGATGAGATCGAAAAGATCGTTGGAAAGGATGCGTCGGAGATTACAGCGGAGGAATATTATGCATTGTCTGTTGCGTATTTGAATCTGGACGCAGAGGATTTGACGCGTTTTCTCAGCCTGTTTATCGACAAGACCAAAGATGTAGATACCCCTTTGTACACGGAACTTTTTGGCCCGGCAGCGGGACAGTGCAACGAAGATTACTCGGAATGGAAGACCAATAATGATAAGTTAAACCAGGTATTGGCTTATTCCAGTATTATATCCGAAGTGACATTAAAGGCGATACAGGGAGTCGATAAGGATGAGAACCCCAAGACATACAATTTGTTGGAGAAAGAGAGTGCTTCGGCAGTAGTATAGAAATGGATATTCAGCATTCTGCAATTTTAAGTGTGCTGGTATAAATCTGAAGATTTCGAGACTGTGCTGAATCTGGTCCTAAAGGAGGTAATCCATGCTGGAGAATGTTGCTAAAATTAATCGCATTGTACTTGCAGGTGGGACAGTAGATCTGAGCAAAGGTATTGACGTAAATTACAAGATGCCTGACATAATAAATGACGGATATGGTACGCGCAGTGGCGCGAACAATCATCTGAGAATGAAAGTTTCATAGGAAAACATAAGTGAAAACGTGATGGAATCCGTGGCTTGTGCCACGGATTTTTATTGTTGATGGTGAAAAGTGGAAAATTAATCAAAAGTTTAGGTGATTTTCGTGCTAATTTATACTAAAAGTAGGACTAAGGTACAATTGACGAACATTTACAAAATAACTATAGTTTAAAATAGAATTATTATTCCAGGCATTTGACAATCTGCGAATGCAAATGGAAGATTATTCGATGATCTTACGCACGATGCGGGCGGCCAACTGCTCTGATATTTCAGATTTTAATACATTATCCG